>JGI12210J13797_10084150_pt1 | contig 10440 bp, 10 predicted proteins | sample ElkSlonscriptome_3_FD_13797 | JGI IMG/M metagenome (IMG submission 13797) | reverse complement strand
CAGCTCGTCGAGCGGCGACGGCGGGGCAGGAACAGGCGCGCCGTCGACCTCGGTCTCCTCTGGTGCCACGACCGGTGCCACGGGCGCTGGCGGCGGATTGACGGGTGCCGGTGGCATGGGTGGCGCCGGTGGCATGGGCGGCGCCGTTGGCATGGGCGGCGCCGGTGGCATGGGCGGCGCCGGTGGCATGGGCGGCGCCGGTGGCATGGGCGGCGCCGGTGGCATGGGCGGTGCCGGCGGAGGTTAGCCCCACCACGCCGAGCGGCTGAGGCGCGAGCGGGCTGACTCGCGAGCGACGGTCGCCGGGCTAGTTGGCGTCGCGCGGGGTCAGCACGGTGACTTGGCGGTCGACGTAGCTGATGATCGCCGCGCCCTGGCCTTCGCGTCGGGTTGCGACCCGCGTGACGCCGCGCCCGGTGTCGAGCCGTTGCATGACTTGCGGAGGATCGCCGCCGATGACGACAGCGCCGGAGCCCTGGGGTGGCCAGCTGTCACCGCCGAGGGCGACGAACAGACGCTTCCGGTCGGCGGACAGGGCGCCGTGGCTCGGCGTGGCCGGGAGCATGAGCGTGTTGAGGCGCTTCATCGAGCCGGCGTCGATGATGGTCGCGGTGTGCGACTCGGCGTCGAGGGTGACTCCGTAGCGATCCTGTCGCATCAGGTAGGCGGCGATGGGCTCGTTGCCGACGCGCACCGACTTCGGCGGCTCGGTGCCCTGCATGTCGTAGAGGGTGGCGCGGTTGGCTGCGCGGTCGGCGAGGAGTAGCCGCTTGCGGTCGCCACCCACGACGCCGGCCGGCGCGCGGCCCACGGCCATCGAGCGACGGGTGGCGGCGAAGGGCACTTCGCTGGGGTCGAAGAGATCGATCCAGCTGCCCGTGTACCGACCGCCGCGACGCAGCGAGCCCATGGCGCCTACGTAGATGCGGTCGTCGAGCTCGAAGGTGAGCAGCTTCTCGGTGCGGTGCGGGAGCTTGATGTTGGCGAGTCGACGCTTGGTCTCGAGGTTCCACCAGGACAGGCGCTTGCCCCGGCTGGAGGCGGTGAGGACCGTGGCGCCGTCGCCGAGCGGCACGATGTCGGCCGGCTTGGCGCCGACCCAGAGAAGGGTCGGATCGCGATCCCAGTAACGGGTGTCGACGACGGGGATGTGCGAAGCCTCGCCGCGGCGAATGACGGCGATGTAGCGGTCGTAGAGGAGGACCAGACGGTCGCCCTGAGCCGGTACGGCGAGCATGTGGCGAAGGCGGCCGGTGCGGACGTCGTATTCCCGCACGGTGGCGTCGTCGCCGCTGACGTAAATCGATTGGCCGCCGGCGCTGAAGATGACGTCGAGCGGGCGGACGTCGACGCGAATGTTCGTCGATTGCCACTGGATGGGCTTGTCGACATCGTCGTCGAGGAGCAGCGGTTGCTGCACGTCCTGGACCTCGGGGGCGATGGCGGCGGGGTCGTCGCCGATCTCTGCCACGGCTTCGTCGGCCCCGGCTGGCATCGGCGTGAGCGGCGGTGCGATGCCCACCGGAGAGTGTCGTGAGACGACGGTGGCCATCCCGAGCGAGAAGAGAAGCCCCGTGACGAGGCCGGTCGCGCGCCAGCGACGCGCGCTCCGGCGCTTGGGATCGAGCCAACGGCGGCAGCCACGGCATTTGCGCGCGCCGGCGACGACCATGGTCTCGCAATGCGGGCAGGGGACACGGGCGCTGGTCTTGTTGTCGGTCACTGGATCACCTCACCGAATCACCCAGGCGACCTTCGAACGCTCGCTCATCACCACCGCCGTCCGCCCGTCGGGCGTGACGCGGATACGGTGCGGCGTACCGCCGAGGTCGAACTGCTTCACGTCACCGTCGTCGAGATCGACGATGGCGACGGCCCCCGCATTGTCTCCATCCCGCGACAGCGCGAGCATGATCTGCTCGCCGTCGGGGCTGACCTTCATGTCGCTCACGCGCTCGGCGAGTGGGATGTGCTTGAGCAGCCGGGCGGCTTTGGTGTCGCCCTCGTGATCGGCGGCGGCCCTCGTCGGCCCATTGTTCGTCGGTCCTGTGTTCGCGGGCTCGAGGGAGAAGATCTCGATCGCCTTGCCCATGTTGCAGCGGACCACGGCGCGTCGGCCACGCTGAACGACTTCGATCTCTTCTGGCTGCCGGCAGGTTTTCCACCGCGCGCTCTGACGCAGGGCACCGTTGGGCTGCCGCTCGAGCTTGACCACCGTGTCTTCTTCGCGGAGGAGCACGTAGCTGGTGTGGGCCTCGTCGGGGGCGATGGCCACGTCGGCCGGATTGCCCGCGAGGCCGGTGCGGACCCGGTCTTGCTCCGAGGGAAGACGCTCGGGGTCGAAGGCGTACATGGCGCCGAAGCGCGTCGCCTCACGAGAGGCGCGCAGTCCGGCGAGAGGGATCTGACCGTTGGTGGTGAGCGCCACCTCGCCCGAGCCATCAAAGGCTACCGGGCCGACGTGGTCGTCCCCGAAATGGAAGCGGGCGACCTCGGCGTGGTAGTCCGTCGAGATGACGGCGACTGCTTTGCCCATGGGCATGGAAACGAGGACGCGCTGACCGGAGGCGCCGATCGCGACGTCGGAGACCGGGTGGCCGACTTCGACCGTCTTGCGGACCTCCGTGGTCCCGACGTCGATGACGTAGATGCGCCGGGGGGCGGTGGCGTAGACCACGTCGCCGATGCGGTAGAGCTGTTGCGCGTGAGGCGCGTCGCTCACGAGGCTGATGGGGCTGCCGGTGCGCGCGTTCTGGATGTAGACGCCGCGGAGCGAGGCCACCGCGAAACGGTCCGCGTCGAGGGGCAGCACGTCGCTCACCTCGGCGGGGAGCGAGAAAGGCCCGGAGATGGAGAGGGTCTCGGTATCGATGTGGCCGACCTCGTTGGACGGCGCCCATACGCAACGCCCCACCTGGCATGCCTCACCGCGCCAGCAGGCCTGCTCGCAGTGGGGCTCGGCCGGAGCGGCCGGAGCGAGGCTGTCTCGCGGCGGCTCGTAGCGCGCGGGGGCCACGTGGCGGAGAACGACCCCGAACGACAGCAGACCTGTAAGCACGACCCCGGTGAGCAGCGGGCGCCAGTGCTGACGCAGGAACGGCTGGTGGTCGGCCACATCGGGAATCGAGGCGGCCCGGATCGACGAGGCCGGGGCCACCCGCTCGCCGCACTCGGGGCAGGCGTGGCTGTCGGCCGGGATGCGCTCCAGACACACGTCGCAGAGGCTGCCGGGCACCTCGCTGCTGGCGAGCGCACGCCAGCTGTCGCGGCGGGCGATCGCCTCCGCCGGATACCAGACGGTCTCGCCGACCAACGTGAGCAGCCGTGCACCATCTTCGTCGGGATGCTCGTCGAGCTCCTCGCGGAGGGCTTCGGTCGTCAGTGGGCCAAAGATCTCGTCGCCTTCGAGGAGCCACCAGCGGAGCGCGTCGCGGACCTCCGGGCCGAGGGTCAGCCACGTCTCCGGGGGCTCGTCCGCGACCTCGCGGCGGTCGAGCGCGGGTTCTGGGACCGGGAGCGCGAGGTGGGCCCAAGCGCCTAGAGGTGCCCAGAATGCTTCATTTTCCGGGCAGGCGAGATGCTCCCAAGAGAGATCGCCACCGTCGACCATGCCGACGATGGAGCCGCGGTCGAAGGGACCACGGACATCCTCGCAGGAGCGTGTCCCATCGTGGGACGCTCGGACCAGAAACCGCATCGTGGGGGAAATTTCTACTCGGGAGATGAAGGGGCGACGTGTCTATCGTGGGGGCCACCGCGCGTCTAGCTCAACCCGGTCGCTCGCCGGAGCGTATTCGGCCTCACGGACCCGCCGTCAAGGCGAGCTCACGTCTTCGTTCAGACCTGACGTCGGGTCTGCTCTTCAGGGCCGAACGGGAGGGGGCGGCTCAGGGGTGGGAGGGGCCTCGGTCGGAGGGCCGTTGGTCACCTTCGTCGGTAGCCACTGCTCGGCCGTGGGACCGACGGTATCGCCGAGAAACGAGCGCCAGTGCACCACGTAGCGGCCGGGGGCGAAGCCATCGAGTCGTAGGGTCTGCCAGGGGCGGATGAGGGCCACCGGGACAGCGTCGACGAAGAGGGTGAGCAGCCGGTCAGAGGCGTTCGTGGCCTCGACCGAGGGGAGCAGGGTGGGGCCCGACTCGGGCGGCGAGGTGGGGCCGGTGCGGATACGCTCGAGCGTCTTGGGCTCGAGGAGGGCGCCCGGGGCGCGAGCCGGGAGCCCCGAGGCGAAACGGGCGCTGGTGGGTGGCATGGCGAAGGGGCCGGGTTCGAAGGTCTCGCTGCGGCGAAGGGCCGTGACCTCGAAGCGAAGACCGGCGTTGGCCTGGTCCTTGACGGCCCTCCAGCGCAACTCGGCCCCGAGGAGCACGCGATCGCCCTCGCAGACGGGGTGGGCTGAAGTTGCGCCCGCGAGCTCGACCACGAAGCGGCACAAGAGCCCCGCCGCTGCCCCGGCTTCGGGGATCTCGGCGAGCTCGATGTCGACCTCGCCGACGGGCGTCCTGATGCGGTGGCGCTCGAGGGTGAAGCCGAGGCGCTCGCCCGGCGGCAGCGTCTCCGCCCGTCCGACCGAGAGCTGGGTGACGTCGAGCCGACCTTCGCCGAGCAGTGCGCGAAGGGCGCCCGGCGGAACCACGCGGTAGCGGTCGCGCCGGGGCCAGAGCAAGGCGTAGCCGTAGCGCTCCCGGCGCGCGACGAGCCGGGTCTCGGGCTCGAGGAGGAAGCCCTCCTGCAGGGTGATCTGCATCCGTCCCCGGTCGCTCAGCTCAACGTCGAGCCGCGGCTGGCCCTCCGTCTGCAGCTCCCGCAGCGCTTCGGTGGCGACCTCGGGGGCGTTGGGGGCCGCGGGGACGGCGGCGCGGCGCACGGACACCGTCAGCGCGAGACCGGCCAACTCTCGGCCTCGGATGCGGTCGCGAGGGAGCGGCAGATCGGCGGCGAGGGGCTCCGGCGGAACGCGAGGCTGGCCGCTCTCGTTGTCGTCGGTGGGGGCCGGCTTGGGCACGGCGTCGTCGCTCTCGTCGTCGCGGGGATCGTCGAGTGGTTCGGGCGTGACGCTCGCGGTGGGCGAAGCGGTGGGATCACTGCGGGAGGGGTTCGGCCCGAAGATGGCCGCGTCGCAGCCGAAGGCCGGCCCCAAGGCCGCGAGGAGAAGCCATCGCGCGCTCACATCTCGAAGTGGTCGATGACGCGCACCTCGGGGTGCAGCGCCGGGGGGTTGGGGGCACAGAGGGTGTCGACGAAGAAGGTCAGGCTTTCGGGGTGCTCCTTCAGGAGCAAGTTGCAGTTGGCCGCTTCGTTGTCGAAGGAGGCGACGACCTCGCCGAGGCGGCTGAGGGCTTCGGCCACGTCCTGCTTGAAGACGGGGTCCGGCGTCTCGAAGTCGGGTTTGACCACGAGCTCGGTGCCCACGACCCCGATGGGGAAGCCCTCGTCGCGCAGGCTCTTGAAGGTGCCGAGGGCCATGCCTGGCAAGTCACGACCCGTGAGGTAGACGAGGTTGGCGCCCGCAGCGTAGACGGCGCGCACGTAATCCACCGCGCCGGGCAGGGCCACGTCGTGGTGCATGTAGTCGTCGTGGAAGAAGCGCTCCTTCCAGAAGTCGAAGGCCGGCCCGTGGTGATCCTCGTGCACGCCCAAGACCTCGAGGTTGTCCGACAGGCTGTAGACCGTGCGGTCGACCGAGGCGCCGTAGAGGGGCTTCGCGTGGGAGTGACGGACCTCGTGCTCCCGCCAGTGGTGCGCGAGCTCGCGCAGAATGGCGACCGTGCGGGGACGGTTGTCGAGCAGCGTGCCGTCGAGATCGAACACCGCGACGGGCCGGTCGCTCGCTTGCGTGCGCCGGATCACCTCGCGCAGCTGCGCGCGGCGTGCGTCGGCGGGGAGCAGTCGATCCGTGAAAGGCGTGGCCACGCCGCCGGCATAGCCCGCGCGCGTAGATTTGGCCACCGGGCACCCGACCGACCGCACCATCGCGTTCACCTGAACGGATGTATTCAAGGGTACGACAATGTTGACTAATGTAGGTGCACAGCCGCTACCATTCGGATCATGAAGATCGCGTCCCACCTCAAACCCCTCCTCGCCCGCGCTCGTGCCCCTTGGACGGCCCTGCTGTTGCTGGTGCCGGGACTCGCGGGTTGCGACGAGACGCCGAAGGAGCGGCTGTCCGGACGTTGGGTGGGGGAACGTATCGAGCAGTTCGACCCGTCCCATGCCGACCGCGCCCTCGGCTGGGTGCAGGGGACCTTCTTCGAGTTCAAGGGCAGCCAGGTGACGGTCGGGATCCCGGCCGAGAGCCCCCGCACCGGTACCTACAAGATCGCCCGCGCCAGCGAAGACGACCTCAATCTCGTCTTCCACCGCCCCCAGGGGATCTACGACGAGGTCGCCATGCGCTTCGAGGGAGAAGACCAGCTGCGGTGGATGTTCCCCGATGGCCGGTCGATCATCCTGCGCAAACAAGCGACCGACTGACGGCCCAGTTTGGCTAGAGTGCCGGTGTGGCGCGGCAACCCAAGGCGCAGAAGAGCCTCTTCGCCGCCGCTCCCAAGGGACCGGCTCCGCTGGCGGAGCGAGTCCGGCCGCGGCGGCTCGACGAGGTGATCGGCCACCGCGAGCTGTTGAAGCAGGGTGGTCCCCTGTGGCGGGCGGTCGACGCGACACGCCTGCCGTCCATCCTGCTGTGGGGGCCGCCGGGCTGCGGGAAGACCACCCTCGCGCGGGCCGTCGCCGAGCACGTCACGGCGGCCTTCGTACCGTTTAGCGCAGTGCTCGGTGGGGTGGCCAGGGTACGCGAGATCGTGGCCGAGGCCGATGAGCGCCGGGGGGAGACCGGGGAGGCGACGATCCTCTTCGTCGACGAGATTCACCGCTTCAACAAGGCGCAGCAAGACGCCTTCCTACCGCACGTCGAGGACGGCACGGTCTCGCTCATCGGGGCCACGACCGAGAATCCGTCGTTTTCGCTCAACGCGCCGCTCCTGTCCCGTTGCGTGACCTATCGTCTCGAGCCGTTGACCGAGGCGGAGACCGACGAGGTCCTGTCCCGTGCGTTGGCCCATCCGGAGGGCTACGCGGGGGGCATCGAGATGGACGCCGAAGCGCGGGGGATCATCGCGAGCGCGGCGCGGGGGGACGCGCGCCGCGCTCTGGGCTTGCTCGAGGTGGCGGTCAACCAAGCGGGCACCGCGCCGGTGACGGCCGTGGTGGTGCGCGAGGTGATCGGCCACGAGCCACTCCTCTACGACAAGGCGGGCGACGAGCACTACAACGTGGTCAGCGCCTTCATCAAGTCGATGCGGGGCTCCGACCCGGACGCCGCCGTCTACTGGATGATGCGCATGATCGAAGCGGGCGAGGACCCGCTCTTCGTGATGCGTCGGATCATCATCTTCGCGAGCGAGGACGTGGGGAACGCCGATCCGAGGGGACTACAGCTGGCCATGGCGGCCGATCAAGCGTTTCAGCGGCTCGGCTTGCCCGAGGGGCTGTATCCGATGGCGCAGGCGGTGACCTATCTGGCCTGCGCGCCCAAGTCGAATGCGGCCAACGTGGCCTGGCATGAGGCGCAGGCGGTGGTGCGGGAGCACGGCGCCCTCCCGGTGCCCATGCACCTGCGCAATGCGTCGACCAAGCTCATGAAGAACATGGGCTACGGCGACGGCTACCGCCACGCCCACGACGAGGCCGACGGGTACGCCCGCGGCGAACGTTACCTGCCCGAGCGTCTCGTCGGACGCCGCTTCTACCGGCCCACCGAACGCGGCCTCGAGGCAAAGATAGGCGCGTGGCTGCGACGGCTTCGCGGGGAGGAAGAGACGTGAGAAGAGCCATGTGGCTGCTGGTGTGCGGCTTGAGCACGGTGAGCGCGGCGGCGGGGGCCGACGCGGTTGGTCCCGGTCCGACAAACTGTCCGCGGGGGGCCCATCCCTCGTCCGACCACGGCGGTCCTTATTGCAACCCGACGACCTGCGAGAAGCCCGCGGACTGCCCGCGCCAGTCCGGTGTCTACCCGACCCCGAAGGCGGAGGACTTCTCGTGCGTGCGCGGCATCAAGCTCTGCGTGGCCAAGGCGGACGCAGGGGGCCGCGGAGGCCCGTACCAGCGGGACACGGCGTTCGGAAGCTGTGAGACCGCCGCCGACTGTGAGGGTGAGGCGGAGTGCGTCGAGGCACGGCGCTGCGTGAAGGCGGAGCCGCCGCCGGCCTCGCTGCCTTCGGCGCCGGCGGGTAAGGGAAATGCTGGCGTCGAGGTGCGCGACACCGAGCGGACGGTGCCCACCCCGAAGCGGGGATGTGCCGGGTGCACTGCGGGCAGGGGGACCGAAGGCGGCTGGTGGGTGGCGCTGCTCGGCCTGTTCGCGCTGCGTCGCCGGCGATGAGCTACAGGCTACCGAGGGCTTCTTCGAGCTCGCCGAGGGCGTGGGTGTCGCCCGACTCCAGCGCCTGCTCTTTGCCTTGTTCGAGCCACGCGCGGGCTTGCTCCTTGTCGCCCCTCTCGGCCAGCATCTGGCCACACATGAGGTACTGCGGGACGTAGCTGGGCTCCTTCTCGCGCAGGGACTCGAAGGTCTTCAGCGCGTCGTCCCAGCGCTCGCGGGTGCGGTACTCCATCGCCAGGCCGTACCAGGCGAAGGCGTCGGCCTGACCACTGCTGGTCATCTGCTCGAGGAGGGTGAGGCGTTTGTCACTCATGAGGAATCAATCGTCGCTGTGCTCGACGACTCCGACGAAGGGGAGGTTGCGGTAGCGTTGGGCCCAGTCGAGGCCGTACCCGACGACGAACTTGTCTTCGATGGTGAAGCCCAAGTAGTCGACGGGGACCTCGATGCGCGTCCGGGCCGGCTTGTGCAGGAGTGAGCAGACCTTCACGGAGGCCGGCTTGCGCGTCCTGAACAGGTCGAGGAGGTGAGAGAGGGTCAAGCCCGTATCGACGATGTCCTCGACGATGAGGACGTTCTCGCCCTCGACCGATTTGGTGAGGTCTTGGGTGATCTGCACCACCCCGCTCGACTCGGTGCCCTCGCCGTAGCTCCTCACCCCGAGAAACTCGATGCGCACGTGGCCGTCGATGGCGCGGGCGAGGTCGGCGGTGAACACGAAGCTGCCCTTGAGGACGCAGACCAAGACGAGCTTTTGGCCCGCGTAGTCCTTGCTGATCTCGGCGCCGAGCTCCTCGACGCGGGCTGCGATCTCTTCGGCCGAGATGAGGGTACGAAACTGTTCGCTCACGTCTCGGTCGGTACCACGTCTTGGCCAGCGGGAGGGGACCGAAGCTCGTCGAAGAGCATCGCGAGCATGCGGTGAGTGAGGCCCCAGACCACGCGCTGCGCGTCGAGTCGAAAGGACGGAAGGTCGAGGTCGCGTCCCTGGTAGCGGTAGGGAAAAGGCGCATCGAGGCTGCCCTCGAGCATGGGGCGAAGGGGGGCCCAGAGCGCCTCGGCTACCTCGCTCCGATCGACCTCGAGGGTGACCTCGCCCCGGAGCAGGAAGACGTAGGGCGCGATGACGAGGCCCACGCGCTTGGCCTTCGCGATGGCTTCGACGTCGTGCAGTCGGCCGAGGGCCTCACCCTGCTGGATGAGATCCACCCCGACCTCCTCGGCCGTCTCGCGGATGGCGGTGTCGTGCAGTGAGGGGTCCGCGGGGTCTCGCCGCCCGCCGGGAAGGGCCATGTGCCCCGACCAGGGATCGTCGGGGTGATGCGAGCGCCGGATGAGCAGCACTTCGGGATCGTCTGGCGCCGGGTACCGGATGACGGTGGCCACGGCCGCGTAGCGCAGGTCGTCCTCGTGCGGGACCGACCTCGGGTGAAGGCGTCCCAGCGTGGCGCGAAGGTGGTCTTCGGCGAGCACACGCAGGTTCTAGCACCCGCGACGGACGCTCGCGCGGCGAGGCACGACGGAATTTGTCCACAGGTTTTCCTTCGCCCCAGCTTCTCCCCAGGCGTGGGGACCGAAGACGATTGAACCCGCGGGTAGACGTGGCACGATTTGCGAGTTGGACATGGGCCGTTCACCTTTGAGAGGTGAGCGATTCTTGGTCATATTTACCAGTAATATTGGCTTGTTGCGCGAACGGGTGAAATTTGTGTCGGTTGTGACGGCGAGGAGGCGACTCGGCGACAAGTACCTGAGATCGCTAGCGACCAAGATCCCTCTTGCCTGTGGAAAACCTGGTGGAGAAATTCGGGACGGTGAGTTTTCCCCAACCTCTCGTAAATGCTTTCCGTCCGGCCTGCTTGATCCCCTCCCCTTGGTGCGGCACACACCCATTGTCGGCGGTTGAGCCGGCGGAGGAGCGGAGTGACGCGAGCAGCAGCGATGGTGTTCACGGCCGTGTGGCTGATCCCGGGCGTCGTCTGGGCGCAGCCCGTCGGCGACTCGGCTCCTGCCGGTCCCGAAACGACGGATGGCTCTGAGCCGATCGACGTGACGGT
>JGI12210J13797_10120447_pt1 | contig 10442 bp, 10 predicted proteins | sample ElkSlonscriptome_3_FD_13797 | JGI IMG/M metagenome (IMG submission 13797) | reverse complement strand
TTCCGTCGCGGTCGGCCACCGCAGTAACGCCATCGATGCCACCGATCTGCTCTCCCTTTCCGTCGGGCTGACCCTCGGCATTATTGCCGGCCTGATGCCCATCGGCTTCCCCGGCGCCACACCGATTACCCTCGGCCTAGCCGGCGGGCCGTTGCTGGTTTCGCTGATTCTCGGCCACTTCGGCAAAGTCGGCCGGATTGTCGGCTTTATCCCCCGCCCCACGCGTATGCTGTTGCAGGAGCTCGGCCTCGTCTTCTTCCTGGCGAATGCCGGGGTCAAGGGTGGCGCTATGTTGGTGCCAACGTTGAAAGAACACGGTCTGATCCTCTTCCTGCTCGGAATTGCCGTCTCGTCGCTCCCACTGATTGTGGCGTGGCCGATTGCCACCAAGTTCTTCAAGATGAATGCGCTCCAGTCGCTCGGTGGTATCTGCGGCGGCATGACCTCCACCCCGGCCCTCGGAGCCATCACAGCCAAAACCGATTCCACGATCCCCGTGGTCAGCTATGTTTCAGCCTATCCCGTCGCCCTGATCATCATGATCATCGCATCCAAAATCCTGATCAAATTTATTGGCGGCAGTTAAGTTCCAGCGTCTGGAAGTTTCCAATGATTGGAAAAGCGCCCTCAGCCGGGGCGCTTTTTTTTCTTCATACCTGAATGGAATTCCTGATGGAAGCTTACTCTGTCCGCGCCTTGAAATCCTGAAGCGCCTTCATACGCTCTTTGGTTCGGTTGGGTTCCTCCCAGTCCAGCAGCCGGATCTCATCGAGCGCGTGTGGACGTTCTTTAAAAAAGAGTACGGCGCGCAGGCCATCGGAATAATAAACATCGGGCGACAGGTTATAATGCAGATCCTCAGCGTCTGAACGTTGCGAACCTTTCACAAATGCAACCGCACCTAACGCCTGCGAATAGGCCAGATCCCCCACGAGCCCATTGCGGGTTTCATCCACGTCGGGATCGATGGCATGCGTGACGATCGTGCGCTTCGACATTTTCACGCCGATATCGCGGCTGATCTGTCCGAGCCAGACCGGATACCCTTCATACCGATAGGGCATCATCCAGAGCCGCATATGATTCCGCGTATTGATGGAGTGGCGGGCCCGCTGCAGGCCAAGATCCTGGGAGCGGCCAAAAACATAGAGCGGGCTGATGGGCGAATAAAGATAGCGCGCACCGAAAAGGAACGATTTTACGGTCTTCCAATTGGAGGCGGCGTAGGTGACTTCGGTCACATGCCAATCGCTACGAATCAGAGCGGAAAAGATATTTTGCGGATCGCCTACAAAAGCAATGTTTAACGGATCGCCAAAATTCTCCCCTTTTTTATCCGTGGTGGCCGCAGGAAGGGACGCTAGAATCATACGCAGCTCGTCCTCGGATTGGATATCAACTATGTCGCGATAGAGCTCCTTGAATTCACGTTGTTTCAGGTCGGTGACCAGCCCCGGGACCTCCACCACAAATGACATACTGACCACATCGTGATCGGATAACAAATCGACCAGAACCCCCTTAAACCCTTCATCCAGATCGGTGAATATAAACCCCGATGCTGTTTCCCCAGGGAGCACCGGGTTCGGAAAATCCATGAAAAAGAAGAATTCGCGCATGGCCGCTTTGGTTTTCTTACCCCCGGCCTTACGCTTCCAGGCGACCTCAAGGGGTGAATAGTAGTTACGGTCCATCCCGCTTTTAATGAGTGAATATTCATTGGTCGTCCGATTTTCCACCTCCACCCAAACCGGCTGAATACGGGAATCATAGAGCGATGTTCCAAAAATCTGCTTGGTTTGGTTTCGGTCCGGCACTCCAACGGTAACACGCAATCCCTTATGTTCTTCGGTGCGGGCACGATCCATAAAATCGACCTGGTCCACCGGAACGGGCGCTTTCCAGCTTTTGCAGCCGGATAGCGCCATAAAAACGATCAAAAAAGTGGTAAGTCTTCCATGCATCACACTATTAAAAAACCCGAACTCCCATAAAGTCAAGGTACGCCGTTCCGATCACTCAATCGTTTCCGGAATTTCGCGGTAGAACATGATAAGAATGATGGCGGTGCCGATGACTTCTCCGACAATACCCTGCAGCGCGAGCGAAGGCCCCACCTCCCAGGCAAAGAGGATATACGTCAGGCCGGCGACCACAATAATGCCATAGGTGAAGGTGGCGGTGATGCTGAACGTATCCTTCCACTCCTCGCGCAGATGCTGCAGCCATCCGAAATACTGATAGCCCATGAGCACAAACACCGTATAGGTGAGCCATGAAAAATTTATCAGGGCGGGCACCATAATAAAGGCGTCGTAGAATCCGTGAATGGCCACGGCTAGAACGAAGGTACTTGCGGCGTGCTGCAGGTCTTCGCCGCGATGATACACCGCGCGCGTCAGCGTCAGACCGCACATCGCGGTCAGGGCAATATGCAGAAAATTGGCCGTTGCGAAACGCCCGATTGCGCTAAGTCCCGCCGAAGAATTAAAATAATTCACGTTCTCCTCGATGGCAAAACCGAGCCCCACCAGACCGGCGATGGTCAGAATGGCCAGATCTTCTTTATTGCGGAGAAATGGAATCAGCGGAACAAAGAGCAGCAGTTTCAGGAACTCTTCGCGAAGACCGATGGAAAGACAGAACAGCAGCTGTTGGTAGAGCGTTTGGCCAAACCCGAAGCCCATTTGATCCACCTGCCAGATATAGGACAACAGCGTGGCATGGGCGGAAAATGCACCCAGCACCAAAGCGGGCAGCAAAAATTTCCAAACCTTGGAAAAATGTCCGCTGAACCGAATGAGAATCACGGCCCACATCAGACCCGAGATTAAAGCCAGAACCACGATGCCGATTCGGACATTCTCGTAGGCCGCCGGAAGAAGCGTTTTTACAATCATCGGCCAATCCAGACATTGGACTGCAATTTCATGTCGCACCGAGTACGTAAAAAATTCGCGATATTTTGGGTCCTTTGATAACGCGTTCAGCAACTCAAATTTTTCAAGCTCCAGGTAGATTTCGACTAACTGCTCGCGCGGATAGCGGCTGTCATAAAGCTCAATTTCCCGGTAGAGGGCCTCCACAGACTGAAGCCCATCCTTTCGATCAAGACGAACAATGGCCAAGGCAAAGTTTGCATCGCGCGGTGCGTCACCTTCCGCCAGTTTTTCCAAGGTCTGGATATTGGTCTTTTTGTCCGGCCCCGCGTAGCAATCGACCAACCCCTGGGCAATAGCCTGTTGGTTGGAGTTCAGGTTTCCAATGATTGGAAGATCGATCGCGGTTTTGGGTTCGATATAGAGTAGCATGTAGGAAACATCCATGAGCCGGGTATAGAACGGAGCATCGGATTCCAGACTCTGGAGCAGCGTATCCGTGATGCGCTTCGGGTCGAGCTTATCGTCAGTGAGCCCCTTGATGTCTATTCCGAGCTCATCGGAAAGGTCGGGGGCCGTAGCCAACTCACGAAACAGATCCAGCCGGTCGGTATTCAGGAAGCTGATGGCGGTCCCGATCACGAGAAGTAACGCGCCGAGCACTCCCGCACTTTTCCAGAGAAATCCAGATTGGCGGGTTAAGCGAAATATGCGGCGTCTATCCATGGTGTTCTTCATCACTCCATCCATATTCATGCAGGTTGATCCGACCCTTGGCATCAAATTCAATCCCTTCGGCTTCAAGTCGGTCGCGCTGCTCTTCATAGCCACACCCGGGTTTCATCGAAAGGGTCCCCCGGCTGTTGACCACCCGCCACCAAGGCAGGTTCTCGGCTTCGCCATACGTATGCAAAACCCGAACCACCTGACGCGCCGCGCGAGGATTCCCTGCGAGATCCGCAACATCGCCATAGGAACATACCTTCCCGAATGGAATCTCGCGTATAACATCAATGACGGATGCGGTGAACGGCTGCATAATTTATTTCCGTCCATTTTCCCGGTGCACCCGCGCAATTTCCGATGGCGAAGCGTGCAACGATTTTACCCGCGGCAGGTTAAGTTTAAATTTAAGGGCCATGACGCGGACGAGCAACGTGAAGCCGATCGTGATGAAAATGCGTATCCCTTCGGTCAGTTCAAAGGTGCCGAGGAAAACAAACATGAATCCACCCAGTAACGCGGCGGAAGCATAAAATCCGGTGGTCAAAATGGCAGGAATCTCGCGGGAGAGCAGATCGCGGATCACCCCGCCGCCACAAGCCGTGATCATCGCCATCATGGCAATGGTCAGCGGCACGGCGCCGTAGGCCTCAGCCTTGGCGGCGCCAATCGCCGCAAAGACGCTGAGCCCAACCGCATCGGCCGCCATGAGATAATCCCATCGCCGGGCAATCTTGGGCGCCGCCAGAAAGACCACGGCCGCGCCCGCGAGACAGATCAGAATATAGCCGGTATCGACCAACGCGGCCGGGGGCGTGGCGCCCAGCAGCAGGTCGCGGATCATCCCGCCGCCCACACCGGTGGCCATGGCCAGCACCGCAATGCCTAGGATATCCATTGCATACTTCACGGCGCGGAAGGCCCCGGACACCGCAAAAGCGAACGTTCCGGCAATATCAAGAATGTGAATCAACTCCATAAAACGACAACCCTCTAGGTGGAGGTTTGCTTAAAACATTTTGGCCATACGGATGCCATCCAAAAGCAGGAATGTTTTATTAAATAGGTGGATAAATTTTATGCGCGGCTGGCATTCTTAGTTAAAAAAAACAGCGACCGGCAGGGGAAACCGGTCGCTGCATCAAGGCCGAGCGGCCTTTCAGGGAAGTGTTGATAAAACAACAGACCGGCATTCCGGCCGTCTGTTCAATAATTTCCATAAAAAAGTTCCAGATGATGTGAGAAAACCTTATGATTGCTAACAGTAATGAGGAAGTGCGCTAGGTATGGCTGATATCAAAGTTGAAAAAAACCCGACAGCAGAGCGCTTAAAAGAACTGGGCGTGTATGACTGGGACATTTGGAGGAAGCAGGAATGCGAATTCACTTGGACCTACTACATTGAGGAAACCTGCTACCTGTTGGAGGGCGAGGCCACGGTCACTCCGGACGGCGGGGAGCCGGTCCATTTCGAAGCAGGCGATCTCGTGACGTTTCCCCCGGATCTTTCCTGCACCTGGAAAATCACGAAACCCATTCGCAAGCACTACGCGCTCTCCTGAAGCACAAAAAAAACAGCGACCGGTAAGGGGGGACCGATCGCTGTTCTCGAGACTTTTCAGTCTCTCAGGGAGTTGTTGGTATATCCTCTGACCCGCCCCCTTTATTTTCGTTCAAAAAATTCTTCAGATATTCGCAGAAAACTCCTCTTCAAACACGGTCGGCTATTTCAACTCAATTTTAAGCCGCAGATACTCGCTGGTCTGTTCAGAGATTGGAATCGTTGAACGAGCGGTCAGATTCGTATCTGAATTTTCCAGCAGAACCGTATCTTCGTTGCTCCAGTCTGGAAAAGAAAGCCGGGGGGAGCGCTCAAACGTGTAGTTAACATCGTGGATCTCCTGCTTACGTTTAACAGACAGGTTGAGATAGCCTGCAGGATCAGATGTGTATTCAACATGAGGAAAATCATTCGCGTCAAATGCGCTGCTTCCCAACGCATATTCCACTACATTGGGGCTGCCGTCGCCGTCTGCATCATCAGCAGGATCCGATCCTGATCCCAGCTCCGTGCTATGTTCAAATTTCCAGAAATCGTACCCTAGATCTGGAAATAATAACGGGCCCGACTGCCAGATGGCTCCATTTTTACCCACTGTGATAAATGTGTCATTATACATTGCCACAGCATGACGGTCGTCTTGAGCAGGCATGTTAATTTCTATCCATTTCAATCCATCCAGCGAAATCATATTAACATCGGTATAAGGATCGGCATCGCGATCAGTTCCAACTCCGAAATATACACCGGAGGCCCGAATGAATGAGGTCATGGTCTGCCGGCCTCCCGTCATTGCGGAAGAGAAGTCGATCCCCTGATTATCCGACTGCACAATACCGGCATACCAACCGCCGGCCATGAAGCGATCCTTGCAGTATTCAATTTCGGCAAGCCCCTTCCAGCTGTCGAGGTCGACACCCGAAGAATGATCGGTCCAGGCAGTCCCATCTGTCGACACCAACACCGTTGGATCACCGCCGACGGCAATAAAGCGGCCCTCGCCGTAGGCGATGCCTTCAAGCGTATCACTCGATCCGGAAGAAACAGGCGTCCAATTTATGCCGTCAACGGAGCGGATAACTGCACCATCTCGACCAACGGCAACCAATACACCGCCGCCCATCACGATATCATAAAGTTTACCTATGCCCTGAGAGCCGCCGTCAAAGCGGCGCGTCCAGTTTTCCCCATCGGCAGATGTAAAGACCGCGGCCTCCCAGCCCGGACCGTTAAAATCGTAATCCACACCTACTCCGATATATTTTTCACCATCATGGATAAGGCTGAAAATCTGCCGATTACTGCCTAAGTCGGCCTGGCTCCAGTCAATCGCATTCGTAGATCTGTAAATCCCCCCCTGCGCACCGGTCACCAGGATGTCGTTGTCGAGGATCAGAATATCGGTTAACTCTTCTGTCGTATCCGCATCGCGTTTCGTCCAGGTATCTAAGCCATCCCGAAACTGGACTTGTTGTGAAACCGTCGCCGTGCCGCCTTTCATATCAGAAACAACACAGCTGACGGTCACAGTACCGCCGATTACCTGGGCATATGACAACGTCACCTCGTTCGATTTAACAAAACCGTCCTCCACATCCCATGCATAGGCCAGCTCATCACCATCGGAGTCTGTTGCAACCACCGTGAATTCCAGCAGACTGCGGACCACCTCGTTGGTCGGCCCCTGGAGCACTGCTGTGGGAGGGCTATTCCCTGGAAAATCACCTACATTAACAACAATATCCACCCACTCATCCGGAGAACTTCCTCCTTTTGCCACCGGCGTGATATGGACCCCGGCATCTGCATCCGAATAGGTGCGCCCCAAGGCGAGGCCGCTGTCATACTTTCCGCCTTCGGAAAGCGGTGTGGTATCGATCAAATAGGAGCGATTGTCGCCATCTTGTTTCCATGCAAGATGCACGCCGTTCGCAAAATTTTCATACGAGTCATTATACGCCTGAACATATCCAACCCAATAAAAGCCGCCGTCTCCCTTATCAATTTCCAGCCCGCGCAGATCCCCAATCGTTTCATGGTGGTCCAGTCGGTAAACCCTGAAACTCCCGGATTCGTTGACCGCACTCCAATTTTCGCTGTCGAACCAGTTTATGTTCTTCTTGTGCCATGTGCTGAAGTGACCTTCCGGTATACCGCCGCTGCCCATAATATCCGTAAAATCGCCATACTCACTTCCCGTACCGGATGGATCAACCGGATCGCTCCCAGAAACTTCCCAGAATGAAGCATGACGTGCTCCATAATTATGGCCGAGCTCGTGCGTGATCACTTTGCTGCCGTACCCTTTCAACCACATTTTCCGGCCGCCCACCGAGGCCAGCCCGGCATAACTCCCAGGACCTTTATGGCAGACACAGACCGTGTCGTAATCAGTCAGCGTAACGCCCGCAATGCTTAGCGCCTCGGCATGCAGCGTCCCGCTGTTGGTATACACCGTGGAATTTAAGGGCATATGATATAGATTCGTATCCACCGTGCTCACAATATGGGTTTTGCCATACGACATTTCCCAGATCTGCTGATTCACTGCCGCGCTGATCGTATTCGAAAGGGTAACCCCATCCGTCGGGGCTCCCGGTAGGTCCGGGAAATCCACCAGAATCGTATGCATCGTCCGCGGTGTACCTGTCCAGGCCAAGGAGGCCTGCCGGGCACTGCTTTCCAGAAAATCAAAATCGATGCCCCCCGTCTCAAGCATATAGGCGTCGAACGCTTCAAACAACAACCCGGTCCCGGCATCCGGGCCCGGAAGTTGATCCAGATGCGCCAGCCGCTGATTGGCCTCCGCGACTTCTTCCAGACTTTGGAAATAATAGATTTTCCCTCCGGCCAGTGCAGCTACCGACGGTTGAGATGACGGGCTTGAGCCTTCCGGAAACCGCTGTTTTGCAGCAGCAAGATTTTCCGCGTCCAGGCTCTGGAAAATTTCCTGTCGCAATGCGCCGACCGCACCCAGCCTAATGCCCTGAAGCGGAGTAGACTCCTTCGTCAGCATTTCAAGTCGGTCTCCATACACAAACGTTTCGATAGAATCCGCGTTCGAGAAGGTGGTGATAAACGAGGTGTCGCTACCGTCCTCACTGCAGGAAATCAGAACCTCAACAGAGGCCACGGCACTGAACGGCTCTTCCACCCATTCTTGGACCTCCGCCGGCAACGCGCTCCATTCAGCATAACTCACGGCTTCAGAAATGGCCCGTTCCGGATCATGGCGGATCAGTTGCTCCATAAAACCGCGCCGCGCCTGAGCAAGACGAATGCCTTCATACACATCAGGAGTCTGCTCGCTCATCCAGTCGTTGAAAGATGACATGGCCGTCGCAACGGAATCCTCCCCCGTTTCCGGGGCGGATTCAGGCGCTGACTGATTCCCCACCCAAACCGCGAGAAAAACTGCCGCCAATACCAAAGCCACGGCCGCGCTCCTAAAATACGTACGATCCATCATCGTGCTGCCCCTTTTTTAATCTCATCAGCTTCCGTTCAAGGTCTCATCGCCGAATGGGTGAAATTAATATGTATGCTACATCAGCATTTTTATTGTTTAACAAACTCTTTTGCGAACAATAAGTAACAAAGATGGATCATGGAGCTTGTGATGAATTATGAGTACATCCCTTTTGCAGGTTCTCACAACCTCAACGAGGAGACTCTGGTCGGAAGGATTTATGTTGCAGACGCTGGAACGCGTACCGTGTGTGCAGACTATGGTTTTCGTATCTAATGATACCGTCAGGGCTAGGCGGTAAGGTATACGATCGTTACCGCCCTGCCCTGTACATATTAAAATTCCACCTTCGGAGCCGTGGCCGCTTCCGGAGCAGCCTCGAAGGCTTCCTTCTTCTCAAAACCGAACATATTGGCCATCATATTCCCGGGGAATTTACGGATGCCGACGTTATACGCCGCGACCGCTTCGTTATAGCGACGGCGTTCCACCGAAATCCGGTTTTCCGTTCCTGCCAATTCCTCCTGCAGGGCCAGAAAATTCTGGTTTGATTTAATATCCGGGTAGCGCTCAACCACCACCATCAAACGGCCCAGCGCACCTTCCAGCATACCGGCGGTTTTCACACTCTGCTCTGTATTTCCGGAGGCTTTCGCTTCGCCCCACTGGCTGCGTAGACGGGTGACTTCGGTGAGCAGCTCTTTTTCGTGGTCCGCAAAGCCTTTAACCGTATTCACCAGATTGGGAATCAGGTCATAGCGGCGTTGCAGCACGGTTTCCACATTGGCCCAGGCTTTATCAACATTTTCCTCCTGCGTCACAAAGCCGTTATATTTTCCGGCCACGCAACCGCCCATGGAAAGAACGCCCAGCACAAGAACGCCGGCAACAATTAACGGAATTAAACATCCTTTTTTCATGATTTCACTCCTTTATGAATTTCAGTATCCACGGCGTCGATAACGCATTCAATGGTGGATAAATAGGTACTAAATAAATCTTCGATTTTGCAATCCTTCGGTTTTTTCGTCCCGTCTTTCAACTGCTGGACGGTTTTAAACACCGACGGGTCAAACGACAAATGCGTGCCGAGTTTTTCCAAGGCCTGGAACTTTTTCTGCGGGATTTCGTTCTCATACAGCCGTAACGACGCACGAAACAGCACCAGAAACGTGGAGAGCGATTTGACCATCAGATCGGCTACCGCTTTCGGTTTACCATGGGTCAGCAGATAACTCTGGCGCAGCTTAATCAGGCTGCCGCGCAGCTCGTGCTCTATTTCCAGCCGCAGATTCTCCGTGCCGATTTCGAGGTCCGAAACCAGGTCCTCGCCATAGAGAATTTTATGGCACTCCCGGATATCGAGCAGTTCGATCGGAAAAACGTCCGTGGACTGTTTCAATCGATCCTGCGTAAACATGAGCGGAGCCGGGTTTCCCGCTTTCGACCACGCCGCCGCCGATTTCGAAAAGGCGTCGAGTGTTTCAACGCCGAGATCTTCAGCCAGCACGAGCACATTATAATCGGAACCCTTGTCGGTATGGTCGCCCGCCGCCGCGGAGCCATAGAGCACCACCGATTTCAGTTTTTTCGGACAGGCCGTTTTCAGCTCTTCTACCAGTTTTTCAGGTGTCATCATTACCTCGCGATGCGTAGTTTATAAAATTCAGATTCAAAATTTTCAGGTTTCAGGTTTCAGGTTTCAGGTTTCCAGTTTCAGGTTTCCAGTTTCAGGTTTCCAGTTTCAGGTTTCCAGTTTCAGGTTTCCAGTTTCAGGTTTCCAGTTTCAGGTTTCCAGTTTCAGGTTTCC
>JGI12210J13797_11371297_pt1 | contig 10447 bp, 7 predicted proteins | sample ElkSlonscriptome_3_FD_13797 | JGI IMG/M metagenome (IMG submission 13797) | reverse complement strand
TACACCACCGATCCCAGCGGCAATGCGGTCGAATTCTGTCTGACGACCGGCGAATTCACAGACGAGGACCGGACCCGCGCAATTGCCGCATTGGACGAAGCGGAATTCAAACCATCGCCGCCACCCGCCTCGGTCCGCAAATGGCCGGCGGAGGCGCGGTAGCGTTCAGACCGTCTGGACCAGTTCGTCTTCGCCGATGACGTCCGCTTTCCGGCGACCGTTCTTCGCATCGAGCGCATCGACGAAACCATGGTTGACGTCGCGGTGTTCGGCTTCGTCCGCGCGCACCGCGATGATGACGTCGCGCAATGTCGCGTCCTGCGGCAATTGCCAGTAATCGATTGCGATCTGAGGGGCCGCGACGTTTTCCTGATGTCCGCCATCGATTTCGGCCAGATAGGCGGTGTAGCTGATGACGGCCTCCTCCTCGAAATAGCCGACGACGCGGTGCGCCGTGCGCGGGGCGAGCAGGTAGAGGAAGAAGTAGAAATTGTAGAACACGACCTGCACCGTCACGATCAGCGCGCGTTCGAACCAATTGGGCTGTGCCACCTCGATGAAGGTCATCAGGTGCATCCGCTCGTTTTCCGCTTCGTCTAGAAGGGTGCGGATCCAGCCTTCGTCATCGCGCATCAACCGCAATGCGCGCAGATGCTGCCAAAGTCCGCCAACCATCCCGGGAACCGCGGCCACCGTTTCCAGAACCACGGCGCGGTGCCCATACCGCTTCGCGAAGAACCGATCGGCAAAAAACCGCAGCAATTTGACGAACGCGAACGCGATCCGATCGCTCGTCGATTGCGGCGGGACATGAACGGCCAGGTCGGCGTCGATGTTGACTTGCCTGACCAGCGGACGGGTATCGAATTGCTGCATTGCCATAGGCTCCCTGTCGATGCCGGCAATATGGCGGTTCAGCGTTGTTTTTACCCGCGAAACCGCTGCACCGAATGTTCGCCTTTTTGCAACAATCAGAAGCCGAGGCTCTCCTTCACTGCAGAATTTACAATCTCGCCCGCATGGACGTTCAGGCCCGGCGCGAGGTAGGGATTGGCTTCGCACGCCGCCACGCCCTGCTCTGCCAGGGCAAGACCGAACGGCAATGTCGCGTTGTTGAGCGCATAGCTCGACGTCAGCGGAACGGCGCCCGGCATATTGGCGACACAATAATGAATGATGCCGTCGATTTCGTAGGTCGGATCCTGGTGCGTGGTCGGTTTCGACGTTTCGAAACAGCCGCCCTGATCGATCGCGACATCGACGAGAACCGCTCGGTTCTTCATCAGCTTGAGATCTTCACGCGGGACAAGATGCGGCGCGCTCGCCCCCGGAATAAGAACCGCGCCGATGACGACGTCGGCATCGGATATGGCCTGTTCGATCGTGCCCGCAGTGGAATACCGCGTGCTTGCCCGCCCCTGAAACATCTCGTCCAGTTCGCGCAGGCGCGGCAGCGACTTGTCGAAAATCTCGACATTCGCGCCCAGCCCCACGGCCATGCGCGCCGCCTGCGTACCCACCGTGCCACCGCCCAGCACGACGACGCGTGCGGGCAGAACGCCGGGAACGCCGCCCATCAACGTTCCGCGCCCGCCGTTGCTCGACCGAAGCGCGTGCGCCCCCGCTTCGATCGAAAGTCGACCTGCGACCTCGCTCATCGGAGCGAGCAGCGGCAAACCGCCATTGGGGCCGGTCACCGTTTCATAGGCGATGGCCGAAACGCCCGAATCCATCAATCCGCGCGCCTGATCGGGATCGGGCGCGAGGTGCAGGTAGGTGAACAGGATCTGCCCTTCGCGCAGCTGCGGCCATTCGGTTGGCTGCGGTTCCTTTACCTTGACCACCATGTCGGCGCGCGCGAACACTTCTTGCGCGGTGTCCACGATCTGCGCTCCGGCGGCGCGAAAATCGTCGTCGGACTTGTCTATGCCGAGCCCTGCGCCGGATTCGACGATAATGTCGTGTCCGTTGGCGATATATTCGCGCGCTGCCTCGGGCGTGAGGCCGACTCGAAATTCGGACGGCTTGATTTCCTTGGGAACGCCGACAAGCATGAGCAACTCCTTGCGAGGGCTCGCCCCGCATCGATCGAAAAAGGTGGGACCGGGCGAGGATCGCCTCCGGTCGTTACGTGGTGCGCGCTAGTCCAAGCGCAAGAATGTTTCAATCGCAGCGAACGGCTTTGCGACGGACCGAGTGGTCCGATAGGGAAACGGGTGATAGCGACAGCCGCCGGATCGGTGTCGTCTCAAACACGGCCACAATGAAAAGAGGTACCGCCATGACAGCCTACCCCGCCCTGAAAATGTTTATCGCCGGCGAATGGGTGGGCGATGGTGCCGATGGGGAGATGCCGGTAATCAATCCGGCGACGGGACAGAGCCTCGGCCAATGTCCGAAAGCATCGACGCAGCAACTCGACGCCGCGTTGCGCAGCGCCGACGAAGCCTTCGCCGGGTGGAGCGCGACGCCCGCATTCGAACGCTGCAACATCCTGCGGCGCGGGGCACAGATCCTGCGCGATCGCGCGCCAGAAATCGCGCGTATCGTCACCGCCGAAATGGGAAAGCCATCATCGCAGGCCCTGCCCGAAGTGACCGTGTCGGCAGACGTCATAGATTTCCTGGCAGAAGAGGCGAAGCGGCAGGGCGGTCGCCTTGTCCCGCCGCGCAGCGCGAACCTGTTGAGCCAAGCCGTTACGCACGAACCGGTCGGCCCGTGCGTGCTGCTCACCCCGTGGAATTTTCCGGTCAACCTGCCTGCGCGAAAGCTGGGCGGGGCATTGGCGGCGGGTTGCACCGCGATCCTCAAACCGGCGGAGGATTCGCCGGCATCGGCACAATTGCTGGTCGAATGCCTTGTCGAAGGGGGATTGCCGAAAGGTGTCGTCAATCTCGTTTACGGCGATCCGGGCCCGGTATCGCAGCACCTCATCGCGTCCGAAATAACGCGAAAGGTCAGCTTTACCGGGTCGACTGCGATCGGCAAACAACTCGGCGCGCTGGCGGCGCAGGGGATGAAACGGTTCACGCCCGAACTGGGCGGGCACGCCCCGGTCGTGATTGGCGAATCCGCCGATTTCGACCGGACGGTCGCCGCCTGCGTCGCGGGGAAATTCCGCAATGCAGGCCAGGTCTGCGTCTCACCCACGCGGTTTCTCGTCGCACGGTCGATCTACGATCGCTTCGTCGCGGAATTCGCCGACCGGTCGAAAGGGTTGACCATCGGCGATCCGGGCGTGGACGCGGATGTCGGCATGGGGCCACTGGCGCATGAACGCCGGATCGCCGCGATGGAAAACGCGTTGGACGATCTGGGCGGAGACCGCGGAGAAATCGTGACCGGGGGATCGGCAATAAAGCGTGCCGGTTTCTTCTTCGAACCGACCGTGGTCGCCAATCCCGCGCCCGACACGCGCCTGATGACGCAGGAACCGTTCGGCCCGGTCGCGGGGATCGTGCCGTATGACGATATCGCGGATGCCGTCCGCATCGCCAATGCGACGCGCTATGGCCTTGCCGCATACGCCTTCACCGGCTCACTCGACGAAAGCCACTTCTTTGGACGCAAGCTGCGCGCCGGAATGGTGGCGATCAATCATTTCGGCGTGTCGTCGCCCGAAACGCCGTTCGGCGGGATCGGGGATAGCGGCTTCGGTTCGGAATCCGGGGTGGAGGGCTATCTCGGTTATACGGAGACGAAGCTGGTCACGGTCGCTCAGGCCGGGCAGTAGTCTAACCGGCGGGCGTTCGCGGTATCAGTGGAAAGAACCGCGCCGCCTTATCCGGTCAAGCAGGGATGCGCCGGAAAGAGAATGGATACGGCCATAGCGCGCCTGGCGCGAATGTTCGTCCTGATGGCACACGGTACGTCCGTATGCATCCGGGTGCGAGGAGATGATCGTCGATTTTCCCACCTGCAGCTCCGCAATAGACATTCGATGCAATTCGAAGGGTTAAGCTGCAAGAGTTAACAATTTGCATCGGGCCTAGTCGAGGCGCCGCACCCCTGCCTCTTTCACGGCGTCGAGAGTGGGGTAGCCGTTAACCGCCATCAGCAGGTCCGCCTCCGCCAGGATGGAGCGCAGCACCCACGCCGCGCCCTCTGCTCCGCCGATGGCGAGACCATAGGTGTAGGGTCGCCCGACGCCGACGGCCCGCGCGCCCATAGCCAGCGCTTTCACCGCATCGGTACCCGACCGGATGCCGCTGTCGAACAGGACGGGAGTATTTCCGCTTGCCTCGACGACGTCTTCGAGCAGGTCGATCGTCGCTATCCCGCCATTCGCCTGTCGTCCGCCGTGGTTCGAACAATAGACCGCGTCCGCACCGCAATCGACCGCGCGGCGGGCATCATCGGGATGGCAAATGCCCTTCAACACGATCGGCAGGTCGGTGACAGATTTGAACCATTCCATGTCTTCCCAGGTCAGGACCTGACCGAAAATGGCGGCGAACATCAGGATCGCGGCCTTCGGATCCTCCTCCGGCGGTTTTTCGAGCAGGCTGCGAAACACCGGATCGGTGAAATAGTTCTGCATCACCTTGCCGCGCAATTGCGGAAAATTCGACGCGTTGAGATCGCGCGGCCGCCACCCGGTTACCCACGTGTCGAGCGTGACGACGAGAGCCTTGTACCCCGCCTTTTCCGCCCGACCGATCAGGCTTTCGGCAAGTTCGCGATTGCGCGGGGTATAAAGCTGGAAGAATGCGGGCGTATCGCCGCATGCCGCTTGCACGTCTTCGAGCGGGTCGTTCGACAGGGTCGAGGCGCAGAACGGGACCCCGGCCATCGCCGATGCCCGCGCCGCCGCCATGTCGCCGTGCCGGTCCTGCGTCGCTTCGCCATTGAGGCCGATCGGAGCCATGAACAGCGGTGAGGGAAGTTCAAGGCCGAACAATTCGATGGACAGATCGCGTTCGGCGCAATCGACCATCATCCGCGGGACCATGCCCCAATGGTGAAACGCGTCCGTATTGCTGTCCTGCGTGTGCTCGTCGCCACACCCACCGGCGACGTAATTGGTCATCATCGGGCCCAGCGCCTCGTGCGCGCGGTTTTCGAGGGTGGCGAAGTCGACCGGGTAATCAGGCAGGATACCCTGCAATCCGGCATTATAGATTTCGTTCTGCATCCCGCCGAAATTGCTCATCCGGTCGATCCTCCCATATCTGTGCGTGCCGGGAGGGTGCACCGATCCGGTGGCGCCGGGCAAGTCATTTCAACGCCCGGTCAGGACACCCGCCGCGAAACGAAGCGTTGCAGCGCCGGACGCACCTTCAAAAACAAGCGGTACAGCCGTTCCAGCACGGCCAGCACGACACGATTGCGGGCCAGCAGGCCGATCGGTCGCAGCCGCGGGATTGCGCGCCACATCGCGGCGAACGCCGCCGCCCCGCTCAAAATCTTGCCGTTTTCGCTGGCGTGAAATCGCGCCAGCAATTGCTCCCGATCGATCGGACATCCCGTCGCGTCCGGGTCCGATACGTCGAGAAATTCGATTCTCCCGCGCCGGTCGAGCCGCCGCATCAGCGCGATCTCCCGCTGGCACAGCGGACACGCACCGTCATACCATACGGTCACCGAAGGTGTTTGCGAACCGGTTGCCATTGTGTCCATCACGAACAGATACGCACCGGTATGGCCAGCGGAAGCGGGGACCGACGAAAAATACGCCGCGCACGCCTATCGCGGCAGCGTAGAGAGCTTGGCGCGGCCATTGCGGCCCGAACCCCGTCGCGGGGCCGATATCAGAGTGCCGAAGTTTCAAGCGTATCGGCAAGCAAGGCCAGCTGCGTGGTGCATCCATTTTCGTAAAGCGCCGCAGCGAGACGGGCAGGAGTCGAATAATCGCCCTCTTCGTCCAGCGTTACGAAACGGACGCTGATGCTGGGACGCTTCGCATTCTCTCCCTCCATCGCGGGGGCAAGGATCCTGTATTCGGAACCCTCGTCGATGGCGATGACTTCGGGATCGAGAGCGCGCACCGCCTCTGTTTCGACAAATGTTACGTCCAATCCGTTCTCGCTCGACGGATCGACGATGCTGTAGGTTTGCGCCAGTTGCGATTCAGGTCGCCACAGGCGGATCGCATCGAGGTCGATCAGGCACATCGTGCCCGGCGCCGTCACATCGACGAACCACAGATTGGGTTTGCGGGTGGCGCCCATTTCCGCGCCGCGCACGGCCCCGGTCCGCACCCGCCGGGCCGCGCGTTGGCGGGTCAGGCTTGAAAACCGGGCCCGCGTCCTCGTCGCACCCTCTCCGACCCGGAATTCGCCCGGCCCCTGCATCACGCGGGTCCCGTCATCGGTCAGGACCGTGATACGATCGCCCGCGCGCAAAGTGATACTGGCATCGTCGTCGATCTGCTGACCGACGGGATACTGGCTGGCCGACGGGCCGCTCGATTTAACGATAACGCCGGCAGTGGCCGCGAACGGCATCGCCATCGCCGCCCCGGCAAGCGCCATCACCTTGATCGAACCCCTGATCCTATCCGAGAACATATGCTCCCCTTTCATCCAGATTTCTGATGCGTTCTGCGTAATTTTGTAGCGCGGTATCGCCCGGATGACCAGCGGCCACCTCGTCGATCAAAGTGGCTGCCGCGTCCGGCGTTTGCTTCGCAAGCGCGCTTGCACGCTCAAGTTTTTTGCGGTCCTCGTCCGGGAAATCGGGCGCGGGTTCGTAAATATCGACCGGCTGCGCCCTGCCTCTCAACACCACGCGCCCCATTGCGCGCCACCAATCGAGGTTCGATTGCTCGATGAATTCGCGGCTCGCCATGACGCTCGACTGCAAGGGCTTGTTCGCCGCCTCCAGCCGGGCCGCCGTGTTCATGCTGTCACCCAGCGCGGTGTACTGAATGCGCGTATCGCCGCCGAAATTGCCGATCACCGCTTCGCCGTAATGCAGGCCGACGCGGGTTTTTCCAATAGGGGGCAGGTCGGCATCCATCGCCGCTACCTCGCGCCGGAAATTCTCCCCCGCCTGCCAAATGGCGTAACCGGCCCGTGCGGCGCGTTCGGCGTCGTCGGGACGGGCGATGGGTGCGCCCCAGAATGCGACCACGGCATCGCCGACGAACTTGTCGATCACCCCGCCATGGTCGAGCACCACCGCGCTCAACAATTCGAGATACCGGTTCAGCAGTTTTGCGACCATTTCCGGTTCGATCGCGTGGCTCATCTTGGTAAAGCCCTCAAGATCGCTGAATAGGACGTAGATTTCGCGCTTTTCCCCGCCCAGCGACAGCAATTCCGGCTGATCGATGATCGCTTTCGCAATGTCGCGCGGAATGTATTTGCCCAGCGCCCCTTGCGCGAAACTGCGCTGCGCCGCCCCGGCGGATCGCGCCGCCGACGTCACGGCGGTAAACGCGACGATCCACCCCACCAGCCATCCGACCGCGGGCAGCCCGTAAGTGTCGACCCCGCGATAATGCAACAGGAACGGCAACCCGACGAACGCCGCTGCGATCAGCAGGAAGAGCGGCACCAGCTTTTTCGCCGGCCATTCCAGCAGTGCGGTCAGCACCGCAGTTATCACCACCAGCAGCGCCAGCGCCCACAGCGTGAGGGGAGACATCTGCGGCAGGCGCTTTCCATCGAGCATCTGGGCGATGATTTCTCCATGAACGGACAGCCCGGCGGGTTCAAAACCGGTCCATGATGTGAACGGTGTTTCCACCCGGTCGTAATCGACGATATCGCCGCCCAGCAGGACGTATTTGCCCTCGATCTCCTGGGCCACGAATTCGGCGACCATCGGGTCGAGATCGTTGAACAATTCTATCGACAGGGACTGGAACAGCGGTTCCTCTACCGCCGCGCGTTCGCCCTCCGCGTCCGGCGCGCCTTCGCCCTGATCTGCTTTCAATGCGCGGCGATATTCGATTGCGCCTTCATATCCTTCGAACCGTTCGTGCGGGCCGCCCGCATCTTCGAGCATGGCCCGACCCAGCAGCGGCGGCAGGCCGGGAACGATGGTCGGCCAAACGCGGGTTGCGCCGAATTGTTCGTCGAGCCGGATGCTCGCCGGGCGGGCACTGCTACCCTCCAGCTCCGCCATGAACTGTTCAAGGAATTGCTGCTGTTCGTAGACGATATCGGCGGCGTTGGTGGCGACATTGGCATAACCGACCGCGACCGGCGTTTGCATCGATCGCAGGGTTTCGATCAATTCGGCATCATCGGGCTGGGGCTGGTCGAACAGGATATCGATACCGATGGCTTTCGCCCCCATCGTATCCAGATTGCGAAGCGCCTCGGCCAGCGCATCGCGCGGCAGCGGGGACCGCTGTTCCAGGTTGATCAGCGCCTGATCGTCATACACGACCAGAACGATGCGGTCGTCCTGTTCGACAAGGTCGGCCATCAGGAATGCGCGCATGTCATACAGGGCGCGTTCCGCCGCATTGGTCAGCGGCGTCGGCTCATCCCCGCCGGGCAGGGTCCAGCTGAACCGGGCGATGAACAGCGCAAGCAGGATCAGCAGGCACGTCGCCGCCAACTGACCCGCGCCCGCTTCGCGCACGCTGCGCCAGCCCCGTGCGATCAGGCCGCCGCGCGACCGGTTACGGGATCGGGCCTGTTCCCCCGACTGCTGCATACCCATCCCCCCGGATCACCTTCGCCTGCAGCTTCGCTTTAGCGGGTCAGCTTCATGTTGCCATCGCCCACGATGGCAAAGGCCGACCAGTAGAAGGGATGCGAGGTCCGGGCATCGTCCATCAATTCGATCTGGGACAGCCGCAGCGCCTCCGCCGTTTCGTTGTCCTGCGCCTCGAATATGCCGGATATCAGGCGCGTCGTCGCATCGAAAACGTCCGGCACCGGCCAGTGACTGGCAAGCACGGTGCGCCCGCCCGCGCCGACGAAGGCGCGCACCAACCCGTCAAGCGCATAGCCCCCGCCCGACGTGATGCCCGCCTCTATCGTTGCGCCGACCGTCGCGCTGCCTGCGGTATCGCACGCCGACAGGATCACCAGGTCGGCATCGAGCCTGAGCCCGAAAATTTCCGCAAAGCTCAGCAATCCGTCGGAATCGCCCTCTCCAAACGAAGTCAGAAGCGCGGGGCGCGGCGGGCATTGCGGTTCCGGCGCGGTGACGAGACCGTGGGTGGCGAAATGCAGGATGCGGTAATCGTTCAGGTCATTGCGCGTCCGGATCGCGGTGTCGGTGAACTGGTCGCGCGTGACGACGCTCGTCCTCGCTGCGTCCGCCCCGCCGAACCGCCGTGCCGCATCGTAAAGTTCGTCGGCGCGGATCGGACTGGCCCAGATATCGCGTGACCAGCGGCAATCCTCACCCCCGGCCAATGCGGAACGGGTCGCCGACCGGCCCGCCGGACCGTCGCCGATCGGCGTGTTTTCACCAAGGCCGAGATAGGCGTTGCTTGCACTCGAAGACGGCGCCGCGCGAACATCGCGAAATGCGCTCGGCGCGACCGAAGTGCTGATCTGCGAATTGCGGCCAAGCCATGCGACACCGCGAAAATCGAACTCGTCGCCGCCCGGCTGTTCGAGCCGCTGATCATATCGCACCAGGCTTTCATCATCGACCACCAGCAGGTTGATCGGCAATTGCAGCATTGCCCCGTCGGGTTCGAACACGATGTGACGATGCCCCGGCAAACGGTCGGCGATCGGATCGAACAGGCGGGTGTACAATTCACGCGATGATTTCAGATCGAAAGGAAAGGTGTAGATCTGCCCCGCTTCGGCCAGCGCGATGCTGTCCCTGATCTGCGAAACGATATCCTCCAGCTCGTCCGGCGTCGATTGCACGCGATAGGTCAGGGCGTCTCCGGCAGCGACATAGACCACGAACACTTCATCTTCGAGCGAGACCATCTTGACGTAGGCTTCGTCGCCACCGAGGATCGACTGCATCGCCGACAGTTCGACCGCTCCGCCCGATACCGCGCGAAACCGGGGATATTCGGACAGGTTTTGCAGCAGTTCGGCCTGTCGTTCCTGCAACTGCGCCAATTGTGCCTGTTGTTGCGGCAGCAACTGGGCCGCCGCGTCATCCTCCTGTGCGCGCGCTTCGAGCTGGACCGTTTCGCGCATCAATTGCTCGATCGACCGACCGATGTTTACACTCCGCCGAAACAGGCGCGATGCCTCGTCGCTGCCGCCTGACAGTTCCCGCGCGAGCACGGCCTGCGTCTGGGCAAGGCCGGGCCGCAGCAATAGCTGGCTCGCGGCGAATACCTCGGATGCGGCATCCCGGCTCTCCCCATCGGCTAGAAGCAAGCCGAAATAGTCCGACATGTAGGCTTTCAACGTCGGCGTTGGTCGGCCTTCGGCCTGTGCGACGATTTCGCGGTAAAGACCGATCGCCTCGTCCCTCCGGCCGGTGCGGGAAAACAGCCCGGCCAGTTGGGCCTGCGCGCTGTAAAGTGCGGGCGATGCCGGGTGCGCGTATTCGAGCATGGCAA
>JGI12210J13797_10646018_pt1 | contig 10450 bp, 7 predicted proteins | sample ElkSlonscriptome_3_FD_13797 | JGI IMG/M metagenome (IMG submission 13797) | reverse complement strand
TGCACATTGCATTAGCCTGGTTGTAGTTCTACCTTTTTTCCAGCTACTGATAGGTTTTCGTTGACAAACTTTTCGTCCCAGAGATTAGAAATTACTGCCGATATATGCGGATTTTGTAGGGCCCAAACGTAGGCCTTCATAGGTGCCTTCATATCGCCAGGAACAATGCGTTCTACTTTATCAATCCGCCAGGAAGGAATTGGCTGAATCGCTTTGTGGTGCGTAGCTACTGCCATAGCGGCTTTCATCGCAATAATACCCATCCCGCTATCGTGCGCCTGACGGATAGCGTCTTCCAGATAGCCACCATTGATGACGTTATAAGCGCACATGGCCGCATCGTACTCGCCAGTCTCCGCAGCGACTCGGAGTACTCCGGCGGGATCGTTATGGGTTGAGACTCCTAAAAAGCGCACTTTTCCGTCTTTCTTTAGCTGAGCGAAGGTTTCGTAGATTTCGGGTATTTGTACTTCTTCGGGGCAGTCGGCACCGTGCGGGCACATTAGAATATCAAAGTAGCCAAAGTTAGTTCGTTTTAAACTACCTTCAATAGACGATAGAATCTTATCGCGGTAGGCTTGGCTTCCCTCCACTTTATGGGCGTAATCTTTCACCATCGCATTCGCTAAAAAGGCACCGTCCATGGATTTGGCTTGACCCGGCCAGTACTTGAGAAAGTAACCTGGTTTATCCACTGCTCGATCGTCACGAATTTCCTTCGCTCGCTTCATAATCGCTACCTGCTTGCCCGAGGGTAATCCTTTATAAATATCTCGATAAAGTTGATCGCGTACCGCAGCAAAGCCGCTGACTTTGGTGGTAATAAAAACTTTCTCCCGTTTAGAGGAGCTATCGATCACTTGGCTGTACGCCTCTTCGCACTCGCCGTTACCGTAAGCTGGGGCCATATCTAAGTAATTTAACCCCTTATCCATAGCTAATTCCACCGGACGAGTATTACCAAAGCGAATCGGGTCACCCCCGCAGACTACCTCGGAAATCATCATACCGGTGCGACCTAACTGCCTATAGGTCATATCCGATTGGCGATTACGCCACTCCTGCGCTACTTCAGTCTTACTGGTTTTATTCGGTTTGGCTTGCGCTGATTGCAGGCTTAAGCCTGAGAGTCCTGCCGAGGCAGCTGAAGCAACAGTTAAAAAATTACGTCGGGATAATGACGACGGTGTAGGGGATGATTTTTTCATAGTAAGGTCGTTTTACTCAATATAAAGATTCTTCCGATAAGATTATAGGCAAAGCCCAATCTATTGAAGTGTACTGAGTAAAATGAGTGTTGAATAGGCTCAATTTGTAGCTCTATCTACTCCAATCAGGTATTACAGTGAAAAGCTATTTCTTTTGCTGAGGTAAGCCTTCGTCAATAATCAGTTTCTTTACTCGAAGCCTATTTATTGAGAGATCGTTAATGGCTAAAGATTTTATCCGAGCTTTTGCCAGGGCAAGTGAACCAATAGCAACAGTGCCAATCGCGAATGCGCCTACTGCCAACGCACCAACTCCAACCGCTATAGTCGAGACTGCTAAACGGCTGGTAGCCGATTGATTCGTGGGACGATGTTTGCGATAATGATTATGAAGGAGTTGCATAGCTGTAGCTTTATTAGATCATACGAATATTCAGTTAAATCGTTGGCGGCATCCTTAATTATTGTCTGTGAAAGATGTTATAGTTGATAATGATGAATGAATAATGACTGATGAATGATTACTTTGCGTCTACATTAATCATTACAATTATGAAAGGAAGAATTGCCATACTTGGGGGGGGGAATTTAGGTAAGGCCATTGCCATTGGTTTAGCTAGCACTGAGCAGTACGAAGCCAACCATATTTTCGTGACCAAACGTAGGTTACATGGGGTAGAAGACTTGCAACAGTTAGGCATCCAGACTACCAGCGATAATCGGGAAGCAGTAAAAGAATCTGAATTGATCTTATTGTGTGTGCAACCCAAGCAACTGGAATACTTGCTGATAGAAATTCGGGACTTACTCGATCCTGAGAAGCACGTACTCGTATCTACCATTACCGGAGTTAGTATTCGCGAGATTGCTCGGCTGACGTTAGAAGAATTTCCTATCATACGGGCCATGCCCAATACCGCTATTGCCATTCGGGAATCAATGACCTGCTTGGCGGCGCAGAACACCTCGGATGATTTGCTGAATCAGGTACAGGCTATTTTTGACGTGATGGGAGAGACGCTGGTGATTGACGAAGAGATGATGGCCGCTGCCACCGTGCTGGGAGCCAGTGGTATCGCTTTCTGCCTACGCTATATTCGGGCGGCCGCTCAGGGCGGTATCCAAATGGGCTTTCATGCCGAAGAAGCTCAAAAAATCGCCGTTCAGGTTTGCCGAGGGGCGGCTTCGCTTATTCTAGAAAACCAAAAGCATCCTGAGACAGAAATTGACAAAGTTACCACACCCCAAGGCTGCACCATTGCTGGCCTTAACGAAATGGAGCACAATGGACTCAGCTCAGCAGTAATCAAAGGTATTATGACTTCTCACCGCCGGATTGGAAAGATTACGGATTGAAGGACGCAAACGATGGTTCAGCCCGATTTCGTCATTACTATTGCTAGGGATAGCTTTTTCCTGTAGATTTCACTATCATCATCGTAGCATTTTAAATTAGGTTAATGCTTAGATTTAAGCATGAAGAATTTACTTTTGATCATTGGACTACTTCTCGTTGGGAAAGGTTATTCCCAATCAAAAATTGACAGTTTAGAGCAAAATCTTAGCACTGAAAAAGTAGATTCTTTAAAGGTCAACACTCTTTTAGACTTGACCGACGAGTATCGTTATGAAGATCCTAAAAAGGCAGAAAAAAGTGTTATTCACGCTTTAAAAATTGCGTCGGGAATCAATGAGAAAAAATACGAAGCACAGGCACTAATATCCTATGCCGATTTATTATCCGACCGATCTAGCTACGACTCCGCCATCACATTCTTTCAAAAAGCTCTTCTCAAATCAGAAAGTATCAACTTCGCTGACGGTAAAAGTGCTGCATTAATTGGTTTGGGAAATGCCCATACCAGAAAAGGAAACCTTAATAAGGGCGAGGAATATCTTCGACAGAATATAACCTTCGCAACCGAAACCGAAGATTTTGAAGGGGTTGCAAGCTCCTATAACAATTTGGGAAACATCTTTAATGAACAGGGGGAATATACAAAAGCAATGGAAGCCTATACTGAGGCTGCAAAAATGAACACCCAGACCGGTAATGAAAAATTTATTGGCATCAATATGGCCAATATTGGTATGATCCACCAAAAATTAGAAAATTTTGATGAAGCCCTTTCGTACTATAAACAGAGCGACAGCCTGTTTAAAAAACTTGATTTTCCATTGGGACAGGCTTTTGTAATGAAAAATATGGGTATTGTCCATAGAAATCAAGGTAAACCCGAAGAAGCATTAAATCAATACCGAAAGGCACTGGAAAGTTATGGGCAAATGGGGCGAAAACATGAAATGTCCCAAACCTATCAGAACATTGGAAATATTTATTCGGACAACAAGCAATCCGGTAAGGCTATAGAAAACTATCGTAGGTCATTATTGATTGCAACCGAAATCAACGATTCCATTGACATGGCCATGAGCAACCAGTCTTTGGGACAAGAATTTCTCTACGCTAACAATCTTGATAGTTCAACCTTCTATTCTAACAAAGCAATTGAAATTGCCCGAGCAGTAGGTGCCAATTTAACCGAAATGGACGGTTATAAAACCCTGTCAGAAGCGAATTATGCCAAAGGCAACTATAAAAGTGCTTATGATTTCAGGATAAAATACGAGGCACAAAGAGATAGTCTTTATAACTTAGAAAAACGCGATCTGGCCGAAGAAATAGAGGCCAAATACCAAAATGAACAAAAAACTGAGGAAATCGCTCAATTAGCCTCTGAAAAGGCTCTTCAGGCACTACAATTGGGCAAGAGGAAAAGCGAACGCAACGCTATTATTGCCTTCGCCGTACTGATTCTATTGTTGGCGGGCTTGTTCTACAGCCAATATCGCATCAAACAAAAGGCGAACCAAGAGATGCAAAAACTGAATCAGTTGAAATCCAATTTTTTTGCAAATATTACCCACGAGTTCCGTACTCCACTCACACTGATTATAGGTCCGCTCGAGCAAAAGCTATCGGGCATTTTACCAGATGAAGAACGTCAGACCACCGAGCGGATGCTCCGCCACGCCCAGAGGCTATTACGATTAATCAATCAGTTGCTCGACTTTGCTAAGTTAGAACAGCAGCCTCTTCAGCTCTCAGTGCAGCCTGGAAACCTGACTCATTTTCTTCAGTCATTATTTGCATCGTTTGAGTGGCAGGCCAATCAACAGCAAATTGACTACCAAGTTCACTGGCCAAGTCAGGAAATTAAGGGCTACTTTGATGCTGATAAATTGGATAAGATCATTTATAACTTGTTATCGAATGCATTTAAGTTTACTCCGTCTCAGGGAGAAGTTTTCGTTACAGTGACTGAACGGGGAAAACAGTTAGAAGTACAGGTGAAAAATAGCGGGCAGGGCATTGCGCCCGATCAGCTTCCCCATATTTTTGAGCGGTTTTATCAAGCAAAACAAACAGAAAATTCCCTCTTGGGGGGTACGGGCATTGGGCTGGCTCTTACAAAAGAATTGGGCACTATTCACCGGGGAACCATTACGGTAGAAAGTGTTCCCGATCAGGAAACTGTCTTTACGGTAAGTATTCCTATTGATAAAGCGGATTATAAACAAACCGAAGGGTCTTTACAAGACGTTTCTTTTCCCGATTTTGAACCCACATATCAGCCAAAACCGGAAAAATCTCGTGTTGAGCCCGAGAATGATTTTGACCTTCCTAAATTACTGCTGGTAGAAGATCACCAAGACTTACGAACCTATTTACGCGAGCAGACTGCATCTGCCTATCGGATGGTAGAAGCAGTTGATGGAGTGGAAGGCTGGGAAGCGGCATTAGCGCACAGCCCGGACCTAATCATCTGCGACTGGATGATGCCCCGACTGGATGGACGAACCTTATGCAAACGTCTGAAGGCCGATGTGCGTACCTCTCACATTCCGGTGATTATGCTCACTGCCCGAGCCGATCAGGCTAGCCGGCTGGCTGGGCTAGAAACCGGGGCGGATGCTTACCTTGTAAAGCCCTTCAACCCGGAAGAACTACGTCTGCGGATACGAAAGCTGGTGGAACAGCGAATGCAGTTACAAAGCCACTTCCAGCAGGAGCTAATTGTGTCTCCACAAGAAATAAAGGTGAACAGTACCGACGAGCGGTTCCTCCAACAAGCCGTAGCGGTAATTGAGAGCCAACTGGCCAATACCAATTATTCGGTGGCAGAATGGCAGCAAGAACTCAACCTGAGCCGGATGCACTTGCACCGCAAACTAAAAGCCCTAACCGGGCAATCGGCTACCGAATTTATTCGTACCTACCGACTGAAACGAGCCGCTCAGTTACTCGTTCAGCGAGCCGACAATGTCTCCCAGGTTGCCTACCAAGTGGGCTTTGGAAGCCTTTCCTATTTTACCAGCAGCTTTAAAGCCCAGTTTGGCTGCACCCCTTCAGAATACGCCGAGAAGACCGAATAAACCGATTTTTGGACGCATGTTACATACCAGCAAAAATAGGTTACAATAGCGCAAAAGGTAGTCAAACCTTTTTGATTACATTTAATGCTGGTTCGAACAACTAATGAATAAAAAGTTATTCACGCCACTTATTCTATTTCTCATGAAAACATTTTACTCAATTCTAGCCCTCATTTTCACAGTAAGCACCTTATCAGCCCAAACTATTCTATGGGATAAATCCTATGGAGGCCCAAATATAGATGATGCATCCTCAATCGTCGCTACCCCCGACGGTGGTTACTTGATTGGCGGACAATCTTATTCAGATATTAGTTTTGAAAAATCCCAGAATAATAAGGGAGGTAATGATTATTGGCTTATTAAAATAGATACCCAGGGGAACAAGCAATGGGATAAATCTTTTAGTGGCATAGGGCCATGGGGTGATGATTTGAGAGTGATTCTTCCCTTAAGCGATGGTGGATATTTACTCGCAGGTTCTTCGGAAGGTAAAATAGGCTACGAAAAAAGTGAAGATAGCCGAGGCAACTGGATAGACTATTGGATTATCAAACTCGATGCTAGTGGTAATCAACTCTGGGACAAAACCATTGGCGGACCGGCCGTGGACGGACTAGGAGATGTGGTAGAAACCGACGACGGAGGTTTTTTGCTGGGTGGTCACTCTTTTGGACAAGATCTAGGAAATGGATACGAAAAGACCGCAGTCCCTCACAACTACAGTGAAGACTACTGGATTGTAAAGATTGACGCGAACGGTGATAAAATTTGGGATAAAATTTACGGTGGGGAAAAATATGAGTCATGCACTAAAATTATAAAGACACATGATGGGAATTATTTATTGGCGGGAAGTTCAAATTCCGCGGCTAGTTACGAAAAAAGCGAAGAATCGAGGGGAAACTACGACTTCTGGCTCGTAAAAATTGACCCGGATGGTAATCAGATTTGGGACAAAACCATTGGCGGAAATGACGGCGATTATCTGAGGAAAGCAATTCTTACACCGGATGGTGGATTTCTATTAGGGGGGGGATCTTCTTCAGATACTGGTTTTGAAAAATCCCAGAATAATAAGGGAGGTAATGATTATTGGGTAGTAAAAACTGATTTGCATGGCAACGTGGAGTGGGACAGAACTTACGGAGGTAGTGGATACGAATCTTTAGGTGATTTGTTGATGACCTCTGATCAGCACTTGGTGTTAATAGGAACCTCATCCTCGCCAGTCAGTTTTCAGAAAAGTGAAGAGAGCCGAGGAGAAGGAGATTTTTGGATTCTGAAAACGGATCTACAAGGTAATATTATCTGGGATAAAACGATTGGTGGAAGCAAATGGGATGTAGCAAAAGATGCTCAGTTAAGCCCTCAAAACGAATTATTGATTTTGGGAAATTCTAAGTCGCCCATCGGTTTTGATAAAACAGGCTTTAACCGAGGAACAGCCGACTTTTGGCTCGTTAAGCTGGATGCGGCGAAAACTGAGAAACCGAAAGCCTTGGTGGATATCCGAGATTTTGTGGCGACCTGCAAGCCCTGCTGGCCGTGGGAGATCTGGTGGGATTTTGAGTACCGCTTTTGGGATGAACGCTATGGGTTGCGGAGAGCTGTATACCGCCAGGCCTTCACAGGCGATCATCAGGATGAAGTATTCTGGCAGGACGAAGAAACCCTGGCAATTCAGCTCAACGAGAATGGTCTTGATCCCGGAAGTTACCAACTGCAAATTCGCGCTTTGCTGGAAGACGGCACTACCACTGAATGGACCGCCCCGGAAAGTTTTGAAGTAGGCGGTACAAGGATCAAAGTATTTCCGAATCCGGTGCAAGATATTCTGAATATCCACTACCAAACCAAGGTGGCGGAGGAAGTTCAACTCACATTGATAGATAGGTACGGACGGACTCTTTTACGACAGGAGCACTACGCCCGTAGAGGAACCAACGAGTGGAAGGTTTCAGTACCGGCCACGAGGGTTCGGCAAAATCCACTGACGTTACAATTAGTATGCCCTTCTCAAAGAAAGCAAAGCTGGCAATTGATTCGGGAATAAAGCATATTAATCTAGCTGCAACTGCCTTGCGGGGTTGTCCGATAAATAAAATAACCAATAACCTAACTATGAAACGCCTAAATCTTAAAACCTCACCTAATTCTTTACTTCTGTTTTTGGCAGTGACCTTGATAACGGGTATATCATCTGGTTGTAGTGAAGAGAGTGGTGGTGTTGATCCTGAACCAGCTCCCTTACCCACAATCTCATCAATTGACCCTACCAGCGGAATGGTGGGCGATGAGGTTACCATCACGGGAACCAACTTTAGCAGCACCACGAGTGAAAACACAGTTACCTTTAATGGTATAACTGCTTCGGTAGAAACGGCTTCGCCCACGCAGTTGGTGGTGAAAGTACCGGAAAATGCAACTAATGGTCCGGTTGCGGTAACAGTGAACGACCAGACTGTCCGAGGGGCTGATTTTACGGTCATAGAAGCCAATGTATTTGATTGCGCTAATAGCGAAATCACCGAAGATACTACCTGGGAAGATGTTGTGACTGGTGAAGCTCCCGACTACATTATTGAGTGTGCTATTTCGATAAAGGAGAACGCCTTGCTTACCGTTGAACCCGGAGTCATTATTCAGTTTGAAGGACAGGAAAGTGGTATTTTCACCAGTGATGGCGGGGGGCTGAAGGCAGTCGGTACTTCCGCTGAACCTATTCAGTTTCTGGGAACCAGTAATAATCCCGGAACGTGGAAAGGAGTATATTTTGGCTCCAACCACCCTGAAAACCGTCTGGAATATATCGCTGTGAAACACGCTGGACGAACCGCTTCCGGGCAGTCGGGTGAAGTTGGTGCGGTGCAACTTAGCCGGGACGATGAATCCAAAGCGGCCATTGTCAATGTTACTATTGAAGATAATGAAGGTTACGGCCTGTTCGTCACCGACGAAAGTGTTCTCAGCGAATTTGCTAACAATACTATTTCGGGTAATACGCAAGCCCCCGTAGGTATTTACTTTAACCAGCTAGGCAGCCTAGATGCTGGCTCAGCCTATCAGGGTAATGACGATAATTTTATTGAGGTGTGGGAAAATGAGATTGAAGACGAAGAGGTGATGATACCCCAAGTTAATGTACCCTACCGTTTTGTAGATAGTAAACGCTATAATATCAAGCAGGCGCTAACCATCAGTGCAGGTAATACGCTGGAGTTTGTGAGTGGTGCCGGACTTCGCTTGGGTGTGCAAGGCTCTGATTGTAGTGCGACTACCGGAACACTTAACGCTACGGGTACTGCCGAAAAACCTATTATTTTCCGGGGAATTAACGATGGTCGGGGCGCTTGGTTGGGGATTGGTATTAACTCCTCTAGCCCGAATAATAAGTTGATTTACTGTGAAATTACCGGTGGTGGAAGCGGGGATTTCTATAATGCATCTGATTTCGCCGCCAATGTTACACTTCAGTGCGAGAGCAAAGTCATCATTCAAAATTCTACTATCAGCGAAAGCGGAGGCTACGGTATTTATTTGCTCGATGAAGACGCTCAGCTAGATCAATTCAGCGAAAATACCATTACTAACAACGAATTGTCTCCCGTTTGGCTACACTTCCCGCAGGTAGACCAACTCGATGCGACCTCTACCTACGCCGAAGGAAACGGACAAATGTATATTGAGGTAGAAGGCGATGCTATTGTAGATGCCGACCTAATGGTGAAAAAACTGGAGGTGCCCTATCGTATCGGACCATCTGGTTTGGGTCGCGAAACCTTTGTGGAGAAGATACTAACAATTGAACCAGGGGTAAGCATGGAGTTCGAGACTTCCGCCGGGATTATCCTGGGTAGCCCAGGGTTGGATTGTAATCCATCGTCGGGCGTATTTAATGCGGTAGGCACCGCCGAAGATCCAATAATTCTGAAAGGTGTTTCTGAAGGGCAGGGAACCTGGGTAGGGATTGGTATCAATTCTAGTAGTTCGGAAAACAAATTGATTTATTGCACTGTATCCGGAGGTGGTTCAAGTCAATTGTATAACGCCGGAGGTCAGGGTAATCTAGTCATTCACTGTAAAGGCAAAGTGGAAATGGAAAACTGCACCATTACTGACAGTGGTGGTTGGGGCATCGACAAGGTGCAGGGTGGAAATTCACTCACAGAATCGGATAATACATTTGATAATAACGCTGAGGGTAATATCGCCCCTTAAACAACTATGAAAAGAATACCATTAATAGCAATTATTGTAAGCCTACTAGGAAGTACTGGGGTACCAGCCCAAAACCAGAAAGATGACCTAGCCATTGAGCAGGCTATTATGAATGGCTACACTGGCTGGGTAAATAAAGATGTTGCTCTGGCTACCCAAGATTATGCCGACGACACGGACTGGACGAATGCTTTTGGCGATCGAGTGCAAAGCAAGGAAGATCTGGAAACTTTGCTAACTGAAATATTCTCACTGGATTTTGTAATGGCGGGTAAATCAGAAAATCGGTTTAATGATATTGATTACCTAAGCCCAGATATTGCTGTAGCGCGCTCCAAAACGGTACGAGTAGGTCAGAAGTGGGGTGATAATACTTCGATGGACGATCGACATATTAACCATTTGCGGGTATTTCACAAAAAAAATGATCAGTGGAAAATTGTGAGCCATATGATCAGTCAGGCCTGGACGAAGAAATAGACTACAAGCCTGGTAGACTGAACTACAACTAAAAAGCTATGGATTTCTCTCTCAGTAAAGTGCCAAGTATCTCCTTCAAGATCATCATTTGGGTCGTGGTGATT
>JGI12210J13797_10946764_pt1 | contig 10452 bp, 7 predicted proteins | sample ElkSlonscriptome_3_FD_13797 | JGI IMG/M metagenome (IMG submission 13797) | reverse complement strand
CTTCGTTTGCCCGCTGCAAATCCGACGTTTCACTCGACTTGCTTGGGAAAAAAATGAGCCGCTCCTGAAGCACCGCGTAAATCAGCACAACGACGGCATAAGCGCCAAGGGCGAACAACAAAAGTCGCAGGAGCGTCATGGTGCGGCGGCGATTCATCAAATCCGGCTTCTGAGGCGTTGACGCGTTGCTTTTCGTTCGCTGCGCCGCGTTGGCACCCGGAACCCGACCGGTTTCGCGCGTATCCAGGAAGCGAACCGGGCGACTTCTGGATGATTTTTTAAGACTTCGATTTGGTGCAGGTTGCGTTCCAACTCCTTTTCTGTGAATAAGGCGTGGAGTTGAGAATGGCAGGGACGACAGAGCCCGACGGTCTTCTTGACCGTGACACGATCGAATTCCCGTTTGTTTTTCTTGTTGTGATGCCGACAACGCGGGACCAAATGATGTCGCGTCAATCGTTCCGAACGCTCGCACAAGGCACAAACCATGGCCGAATCCGTCATACCAGCATCATGCCTCAATTCGCCGGCAACCCAAAAACTTTTTTGTAACGCCAACATGGCCTCCGCTTCGTCACAGCGGCCACTCGTGACGCTCGCTTGCTCTGCTGCTCCGCATCATTCCGGGGTTTCCTTTCCCGCCAAACCTCCCTTATTCTCCTAGCACCTTATGTTCTGGCGCAGCTTTCCCCCACCCGCCCGTTTCCTCGCCATCGTGGCAGCCGGTTCCTTGATCCTGATCCTTTTTCGAAGCGCTCCGGAACAAACAGCTGACCAGATGCAGCTCTGGACCTTTGCCCGGAATCACATGCTGCTTTACGAGCCGTTGATCAAATCTTGGAACCGCGATCATCAGCCGCCTCTCAAAGCCCATTTATTTTCCGGGCCCGCCCTCGAGCGTCGAGTGCTCTCCGGTTTTCTTTCCGGCACCCCAACCGCTTCCCTCATCGAATTCGAGCGCTCCGCCGTCAACGCCACCTTTCTCGGCCCACGCGAAGCCATTGGCTGGACGGACCTGACCGAGCCGATCAAACGGGATGGTTTGGACGAACTGATCGTCGAAAATTCCTTTGCTCCCTGGACGCATAACGGTCGCATCTATGGGTTGCCCCACGATGTGCATCCGGTGTTGCTCGCGTATCGCGCTGATATCATCGAAGCGGCCGGTATCGATCTCAGCCAGGTCGAAACCTGGGACGACTATTTCGAAGCCCTTCGCCCCCTCATGCAGGACCGCGACGGCGATGGCCATCCCGATCATGCCGCTCTCTCCTTCCGGCTCAGCAGCGGCGATATTGAGAACTTTCTTCTGCAAGCTGGCGGCGGTCTGATCGATGTGAATGGGGAGCCGATGCTCACCTCCCCCATCAATGCCCGCGTGCTAGCGCATCTAGTGATTTGGTCCAGCGGACCGGCGCCGGTCACCATCGAAGCGCCCGAGTTCTCCAACTCCGGCAACTCCCTTCGTTTGCAAGGTCGCGTCCTCGGCAGCCTCATGCCCGATTGGCTAGCCGGGGTGTGGAAATCAGATCTCCCACAACTCGGCGGCAAGTTAAAGCTCATGCCACTGCCCGCTTGGGAAAAAGGCGGGCGCCGCACGACCGTGATGGGCGGCACCATGCTCGGGATCCCCAAAGCCAACGACCGGTTCGGCGAATCCTGGAAAGCAGCCAAAACCCTTTACCTTTCCGAAGAAACGGCGGTGCAACAATTTCTCACCACCAACATCATCACGCCCGTGAAGCAATTCTGGGATCTCCCGGTTTTCTCTCAGCCAGACCCCTATTTTTCCGGGCAAGCGTCGGGCCAACTCTTCATTGCTCAGGCACCGCAGACGCCGCCGCGGCATCCTTCGCCTTACCTGCAAATGGCGCGTTCCCGCGTGGGCGAAGCCGCGCTCGCCCTTCGGCAATACGCCCGCGATCAAGACGCCTGGACCGTGGAAGCCCTCCGGCCCGTCGCCGAGGAATTACTCGAGCAGCAACAGGCACGGGTCGTCCGGGAGATGAGCCGCAACCATTTTCGTCGAATCCAGGAGGTGGCTGACCGATGAAACATCGCAATTGGGCGCCCTGGCTCTTTCTCGCCCCTTTTCTCCTGCTGTTTACGCTCTTCACGGTATGGCCGTTGATCAAAGCCGTCACCCTGGCGCTGCAACAGACTTACGGCCCGGACTACACCCTCTGGATCGGGCTCGAAAATTTCGCTTACCTCTTCACCGACCCACTCTTTTGGAAGGCGTTGACTAATACGGTCATTTTCGCCGCTGGCAGCATCCTGATTCAACTTCCGATTTCCCTCGGACTCGCCCTCCTGCTGAATCGTCCCGACATCCGGGGGCGCAGCATTTTCCGGCTGATCTTTTTCTCTCCGGCCCTGTTCGGCACCGTCTTCGTTGCTATTTTATTCAGTCTGATTTTTGAAAAACATACTGGACTGCTCAACATTGCGCTGAACCAGTTCTTCGGTTGGCCACTCGATTTTCCTTGGCTGCAGGAGTTCGTCATGCCAGCGCTCATCCTTTCCGCACTCTGGATGTATGCCGGATTCAACATGATTTACTTCCTGGCAGCGCTGCAATCGGTCGATCACAGCCTATTGGAAGCAGCCAAAATCGACGGCGCGAATGCCTGGCAACGGTTCCTGAATGTCACCCTGCCACAGATTGCTCCCGTGGCCGGGTTTGTTGTGCTGTTATCGTTACTGGGCAGCTTTCAATTGTTCGAGCTGCCCTATCTGTTGCTCAATCAAGGAGCCGGCCCGGATAACCAGGGGCTGACCATCGTCATGTATCTGTTCCAGACCGGATTCGAGACCGGCGACCTCGGATACGCGAGCGCCATCGGTTGGGTGCTCGCCATCGTGCTGGTGGCGCTGGCGATCCTGCAAAGGCGGCTCGCGCGGCGTTGGGAAATGTGACCCCGCTAGGCCTCGACCCGCTGCGTTGGAGAATCCTTTAGGAACGGTGATCAAGCAACTCTCGAAGTTTCGCTTGCAGCGCCGCGGGACGGAACGGTTTTTGCAAAAAGCCGGCCAGCTTTTTGTCGGCAAACCGACGGCTGACATCGCGCTCACTGTATCCGCTCATTAAGAGGACCGATATCGTGGGATCCAGCCGCTGCATTTCCTCGAAGACCTGATCGCCATCCATCCCTGGCATGGTGAGGTCAAGTAAGACGATATCGAAACGAGCTGGGGTTTCCTTGAAACAATCCAGGCCCTGAAGACCATCCGCTGCCGAAACGACCTCATAGCCCATACGCCGCAACACTTCGCTCATCACGGTCCGAATCGTTTCATCATCATCGATCAAGAGCACCGTTCCGGAACCAGACGTTTCGCTCGCGACCGATTCATCATGGTCAGGACGCGGCACCCGGTCCTGATGGGTTGCGGGTAGAAAAATCTCGAAACAGGCGCCGCCTTCCGACTCGCTGGCGACACTTACACCGCCATGGTGACCCTTCACGATTCCCATCACAGCCGCCAAACCGAGACCGCGACCAGTAAATTTCGTGGTGAAGAATGGATCGAAGATGCGAGTCAGATGCTCCTGCTCGATCCCACTGCCATCGTCCTCCACGATCAACATCACAAAATCCCCGGGCGCCATATCCATGGAAGGCACGCTTCGCTGGCAATCGGTTTGTGTCATGCTGCGGGAAGCGGTCCGGATTCGAATTCGGCCACTTCGTTCTCCGATCGCTTCGGACGCGTTAATTGCTAGATTCAACAAGATCTGCTTGATCTGGGAAGCATCAGCTTCCATCGGCGGCATCGGCGCTCCGAGATCGAATTCGAGGACCACCCGGCGATCGATGGAAGCTCTCAACAACGGTTCCGATTCCCGAATGAGATCGTTGAGATCGATGACTTCGGTCTCGAACTTGCCGCGCCCGGAATAAGCCAACATCTGCTGGCATAGTCCCGCAGCCTTCATGCAGGTCCGTTCGATACTGTTCAGTTCATCGACAAAAGGCGCAGGCTCCGAGTCGCCAGTTTGGATCAGACTGACATTCGCCAGGATGCCGGCCAGCATATTATTGAAGTCGTGCGCGATGCCTCCAGCCATGATGCCGAGGCTCTCTAACCGTTGCGCCGAGAGCAACCGACGCTCCATTTGCAACTTAGCTTCCTCCCGGTCGCGTCGGTCCGTGATATCTCGGACAACCGTGAGAAAACGTGTCCGGGCCGAACTGTCGGTGAACCAGCTGAACGTCATCTCGAGCACATGCTCGCGTCTATCCGGCAAGGTGCGCGTCAGTTCCACCTGAGAAGTCGGCTCAGATTCGGCAAAACGGCGGCGATAGGCCGCGAGCAGTTCGTCGGGATCGTCGTTTGGATACAAACAGGTCAAAGGCTGACCCACGACCTCGCTTTCGACGACGCCGTAAATGCGGCAGAAACCTGGATTCACCGAAACAATCAATCCATTCTCATCGGTCAACCGCATGCCATCCTTGGTGTTTTGCCAGATCGATCGGAAGAGCTGCTCGGAATCGGCAATGGTGCGTTGCGCCAATACCATTTCGGTGATGTCGCGCGACATCCCAAAGGTGCCGATGATGTCGCCTTCGGGATTGTAGAGCGGCATTTTGGTGGTGGAAACCCAACTCTTCCGACCATCAAGCGAGTGTTCGGTCTCCACGATCCCAACGAGCGGTTCTCCCGATTTCATGATCGTTTCCTCATCCTGCCACGCTTTGGCGGCGTGACTTTCGTGGAATAAATCGTAATCCGACTTTCCGAGCGCCTCTTCTTCCTTGCTGAAACCGCAGAAGCCAAGAAACGCCTGGTTGACCCGAATGAATCGATGCCGCCGGTCTTTGAAATAGATCCGGTCCGGAATATGGCTGAAAAAGGATTCCTGCTGCTGCAATTCCAGGCGCAGCTGATTCGATATCAGTTTCAGCTGTGTGATATCCGCCTGAAAGATGATGATCCCTTCGACATCATCACAGTCCCGCGCTCGGAGCGGCACTTTCGTCTCGGAATAGTGGCGGGGCTCGCCGTTGATTTCCGTGGTGAATTGCTTGTAATTCAGCCAGGATTCCCCTTTTTCCATCACCTCGCTCTCTTCTTTCTCGAACATCTGCGCGAGCTCTGCTGAAAAATGATCAAAGGATGTATCGCCTTCCAGCACGTCATCCGCCTTGGAGCCGAGCAACCGCCGTTTGGCTCGATTAACGTATCGATAGCGATATTGCCGGTCTTTGATGAGAATCGGATGGGGAATGGCATCGAGAGCGCGGCGGATCAGATTCCGTTCCTGCTCCATTTTCGCCATCGCTTCCCGTTCACGAGCATCCGCCTGAATGGAGTGGATAATGGGGCCGACCAGAACTGTCAGGAATCGTAACCGAGTCAGCTCATCTTCATGGATCGGTTTTTCCCCCAAATGATCCGCGCAAAGGACCGCAAAGACACGTTGCCCGTCCCAAACCGTGCAATTGGCCACATCGCCTTCTCCGACCGGCCGCCCGCGATGATCAAAGAGCGTCTCCTGAAACATGCCACAGATGCTGAGCCCTTGACTGGCCTGCTGGACGAGCGCTTGCAAGCGGAGCGCATGTTCACTGAAAGTCGGATTCGATCGGTCCGATTCAAAATGAATCACGGACTCCGTCTCGCACCGGAGCGATCCATGCTCATCCAGTCCGAACGTCCCACGAAGGCCATCACCGTCCTCATTGACTAGCCAAAGACTCGAGCGCCGGAACCCCAGATGGTCACGCACCGCGACGGCCAAACGCCGGGCGAGTTCCTCAATCGAGTCACTTCCAGCCAACTGATCCGCCGCACGAACCAATCCGGTGGTTAATACATCCTTGGAATTCAACTCGGTCATGAAAAGGCGGACATAGGAGGGAAAAACAACGAGAGCGAGTTATAGCCAATACCTGAAAGGGCCAAACCGCAAGCTTGGAAAAGAATGAGGTGGACCAATCGTATGAGTTGTCACATAAAATAAGTCAGCTTAAGAATAAAGGTGGTTCGCATCCCCGAACCAAACAACCTTGTATTCTGATTCCTATTTATGAATAAACGTCTCATCATTCCCGACCAATTCCGTATGAACGCCTCACTTCTCTTCCGTAAATCCGCCCTTTGCCTCGCTCTCTCCCTGGCTTTCGCCGTTGCGCCCTCGTTGCAGGCTCAAACAGAGGAAATGACCGAAATGGAGGAGCGAATGGACATCATCCAGGATGGGTATCGCACCATCGGCCGAGGACTTCGCCGCCCCGATCCTTCTCAATTGCCTGAATTTATTAAATCGGCCGAAACCATGAAGGAAGAAGCGGTCAAATGCAAAGAGCTCGTGCCGCTCAAGATCAAGCAAATGCCGGAAGATCAGCAAGCGGAAGCCATCAAGAAGTATAAAGCCGAAATGGATGTCTTCATCGCCACGTTGGAAGAAATGAAAACCGTCCTCGAAGCGGGAGATTTCGAACAAGCCAACGTCGTCTTCGATAAATTGAAAAACGAAAAATCCGAAGGCCACGAAGAGTGGAAAACGGACGACTAATTTAGATGTTGTCGGCGGGCGCCGTGTCTCAACGGCGTCGCACAACCACATGTTTCCCAAACGAACTCATCTTCTCGCCGGCGCCCTGGTTTTCTGCCAAATGGGCGCCGGACTCCTTTCTGCCCAGGACGATCTTCCGCCGATCCCGCCAGAGATCGCCGCCATGGAACCGCACGCCCTCGCGATGGATGTCAAAACCATCTTCGAGAAAAGCTGCGCCGATTGCCATGAACGAAGTTTAGGGGGCCGCAAAGGCGGTTTCAGCAATGTCCTCGACCTGGCAGCCATGACCGACTCCGAGGATTACGTGGTGCCCGGCGACCCCGGCATCAGTGAGATTTATCTCGTCACATTCGATCCGGACCCTGAATTCCGGATGCCGCCCGAGGATGCCGAGCAGCCGCAGTTGACCCCACAAGAAGTGGCTAAAGTAGGTCAATGGATTCTCAACGGAGCCGGGATGCCGCCCCTGCCAGCCGCGACAACCGCCGCGAGTGTCACCCCTAACGAGCAACCCACAGCCATACCCAGCGCCACGCCAACCCCGGAACCCGCCGAAGCCGAGAAGGAAAAAGCGGTCGAACCAGCGGTCAAAATCGTGCCGGAAAAGATTGTTGCGAATCTGCACCCACTCATCATCCATTTCCCTATCGCCTTGCTTCTGGTCGCCGCGCTGGCTGAATTCTTCGGGATCTTCAAACCATCGCTCAATCTGGTTTCTCGCTGGTCACTCTGGATCGCGACCCTCGGCTCGATTCCCTCAGTGGTCACCGGCTGGATGCTGGCGCCCAATCGCGGCTGGACCGATGCTGATGTCTTTCTGCATCGATGGCTCGGAGTCTCAACCGCCGCGGGTTGTTTGGTGGCGTTGATTCTTCTCGAAATCGCTTTGCACAGTCAGACACCGAAGTTGCGCTGGATCGTGCGGCTCTTTGTGTGGGCGTTAGCGTTGCTCGTATCGTTCACCGGCCATACGGGTGGCGAATTGGTTTACGGCAAAGATTTCTTGTTTAAATAAGCCCCGATCGGAGAGCCGAACTCAGCTGTTCAACCGAACCATCCCGCGTTCCACGGCGGCAACAGCGGCTTGTGTGCGATCCTGCACCTCCAGTTTGCGCAAAACCGAACTAACATGCTGCTTGACCGTGATCTCGGCTAATCCGAGCCGGTCCGCAATTTCCTTGTTCAACAACCCTTCGACAACCAGCAGCAGCACTTCTGTTTCTCTCGCTGTCAGCTCCGGCCGACGGCTTCGCTGGTCGAGCCGGTTTTGAATGCGTTGCGGGAAATAATTTTCTCCCGCCGCCACCGCCCGAATGGCTGAAAGCAATTCTTCGCGCTCGGTCGATTTCGGTGTGTAACCGTTCGCCCCGGCCTGCACAGCGCGGAAGATATCGTCTTCCCCTTCGCTCACCGAGAGAATGATGCAGCGCGTCGGCGTCTGAGCTGCGACAAATTTTTCAACGAGCTCTGGCCCATCGCCGTCTGGCAGATTGAAATCAATGAGGGCGACGTCGGGTTGCACTTCTTTCTGCAACTCCAATGCTTCCGCCACGGTGGAGGCTTCCCCGACGACTTCGAGATCCTCCTCGTCTCCCAAGCTGGAAGCAAGACCCATGCGGACGAAGAAATGGTCGTCCACAAGCATTAATCGGATGAGGCAATCGGGTTTTTTTGTCATGATGGAGGGGGCGTAGAGTGAGGTGAAAACAAGTCGTCACTCTGGCCTGATCCAGGTTCGAGTGCAACCGCATCGATCGTGATTCGCGTTCCCTCACCCGGACGGCTGTCTATGTGGAGTGATCCGCCGATTTTACTGGCTCGCTCGCGCATGCCGAGCAGACCAAAACTCTTGCGGCCGGGCTGCGCCGGTTTCGGAGGCGATTTCTGTTCGAACCCGGGTCCGTCATCTTCGATGATGAGAATCACCCGATCGTCGGTGAACTTGAGGAAGAGCTCGATTTTGCTGGCGCTCCGGGCATGTTTATTGACGTTGTTGATCGATTCCTGACAGATGCGCAGGAGATTGTGCTCGGATCGGGTCGCGAGCTTGCGCGGCGCGCCTTCCACTTTCAAAGAAATCTTGGGGCGATTCGGTTTTTGCGAAGTCGCGATCATCTCGCGAATGGCATCGGCGAGATTGCGTTGTTCCAACAGACCGCTGCGAAGATTCATGATCGAACGCCGCGCTTCCGCCTGGCTGCGGCGAAGCATTTGAAGGGCAAGATCAAGGGGTTGACTAGCGCGCTCAGGTTGCGTGCGCATGCGGCTCGAAGCCAGGTCGAGTTGCATCCCAATGCCAGCCAACTCCTGCTCGAGCGTGTCGTGCAATTCGCGTGCGATCCGCGTGCGTTCCTCGCCAATCCGCTCGCTCTCCACTTTTTCGGCGATAATGAGCGTTTGTTGTTCCAGCTTCCGATTCAATACCAGCACCCAGATCATCCCGCCGGCCAAGGCCGCGATCATGACACTGGCCAGGATGATCACCCGGCGGACGGTCCAAAAAGGAGGTTCCCGCAAGATCATGATATCGGACGAACTACGAAGCAGAAGCCGGGGCACGATCGCTCCATCTGCATTCGGTTCCGCAGCTGGTTGGAAATCGGAGATGCCGGTAATCCGGACCCAGCTATTGAGGGCGACCTCTGGAGCGGTCTCAGCCCGCGCTAAGGGAAGTTGTGCCAGCAATTGATGTCCCCCCTCTTCCAAAAGAAACAATGCCTGGTTTCCTTGCGTGAAGCGGTCGCGCAGGAGGACGTCGACCTCGACCAGTTCGTCCGCCAGGGCCGGATCCTCCACCAATCGTTCCAACCGCACGAACTTAGGCTCTGGCGGTTCCTCATCACGTTCCACTCGCAGCAGGGCATCCTCGAGCACCACCTGACCTTCTTCCAATAACGGAAAACCGGCAGCCTGCACGAAATCGCCCGGCCGCACCTCGGCCATTTCCCGTTGCCGGACCAGCAACCCTTCCCCATCGACCTCCAGATAAACGCGGCCATCCGGAAAAGCCGCCGACACCAGACCATCCACCCGGGCGCGGCTCCGGGAACTCGGCCGGAATCGCATCAAATCAAGCACGGAGACCGGCGGCTGGTCGAACGCCGTCATCTCCCCGCGATCAAGCACGGTTAGAAATTTTTCATCCGGGATAAACAGACGAAGACCGGTCAGCCGACCCGAAGCATCGATCACCGATCCATAAACTCCCTGCAATCGGACCTCAGCACCCGTGAGATCTTTCGGCAACTTCACCCGGTCCGGGTTGCCGCTGAAAACGGCGAGATAGTTCTGCGTGCCAGTCCGCATTTTCAACACCCGCCGATCATCAATCACGGTTTCTTCCTCCACGGTCCCATCCACTTCGACCCACATACTATCGAGCGCCGGGCTAAGCAGATAACCACGTTCTAACCGAATCGGCTCCGGCATTTTGGCTTGGCCCCGCCGATTGACCCGGATCAACTGACCATCGACTCCGGCCACGGTGGGTGAATAGCCTCCGGCACCGGAGATCCCCCGGATCTGCACGCGCATGCCATCGCGCACGTTCAGGTTTTCCAGTTTCGCATCCGGTTTTTTTCGGCCACTCGGTGCAAAATAAATGCCGCCGGTTTCGTCCTGAATAAAGGCGAGATTCTTGTCGGCATCAAAATAGGTCACGACCCCTTCGATCCGAACCGGATATTCCAGCTCGGCTTCCATCGGGGTCAACGCCCGCACTTCAGCCGCGGTCGTCAATGTTTTCAGTTCGTCACCCTCATCGGCCCCAACCGATAGCGCCCCAACCAACGTCAGACCGCTTGCAGCGACCAGCAGGAGCTTTTGAGATAAGAACGACACGTGATGGAGATTAATCGGCTCGCGAAACAACGCAACCATTCGAAAGATCGACCCCACTGTTTCATAAAAGCGGGAAGTGATTG
>JGI12210J13797_10266410_pt1 | contig 10453 bp, 5 predicted proteins | sample ElkSlonscriptome_3_FD_13797 | JGI IMG/M metagenome (IMG submission 13797) | reverse complement strand
CCCCATCCCCATCGCCGGTGGTCGTCGGGTCGCCATCACCATCGCCAGAGGTCTCGGTTGTGCCGTTTGGCGACTCGGAGACGTCATCGGTGCAGCTGACGATGCACGCGAGAGAAACGGCGATGATGGAAGGACGGATGCGAATCATGACGACGGACTCTAGCGGCAAACGTGGCTGAATATTGGCTTACATAGTTATGCGCTATTAGCGCAAGGTGAATCCATGAGTCACACGATGCACGCCACGCCCTGGCGGCGTTCGTTCTGTAATCCAAATTGCTCTCGAACACGATGGTGTTGTACTCGCCGCGCGCGAAGCGAAGCCTGCTCTAGACAAGTCGCGGCTGCTCCCGAAGTGTCCGTGCCAAACCGACCTGCGCTCACATCCGCGCGCGGATTTGTGCAGCCCAGGTGTCCAGGCCCATGGTCGTGCTGTCACGCTCCTCGGGTGATGCAGCGCACTCGGCGATCGCGGCCTCGAGCAGACCCCGCGCCTTGCTCAGTCGGCTGCGCATCGCCGAGTGTGAGACCCCGAACACTGCGGCGATCTCGTTGGCTTTGAGCCCCTCCCAGTAAAACAGCTCGAGCGCGAGCTGGTGCTCGACCGGGATCCGGCGCAGACCCTGGACCAGGAGCTGGTGCTCGCGGCGCTGGGCGAAGATCGTCGAGGGACCGGGCGCGAGCTCCGCGACGGAGTGGAGCTCGGCGTCGAAGGCCCGCCCGCGGCTGAGCCCGCGCAGATGATCGATGAGCTTGAAGCGGGCCACTTGCAACACGAAGGCCCGCACGCTGGTCCCTTCGCGGATCTTGTCCCGGCCCTCGACGAGCGCCAAGAAGGTCTGCTGCATCAGCTCCTCGGTCTGATCGGGGACCTTGTTTTGAAACAGCCGAAACACCGAGGGGCTGTGGCGATCGTAGAGCTCGCCGCCGGCTTGATTGTCCCCGGCGCGCCAGCGCTGGAGGAGCTCGGCATCGCGTCGCCAGTCGTCCGTCTCGGCCACGGGTCCATGGTAGGACGCGCCGCGATTTTTGTCGCCGAACCCGTGGACAGTCCGGGGACCGCTCCGACTTGTGGGCGCGCGATGAATGGCGCGCCACCAGCACCATGTCCACGTCCACCCATATCGTTCATTCTCTGTCTCCTACCCTGCTGCTGCGGACACCCTTCGTGCTTCCGGTCGCGCTGTTGATCGCAGCATCGTCGAGCGCTTGCACGGACGATGGCGATCCGATCGCCGACGAGACGGCCGAGACCAGCGGAGATGGCGACCCGGGCGACGGGGACGGCGACCCGGGCGACGGGGACGGCGACCCCGGCGATGAAATGCGCGTGTCCAACACCGAGCCCGACTGCATCGACGGCTATGTCGCGCCGGCGCTCCCGTCCGAGGCCAGCCACCTCACGGCGACGATCTTGACCCCCGAGGTCTACCCCTTCGAGGTCACGCGGATCCGCTATGTCCTCGGGGGTCCGGGCGCGATGGATTTTTGCAACGGCAGCCTCGGCCACCGGGTGGATCTCTTCGTGTCCGAGGGGTCGCTCTCGGCCATGCCCTCGCAGACCGAGCCCTTTGTCGGCGTCGAGGTCCCCGCCGATCCCATGGCCGTCGAGGGGCGGACCGTCGAACTCGAGCTCGACAGCCCCGTGAGCCTCGACTCGGGTCAAGCCCTGGTCGTGGCGATCGAGATGCGCGGCGACGACGAGCTCGACACCCGCCTGTGCGTCGCGCTGTGTGAGCCAAATGGGCCTGCGCTCGAGGGCGTCGATTGGTGGAGCAACGCCGCCGACGAGCCCTACGAATGGGCCGATCTCGTCGCCGACTTCGGGTTCCCCGACAACGCCACCGTCGAGGCCTTCGGCGTCGTCAGCCTTTAGCGGGGCTCGTCGTGAGTGAGCGCCGCGACGTCGCGAGTGGAGCCTTTGCGATGCGGTTGACCGACTGGCACCCTCACAGCCATGAGTGCCTCACGACCGGAGCTCCCATGGGAAGGTGGATGCCGATGCGACGCTTTGCGGTCCCCAGCACGTCCCTGATGGCGCTGGGGCGCCTGATGCTCGGGCTCAGGGGGGGCGCTCGAGCCACTGCTCGAGCCGCTCGAGCGCACGACGGTTCTCGGGATCGTGGACCTTGCACTGTTCGATGGCGGTCATGGCCTGGGCGCGGGCGGCCTGGCGATCGCCCTCGGCCTCGAGCACGCGGGCGTGGGTGAGCCCTGTGCGGCACTGACCCGCCTCCGATGGCGGGCGCTCCGCGATCTCGGCGAGGCCGAGATCGAGCTGTTTGCGGGCGGCCCTGGTGTCGCCAAGCGCGAGCTGTGCGGTGGCGATCCTCATGCGGGTCTCGGTCGTCTTATTGTGGCCCGGGGCGAGGTGACGCTCTTGCAGATCTAGCGCCCGCTCCAGCACCTGGAGCGCTTTGCGAGCTTCCCCGAGCTCGACCGCGGCCTGTCCGATGCCAGCGAGCATGCTCGCGAGCCTGATGTCATCGGGCCCAAACTCGGCCTCGCTAATCTCCAGCGCTCGGGTGAAGGCAGCAAGCGCGCCCGCGTAGTCTTCACGCGCAGTCGCGAGGTTGCCGAGGTTGCCGTGCACACCGGCGACTCGAGGATGATCGGGTCCGAGCAGCCGTTCGCGGAGCTCCAACGCGCGCTCGAGGTGGTGATGGGCGGCCTCGTGGTCTCCGAGCAAGCGATAGACGACCCCGAGGTTGCTGTGCATGGCAGCGACGTCGTCGCTCTCGGCCCCCTTGGTGGTGCTCCAGATCCCGAGCGCGGTCTCCCACGCGCGGGCTGCCTCAGCATAGTGACCGGTGCGAGCATGGAGTACCCCGAGGCTGCTGATCCCCCGGGCGACGAGGGGGTGGTCGTCGCCGAGCTCGGCGGTCCAGTATTGGTAGGCGCGACTGAGCGTCGTGCGGGCTTCATCGTACTGGCTGAGCTCGATTTGGACGACGCCGATGTCGTCGAGGATCTCCGCGCGCAGCAGAGGATCGGGATGGGGGAGGGCGTCGTGGAGCTGCTGGGCCTCGAGGTAGAGGCCCAGCGCCGCCTCGGGCTCGCCCGCGGCCTCATGGACCTCGCCACGGGACAGCGCCAGGTGCACGCGGCTGAGCTCGTCGTTTGTGAAGTCGAGCTCAGCTTCGGCGAATCGAGCCCACATCTGGGCGGGCTCACTCTGCATCAGCCGGAAGCCGAGGACGTGGACGAGCCTCGACGCCGCCTGCTGAGCGATCTCGTCGTCTCCGCAGGCGTGGGCGTCGAGGTAAGCCTGCTCGAGCCGCTCTGCCGCCGCCTTGCCATCGCCGAGGTCGTCGAGCAAGATCCCATGGACGAGGTTGAGCTCGGCGTCCAGGGGCCGATAGTCGAGCCTCGCCGCGAGCTCGAGCAGGCTGTCGAGCTGCCGACGAGCTTCGCCGAGCCGCCCAGCCCGGTCGAGGGCGCGAACGCGGGCCAGCGACTCGCCGAGCGCCTCGACCTCGATGGCGGTCGTGGGGTCGTCCGGTGGTGGGAGCGTGGCGTTGACATAGTCGGGGTCCGAGCAGCGCTCGACCGCAGGGAGAGCTGCGACCGCCGACACGGCCCGGTCGACGACATCCTCGTCGGCGTCGCCCAAGACCTCGACTAGGGCGCCAAGCTCACGCGCGCGATGGTCGAGACAACGCATCCGCGCATCCATCAGCGCCTCGGACTGCTCGCCGTGGACACGCGTGGCCTTGCATGCCTGCTCGCGGACGGCGAGCAAGCTTCGCGCATAGGTGTCGATGCGAGAGGTGACGGCAGCGGTGTGTTCGGGGCTCGTGAGCTCGAGCAAGGTCGAGCGCAGATCCGCGCGTATGCTTGAATCCCAGATACCGGCGAGAGCGTCACTGGTCTGGCACCGCGTTGTGACCAGACGCGCCCACGCCGAGCCTGCGACGCAAGTGAGCAGCACGAGCGCCATCGCCAGGGCCGCGAGCCGGCGACGGCGACGGCGACGCTCGGGATCGAGGGCGGACAGCAGCGCGTCCATCGATGGCCAGCGCTGCGCCCGGGCGCCAAGGCCTCGAACGACGATCGCGTGGATCCAAGCGGGGACCCCATGCCCCCGGGGGGGCGGGTGGAGCTGGCCCGACTCGATGTTGTTGAGCAGTTGGTCGACGTTGTCGCCGGCGAAGGGCCGCTCGCGGTAGAGCGCCTGGTAGAGCGCGACGCAAAAGCTGAATTGATCGCTCAGGGCGTCGGCTTCACCGCCCTCGAGTAGCTCGGGGGCCATGTAGCTCGGCGTGCCCACGAGCGCCCCCGTGTGGGTCATCGAGGTACGCAGCTGCCGGGGGAGCTGCTCGCGTGAAAGCTCGGGCGCGACAGCGACGACCCCGAAGTCTGCGACGCGAACTCGCCCATCGGTGCCGAGCAGGACATTGGCTGGCTTGAAGTCGCGATGAATCAGCCCGATCTCGTGGGCGGCCTTGATGCCACGGCCAGCCTGCAAGAACACGTGAATGACCTCGTCCCAGCTGCGATCTGTGGCAGCGAGCCACTCCGAGAGGGTAGGACCCTCGACGAGCTCCATCGCCACATAGATCTCGTCGTTGATGGCCCCGACCTCGTAGACGACGATCACGTTGGGGTGGGCGACCCGTGCGATGGCCTGGGCCTCGCGCAGGAGCCGGCCCCGGCGTCGGTTCGAGCTGGCGGTTGGGCGCACGAGCTTGACCGCGACGCGGCGGTCGAGATCCTCGTCGATGGCCTCGTAGACGACCCCCATCGCGCCGGCCCCGAGCGTTCCTACGACCCGAAAACGACCAATCCGATCGGGGAGCGGTGACCTCGATGAGAGACGTGGCTCGAGTGGGCCGATCTCGCCCACCTGTGTGGTTTCGGAGGTCGCGATGCTTGGGGTCATAGCATGGGGGGAGGCCAGAGGCATGAGGGCTGACGAAATATTGCTGATATACACTTGACACGTTGAGGTGCGTAGGTTCGCGGGGTGAACGGCGTGGACGTGCTTGCCTCACGAGACTTGTGCCGAGCAGCCCTCGTCTCCGCTCAGGGCCAGCTCCAGGTCCACGAATGGCTTGTTCACTGTGTGCCAGTGAGGGCCTGGAAGTACCCACATCGCGGGTGCTGCCGTCCTCTACGCTGGGACGCAGAGTGTCGTCATCGAGATTGTCCCGAACGTGGTCGTTGGGGGGCGGCAGGGTGTCGAGGGATTTGGTCTTTTCGCATTCGAGGCCGCGCTGTGCCCAAGCGACAGTTGAGGGTATTGCTGCATCAACGATGATTTGTACGAGATCAATCTAGCGTTCTTTCGATTCACGAAGGAGCTGCGGGAGTCGACTTATGGTTCGTATTTTGCGATGCCACATGTCGAAGGTTTTCATTTGGGTGAATGCATTTGGGCAGCTCGGGTTACATCAGACGCCAGTTCTAGATAAGCGCAAATGAGGGCTTGATTTAACTTTGAGTCGCGTGATAGACCGAGGAGCCTCGATCGTATCAGCTGGAAAGTCAAAATATGAGCATCACAATCTACGAACACGGAGACTTCGGAGGTCGCAGTCAGGTCCTCTCCGAGGGTCGCTATGACATCAATGAGCTGACCATCGGCGACAACGCCCTCAGCTCGTTGCGCGTGCCCGAGGGGTACCGGGTCACCCTCTACCAGCACAGTTTCGAGGGTCCGAGCGTCAGCTACACCGGCGACACCAGCTGGGTCGGCGACTTCAACGACGAGACGAGCTCGATCGTGGTCGAGCGCCTCGAAACCGTGTTGTCGCTGGCCAACGGCCAGTACGCGACGCTCCCGGGCGTGCAGGCCCAGCTCTACGACCGCAGCTTCACGGCCGAGGCCTGGATCAAGCTCGACGTCATCAGCGGAGACCAGTGCCTGTTCGGGGCCGACGCGTCGGCGACCCGTCAGGGGCTACACCTCACGATTCGCAGCGGCCGGATCTACATGGGCTTTTATGGCGTCGACACCCAGGGGGCCACGACGCTGGCCGTCGATCGCTGGTACCACCTGGCCTATGTCTACGACGCGGCGGCCCAGACCCAGCGCGTCTACGTCGATGGGGTCGAGGATGGCGTCGGCACGGGCAAGGTCTCGTATCTCGGCACGGGCCAGATCCTCCTCGGTCGCTCGCACTCCCAGTACTACCTGCGCGGTGACATGAGCGAGGCGCGGATCTGGGATCACGCCCGCAGCGCCACGGAGATCCTGGCCAACAAGGATCGGCGCCTGGTTGGGACGGAGGCTGGACTCGTCGCGCTGTTCCCCCTCGACGAGGGCGTCGGGAGCACGCTGACCGACCGCGTCGCGGGCCGCAACGGGACCCTCGTCGCCGGGACCTGGACGACCGGCGGCTCGCTGGCCCTGCACGCGAGCGCCAGCGCGCCCAAGCGGGTCTTGTCCCTCGCCAGCGGCCAGTACGCCCGGCTGCCCGGGGTCCAGGCCATGTTGTTCGACAGCAGCTTCACCGTCGAGGCGTGGGTCAAGCTCGACGCGGGCGGCGGGGATCAGACCATCCTCGGGACCGCCGCGACGACCTCGCGCGAGGGGCTTCACCTCATCGTTCGTGGCGGCAAGCCGTACATGGGCTTCTACACGGTCGATACAGTGGGCGTGACCACACTCCTGGCCAACACCTGGACGCACCTGGCCTGGACCTACGATCACAGCACCCAGACTCAGCGGGTCTACGTCAACGGGGTCGAGGATGGAGCCGAGTCCGGCCGGCCCTCGTGGATCGGCACGACCGAGGTCCAGCTCGGGTTTTGGGCCGGCCAGCACTACATGCGGGGCGATGTCAGCGAGCTGCGGATCTGGGACTACGTCCGGGGCGCGAGCGCGATCGAGGCCAACATGGGCAAGCGCCTGACCGGCGCCGAGCCGGGCCTGAGCGCGCTGTACCCCCTGGACGAGGGCGCCGGTAGCTCGTTGACCGAGCGCGTCGCTGGGCGCAGCGGCGTCGTCGTCGCGGGGACCTGGGAGACCGACACCTCGCTGCCGGTCGGCGGCGTGTTCAGCTGGGGCGGCTCGCCGATCGGCGGAGGCGGCAGCGGGACCGGCAGCGCCGGGACCCCGACCGACAGCCCGACCGAGACCATCGAGCTGCCCCAGGCTGTCGCCGATCTCGGGACCCTCGACGTGTCCGTGCTGTTCGTGCCCTTCGATCTGCCGATCCAGTTTCTCGGCACGATCACCGTCCAGCCCCTATCCCAGGCGATCAGCTACTCCGGCAGCGCGCGCCTGGTCCAGCCGTTCACGGTCGACGTCGACCCCCTCGAGCTGAACATCTTCGCGGCCGACGACGACAACGGCGGTGGCCCCGGCTGGACCGTCAAGTTTGGCCTGCCCCAGTCGACGTCGCTCGAGACCGTGATCCGCGACGAGGTCATCGACGCGATCCCCGGCTCGATCGCGCCCTTGGTCGAGGCGCTCGTGATGCCCTACATCGCGCTGTACAGCGAGAGCACGATCATCCTCGCCAGCGAGGACGGCGCGGACGCCGAGCTCGGCAACTACTTCGGGGGCTTCAACGCCTACGCGACGGTCCAGGCCGATCAGGTCACGCCCTTCAACTTGCTCCACGCGGCCTTCCCCCAGCTCGGCCTCGACACCCGCGACGTGGTCCTGGGCGTCGGCGCGGCCAAGGGCGGAGCGGGCGACTTCTTCGTCGGCTGCTCGCTGCAGCTCGACGCCGAGATCGGCACCCCGCTGATCGTGTTCAACTCGATCGGCCTCAACGTCCACAATGCGACGGCCGACACCTCGGTCGGCGCCGAGCTCGAGTTCACCCTCAACCTCGCGGGCGAGCTGCTGCGCCTGCGCGGCGGCCTCGAGGTGAGCGCGGGGGTCGGCCAGTCGGTCACGGTCTGGGGGGCGCTCGACGCCGCCGACGGCGTGTGGCGCGACCCGCTGGGCATCCGCGGTCTGAGCATCTCGGGCCTCGGCGTCGAGGTCGGCGCGACGCCGGCGTTCCCGTGGGTCATCCTCGGCCTCCGCGGGGAGGCCCACATCGGCGGTGACCTGCTCGGCGGACGGATCGGCATCTACATCGATCCCAGCGACTGGTCGAAGGCGATTCTCGACATCTACAGCGAAGAGGGCATCTCGGTGCCCAGGCTGGTCGATGGGCTGACCGGCGGCTGGCTCGACCTGTCCTCGATCCTCGATGTCTCGCTGACCAACCTGCAGCTGTACATCGCGCCCAAGGGCGGGACGATCGCGGGCCAGAACTACGACCCGGGCCTGGCGATCAGCGGCGAGCTCGACCTGTGGGGCTGGCGCGCCAGCGTCGACGGCGAGCTCGACTTCGACAGCGGCGGCCACCTTCAGGGGACCATGGACCGCGTCGACCTCAGCGCGGGTGGGGCCACCTTCTTGAAGATCAGCAACAACGCCGACGACGCCGGACCGAGCATCGACGTCGCGTTCGAGACCACCAACATGGGCGGCACGATCGACGGCTCGATCATCATCCTCGGCGGGCTCTACACGAGCTCGTTCCAGGCCTCGCTCAACGCCCAGGGCTTCACCGCGACGATCGCCAGCGACGGCATGGGCATCTACCAAAACGCGAGCCTGTCGATGACCCAAGGCGGGTTCAAGTTCATGTTCGGGCCGACGATCGGCGTGAGCGTGGACATCCTCGGGCGGTCGATCGGGCTGTCGGTGGGCACGAGCGTGACCACCCGGATCGACGAGTCGAGCTTCTCGCAGGGCATCGGGTTCTCGTTCTCGGCGATGGGCGTCGGCTACAGCCCCGGGCCGTTCATGATCAACGTGCCGTTTAGCGAGCTCGCCGACCTCGCCGAGGCGTTCTACGAGCACGCCGCGGACCTGATCGTCGGCGGCCTGCTCGGGAGCCTCGCGGAGGCCGGCGAGGCGGCGTTCAACTGGGTCAAGACCAACGTCACCGCCAGCGCGGAGGCAGCGAGCAAGTTCTTCCAGGACGTCGGCGCGGACGCCGAGGCGATCGCCGTGGGCGCGGTCAACTACATGGGCGCGACCGCGAGCGACGCGGTCGGCTACCTGAACCTCGGGGCCAACGAGGCCGCGGGGGTGCTCAAGGACGGCTTCGGCTGGACGGCCGACCAGACCGGGCGCTGGCTCCACGACGTCGGCGGGTTTGGGGACACGGCCGTCAATGGAGCGCTCAACGGGGCCGGATACGCGGCCGACGAGGTCGCGGACTTCATGGGCGACGTCTTCGGTGGCTCGTGGATCCCCCACGTCGACATCCCCTACGTCGACATCATCCCTCACATCGATCACTTCGACCTCGGCGGCTACTGAGCCCCCCAACCTTCGAGAGGAACAAACGCCATGCCCAAACACAATCGTTGGCTCATCGAGCAGTCGCTCGCCCTCACCGCCTTGGCCGGGGAGTCCGCGTGGACATCGCTGCTGAACGACCCCGCCGCCGCGCTCGCGGCCGAGGGGGTCACCGTGCCCGAGGGGGTCACCGTTCGGGTCGTCGCCGACCAGCCCTCGCGCATCCACCTGGTCGTGCCCTCGCCGGCCCACAGCTTCCTCGGTGAGCTCGACGGCACGCCCGAGCTGCGCGGGTTCAAAAACGAGATCGCGAGCACGGGGGTCAAGGCCGCGCGGGACCCCGCGTTCCTCGCCGAGCTGCGCGAGCGCGCGACGGCGATGGCGCGCGAGCACCTCGCGGACGTCGACCTGCCCGAGGACCTCGTGGTCGTGGTCCTCGAGGAGGACGCCTCGACGGTCTACCTCAGCGTGCCCTACCACGGTCGGCGCCAGCTCCTGAACGTCGCGGGCTGAAGCCATGACCATCGAGGTCCGACCGCTCGGCGTTGCCTGCAACCTCGCCTGCCAGTACTGCTACCAAAACCCGCAGCGCGACGCCGGCAACGACAGCGGGGGCTACGACCTCGACGCGATGCTCGCGGCCCTCGCCGCCGAGCGTCGCCCCTTCGCGCTGTTCGGCGGCGAGGCCCTGCTGGTCCCGCTCGCCGATCTCGAGCGCTTGTTCGCCCACGGGCTCGAGCGCTTCGGCCACAACAAGATCCAGACCAACGGCGCGCTGATCGACGAGCGGCACATCGAGCTGTTCGAGCGTTACGCGGTCCGCGTCGGAGTCTCGATGGACGGCCCCGCCGCGCTCAACGACGCGCGCTGGGCCGGGAGCCTCGAGCGGACCCGGGCCCAGACCGCGCGCTCCGAGGCCGCGCTGCGCCGGCTGTGCGCGGCCGGCATCCCGACCAGCTTGATCATCACGCTGCACCAGGCCAACGCCTCGCCCGCGCGCCTGCCCGCGCTGCTCGACTGGGTCCGGGAGCTCGACGGCGTCGGGCTCCAAGGCGCGCGCCTGCACCTGCTCGAGGTCGACGACCCGGCGATCCGAGACAAGTACGCCCTGAGCCCCGAGGACAACGTCGCGGTGCTCGAGGCCTTCGAGGCCCTCGACGCCGAGGTCGACATGGTCCTCGACGTGTTCGCCGAGAT
>JGI12210J13797_10004779_pt1 | contig 10457 bp, 10 predicted proteins | sample ElkSlonscriptome_3_FD_13797 | JGI IMG/M metagenome (IMG submission 13797) | reverse complement strand
GGGACCAAGCGGTTTAAAAAGTTTACGTAATTCAGCAGAGGTCACGGGCCGGGCACTTTAGGGCGGCGATCGGCGGAATGGCAAGACGATCAAACAGAACACTGCGAGCTCTGCAATCGATACGCTTTAAGGACTCGACCTGTTCGTCTCGCGGTGATAGACCTCTTCTCTATGGAGCAAACCATCAGTAAAGAAGAACGGAACTGGGCCATGTTCTCGCATCTCTCAGCCTTCATCGGTCTCGTCATCCCTCTCGCCAACATTGTGGCGCCCTTGATCTTTTGGCAGATGAAAAAGGAAGACATGCCATTCGCCTCAGCTCAGGCCAAGGAAGCCCTCAACTTTCAGATTGCGATCACCATTTATGTCGCGATTGCCTCCCTGCTGATCTTCGTTCTCATCGGCTTTGTGTTGGTCCCGATCATCGTCATCGCCGATATCATCCTAGTCATTATGGCTGCGATCAAGGCCAGTGAAGGCACCGCTTATCGCTACCCCTGGACGCTCCGCCTGGTGGGGTAGTCGGTCTTTTCAGTCCTTCATCATCCGCGCCGGCACGTTGTATTCCAATGTCGCCGCTCCCGGAGTCAATCGGCCGAAACTAAGACCGATCAACGAGGCTTTCCGCACCTTGATCGAGTTGGGCTCATGCACCCCGATGGCCGCTGCGATGAATTCGCTCAAATCCGGTTCATGACCCACCATCAGGACGTGGTCGAATTTCGTGGTATACGCCAGCAGTTCCTCAAACGCTGTGTCGGGCGTCATTCCACAGGCCAGAAATGCTTCCTCCACCGGCATCGGTAAGGATGCCTGGAGACAGACCCGTTCCGCCGTCTGTTTCGCCCGGGTCACCGGGCTCGTGATGACAACTTCAGGGCGAATATCACGACTCATCAAAAAATGGGCCACGCGCCGACTTTGGTTCGCCCCTTTATCGGTCAATTCTCGTTGAAAATCATTGCGGGCATCCGGCTCCGCTTCGGCGTGGCGTAATAGATAGAGATGAGACATGGCAGGAGAATTCGCAGCATGAATCCTACCATTCTCCCTGAATAGGGTCGAGAGCGAATCACCCTGATGCGGTGAGAGCGGCGCTACTCGAGGACGGTTTTATGAAACAGTGGGAAAAAGTGATCGCCCGTGTCGATCGCCTCGGACCTGTCCGCGCCTAACCGCTCGGCATCGTTGCCACATTNTCCTGCGCTTTGATGAGCATTTCATCTTCGGCGCTGGGTTCCACCGTTTGCACACAGGCCGAGCAGGCGAACGCCATGAAGGCACCAATCAATAACCAGAGGGATCGTTTCATCTGAAACAAACAAACTCGATTTCGTCCCGGGTGGGAAGCTTGAAAAGTCTTTTCCCCACGAATTCTTAAAAACAGGAACTAATTGCGCAGCAAAGTCTTGTCCCGGCGTGGAGAGTCGCACGGCCTTACGCCCAGTCTGGCCCTTTCCGAGCCTCTAGACCGGGCCCGCACGTGATTCGGCCTTGAATCGTCTTAACGCTCGGTATCAGACGCAGAAACTGGTTCCAAGTTCTTCGCCCCATACCCGGCTTGCAATCCCTCCCGTTGTGGCGGAAGGAATGAGCTATGCAATTCTTTGAGTGCACCCAATGCCACCAGTTGGTGTATTTCGAGAATTCAACCTGTCTCAATTGCGGGAGCGCCCTAGTTTACGCCCCGTTGAGCAAACAGATGGTGGCTGTGGAACCGGACGGCGCCGGAACCTGGAGAGTCATCGATGATCACGACCGACGCTTCTCCTTTTGTCAAAACAGCCTCCAGTATCAGGTCTGCAATTGGGCGGTCCCGATCGAAGATCCCAATCCTTACTGCCGATCTTGCCGGCTGAACGAAATCATCCCCGACCTGAGTGTCGCCGGCAATGTGCAAGCCTGGGCCAAACTGGAAAAGGCAAAACGCCGGTTACTGCATGGCCTCACCTCGCTGGGTCTGGCGGTTCGCAGCCGGGAAGCGGATCCAGAAAATGGTCTCGGCTTCCGTTTTCTCGCCGATGATCTCGAAGAAAAAGTGATGACGGGGCATGATGCCGGTGTCATTACCCTCAATATCGCCGAGGCCCGCGACTCGGAACGGGAACGCCGACGCGAGCAATTATCCGAACCATACCGCACCCTACTAGGCCATTTTCGCCATGAAATCGGCCATTATTACTGGAATCTGCTGATCCTTCATGGCGACCGGCTGGAGGGTTTCCGGAAATTGTTCGGCGATGAACGGCGTAATTATCAAAAAGCCTTGAAAACGCATTACGCCCAGGGCCCACCTGCCAATTGGCAGAATCATTTCATCAGCGCATACTCCACCATGCATCCCTGGGAAGATTGGGCGGAGAGCTGGGCGCATTATCTTCATATGCGCGACACGTTGGAGACGGCGGCGGCTTGTGGAGTGACCGTACATTTGCCCGAGACCGAACCGCGCAGCCTGAAACTGAGCGAGGAAGCCTGGAGTTTCGATCGCGTAAAAAAGGATTGGCTGTTGTTGACCCATGTGCTGAACAATCTGAACCGCGGTCTCGGCCAGCCCGACAGCTACCCGTTCGTCATTTCACCGGGTGCCGCGGAGAAATTGCGATTCATTCACGACGTCATCTGCGAGAATGCCACGGCGACCGCCGCCTAAAGCCACCGAAAACCGACTGGGCCAATCAGCCCACCACCACAAGTAGGGCATCATCCGGCATTGACGCTTCGCGCCACCCGTAGTTCTGTTGTTTCCCCTATGTGGAAAGGGCGTTTCAAACAAGCAACCCATTCGCTGCTGACTCAGTTCGGTGAATCCGTGTCTTACGACTGGCGGCTTTACCGGCATGATGTCGCCGGCTCGATCGCTCATGCCGAGGGGCTGCACCGCATCGGTTTACTCACGCAAGAGGAGTTGCAATCGATCAGCGAAGGTCTGCGCGCTATCGAAGCCGACATTGATGCCGGGCGCTTCGAATGGGATATCGCCTTGGAAGATGTCCATATGAATATCGAGGCGGCGTTGACCGCTCGCATCGGTCCCGCCGGCGCTAAACTCCATACCGCCCGCAGCCGCAATGATCAGATCGCGGTGGATACCCGGCTTTACCTGCGCGAAGTCGTCGACAACCTCGTCCACCTGCTCCAACGGCTGCAGCTGACCCTCGTCCAGCTCGGCGAGACTCATGCCGATGTCGTCATTCCGGGATACACCCATTTGCAACGGGCGCAACCCGTTCCGTTCGCCCACCATTTACTCGCTTACGTCGAAATGCTGCAGCGCGATGCGGAACGCCTCCTCGACGCGAGAAAACGGATCAATGTCATGCCGCTCGGGTCCGGAGCCATCGCCGGTTCCACCATCGCCGTCGATCGGGAATTCATCGCCGAACGCCTCCATTTTCCTAAATTGACCCGCAACAGCATGGATGCCGTCGGTGACCGCGATTTTCTGATCGAATTGCAATCCGCCTTTGCTCTCATTGGCATGCATCTCTCCCGTTTGAGCGAGGATCTCATTCTCTGGTCCTCGAGTGAATTCGGATTCATCACCTTGAGCGACGCCTTCACCACCGGCTCCAGCTTAATGCCGCAAAAGAAAAATCCCGACGTTGCCGAGATCGCCCGCGGCAAGACGGGCCGGCTTTACGGCAATCTCGTGCAATTACTCACGGTCATGAAAGGGCTACCGCTTACTTACAACCGCGACATGCAGGAGGATAAAGAAGGGTTGTTCGACTCGATCGATACCGTCGAAGCTATCCTGACGATCTTTGCCGAAATGCTGCGTGAAGTCACGATTCATCGCGACCGAACCGAGGCCGCCGTGCAGGACCCGTTGCTGCTGGCCACCGATCTCGCGGATTATCTCGTCCTGCATGAGGTTCCTTTCCGGCACGCGCACGAAATCGTCGGCGGCCTGGTCGCCACCGCCGCCGAACGCCAGGCGCCTCTCGACAAGCTGCCATTCGAAACTTTCCAACAAGCCTCCCCGGCCTTCCAACCCGATGTGCTCGAGCTCTTCGATGTCCAACGCTCCCTCAATGCCCGAACCGCCATCGGCGCCCCCGCCAGTGCTAATGTCGAGCGGGAGATCGCAGACTGGAAACAACGCCTTTCCTCCACGTCATGATCCTAAAAAAGCTGTTTAAATTCCGCGAACGCCGCCCGCCAAAACCGGAGACTTCCGCTTCGGACGATCCAGACCGGCAATTGACCGCCGAAGAAGAAGCCGACCTCATTCATCATCATGAAGATGACGGTTTGGTGAAACCGTTCCTCGATCATCTCGAAGATCTAAGGACGATGTTTATGAAGATCGTCGTCACCTTGGTGCTGGTGATGATCGGGTCGTTCATCTTCCGCGCGCAAATCATCGATTTCCTCCAAATTCCGTTGGAAAAAGCCGAGGCCGCCCTCGGCATCTCAATTCAGTTGGTCTCCCTTGATGTGCCGGAGTCGATGACCCTTTCGTTCAAGCTCGCGTTCTTCGCCGGCTTGGTTCTCTCTTTTCCGCTCATTCTTTTCTACCTATCGGAATTTATTTTCCCTGGACTAACAAAACGAGAGAAACGATACGTCACCCCCGCCCTGGCCGTAGGCGGCGGACTCTTTTTACTAGGCGTTGTCTTCTGTTTCGAGGTGGTCATGCCTGCCGCGCTCGAATTCTTCCATCGCGACGCCGCGGTCGTTCTGGGCATCAACCCGCAATGGACCATTAAGAGTTATTACTCCTTCGTCACCCAAATGTGTCTGGCCTTTGGCTTGTCGTTCGAGTTGCCGGTGGTCATTCTCGTTCTCGTTAAACTGGAGCTGCTGAGTTACCAGCTCATGAGTCGCACCCGGGCTTATGCCGTGGTCGGGATCATCCTCGTATCAGCCATCATTACCCCCACCACCGACATTCTGACCTTGCTCGCTTTGGCCGGTCCGTTGCTCATCCTTTACGAGATTTGTATCTGGATCGCCTTCTTCATCGATCGCAACCGCAAAAATCAGGATGAACTCGCGTGATTCTAAAATCTAGTGACGCTTACTGGAGCATTTTGTGCAGAGCCGAGCCGGACCAGCGCTCAACCGATACGCGCGCGCTCAAACTGGTTGCTCAGCAACACGAAGCCGCGCCGCAAGCACTGCCCATTTCTATCAACCATTAGCGTTAACATTTGCCACTTCCATCATGTCCTTGCCACCCACCGAACATAGCGACCCGATCAACGCCCAAATCCTGGCGATTTCCGAAGATAAAATCACCGGCTTCGTCCGGCACCCTTTTCAAGCGATCGCCGAACAATCAGGCGTGCCGCTCGAGACTGTGCTGGAGCGCATTCGCGCCATGCTGGTGGCCGGGACGGTTCGACGGGTTCGACAAACCCTGCTCGCCACCAATCTCGCCGACGGCGCTTTGGTCGCCTGGAAAGTGCCCGACAATCAACTCGACAGCGCGTTCGAGTTTATGTTCCGGCAAGATCCGTTCTCTGGCCATGTGGTCGTGCGATCAACCGATAGCGACACCGCCGGTTCCGTTTACAAGCTCTGGACCACCTTGAAGGTCCCCTATGGGTTCTCTCTGGAAAAACATGGTCAGCTCCTCTGCAAATTGACCGGTGCCCAGGAATTCAAACTTATGCCAGCCAAAGGCATCTTCGCCCTTGGCGTCGGCCATGTGCGACGCAAAGTGATCGAACCTGGCGAGAAATCCGAATCCCCAGCCCAAATGACCAAGGTGGAGCCGGTCAAATTAAATAACGAAGAATGGGCTGTCCTCATCGCGATGAAACGGGAGTTCGAACCGTTAGAGATCATGGAAGATCCCTGGCGCGCCCGGGCCTTGGAAGCCGGTGTGACGTTAGAGCGTTTTTACGAAATCGCGGAATCGTTGGCCGCCCGCAAAATCATCGGTCGGTTTTCTACTTTCCTCGAACATGTAAAACCGTCCCAGACCGGCGAACGAGTCACCAAGTTCAACGGGCTCTTCCATTGGGCCGTGCCTCCGGGCCGTGAAATCGAAGCCGGCAGCGAAATCGGCAGACACCATATTCTCACCCATTGTTACTGGCGAGAAGGCGGACCGCAATTCGGCAACGTCAACATCATGGCCGTGGCTCACGGCACCGAAAAACCGCGCTTACTCGAGCATAAAGCAGCGATTGACCGTCACCTGGAATCGATCGGCATGCCGGTCAGTTACACCAACGTCTTCTGGGGTGGCCGGAGCGAAATTAAGCCCAGCGAAATCGCGCCCGACGCTTATCAGGAGTGGTGGGCAAAGATGGCTGATTCATAGACGGCGTCCCAACCCAAGGCGGCTTGGCAGCCCGGCACATACAGGTGGTCTACCCCCCTCGCTCCCCTTCCCTATCCGTGTCCGCCGCCGCAGCGCGGCCCTTGCTCAGATCCTTCAGCAATTCCTCCAAATTCATCACCGATTGCCGCGCGCGCGTCAGGTGTTCCGTCTCGTCGTGCGCGTGTTGGGATAGTTCTTTCAACGAATTCTTTTCGTAATGATAGAACGATCGCGCCGCTTTAAACGATCGATGTCTCCGGAAACCCAACGCCCGCATCGCCGCCACTCCCGCCTCGATCGCACTCCCGGTCATCTCATGGTAGACATCTTCGAATCCCGCACTCAGTAATGCATAAGCATGATCTCGATCGCGCGCTCGCATCACGATGCGCAGTTGCGGAAAATGTTTGCGCGCTTGTTCAGCCAATTGCAGGGAACGATCCTGATCGTCAAGGGCCACGATGAGCACCTGCGCATCTTTCGCCCCCGCGGCTTCCAACAGTTCCAGGCGGGTAACATCCCCATAGTAAGCCTTGATGCCGAGGCGGCGCAACAAATCGACCTGATCGCTGTCATGGTCGAGTACGGTTGGTTTGATTCCGTTCGCCATCAAGAAGCGGCCTGCGATATTGCCGAACCGGCCAAAACCAGCCACCAAGACGGGGCCTTGCTGTTCCGGCGTGTCCTCTTCCCTTTTCGGCCGTTCCGGTGTGCCGAAACGAGGAAGCACCATGGCTTCTAACAACGAGAAAAAAATGGGGGTCAACGCCATGGAAAGCGCCACACTGACCGTCAAAAATTCCACCACCCGCGTCTCCAACGCCTGCACCTGCGCCGCATAACCGAGTAAGACAAAACAGAATTCGCCTCCCTGCGCCAGGGCCACCGCGAAAATCATGAGTTGATCGAGTTTCAATTTCCGAAAAAGCCCAAGCCCGACTAGCACCAGAAATTTTAACGCCATCAATCCGAGCACCGCCAAGGCCACCTGCCACGGTAATTCGCCGACCAACGCAAAATTGATACTCGCGCCGACACTCATAAAGAAGAGCCCAAGCAACAATCCTTTGAACGGCTCGATCGTCGATTCCAATTCGTGCCGAAATTCCGAATTCGCCAACACCACCCCGGCGAGGAAGGTGCCCAGCGCTGGGGATAATCCAACCATGATCATCAATTGCGCGATGCCGATCACTAACATCAATGAGAAAGCCGTGAATAACTCGCGCAACCGCGTTTTCGCCACGATCCGCAACGCCGGCCCGGCAGCATATTTCCCGACCACCACCACGACGACCACGGCGCCCAAGACAATCAACGTGCTCGCCCAAGGGGGTAACCCGCTCAGATCCAAAGCTGTGGCGGCCGCCGCTTCCTCTCCATGCCCGGCGCTCGCGCCGCCATGACCGGTTGTTTCCCCACGCGAACCGCTGCCGAGCAACGGCATCATCGCCAGCAACGGTATCACCGCAATATCCTGAAACAACAAGACCGAGAACGCCGATTGCCCACCCGCAGTCTTCAATAGCCCTTTTTCCGATAACAATTGCAAAACAATCGCCGTCGACGATAGCGCCAATATCAATCCGGTCGCCAACGCCGAACGCCAAGCCAATCCAAGCCAGAGCGCCAACGCACCGAGCAACAGCGCCGATACCGCCAGCTGCAAACCGCCAACGCCCAAAATCGACCCGCGCATTCGCCAAAGCAACGCCGGTTCCAATTCTAACCCAACCAGAAATAGCATCATCACGACGCCGAACTCGGCGAAATGAAGCACCGATTCCTGATCGCTCCCAACCAGATCAAAGCAATAAGGCCCGACCACAATGCCAGCCAGCAAATAACCGAGCACCGAACCCAACCCGAGCCGACGCGCCAATGGCAACGCGATCACGGCCGCCGCCAAATAAACAAAGGCCATTTGCAGAAAACTAGTCATTCGAGATCGTTGCCTTCCCTCAATTCATTCAACCGGGCCGCATACCGTTCGCAGATGGTCGTCAGATCCAGATCGCTCAACCGCCGACTGCCATGGATGACGAACGGATTCAAATAACGAAACCCGCAAATCACGAATGACCGCTCGTAGGGAGCGAGAAATTCTCTGATTGTGTATTGGTTCCGGCCGTGTGGCCCGTAATCCTCGGCATTCCCTCCCGTGGAGATCGCCTGCAGCAACGCCTTGCCAGCCAAGGCTCGCCCACCTTGCCCATAAGCCCAGCCTGGTGTCAGCACCACATCCATCCATTCCTTGATGATGGGCGGACTGCCGAACCAATGGAACGGATGCTGCAAGACCATCACCTCATGATCGAGCAGCCGTTGTTGTTCGGCCCGCACATCAATCTGAAAATCGGGGTAAGTCTCGTAAAGATCATGCAGCGTCACTCCGGATATCTGCGCCGCCGTGCGCACGAGGGCACGGTTCGAACGGGAATGTTCGAAATTGGCGTGGGCAAAAATCAGCAGGATTCGGTTTGGCAAAGGCGGAAAAAGTTATCTGCACCATGAAGCAATATCGAGACCAAACAGCTTGTTCCCTGCCAAATGCGGTTATTTTTCGGTTGGCATACCCCGAACCCACCGATGCATCATGCCGCCATGTCAGCCCGCCCAAACATTCTCTTTCTCTTCACGGATCAGCAACGTTTCGACACCATTCGGGCGCTAGGCAATTCGGTGATTCGCACGCCGAACCTCGATCGTCTGGTCCGGGGCGGCACCAGTTTCACCAATGCCTATTCTCCCGCGCCGGAATGTGTCCCGGCCCGTTGTTGCCTCACATTCGGTCAATATCCCGCCCAAACGGGATGTTATGGAAACGGTGATTTCTATCCCACCGATGAACGTGAAACCTTCATGACGTCCCTCACCCGTGCCGGCTATCGCACGCACGGCATTGGCAAATACCATTTCGAATACCAGGATTACTCGCGCGTTTTCGATCTCAACGGCTTTGAAACACGACGGGTGCAGGAGGAAATTGTCGGACGCCCGGAACGGGATGATTACCTGCAGTTTCTCTGGTCGAACGGATACAAAGAGATCACCGATCCACACGGCATCCGAGGCGACATGTATTATATGCCACAACCGGCCATGATGCCGCAGCAATACCATCCCACACAATGGGTCGGCGATCAGGCTGTTGACTTTCTGGAAAACCAGGCCGGTTCCGAGCAGCCGTGGTATGGCTATGTCTCCTTCATTCATCCCCATCCGCCCTTCGCCCCACCGTCACCCTGGCACAAACTCTACCGCGATCTCGACGTGCCGCCACCCCATTTACCACCGGACTGTGAAAAGAATTGGATTTTTCTGAACCGCTTCCAAAACCGTTACAAACGATACGATCGCGGGTTCGATCTGCATCGGGTCCGAATGATGCGTGCCTACTATTATGCCTGTATTTCGTTCATCGATTATCAGGTCGGACGCATCCTCGACCGGCTGGAAGCCAACGGTCAGCTGGAGAATACACTCATCTTGTTCAGCTCGGATCATGGGGAATTACTCGGTGACTTCCATTGTGTGGGGAAACGAACCTACCATGATGCCGCCGCCCGCGTTCCGTTGTTGCTGCATTGGCCGGGACAGATCCCTGCTGGGCACCGCTGTGAGACACCGGTTAACCTGCTCGAAGCCACACGAACGTTTCTGGAAGCCGCAGAGAGCGGCTTCGATACCCATGCCTGCGAGGGGCGAAATCTGGTCGAGATTGCCAACCGCCCCGATGAGAATGCGACGATCTTCACCCAGCTTTACGCACGCAACCGCGGTGTCTACACGGCGATCGATCGTGAATGGAAATATGTTTATTCCGCTCCTGACCAACGGGAGTTGTTATTCCATCGAATCAACGATCCGGGCGAGACCACCGATCTGAGCGGGAGCCTCCCTCCCGGGCGAGGGAACCCGTTGGGCACGATGAAAGAGCGTCTGATCGGTCATTGCCGTCAGTATGGAGAAGAACAAGCCCTCGCAGGTGATGATTGGAAACCTTATCCGAAACGGGATTTACCCGAGAATCCCGACAGCGGCTTGCTTTATCAAGATCACCGCTGGGCCGCGGACCTGCAAACGATTCCCGGCTATGAACGTTAAACCGGCGAGCCCCGAGACCTTGTCGTTTTCCCAACGCCATTTATCCTGCACCGGTCTCTGAAGCGAACCA
>JGI12210J13797_10855944_pt1 | contig 10460 bp, 4 predicted proteins | sample ElkSlonscriptome_3_FD_13797 | JGI IMG/M metagenome (IMG submission 13797) | reverse complement strand
CCCTCGTCGAGGAGGCCGATCGCCTCGCCGCAGACGTCACCGAGACCTTGGCCTCCACCACGGAGCCGGTCCGCTTTCTGGCCCACTCCATGGGCGGGCTCCTGGCCCGGACGATGATCGCGCGGCACCCGGAGGTCTGGCGGGACGTGTGCGCTCGCCCCGGGGGTCGGCTCGTCATGCTGGGGACGCCGAACCAGGGGTCCTTCACCATCCCCCGGGTGCTCCTGGGGGTGGACCGAACGCTCAAGATGCTTGCTCTCCTGGACATGCCCACGAAGCGGGCCGGGGTCCTGGAGGTCGTGTCCCGATTCCCGGGGCTCCTGGAGCTGCTGCCCCGGTCGACTGCGGAGCAGGACCTCTTCGGTATGCAGGCCTGGGCGGAGCTCGTGGACGCCGTGGGGCCCGGAGACCCGGACTGGCCCGTCCCGCGTCAGGAGGACCTGGCCCGGGCGGGGCACACCCGCAAGGTGCTGGATGCGGTGCCGGTGGATCCGGATCACATGTGCTACGTGGCCGGTTGGGCGCCGGAGACGCCCTCCCGGGTGGCAGTGGGGGAGAAGGGGATCGAATTCTTCGCCACACCCCGGGGCGATGGCCAGGTGACGTGGGCCTCGGGGATTCCCGCCGAACTCCGGGACACCCGGACCTGGTACATGAATGTGGCGCACGGCGACCTGGCTGCCCACGAACCGGCCTTTCCCGCCCTCCATGACCTCCTGGTCCAGGGCCGCACGGAGCGGCTGTCCCGCACCCCTCCGGCAACCTGGAGTCGGGACGGCAAGGACGAGGTGCCGCTTCGGGAGGAGACGGTCACCACCTTCCCGTCCGAGGAGGAGCTCACCCGGGCCGTGATGGCCATGGGGGCCGAAGAGCCGAGACCGCCAGAGGCGGCGCTCCGCGTCTCGGTCTGCCACGGCGACGTCGGGTACGCGAATCACCACGTATTCGTGGGTCACTACGTGGAGGACACGATCGTGAGCGCAGAGCGGGCCCTGGATATCTGGCTCGACGGCGAGCTCTCGGTGCGCCATCTGAGCGGCCTCTACCCTGGACCCGTCGGGACGACCGCAGTGGTGTTCAATCGCCCGGGAAGACCCCTCAAGGGAGGAGCCGTCGTCGGGCTGGGTGGTGTGGGGACCCTCTCTGCTGGGGGCCTCGAGAAGACCATGACGGTGGGAATCCTCAAGCTTGCCGCCATCCTCAGGGACAGGGCCAGGGAGCGGGGAGAGGCGCCGCCTCCCACCTTTGGGATCAGCCCTGTCCTCCTGGGGACCGGGGAGGGGGGCATCTCCCTGAATGCGGCCCTGCGGGCGATGCTGGATGCCGCCGCCGAGGCGAACGCCATGCTCTCCCGGGCGCCCTGGGAAGGGCAGATCCACCTCGGCGAGATCCAGTTCATGGAGCTCTACCTCGATCGGGCCATCGAGGCGGCCGACACCCTGGCGCGGATGTCCGCCGATACTCCCGGGACCCTCCTGCTCGATTCCGAGGTATCGGCGCGGCGTGGGGGACGGACTCGGCCGTACGCCGGCGAGGGAGATCGGTGGTCGTGGCGTCTTCAGATCCAGGGGGACCCCGAACCCGGGCGCGATGTCCGGGATTCCGGCGAAGCTGCCGGGGGTGGGGAGCTCGAAGACGCCACGACATCCCTGCGCTTCACCGTGCCTACGATCCGGGCCGCCGCCGGCTCCTCCCGCCTTCCCGCGGACCGTCGTCTCGTGGACGGACTGCTGGACGAGGCGACGACGTCGACCCGGGCGGACCCCGAGCTGAGCGAGACGCTCTTCGAGCTGCTCATCCCCAACGAGGTGAAGGATCACGCGCCGGAGAAGAGGGACCTCCTCCTCCTCGTGGACGAAGGGGCGGCCCGCTACCCGTGGGAGCTCCTCAAGGACCCCTCCGTCGCCGGAGATCCCGTCGCGGTGGAGTCCCAGATGATCCGACAGCTGGTGACGGATCGAGCCCGTCGGCAGATCAACGCCGCCAGCGGCTCCCGGGTCCTGGTGGTGGGCGATCCGGTGAACACGCACCTGCCCCAGCTCGTCGGGGCAGCCGCCGAGGCGGAGGACGTGGTCAAGCTCTTCGGCGAGACGTCCTACGACGTTCGGGAGATCATCCACGGCACCCACTCGGAGATCGTCCGGGCCCTCTTCTCCAGTCGCCGGGACCGGGATCTGGGGTACCGGATCATCCACATCGCGGCCCACGGCGAGTACCAGGCCGAGGGCAGCGGCCAGTCCGGGGTGGTGATCGGGGATCGCCTCTACCTCACGCCCCACACCTTCAACCAGCTGCGCAGCGTCCCCGAGCTGGTCTTCCTGAACTGCTGTCACCTGGGGCGGATGGACGAGGGGACCGGCCCGTGGCGACCGAATCGGATCGCCGCCAACCTCGGTACCCAGCTCATCCGGATCGGGGTCAAGGCCGTGGTGGTGGCCGGGTGGGCAGTGAACGACTCGGCGGCCCGCACCTTCAGCCGGGAGTTCTACGGGCGCATGCTCCGGGGCGAGACCTTCGGGAACGCGGTCCTCAAGGCCCGGGCGAAGACCTGGAGGACCCACAGCGAGTCGAACACCTGGGGTGCCTATCAGTGCTACGGCGATCCCCAGTTCACGCTGCCCGGAGAGGGCGTGAAATCGGCGGGTTGGCGTCCGGTCTTTCGGCACCCCAGCGTGGCCGTCACCGAGCTCCAGAACCTCATGTCCCGGGCCCGGACCCTTAGACTCCACTCCACCGAGGGCCTGAACGACGACGTGGATCGCATCCTCGAAGCCATCCCCCCGGGTTGGCGCGACCGCTCCGACGTCACGGAGGCCCTGGGCCTGGCCCTCGGGGAGCTGGGCCGTCTGGAGGAGGCCCTCGCCGAACTCCAGCGCGCGGTCCGGACAGACCGCCCCCAGGCCTCGGTGGCCTCCCAGGAGAAGTGGGCCAACTACCGGGCGCGGCTCGCCGCGCGGACCTGGCTCGAGACCGACCGGGACCTCGACGATTCCCGGGAGCGGGAGGCCCGCAGGAGGGAGAGGCTCGACGAGGTGAAGGCCGCCATCGCCCGCCTCGATGGCATGATGACTGCCTTCGGACCCACCACCGAGCGGCTGAACCTCATGGGGAGTGCGCACAAGCGGAGAGCCATGATCGTCGTCGCGCAGGAGAGGACCGCCGCCCTGACCGAGGCGCAGGAGTGGTACCGGCGTGCCTCGCGCCATGCTCAGGAGGAGTCCGGCAAGGAGGATTACCTGGGACTGGTCAACGCCCTGGCGCTCTACGGAGCCCGGAAGTCGCGAGGCAGACGCAGCGACAAGGACCGCGCGATGTTTCAGCGTGAGTATGCGGCGGCGAAGGCCCTGGTCGCCGAAATGGGGGCGGAGTTGCACCCCTTCTTCGGGACATCCGCGCCGTCAGAGCTCGAGCTGATCCGCTCCATCACCGCTGGGACGCTGGATCAGGAGCTGGACGCGATCTGTGCCGGCTACGAGGCCGCGTTCCGACGGACCGGGTCCGTTCGGGAACTGGCCTCGATCGTCGACCAACTCACCTTCTTCATCGAGATGCTTCGGGTGGATACCGATGAGGCTGCGGGGCTCAGGGTGTACCGCCGAGCCACCCGGGAGCGGCTCGTACCGGCTCTGAATGCGCTCCGGGAGCGCGTCCATGGTCTGCGGACGTCGAAGTGAGCGTCGCGTGGCCCCGCGGCGAGACCCCTCGCTTGGCTGCGAAGGACGCGCAGCCTATCCTGAGCGGATCCCGAACACACCCTGAGGGCGAACAGAGGGGGAGAGGATGGAGCGAGCCGTACTCCTGATTGGCGTCAAACAGTCCGGCAATCTTCCCGAGCTCCGGGCCGTCCACGACGGGATCCAGCGCACTCGGGCGTGGGCTCTGGGCCAGGGTATCCCCGACACCTCGATCAAGGTCCTCTCGGATGAGGTCGACACGGTCCATGCCCATCAGGTGTTCAAGGCGGCCAAGGAGTTGGCGCAGCGGGACACGGTAGAGCAGCTCATCGTCTATTTCGCAGGGCACGGGGTCAACAACGGGTACAGCGAGTACTGGCTGCTCTCCGACGCCCCGGACAATCCCAATGACGCCATCAACCTGGCCGGGAGCGTCGTGCTGGCGGAGCGGGGAGGGATCCCCCACGTGGTCATGGTCTCCGACGCCTGTCGCACTCGTCCTGACAGCATCTCCGCCCTGGGGATCACCGGCTCGGAGATGTTCCTGAACCAGGCCCCCGGGGCGGCCGCGGCGAAGGTCGACGTGTTTTACGCCTGCCGCCTGGGCGATCCGGCCCACGAGTTCGGCGATCCCGACGAAGCGGCGGCGGTCTTCAAATCGATCTATACGGAAGTCCTCCTGGAGGCGTTGGCGGGCCAGCACCCGGGTCTGCTTCAGCAGGTGATCGAGGGAGGGGAGACCTACAACGTGGTCCGCCCCTGGTCCCTGGAGGAGGGCCTGCCACCCCTGGTCCGGGACCGCATCATCGCCGAGGACCTCTGGCGGAAGGTGAGCCAGACGCCGGAGGCGAGGGTGACCTCCAACCCGTTCAAGGCGTGGGTTGCCCGGCACAGGGTGGATGAGTCCGGCCCGGCAGACCCCGCCGTCCCGCCGGGCCCCCCCGGGGCATCGTCGCCGGCACCGAGCCTCCGGTCGGTGGTGAGCGACGCCCTCCACAGCGCGGTGGACCCCTCCGTGGACGCTCCTTCCCGGGGCTTCGTCGACGATGGTGGGGTGGCCGTTGAGGGTGGGGAGGAGTTCGCCTCCGCCGTGGAGTCGTTGTCCGACGACTTCGGGCCCCACCACTACGAGTCCGGTGCCGGCTTCAAGATCCGAGGCGCCAGCGTGGTGAAGGCCGTGGGCGCCGGCGGCGTGAGGACCGAACTCCTGGAGCCGGGGCTGGTACGAATCTGGGACCTCCACCAGGATCGTTCGGGGGCCAGCGTGCTCATGCGTCTCTCCACCGGTCCCTGCATCGTGCTGCCGGCGCTCTTCGGCTTCATGTGCGCGGCCACGGTGGAGGACGGTCGGCTGGTGGACGTGGCCTACGAGCCCATGGACACCCGCGGCCGATGGGGCGACTTCATGGCCCGGGCAGAGGAGATCCGTCGGGCCCGGTCCACCCTGGCCGCGGCGGCCCGGATGGGGGTGGGTGGCATGAGCCGGGACGTGGCCATGGCCACGGCGCACCATCTGCAGTCCCTGAAGGGCCTCGACCCTTCGTCGGCGCTCTACGCTGCCTATGCCTTCCGGGATCTGGGCGAGGAGACCCTGATTCGTGGGATGGGCGATTTCCAGTTCGACGATCTGGGGGTGGTGCTCTACGACCTGGAGCTGCTCACCGGCCGGGCGCCACCTCCCGGTCCGCCCCCGGCGTCGCCCAACGGCCCTCGGATCGCTCTCCCGTTCTTCCCCATGCTCTCCCGGGGGTGGGCCCTGACGAACGCTTTCGGCGCCGTGATCCACCCGGCGGTAGCGAACCCCTCAAGCCGGATCCCGTCGCTCTGGACCATGTTTACGCCTGACACCTACGCCGTCATCGAGGCGGCCATGCTCGGAGGAGATGTCCTATGAAGCTCGTGCTGATCCACGGTCGCGCTCAGGAAGGAAAGGACTCCATCGCCCTCAAGGCCTTCTGGGTCCGTGCGCTGCGGGACCGGCTCACATCCTTGGGACTCTCCCTCCCCGTGTCCGAGAACGATATCAAGTTCCCCTACTACGGTGACACGCTCTACGACCTCAGCAGCGGTGCTGCGGAGACCACCGAGGTGATCGTCCGCGGCGAGGAGGGAGATGACCTCGACGAGTTCAGCCGGGAGATGCTCGCCGAGATTGTAGACCGAGCGCTCGAGCGGGCGAAGGAGCGGGGCGAGACCACCGAGGCCGAGCTCCAGGAGGCGCTGGGACAGGACGTCCTGGAGCGGGGCTTCCTCAACTGGAAGGTGGTGCAGAAGGCCCTGGAGTGGCTCGATGAGAAGGTGCCCGGGGCGAGCGCCGCCAGCATTGCCCTCGCCACCCGCGATGTCCACGACTACCTGAAGAACCCCGGCATCCAGCACTTCATCGAGAGCGGGATCCGGGAGGCGATCCCCTCCGGCGAGGAGTCCATCGTGGTCTCCCACTCCCTGGGCACGGTGGTCGCGTACAACCTCCTGCGCAGGGAAGGGGAGGCCCGAGGCTGGAAGGTGCCCCTCTTCGTGACGCTGGGCTCGCCCCTCGCCGTGACCGCGATCAAGAACGCGCTCCGGCCCCTGCAGTTCCCTTCGGTGGTGTCGGCCTGGTACAACGCCATGGACACCGACGACATCGTGGCCCTCTATCCCCTGGAGGCGCCCCGCTTCGATGTGCCCTCGCCGGGGATCGAGAACTACACCGGCGTAGACAACCAGACCAGCAACCAGCACGGGATCAGCGGCTACCTGGGCGATCCGGAGGTGGCAAAGCGGATCCGGCAAGCGCTGGAGTAGGGCGTCAGGGCTGAAGCCTGGTTGCACCCGATGGACCGGGGATCAGCCCCCGTCCGGCCCGTCACCGAACACCTCGTGGGCCGCCCCGCGGAAGTCCGTGGGCGGATCCTCGCCCCGGGCCTCGGCGCGCTCGATCGCCCTGGCGTGGTTCTGGTCTGCCGCGAAGAAGCGGACCTGCTGGCCCCGATCCCGAGCAGCGATGAGCTCGTCGCGGGCCACCTCCCCGCCTCCGATGGCCAGGTAGGCGTCGCTCACGGCCACCATGGCTTCCGAGGTGGGAGACAGCTCCTCGCTGCCCTCCACGACGCCGCCCCACTGCTCGTCGGCGACCACGTAGACCCGGTCCACGAAGGGCGAGAAGGGTACGTCGGCCTCGAGCGCCTGGCTGGAGACGATTCCGGTGGTCTCGAAGCCCATCTCGCCGGCGATCTCGTAGACGGCGCCGATGCCGTCCTCCGTCGCCCCGATGTTGATGATCGTCGACCCGGGGTCGTATGCCGCCAACAGTGCCCGGGCCCTGGAGATCATGGCGCCCTCGTCTTCGTACCCGGATCCGGAGTAGCCGGAGAAGGTAACGACCAGGCGGTCCCGCTCCCTGAAGGCGCGCTCCACGGAGTCCGCAGTCGCCTCGATGATCTCGGGCGTAGCGGGCGTCCCGTCGATCATGGCCCCGTCAGGTGGGTTCTCGGACGAGTCGCCCGCGGAGCATGCGGCGATCGCAGCGCTGGCCGCGAGCAAGATCACTGTCCGGGCGGCGGCGGCGAGGTTGAACATACGGTTTCCGGCTGGAGGACTGATCGTGGATCTGTAGAGCCGTGCGAACTTTAGCTGGCATCCTGTTTCTCCGCAGCCTAGGTTGCCAGTCCTGAGTCCCCGTCGGTCGTCCAAGAGTGCAGTCATGCCCGGAAGTCCTGAAGCTCGGAGTGCGAGGCTCGGCGTTGTCACCTGAGCTGAGCCGCCTCGAAACGGCCCTTGCGGGTCGGTACGCAATCGTCCGGGAACTCGGAGAGGGCGGGAATGCCACGGTGTACCTTGCACGAGATCTCCGGCACGACCGTGAGGTGGCCCTCAAGGTGGTCCGTGCGGAGTTGGTCGGCACGTTGGGTCTGGAGCGATTCCGCAGGGAGATCAAGATCGCTGCGGGTCTACAGCATCCGAACATCCTCCCCCTCCTCGATTCCGGCGAGATCGACGGCCTTCCGTACTTCGTCACGCCCTACAGCGCCACGAAGAGCCTCCAGGATCGCCTCGAGGGGCAGAAGGTGCTTCCCTACGAGGAAATCTGCGCCATCGTCCAGGACGTGGCCGCCGGATTGGACTTCGCCCACGCCCAGGGGATCATCCACCGGGACGTGAAGCCCGGGAACATCCTCCTGTCAAGCGGCCGGGCNATCCTGGCCGACTTCGGTCTGGCCCGGGCCTTGGAGATGAACCCGGAAGATCGGCTTACGGATTCCCAGCAGGGTGCGCCGGGCACGGTGTGGTACATGAGCCCGGAGCAACTCGAGGGGAGTCAGGATGTGGATAGCAGGGCGGACGTCTACTCCCTGGCCTGCGTGGCCTACGAGATGCTGTGCGGCGAGCCCCCGTTCATCGGCCGAACGGCCTGGGCCGTCATGGCCCGTCAGGCGACAGGCACTCGGACCTCGGTGCGGGTATTTCGCCCCGATATCTCCGAGGCGACCAACGAGGCGGTGGATCGGTCTCTCGATCGGGACCCGGGCCGGCGGCACTCCACGGCGGGGGCCTTCGCGAAGGAGTTCGTGGAGAGCTTCGGGGATTCGGCGTGGAGTCGGAAGAAGGAGAGCTCTCGCTTGCGCCGCGTCCTCCCCTGGATCGCCGCCGCCGCCGTCGTGGCCATCACCCTGCTGTGGCCCGAAGGAAGCCGCGGTCCTCTGGATGCTCAGCGCGTCATGGTCTTCCCACTGGTGGATAGCCGCGCGGGGCAGGCCGGGTCCTCGGAGGGCGAGGAGGCCGCGATCATGATCGGGGCCTCCCTGGATCACGCCGAGCCGATCAAGTGGATCGATGGGTGGGACTGGCTCGATCCTGCCGTCAGAGAGGACATGAGCGGCTGGACCGTGAGTCAGGGATCGGCCATCGCACGGGAGCAGGGGGCCGGCTACCTGATCGACGGACGGATCATGGAGGAGGGGGACTCGCTGAGGGTCCTGCTCAGACTTCACGACGCCTCCTCCGGCGATCTGGTGCGAAGGAGTCTTGTCAGCGGGTCGGCCGCAGCGGGTCGTTCTACGGACCTGAGCCAGCGGGCCGTCATCGATCTCTTGCCGGAACTCATCGATACGAGTCGACCGGTCCGGACCGATGTCCTGACCCAGTTTCGGCCTGCGGCGGTGGCCTCGTGGCTCCAGGGGGAGAGGGAGTATCGCCGGGCCGAGTTCGAAGCGGCGCTGGAGCAGTTCGAGGCCGCCGTCGCCTCGGATTCGACGATGGCGCTGGCGGCGGTCCGGGGAGCCCAGGCCGCAGGATGGGTCCTTCGCCCCGCCGTGGTGCAGGACCTCCTCGCGGTGGGGCTGCGAAACGAGGAGGTGCTCAGCTCCAGGCATCGGCGACTCGCTGAAGGTCTCAGAGCCTACTACGCCGGGGATGTCGACGGCGCCCTCCAGGAGTTCCAGGCCGCACTGGCGGTGGATACCACCTGGGCCGACGCCCATATGGCGGTAGGGGAGACCTACTACCACCTCGTTCCGGGTCTCATGGGCTCTCTTGGTGATGCAGAAGCCTCGTTTCGAGAGACGCTGAGATTCGATCCGGGGTTCATTCCGGCCTTGGTCCATCAGGCCGAGATTGCCCTCTCCCGAGGGGAGTTGACTACGGCAGCCCAGTACATCTCCGAGGTCGAAGCCGATCACGGCCCCGTGCCGGCCGCGGAACACCTGGAGGTCCTCCAGCGGTGCGCTGAGCAGGGGGTCGGTGCCATCGACTGGCGCGGGGAGGCGTTGGCCTCTCCCCTTACCCTGCTCTCGGCGGCGGTACGTTTCCCCGCAGGAGTGGGCAGGAACGGCTCTGGCTGTGCAGTGGCCAGCTACGAGGCTCTCGCCGACCACGGGCCGGATTCCTATGGGTGGACCGCTCTCATCGGCCGCCAGAGTCATCTTGCCGCCACGGGCCGGTCCGCCGAGGCCCTGAACGTCATTCGCGGCGCAGACGGGTTTTCCCGACAGGAGCCGTATCTCCTGATTCTCGACGCGCTTGCCGGCGGGCCGTTCGAGGCGGAGGCCGACGCCGGAGCCCAACTGCTCGAGCAAGAGGTGCCGACCACCACCACCCACCTCTGGGCTGTCGGCGCTTGGCGTGGTTTCCGGGGGCAGCCCGAACGCACTGCGGCAGCGCTGGAGACTGCGAGGGGGTTTGCCGCGGAGCCGACCGCCACCGCGAAGGACACCCTGCTGGTGGATGTCCTAGTAGCCTGGCACGCCATGGCCGAGGCCGATACCGCCGCTGCGATCTCCGCGCTGGAGGCGCTTACCCCCGTCGACCCTCCGACAGGGCTCGCCTGGAGGGTCTGGGAAGGCCTCGGCGCCGAGAGGGTGCTTCTGGCCCAGCTGTACCTGGCGAGGGGGGACTTCGAACGGGCGATCGAGGTCGCCACCGTCCTCGATCACCCCCAGCCGATTGCCTTCCTTCCCTTCCGGCCCCAGAGTCTGCGTATCCGGGCGGCAGCTGCCGAAGCGCTGGGCCAGGAGGCCGACGCATCCGCGTATAGTCAACGCCTCGATCGATTTCGGGGTGAGTCAACCGAGCCGGCGGGTGAAGCTTCCCCTTAGGCCCCATCCTACCCAAAGGAGACCAACGATGTCCCCAAGATCCAATCGCCCCGATCCCGTGGGCCCCGGTGGCCCCCCTGGCGAGGTCTCTCCCATGAGCGATCCGGTCGGACCCGGCGCTCCTCCCCTGAGTGACCCCGTGGGCCCTGGCGGCCCTCCCGACGATCCCGTGGGTCCCGGTGGTCCNCCGAATGATCCCGTGGGTCCCGGT
>JGI12210J13797_10483142_pt1 | contig 10460 bp, 8 predicted proteins | sample ElkSlonscriptome_3_FD_13797 | JGI IMG/M metagenome (IMG submission 13797) | reverse complement strand
GACGCGCTCGCTCTTGCCGTATCAACCCTGCGACTTTCGTCTCATTTGTCATGTTTCGCTCGAACCGTTCGACGCTGCGTCGCGCCATTGTGCACTGCGACATCCCGCTTTCTCTCAGGTTGAGCGCACTTGCGCAGGTTGCTGGAGCGTTGGTGGTCGGCTGTGCGACCGAGTCCCCGGCGTGCCGCGTCGGCGCGGACTGCGACTCGGGGGTCTGCAGCTCGACTGGGCGCTGTCTCGACGCGGATGAGAACGATGCCGGGAGCGCCACCTCGGCTGGAGGGAGCGGAGGTGCGAGCGCGGGTCAGGGTGGGAGCGGCGGAACCGACACCACCACCGGGCAGGGCGGCGGCGGCCTGTGCAGCCCCAACCACGACGGCACCATCTCTTCGTCGCCGCCTACGACTTCTCCTCCACCGCCCCTACGCTGCCTCACCAGACCGGCACGCGTGCCATCGCGGTCGAGCCCAGCGCCATGGTGCACATGGTGCACACGCTGACCTTCGCAGCCATGCACTTCACGACGCCGGAGACGGTGCTCCGGCGCCGTAGGGCGGGGCGATTCTCTTCCGACTACGGCGCCTTCGCCTCTCACCGTTGGCAAGAGAACGACATCCCAGCGCTCTACCTTCCGGTGGCCACCCCAACTGGCGCCACCATCGGGGCGATCAGCTCATGATGCGCGGCTACGACGCGACGGCCGCCGACCTCTGGCTTCGCTTGGTCGGCCCCGACGTGCGGCTCGAGCTAGAGACCGCCTACATCCACGCCACGGTCGACCAGCCGTCGCTCATCCCTGGCGTGCGTCTCAACGACCCCGCAAGGAGCAACCAGTTCGGCTTCGCCTTCCAAAGCGATCTCGGTGGCCCAGAGGATGTCTTCTCCGCCGGGCTCGATGCAGGCGCGGCCAGCGGAGACCCCGCCCCCGGCTTAGGCGCCTATGCGCACCCGCGTCACCGTATCCCCTGCGGTGGGCTCCTCCACACGCCAAGTGTCGTTCTTTGCCGAGTGCTTCGCCGAGGTGATGCGTGCCACCAGCCTCAACGACGAGGAGAGCGCCAACTTCACCGTGGCCCAACAGCTCCGCCGGCTCGGCTCCCGAGTCAGCCCGCCCACCATCGAGGACAAGACCCATGAATGCATTCAATCCCTGGGAATCCTATAAGAAGCGCTTCTATGCCTGGGAGTCGGCCACAGCTGACCACCTCGAGCGGGTGCTGCGAAATCCCCTCGTGCTCGAGCCCGCGGGCAACCTCCTCAGCGCGGTGATGAGGGTGAAGGCGGCCACCGACGAGGCCCGTACGTCGTGGTGGAGCCACCTCGGCCTTCCCAATAAGCGCGATCAAGAGCGCACCCTTCACAAACTCAACCAGCTCGAGAGCCGCCTGATGGACCTCGAGGAACAACTGGCGGAGAGGGGCTGACCACATGGATGTCACGCCCTTCCTCGAGCTGAAGACCGCGCCTCAGTGGATTCTCGACGCCCTCCCGGAACGGCGCACCCGGCCCCGCTTCATGGTGCCGTCCGGAGACGGCGACTGGCGCGCCGTGACTTGGGGGCGCTTTGCCGACCAGATCCGTCACATGGCCAGCTACCTGGCCAGCCTTGGGCTGTCGTCGGGCGACCGAGGTGCGGTCTACGCGCCCAATCGCGTCGAGTGGCTCAGCGCCGCCTACGGGATCCAAGCTGCAGGCGGGGTGATGGTCCCGATCTATCCGGCGAGCACGCACGATCAGCTCGCGTACGTGGTCGAGCACAGTGACGCGAAGGTTCTCTTCGTCGACACGCTCCCTCTACTTCAGAACGTCCTTCGTGCCTTCGGCAGCATGGACGACGTGGTCCGCGTGATCCTTCTCAGCGAGGACCTCGACGCCGTGGCGACGCTCAAGCAGCTGCGAGACGAAAGCGACAGGAACGGGCTGCCCACGCAGGGCGAAGTCAGCGACAAGGTCATCCAATTCGCCGCCGCCATCGCCCAGGGGAAGGCGCAGGACGAGGAGGACCTCGCCGCTTTCGACCAGCGCCTGGCTGCCATCGACGTCGATCAGCCGGGACTGATGCTCTACACGAGTGGAACCACTGGCAACCCGAAGGGTGTACCGCTCACGCATCGGAATGTAGGGATCAATGGACTCGATTGGATCCGATGCAATGGCCCCCTGCTCGAGCCGAGTTCCGTCGACCTACTCTGGCTTCCCATGAGCCACATCTTCGGCTTCGGGGCTTCTAGCCTAGGCAACACCCTAGGCTTTACGACGTACCTCAGCGATCCGCGCAGCGTTCTCGCCCACCTGCCTTCGGTGAGGCCCAACGTCTTCATGAGCGTACCCGCCTATTGGGAGAAGCTGGCCAAGCCTGCCTTCGCTGAGACCGACGCCCAAGCGCGACGCAAGAAGCTGCACGAGGTCACTGGGGGCCGACTCAGCTTCTGCCTCTCGGGCGGCGCCGGACTGAAGCAAGAGGTCAAGGAGCTCTACTATGGCGCCGGACTGCTCATCATCGAGGGCTATGGCCTCACCGAGTGCTCCCCGACCCTCACTCTCAACCGACCGGATTCCTTCCGCTTCGACTCCGTGGGAAAGCCGCTCCCCTCGGTCGAGCTGAAGCTGGCCAGGGATGGGGAGATTCTGGCCAAGGGCGAGAACGTCTTCGGCGGCTACCACAAGAACCCCGAGGCCACCGCCGAGTGCTTCACCGAAGACGGCTGGTTCATGACCGGGGACGTGGGTCGTTTCACCGACGACGGCTTCTTGCAGATCATCGACCGCAAGAAGGAGATTCTCGTCACCGCCGGGGGAAAGAACGTCGCCCCCGGGAACATCGAGCGCGGTTTTGCCGACGATCCCATCTTCGAGCATGTGGTCGTCTATGGCGACGGCAAGAAGTTCATCACCGCCGGCGTGTGGCTCAACCCCGAAGCCATCGACGAGCGTGTCAGCGGTGACCTCGAAGGCGAAGGGCGCAAGGCGAAAATCGAGGCGCTGGTTCAAGGGGGCATCGATCGGGTCAACGGAACGCTCGCGCGCTTCGAACAGGTCAAGAAGTTCCGTATCATGGACACGCCCCTCACCATCGCGAGAGGGCTCTTGACGTCTACACTGAAAGTTCGGCGCAAGAAGGTCTACGAGACCTTCCGGTCGGAGCTCGAGTCCCTCTACGAGACCTGAGAGATGTTGCAGAATTTGAGTCGACTGGTCGCACGCGCCCTCCACACACCGCCACCCACGGTGGGGCAAACGCCGGCGGACGTGGTCCACCAGGAGAACAAGTGGCGACTGCTGAGATACCAGACTCGGAAGGAGGGGCTCCGATTCAACACCCCCATCCTCCTCGTGCCATCGCTCATCAATCGGCACTACGTGCTCGACCTCATGCCGGAGAAGAGCTTCGTCGAGTGGCTCGTCGAGCGCGGTCACGACGTGTTCATCATCGACTGGGGCACCCCCACCGACGAAGACCGTTACCTCACCTTCGACGACATCTGCGATCGATACCTCGGACGGGCCCTGCGCGTGACCAACCGCACGCGAGGCAGCGAGAAGGCGCACGTGCTGGGCTATTGTCTCGGCGGCACCCTCGCGGCGATCTACGCAGCCGCCCATGAGTCCGAGGGAATCGCCAGCCTGCTCGCCCTCGCCGCTCCCATCGACTTCTCCGACGACGGCATGCTCGGAGCTTGGACCCGCGTACCGGGCTTCGACCTCGATGCCCTCGTCGCCGCTACGGGCAACGTGCCGTGGCGACTCATGCAGACCGCCTTCCACCTCCTTCGGCCCACGATGAACCTCGCCAAAGCAGTCGGCGTCATCGACCGTGCCTGGGACGATCGATTCCTCGATGGCTTCTTCGCGCTCGAGACCTGGAGCAACGACAACGTGTCGTTCCCCGGTGCTTGCTACAAGCGCTACATCCAAGGGCTCTACCGCGACAACCTGCTCATCCGAGACGAATTCGCCCTCTCAGGGAGGATGGCTCGGTTGTCGCAAATCACCTGCCCCACGATGGTCGTCAGCTTTGCCCACGACATGATCGTTCCTGAGAAGAGCGCCAAGGCGCTGCACGAGCTCGTCGGCGCTTCCGACCGCGTGCACCTGCACCTGCCCGGCGGTCACGTGGGCGCGGTCGTTTCGCGCAAGGCATCCAAGGGGCTGTGGCCTCAGCTCGCTGAGTTCTGGGAGGCGCGCGACGATCGAAGGCACGCCGGCGAGGTGTCACTGCCCGAAGCAGGTCAGGCCTTCTCTCAGTGTACGGCCTTCGTCCCTGGGACCAGGCCTTAGCGGACCCAGAGTCCCGGGGTCGGCGCTGCTGGTACCACGTGCTTCTCCGCACTTGCCGATGGCACGTGGGTTGCGAAGTGGTCCGTGCGAGCGGCCACCGACGAACGCGGCCGTCGATGGAGAAGAGCGATGATGAACCGAGGAATCCCGGGATGGGCGATGATGATGACAACCCTTTTCGGCGTGGGCTGCGCGCCTCCCGCCGCCGTCGGCGACTGGGAGGGCGCCGATAGCGTCGCCGGCGAACGCAATGCGCTCGAGCTCGAAGACGGCGGCCGCGGTCAGGCCGAGATCTACTTCTTCTACGGAGGCGACGCCTACCGCGCGGAGTTCGACGTCGAGTGGGAAGAGCAGGACGGAGAGATCGTGGTCGACCTCGAGTGCGATGGCGACTGCAGTGACCTCGACTTCGAAATGGAGTGCGAGATGAGCCGCGATGAGGAGGAGATGGAGTGCGACGGTGACGGCAGCTTCAGCGACTACGACTTCGAGTGGGAGCGCGACTGACCGCGATCGATGTGCAGCCATGGGGAGGCGATGGCGATCGGCGAGGAAGAGGCCACAGTGGGGCACCTTCGCACCTTGTCAGGCACCTCCCCACGGCCGACGACACCGTTGCGACCTCTTCAGAAGCTTTCATTCGCGGGATCCGAGTCACAGCCCCTAGCGTGGCTTTCGAGGACAGGATCGATGCGACACCCATTTCGAACGGCCGCGCTGGCCATCGTCACCATGACCAGCGCCTGCGCGATAGACGGACCAGCCGACGATGACCGACAGCCTTCGGGCTGGGGCGATGAGGAGCTCCCCGACACGCCGGCGACGGCCAGGGCTGAGCAAAACTTCGACCGGCACGACGTGCTCGACACGGCTTCGATGGAAGACGCCGACGCGATGACGGTGACGGAGGTCCAGGCCTTCCTCGACCATAACCCCTATGGCTGGACGTCGGTGCTCGCCAACCACGTGAGCAACGGCCGCACGGCAGCTCAAGCATTCGTGGACGCGGCCCAGGCACACGGGATCAATCCACTCGTGCTGCTCACCCGAGCGCAGATGGAGCAGTCTCTCATCGGTCGCACCAGTGTAGCGACCAGTGTGCTCGACAAGGCGATGGGGTGCGGCTGTCCCGACAACCAACCCTGCCAGTCGCAGTTCAAGGGCTTCGACAAGCAGATCGACTGCGCGGCAGAGAAGTTCCGGTCCTATCTCGACGACCTGGACCAGAACGGCAAGACCATCGCTGGCTGGGGCGTGGGCGTGACGAAGACAACGCTCGACAGCTTCTCCGTCACGCCCGTGAACGAGGCTACAGCCGCGCTCTACACCTACACCCCTTGGATGAGTGCTGCGCAATCACACGCCAAGATCTGGGCCCTCTACGCAGCACATGTCGGCTACACGGGACCGGGAACGGCTCCTCCGATGGAGGACCCTCCGACGGAGCCGCCCATGGATCCTCCCCCTGGGCCCCTCGACGTCATCATCGATGACGACCCGTCGCAGAACAGCTCGACCACAGCCTTCGAAGCTTCTGGGGGCTGGATCAGCAGCAGCGCCACCTCGGGCTACCAGGGGACTGGCTACACCTATCGCACCACTGGCGCGTCGTCGGACCTCGCCAACTTCCGCATCCATCTCGATGCACCGACCACCGTCGCCGTCGAAGCTTGGTGGACCGCCGGCAGCAACCGCGCGGCGAGTGCTCCCTTCCTCGTCTACGATGGGAACGGGGAGCTTCTGGGCACCGTCCTCGCCGACCAAACCACCGATGGCGAGCAGTGGGTCGCGCTCGGCACCTTCAGTCTCACTGCGGGTTGGAACACCGTGGCCTTGTCCCGCTGGACCAGCTCGGGCGCGGTGGTGGTCGCCGATGCGGTGCGCATTCGCGCGATCAACTGAGGGAATGGTCGAGAGCTATCCATCGACGAGGCCGAGACGCTCTGCCGCGGAGCGCGCCTCGTAGGCATCACGGTGAGCAACGAGCGGCACCGAAGCTGCCTTCGCACGACGCAAATGGTCGTCCGACACCGGAAGACCATCGAAGTCGCGCAGAAAGATGGCCTTCACCCGCCCCGGCCAGCCCTCGGCTACGTCGAGATAGACCTCCCCATCGGACCGCGTCGTGTCCCCGAGGAGGACCACGGGAAGCTCCTCTAGGTCGAGCAGAAGGCGGTCGAGCCAGCGACGCTTGTGACCGCTTGCATCGCGTCGACTCCCCACCCGTCGCAGAAGGATCGGCCCCTCTGGCAGCTCGTGGAGACGCAGCATCAGGTCGAGATGCTCGTAGAGATTCCAGGGGCTGTTCGAGAGGTAGAAGAACGGGTTACGTCCCGCTGCCCAGAGGTGCTCGTAGAGCTGGGCCTGGCCCTCGAAGGGCGCGCGAGCGCGGACGTCGGACAGGAGCATGCTGGTCGCGCGCTCGAGCGGCTCGTCGAGCTCGGTTTCGAGGATGGTATCGTCGACGTCGCTCACCACCGCGTAGTGAGCTCGAGGATGAGGCCCCACGAGCGGGGCTTCTCGACGATGAGTAGCCTCCGCCCCCTGATGGACTCGCATCAGCGGAGTAGCCTCGGGCGATGGGAGCGGCACCGTGACCTCGATGAATCCGTCGTGGTCGGCACGGACCCGAAAGGCCGCCTCCCCCAGCTCGATGCTTGCGAGCGCGCCCGAGACCCCGAGGCGAAAGTAGCGACGACGGAATGTTTCTACCCGCTCGCGAATGCCCTCGATTCGAGCCGGCTCTTCCTCGATCGGCTCGGTGACCACGCGGGCGATGATGGTCGCGCGCCCCCCGTGGCGCCACCCTCGAACCAGCTGGAGGTAGGGCTCGCCCATGGGAGGTCGGCTCCGATGGTAGAGAGACAAGGCTCCCCGATAGGTCTCCTCGGTCATGCGTCGCCCAAAGGTCATGGCGAGATGGCGTAGGTCGCGCATGGTCATTCCGCCGGTTGTGCTGATGGGGACCGATACAACGACTTGACCCACGCCCACCCTCGCGCCACGCCTCGCTTCCCGTCCTCCAGGATGAGGTAGACCGAAGGGACGACCGCGAGCGCGATGAGGGTCACAAAAAGCACCCCGAAGCCGAGGCTAAGGGCCATGGGAATGAGAAACCGGGCCTGAATGGAGGTCTCGAGAATCATCGGCGTCAATCCGAGGAAGGTCGTGAGGGAGGTGAGGATGATGGGACGGAATCGCATCTTCATCGCTGCGACCAAGGCCTCGTGCAACGGTAACTCCTCGCGCAGCTCGTTGGCCCGGCTCACCAATACCAGGGAGTCGTTCACCACTACCCCACTGAGCGCGACGATGCCGAGGATGCTGATGATGCTGAGGTCGAAGCCGAGAAGCAAATGACCAATGAGGGCGCCTACCAGACCGAAGGGGATTGCGACCATCAAGGCAATGGGCTGAAGATAGCTCCGGAACGCCACAGCCATGAGTCCGTACATCACCAAGAGCGCGATGAGCATGTTGCTCTTCAACGAGGAGAGCGATTCTGCCTGCTCCTCCTGCTCCCCGGCCGGCGCCCAGCTGAGATCGGGATAGTCCGCCGTCAGCTGTGGAAGCACCTTGGACTTTAGCGATGCGGTCACATCTCCCGGCGTCGCCCCCTGCCCCGTCACGTCGGCGGTGACGGTCGTGATGCGCCGGCCATCAACGCGCTCGATGGATGTCGACGATGAGGACCACTCCGCGTAGGCGACCTCGTCGAGCGGGATCTCACCGCCGTCGGGCGTGCGAATGATGAGGGACTCGAAGTCGTGCACGCTCCGACGCTCGTCTTCGGGGCGCCTCACGTAGACCCGCAGCTCGAAGCGCCCTCGCTGCTGCCGGCGCGCTTCGGCTCCAAAGAAGTTGGCGCGTACTTGCCGTGCTAGCGCCGCCTCCTGCAGACCGAGAGCGCGGCCGGACGGACGCAGCTTCAAGTCGAGTTGCGGCTTGCCCTGCTCCACCCCATCATCGATCTCGATGACGCCGTCGAATTGGCGCAAGGAGCTGGCCAGCTCTCCCGCCGCCTTCTCCAGCGTCGTCTGTTCTGGATGACTCAGCTGAAGCGCCACCGCGGCTCCCGTCGGCGGGCCGATGCCGAAGGCGTAGTCAATACGGTCCACGCCTGCAGGCACTCCCACCGCGGCACGCCACTCCTCGGTGAGGTCCGATGCGCGGGTCGCTCTCTTCGCAGGCTCGAGAAGCTTGACCTGAACGGTCGCGAGATGGCTGCCAGCGGCCACGCTCCCCGATGCACCCGACCCGCCGCCAGGCGCTGGAGTGCCGATCTCGGCGTAGACGTGCTCGACGAGGTCGTCGGCCTCCGCCGCTTCGTCCTCCCCGGCTGCTTCACCACCAATGCTTCGGATTTCGCGTCGTAGGTCTTCCACGAGGCCACGGGTAACGTCCATCGACGAGCCGAAGGGCAAGCGAGCCGAGGCGGTGATCACATCTCCTTCGATCTCGGGGAGGAAACGAAAACGGATGTGACCTCCCGCCACCGTCCCCACCGCAAGCAGGAGCACCGCCAGCGCCATGCTGAAGGTGAGGTAGCGACGTCTTACGATACGCCGAGCAACGGGCTCCACGAAACGTTCGACGAAGCGCTCCAAACCATCGCTGACCTTGTTCTGACGTCGGATGATCGCCCCGAGGACCCCGGTCTTGGGCGTCGAAGCTGCCCCGTGGGCGAGGTGAGCCGGCAACACCAGAAACGACTCGACCAGGCTCAGAACCAGCAGCGGGATGACCACCATGGGAATGTTGTCGAAGAACTCGCCGGTCACCCCAGGCACGAACATGAGGGGGGTGAAAGCCACGATGGTGGTGAGCACCGCGTAGAGAACGGGTGCCTTGACCGACTTGGCACCCGCGACTGCCGCCTCGACGCCGCTGGCCCCATCGTTTCTCGCCGCGTGGATGGCTTCGCCGACCACGATGGCATCGTCGACCACGATGCCCAGTGCCAGGATGAAGGCGAAGAGGGAGATCATGTTGATCGACACCCCAAGGGCCGGCATGAGGAGCACCGCACCGAGAAAGGAGATGGGAATCCCCAACGTCACCCAAAAGGCCAGCCGAATGTCGAGGAACACCCCGAGAATGAGGATGACCAACAGCACGCCGAGCGCGGCGTTCTCGAGTAGGAGATTGATGCGGTCGGCAAAAATCTTCGATTGGTCGTTCCAAATCGTAAGCGCGATCTCGTCGGAAAGGTGGCGACCTTGGCGCTCGAGGTATTCGTCGACCGCCCCCGACACCTCGGTCGGCGTCTGCTCGCCGACGCGATAGACGCGAACGCGAGCGGCGGGCTTCCCGTCGAGATAGGCCTCCTGGTCGACGCCGTCGCGTACCGTGTCTTCGATCTCCGCCACGTCTCCGAGGCGCACTCGAGAGCCATCCGGGCGGGCGATGAGAGTGATGTCGGCAAAGGCTTCGACCTGCTCCTTCTCCTCCGTGGTTCGGATGAGCACCTCGCCGCCACGGGTCTCCACGCTCCCGCCGGGTAGGTCGAGGGACGACTGCTGCACGCGCTCCGCAATCTGGGGGAGCGTGAGCCCGTAGCGGCGCTGCATTGCCTGCGGCACCTCGATGGAGATCTCGGGCAGCGGGAGGCCAGTCACCTCAACCTGAGTAATGCGATCGTCGCGCAATAGGTCGCGCCGTACGCGCTCGGTGGCGCGGCGGAGCATGTGGTCGTCGACGTCCCCCGACACGATGAGTGAAACCACCTCTCGACGATTGGTCGTCAACCCTACGAGCGGCCGCTCGGCGTTCTCGGGGAAGCTCTGAATGGCGTCCACCTCACTCTTGACGTCGGACAAGGCACGGTTGCGGTCCACGCCCGACCGGAGCTCGACGACCACCCGCCCCGCTCCTTCGGCCGCGGTCGACCGCACCTCTTTGACGCCATCAATACCACGTACCGCTTCCTCGATGGCGAGGATGACGCCGTCCTCGACCTCCTCGGGGTTGGACCCAGGGAAGGGCACGTTGATGACGACCTGGTCGAGCGTGACCTCGGGAAAGACCTCTTGCTGGACCCTGCTCGCCATGAGCAAGCCACCCACCACGAAGAGCAACATGACGAGGTTGGCCGCCACTGGATTCTTGGCGAAGCGACGGATGACACCTTCGCGAGGCTCGTCCGGTGGCACCGACGAATGGTCGCTCTCAGCCATTCGGTC
>JGI12210J13797_10476898_pt1 | contig 10460 bp, 10 predicted proteins | sample ElkSlonscriptome_3_FD_13797 | JGI IMG/M metagenome (IMG submission 13797) | reverse complement strand
GCCCGAAACTGAAAATTTTGAATGGGTTCCAGCCCTTGGAAACTTCCAATGGTTGGAACTTATTTATCCCCTTCTGCATCGCAGATATTGCAGGTGGAACAATCCATGGAGGCAGGTTTGAACCCTTTACCTTCTTTTTTGGCTTTGCGGATGTTCAGGGCGTTCATTCCGGCCAGGAAAAGCCCCAGAATAATGAAGGCGCCAGGAGGCGATGTCCAGAGCATGAAATCGGTGTCCCAGTTGGGAATCATCTTAATCTGGAACAACGAACCGCCAGCCAGAAATTCACGGACAGCTCCAAGAGCCACCAGTGCAAGGGTAAAGCCAAGGCCCATACCAAGAGCATCCATAACGGACTTACCAACACCGTTCTTCGAAGCAAAGGCTTCCGCACGCCCCAGCACCACGCAGTTCACCACAATCAGTGGAATAAACAGACCAAGTGCATCGTAGAGTTCTTTTGGCGCGTAGGCCTGCATCACGAGGTCTATGATCGTTACAAAGGTCGCAATGATCACAATGTAGACTGGGATGCGGATTTTTTTCGGGACGATTTTCCGAATACTGGAAACCACGACATTACTACCGAGCAGCACAAACATGGTGGCAATGCCCATCCCTAATCCATTGGTCGCGCTGGTGGTAACCCCCAGCGTCGGGCACATACCGAGCAGCAGAACCAAAACCGGATTTTCTTTCCAGAGTCCGCGGGTAAATTCCTTCATCATTGGCCTCCTCCTTTGGAAAGCGCGTCAAGATTATCAACTGCGGTGCGGCTGATCGCATAGACCGCTTCGCTGACCGCACGACTGGTGATGGTTGCACCGGTTTTCCCATTGATGGCTTCGCCGTCTTTCACAATTCCCCACACTTCGTCGCCGGGGGCTTTTCCGGCATACCAATCTAGATAACAATTCGGCACTAACCCCTGAATTTCTTCTGAACCCTGGATGAGATCGATGATGGTTTTCTGGACTTTACGATCCGTGATCGCAGTACCCAGACCCGGTGTTTCCGTCTGAGCCGTGACCATAACCGCACTATTCACATTCTCACCGTTCATTATTTTAGCAACATGGCCCTCCGGCGTGAGACCGACCATAAGGGAAACCGTTCCGGAAAAACCGTCATCGGTGTTGTCGACCTTGCCTGCGTAACCGACGATTTCGCCCTCCTTGCGGGCCGTAAAAAACGTGACGGGCCATCCTCGGCTGGAGGTGAAGGTATTGGTTTCCACGGCGGGTTCATTGTCGTATTCAGGCAGCACCTGATTCATGGCCAGACTCACCGCCGCCTTTTTGTTGGCTTCAATCTGCGGGGCTGTCATGGCCTGTACTCCCGAAAGCAAACCGGCCGCAATGGCGGCAATGATTCCAAGAAAAGCTCCAAGCATGGGAATGTTTATTTTCTGGCTCATGCCTTTACCCCCATAAAAATACCGGCCGTCGCAGACCCACTAATCGGAAATCGGAAATCAGAAATCGCAAATGTATTCACTAGGCCTCCCCTTTTGCCGGAGCAACAAAGCCGAAGGGTTTACGGATGGTGCCGCGGTCAATCAGCGGCGTAAGCGCATTCATGAAGAGAATGGCAAAACTGACGCCTTCCGGATAGCTGCCCCACAGTCGGATCAAACTGGTAATCAGTCCGCACCCGAAACCGAAAATCCACGCGCCCTTATGCGTCATGGGCGAGGTCACCATATCGGTAGCCATGAAGAAGGCCCCCAGTAGCAGACCGCCACTCAGCACATGCACAAACGGAGAATGATAGGCCTCGGGATTCACCAAATGCATGGCGCCAGTAATCATGAAGACCGTTCCGACGAAGGCCAGCGGCACTTCCCACTTGATCAGCTTTTTCCAAATCAGAATGGCTCCACCGACGATGAGAGCCAACGCCGACGTTTCGCCGAGACAGCCGCCAACGTTGCCCAGCAACATATCCTGCAAAAGCGTTTCACCCGGAGCGAGGCCGAGCGGGGTCGCGGCGGTGATCCCATCAATGGCCATATTCCCCAGATCGGGTTTATCCCAGGTCGTCATGATACCCGGAAAGCCAATCAGCAGACCAACACGGGCCACCAGCACCGGATTAAACGGATTAAAGCCCAGACCACCATACAGCTGTTTACCGAGAATCATGGCCAGAATGCCGCCGAGCATACAGATCCACCATGGTGCCCCGGCATTCAGATTCATGCCCAACAGAATGCCCGAAAGGATAGCGGAGCCGTCGCGCCACGTGGACGGACGTTTCATCGCTTTATTCCAAGCTTCTTCGGCAATTACACAGGAAAGGGTGCTGATCAACAGCACCTTCAGTGCCGCGAGCCCGAAAAACAGGACTGCGGCAATACAGCCGGGCAACATCGCCCCGACCACCCAGAACATGATTACATTGATCGTCGGCTTATCACGCATGTGCGGCGAGTTGCTGACGACCAGCTGCGTCGGATCCGGCAGGTTAATTTTTGGCGTTTCGTCAGACATGATTAACCCTTCTTTCTCAGGCCGGCCCGGATTTCCACCTTGGCGCGTTTAAATTGCTGGTTTAACGGACGGTGCGAGGGGCAGGAATAGCTGCAGGATCCACACTCAATACAGGCCATAACGTTAAGCTGCTCGGCCCAGTCGAAGCGATGATTCTCCACCGCCTGACTGATGGTGGCCGGAAGAATCTGCATGGGGCAGCAATCGACGCACCGTCCACAGCGGATGCATGGCTCCGAGGTGTATTGCGAAACTTCGTCCTGCGCAATCAACAGAATGCCCGAGGTGTTTTTCATCGTGGTGACATCGAGCGAACTTTGTGCAATGCCCATCATCGGACCACCCAGCAGCAGTTTGGCCGGTTGTTCGGTAATGCCGCCGGCGAGTTCCAAAGCTTTAGAAATCGGGGTGCCGATCCGGAATTTCCAGTTACCCGGATCAACCAAGGGCTTGCCTGTGACCGTCGTTATACGATCGATGGACGGCCGCCCGTTCACCACGGCCTCATAGACCGCTGCGGCCGAGGCCACATTCTGGACTACGCAGCCGATATCCATCGGGAGAGCACCGACGGGAACTTCGCGTCCAGTGATCGCATAAATCAGCTGTTTTTCTGCTCCCTGCGGATAGTTGACCGGCAGGTCCTGCACATGGACGCTATGATTCGCCGCGGCCTTTTTCAGCATTTCGACGGCATCGGGTTTATTATTTTCCACACCGATGACGCACGATTCCAGACCCAGAATTCGTGCAAGAATGGAACCCCCAATCACAACCTCTTTCGCGTTCTCCAGCATCAGGCGGTGATCGGCGGTGAGGTAGGGTTCGCACTCAGCCCCGTTGAGGATCAGCATATCGATCTTTTTATCATCTGGTGGCGAAAGTTTGACGTGCGATGGAAATGCCGCGCCGCCCATGCCGACGACACCGGCATCCCAGACGCGTTGACGTAGTTCAACGGGATCGGTTGTCTTCCAATCTGTAATCGGCTCAAATGGACTATCCCACTCATCCTCGCCATCGGCTGCGATCTCGATGCAGGGCACACTAATGCCGGTAGGCCCCGGCACCTTATCGATCATCTTGATTGTTCCAGAGGTTGGAGAATGAAGTGGCACGGAAACAAATCCGCCGGCTTTGGCAAGCAGGGTCCCCTTTTTCACCTCATCGCCCTTTTTCACCAAAAGCTCCGGCGGCGCGCCGATATTCTGATGCATAATCACTTTATAGCTGTCGAGCAACGGCGCTTCCTGGATCGGCTTGTGGGCTGAAAGTGCTTTGGAATCGTTGGGATGAACCCCGCCCTTAAATTTACGTGGTTTGTCACTCATCAGGCTTCACCTCCATAGGCACCCTTGGCGTGCTCGGTATCCACACGCAGTGCGGTGGTCGGGCAGGCCGCCGCTTCAACCAGATCCGCGGACGGCGGATTTTCATAGTTGGAGCGGATCAGGAATCCGTCGATTTCCATATAATCTTCCTCCCCGGAAGCCTTCACACATTTTCGGCAGGCAATGCAGGCGGTCTGGCAGACCTTGCGTTTGGCCGCGCCTTTTTCCGGGGAGTTACAGTAGACATGCGTGGTCGCCGCCGCGGGCACCATCTTAATGAGCTCTTTCGGGCAGGCCGCCACACAGTTTTCGCAACCCACACATAAATCTTTATGCACAATGGCGAGGCCCGCCCGCATTTCAATGGCCCCGAACGGGCAGGCTTCGGCACAGGAACCGAAACCGAGGCAGCCGTAGTCGCAGCCCTTGGCCCCTCCAGCCACCAGCACCGCCGACTGGCAGTCGCGCACGCCGTTATACAGAGACCGCTGCGTGTTGGGAATATCCCCGGAACACCGCACAAGCGCCACCATCTTTTCTTTTTCTTCGGCCGCAATGCCGAGATAATCCGAAATGGCCACGACGTCCTCCCGCGAACAAACCGGGCACTGTGCCGGCGTGGCTTTTTCGGCGACCACGCCTTTAGCAAAATCCGCACATCCGGCAAATCCGCAGCCACCGCAATTAGCGCCGGGCAACATCTCTTCCACCTGCTCAATGCGTTCATCTACATCGACCGCAAAGACCTTCGCCACAATGCCGATAACAACACCGAGGACCGTCCCAATGACACCAACTGAAATTATTGCAATTAAAGAATCCATAGCACCGCTTTCTTAAACCAGACCCGAAAAGCCCATAAAGGCCATGGCCAGAATACCAGCGGTTATGAGTGAGATGGCCGTGCCTTCAAACGCATCTGGAACTTTGGCCAGATCCAGCTTTTCCCGAAGGCTGGAAAACAGAATCAGTGCCAAGGCAAAACCGAGGGCGGAACAAAAACCATAGATCGTGGCCCCATACCATGTGGACTGTACCGAAGCCGGAGCAGATTTGGCATTCAGCACCACCGCGCCCAATACTGCGCAGTTGGTCGTGATGAGTGGCAGAAAGATGCCGAGGCTTTCGTAAAGTTTGGCGCTCAGTTTCTGCAGCATGAGTTCTACTAACTGCACCAGCGAGGCAATCACCACAATAAAGACCAGCGTCTGAAGATATTGCAGCTTCATGGGAACCAGCAAAAACTGATTAACCAGCGAGCTGACCAACGACGCCAACGTCATGACAAAAATCACGGCACCGGACATGCCCAGAGCCGTGTCCAGCTTCTTGGAAACCCCCAAAAATGGACAAACCCCGAGAAACTTCGACAATACGAAGTTGTTCACCAAGATGGCCCCGATGGTGATCACTAAGAATTCGCTCATCATACTCAATACCCCCCGCGTTCTTATGAACGACAAAATAGGCATCATACGCAAGGTCATGCTTTGAGCAACCCCCATCATGCCAACGAAGCCAATTTAGAACGGGTGTCAATAATGCCATAATAGGCACTAATATAGTTCAAAATTGGCGAATTTACCGACTGCCGTCATCTTCCTTTCAACAACGATAACCTCTCACATTAATAAAAATATAATTGAAAATAGTTTAACACTCACCTATGTTCAAAAGCTTATTCATCAGTGGAGGAGGAACCAATGGCCACCAACCCAATAGGCAAAGGAACGAAAACCATCGGCATTAATATGCCAGCAGAAATGGCAGATGAGCTGATTGACCGGGCAGAATCGATGCACCTCTCGGTCAGTAAATATTGTAAAATCATTCTCGAGCAATGGGTCAATTCGGGTGAAAAACTGAATTTGACCGAGCGCTGATTTTCCGATGGTTGGAACTTTCGTTCAGCCGGCTTCTCCGAAGTCGGCTTTTTTGTGCCAAGAGATAGCGAATGCTTTCATCACATTCATGACGTGACCCAATCCTGACTTTTACCGCTGCCGCCTGCTCGTATCCTGCCCTTCCAGGGCTTTGGTATTCCAGCGGCGATGCATCCAGATCCACTGTTCCGGCGCCTCACGGATGGCGTCCTCAATCTTTTGATTATATTCTTGGGTCGCCGCCAATACCGACGCGGTTTCGCGATCCGGCGGAGGCTCTAAGAATGAATGAACTTTAAGTTGAAACGTTCCATCCGGTTTACGATAAATAAAAACCGGTACCACCGGGGCCTGCGACTGCGCCGCCATATAGGCGAGTCCCGGCGATGTACACGCCGGTTGGCCAAAAAAATCGACAAATATCCCACTGTCCCGGGTCATATTCTGGTCAATAATCATGCCGACCACCTCATTCCGGCGCAGCGCCTTCAGGCAGTCCCGGTAGGCGTTACGAGTGGCCAGGAATGCCAGCCCTTCATGACTGCGCAGTTTTTCGATGACCTCATTTACCGCCTCATTTTTAATCTTTTTGACGATAGTGCTAAGTTTATAGCCGTACGACGCCGTGGCCATCGGCATCAGTTCAAAACAACCGATATGTGCGGTCAGTGCAATCACACCTTTTCCACGCTCCAGCGCCTGTTCAAAATGCTCGTGGCCCTCAATTTCAACTACCTGCTTCACCCGGTCGATTCCTTTAATCGAATACCAGATAAATTCCATAAAATGGATGCCTTGCAGAATATACATCCGATGAATAGTCTTTTTCCGCTCAGCAGCCGACAGCTCCGGAATACAGCGCTCCAATGCCTCAAGCGCCTCATCCCGATGATGCCGCATCACATCACCGAAAATAAAACCGACGAATCGACCGAGGCCGCGAACCACCGCAAGCGGCATAACGCCCACCAGCCAGAGAATAAAACTGAGCACCATTTTAACCATGGAGCAAAGGGTGCAGGAATACGGCATTTGGAGCAATGATCTTTGCGTAAAATGATCGTTCCCAACCATTGGAAACGCTAACGTTTGCGCCATGAAGATTCGATCCTTTGAAAACACCGAAGTGCTCATTTTCCAAACCTTGGAACTTTTACGCGCCACTCTTCCAACCCCTGGAAATCTGATGCTCAGCGGCGGCTCCACACCCTACGTCATCTACAACCAACTCGCCGAAGATCCCTGCCCGGTTCACGCTGAACGGCACCTATTTCTATCCGATGAACGGATGCAACCCTTCGACTCCGAATTGAACAATGCCCACAATCTGGAACCCATGCTCAACAGCCTGAACTGCGAAGATCGCTTTATCCAGGTAAACACCGTCCTGCCCCGCGCCAAAGCCGCCGAACAGTTTGCCACCGACCTCCAACCCTTGGAAAAAATCGATCTTGGCTTTCTCGGCATGGGCGGCGACGGGCATACCGCCGGCTTCTTCACCCCTGAACAGGCCCGGATTCAGGATCGGCTTACGCTGCACACCGACCGTCCCGATGGAATGGAAGGCGTCAGTGTGACCCCCGCCCTTTTCCAACGGGTGGAAAAAATGATCCTGCTGGTGACCGGCGAATCCAAACGCGAAGTCATCAACACCCTCTTAACCGAACCCGATTCCATCGCCGCCGGCATCGCCCTGTCCAACCACCCCAACTGCGAACTCTGGACTGATCTTCTGTTGGGTTAAAATTTCCTTAGTAGGAGTCGTAAAAACCGGACCATTTCGGTAAAAATTCTCGATTCAAATACGGAGCACTATATGAACAATTTTAAGCTGGTACGTAACGAAGAAGTAAAAGAGCTGAATACCTTGGCCAATATCTATTGCCACATCCCGACGGGGGCTGAGATTATGTCCATGGAGAATGACGATGAAAATAAATGTTTCGGCATCGCCTTTCGAACCCCGCCCTCGGATTCCACCGGCGTGGCGCATATTCTGGAACATACCGTGTTATGCGGTTCGGAAAAATATCCCGTCAAAGATCCCTTTGTTCAGCTACTGAAAGGTTCGCTGCAGACCTTTCTGAATGCCTTCACTTATCCGGATAAAACCTGCTATCCGGTGGCCAGCCAGAACCTGAAGGATTTTCATAATCTCGTGGATGTATACCTCGATGCTGTATTCAACCCCCGCATCACAAAAGATTTCTTCATGCAGGAGGGTTGGCACTACAGCCTGGAGAACAAAGCGGATGATCTGAAGTTCAAGGGCGTGGTCTACAACGAGATGAAGGGCGTCTATTCATCGCCCGATTCCTGGTTGATGGAGCTTTCGCAGCAATCCCTCTATCCGGACACCACCTACGGCTTGGATTCCGGCGGAAACCCGACCAAGATTCCGGATCTCACCTACGAACAGTTTAAAGCCTTCCACGAAGATTTCTATCATCCGTCCAATGCCCGTATCTTTTTCTACGGCGATGACCCGACGGAAGAGCGCTTTAAACTGCTCGATGAATACCTGAGCAAATATTCAAAAAAGGACCCTGGTTCGGAAGTCAAAGTTCAGCCCGCCCTGCCTGAACCAGTCCGTATTGAAAAACCTTTTGCCGTCTCGGACGATGACGCAGATCCCCGGCCCATGTTTACGGTCAACTGGTCCCTACCTTCCCCGACTAATGCGGAGACTGTTTTCGCCTTCAATCTGCTCGACCATATTCTCCTCGGCACCCCGGCCTCGCCCCTGCGCAAAGGACTAATCGAATCAGGGCTCGGAGAAGATATTACCGGTGGCGGCATTGAAACCCACATGATCCAGATGATGTATTCCATCGGACTGAAGGGGATCGAAACCGAAGATCTTGAAAAAGGCGAAGCCCTCGTTTTCCAGATAATGGAAAATCTCGTCAAAGAAGGTATCGACCGCGACGACATCGAAGCCGCACTGAACACCTTTGAATTTGAGCTTCGCGAAAATAATTCCGGGGGTTTCCCTCGCGGACTCTCCCTCTGGCTTAAATCACTCAATGCCTGGATCTATGATGCCGACCCACTGGAGCTGATTGCCTTTGAGCAACCGCTGCAGAATCTGAAAAAACAGGCACTGGAACCGGGGTACTTTGAAAATCTGATCAAAAAAAGCTTTATCGAAAACACCCATCGCTCAACGGTGCTCCTGACCCCGGATACGGAATACGCCGCACGTACCGAGGCCGAAGAAACCGATCGTCTCGCAAAAATAAAAGCCGGGTTTTCAGATGCAGAACTCGATGCCATCGTCGCGAACACCAGCCACCTGCTGGAGCTCCAGTCCACCCCGGATTCAGAAGAAGCGCTTGCTTCCATTCCATTGCTTAAACGCGAGGATTTGGATGCTCAGATCAAAACAGTCGAATACAGCACGGAAGAGGTTCTCGGCGCAACGGTGATTAAGCATAACCTTTTCACCAACGGAATTCTCTACCTCGATATTGGCCTCGATTTACACGGTCTGGATCAGGAGGATATTCCCTACGCCGCCTTACTCGGCAGTATCCTCCTCGAGATGGGCACCGAATCAGAAGATTATGTTACCCTCTCCCAGCGAATCGCGAAAACCACCGGAGGAATCTGGGGCTCACCCTTCCTATCCGCTCAGAAGGATAATGAGACTGGGATCACGCGTTTTTTCCTGCGCGGAAAATGCATGGCCGATCAAACAAAAGCGCTGCTCGATATTCTGCACGACATCATGCTGACCGCAAATTTCAACGATAAGGAACGCTTTAAACAGATTGTGCTCGAACATAAATCCGAGCTTGAAACCGGGGTCGTGCCCCGCGGCCATTCCGCGGTGATGACCCGCCTAAAAGCCCAGCACCACGAAGCCCACTGGGCCAACGAACAGATGGGCGGCGTGGAAGCGCTTTTCTTCATCCGCCGGTTGGCCGATGATTTAGAAAAGGATTGGGGCGGAGTTTTCAAAAGATTGAGCAACATTCGCCAGACGCTCGTCTGTCGCGATAACATCATAATTAATGTCACTGTGGATCCGGCCCAGATGCCCGAAACCCTCCAGGCCGTGGAACAGTTTATTGAAAATCTGCCGGCCACCGGCTCATTCGTTTCCAAGGACTGGAAACCGACGAAGTTGCCGAACTCCGAAGCATTAACAGCACCCACGATGGTGAACTATGTGGGATGTGCCGCAAACCTCTATGATGCCGGCTATGAAATGCATGGATCCGCTATGGTCATCACCCGCTATTTGCAGACCGCTTGGCTTTGGGAAAAAATACGCGTGCAGGGCGGTGCCTATGGCGGCATGTGCGCCTTTGACCAACGATCCGGCGTGTTCTCCTTTGCGTCCTACCGCGATCCAAATCTGGAAAACTCTCTGGAAATTTACAAGCAGACCGGAGAATACCTGAAAAACCTAAAACTAAGTGATGATGAACTGACCCGTTCGCTGATCGGTGCGATTGGCACGCTTGATGGCTACCAGCTCCCCGATGCGAAAGGATATTCCAACACGATGCGTTATCTGCTTAATTATTCGGATGAGGAGCGCCAGAAATTGCGCGATGAAGTTCTGGCGACCACGCAGGATCATTTTAATGCCTTCGGCGAGGTCCTGATTAAAGCATTCGAACACTCAGCCGTATCCGTACTCTGCTCGCCGGAAGCCGCGGATCGTGCAGGGCTGGAAACTAAAACGCGCGTTCTTTAAATTCGTATTTCTCGAATCGCCGGAAAATAACTTCCCCGGCATAGGC
>JGI12210J13797_10368443_pt1 | contig 10460 bp, 10 predicted proteins | sample ElkSlonscriptome_3_FD_13797 | JGI IMG/M metagenome (IMG submission 13797) | reverse complement strand
TTTGTATTTGATAAAACCGGCTTCCAATGAAATACGTCTTTAGATCCACGAGAACTTCAGCTCAAGTACACGATATGTGAATACATGAGATATAACATGAAAGGATCTGTATTCTATACGTAGAACCGATGGCCTATCAAAAGACAACCTGATTACCCCCTGAAACTCAGCCTAGCCAATTATGGGGAGCCAGGGATACTCTTTTCGCGGGCGTACCAGGAAAAGAGTATCCCTGGCTCAGACCGAGTTGCTGAGAATAAGGGGTTATCAAAAAAGACAAATTTATGACTGGAGGTGGGAAACATGCAAAGAAAACAGTTTGTACAATCCGACGAGCATTGGATTCTATACATATTCTCGGAGAATTGAATCTTTGTTGAAATGATATATAGTTGGTCCTGTATCTGAACCCATTGTTAACGCAGAATCTCGGCAAGCAATGGCGAGAAGGCTGAGTTCCCTGGCTCGTATATTTCACAGGTGGACCTGGCCTGGCAGAGACGTCCCCGGAAATATCCGGGGCAAAGAGAGTGTTCTGGCCGACTCATACTGCATGTGCCAAAATCTTTATCGCATCAGCAAGGAGAATAATATGACGGAGGAAATTGTCGTTACCTTTCCCGAAAATCTCAAAGTGGAGGCAAAGGTAAAGGAGTTCACCATAGTAACCGATCAACCGGAGAAATCGGGAGGGGATAGCAGCGCCCCTTCGCCCTTTGGGCTGTTTACGGCCTCCATCGCTACCTGTGCCGGCTATTTCGCCCTGAAATTCTGTCGGGCCCGGAAGCTGAATACCGATGGTATGCAGCTAGTTTTGCGATATGCCTGGGATGACAAAGAGAAACGTTATCCGCATATGGAAGTGGAATTGAAACTGCCAGAGGAATTTCCGGATAAATATCGAGAGGCTATCGTTCGTTCCATGGATCAATGCGTTGTCAAAAAACATATTCTCGAGCCACCTTCGTTTTCGATCAGAGTTAGTCCTGATGGTAACTGACCTGCAGCACGAAAACAGGAAGGCAATGACGATGAATCCGGGCGGGGTGTCGCCGGCTACCATTGTTGAAGAAGTGGTGGGTGGTTATGACATAATCGGTGATGTGGCTATCGTAAAAATTGCCAAGGAGTCAAGGTGGGATACGGAGGTAGTCGGCAGGGCCTTTCGGAAGACACGACCTCATCTCCGGCTTGTTGCCAGGCGCGTGGGAGATTGCAAAGGCGAGTTCCGGCTGATGCCTCTGGAACGTATCGCCGGCAGCGGTGATTTTACGACGCTGCACAAAGAATACGGCCTCAGATTGCATGTTGATCCCTCCCGGGTCTATTATTCACCGCGCAGTGGTGCAGAAAGGTTTCGTCTTGCCGGACTGGTGGGGGGAAAAGAGCGGGTGCTGGTCATGTTTTCAGGTATTGCCCCTTTGCCGCTGATGATCGCCAGATACAGCGATGCCGCTCAAATAATTGGTATCGAAAAAAATCCCTATGCTCATCAACTTGCCCTGAAAAACATTCGCGCCAACGCCTACATTGATACCATTCGGGTGTACGAGGGTGATGTTGCCCAAAGGATGCCCGAACTGAACGGGGGCTTCGACCGGATTGTCATGCCGTTGCCGGTTTCGGCGGCCGATTATCTTGGGCTGGCACTCGAATTATTACGGCCTGGAGGCTGGCTCCACTATTACGATTTCTGTGAAAAAGGTAAATTTAAAGGAGCAGAAGCTGCGGTGAGTGCCGCCTGCACCCGCATGGGCAGGAAGCTGGCGTCCTCGACTGTACATGCCTGCGGCCATGTATCGGTGCACAAATATAGAGCATGCGTAGATGCCGTTATCGAATAAACTCCAGAAGAATCAATAACAGGTCTCCGAGACTGACAGAGCCTCTCGATTAGTGAAAAACTCGAATGGGCAGGTGTTGCGCAAGAGTATAGGGGGAATGCAATGTTTTGATAAGATATGGTTTTTTCTGAGCTTGTCTGCGTGCCGATATGTTCGCATTGCTGGTAAAAAAAAAGCCGTACCGGCGATAACCGGTACGGCTTGAGGTTTTGATGGAATGAAATGAGACGCTATTTCTTGATCATTTCCATTCTCTTGCCGGCCAGCTGCAGGCTTGGAGGTCCAAGCCAGGTTCCCGACAGCAGCAGATTGTAGTAAGCCCATTTGAAGAGGAGCTTGGAAATGTGATTGATCTTGGTGTCTTTGAGCAATCCCATCGGCCCGATTGCCGGAAAGGGGTATTCACCAATTACCGGTTCGATGTCGTAGTTGAAGTCGATGACGTAGGCTTTCCCGAAGCCTGATTCGATGAATCAGAGCGCATGCCCGTCGGAACGGGCATGTTGGGCTTCGCCGTCGATGTAGGCCATGATATTCTCCTCGAGAACATCAGCCTGGTAATGGGCTACCGCCCCCGCCTTCGATGTCGGCACGTTGGTACCGTCGCCGAGGACCCAGACGTTATCGTGTCCCTCGGGTTGGAGGGTGTGCTTGTCCACGGGAATGTATCCCATGGGGTCGGCAACATCGGAGTCTATCATCACCTGGGAACCAAAGTTCGGTGGTATGGAGACGAGAAGGTCGTACTCGACTTCCGTGCCGTCAAAAGCCTGGATGACCTTACGATCTCCTTCGACAGCACCGATGGCGAAGTTCGGTACAATGTTGATATTCTTCTCCTTGCAGGCCTGATTGAGCACTTGGGTGGCGACGGGTTTGGTGAAGGCGCCGGTCAAGGGGGTGACAAACTGCAGATCGACCTTGTCCCTGATACCGCGTTCGTGCAGATGCCAGTCGACGAGGAAGGCGAACTCGAGAGGGGCGACGGGGCATTTGATCGGCATTTCGGCAATATTGATCACCAGCCTTCCGCCTTCGAACTGCGCCAGCGCTTTTTTCAGCTGGATGCAGTCATCGTAGGAGTAGAAACCATAGGCAGTTTTGTTCCAGGTCTCGGCGAGGCCCTCTACCTCCTCTGGCAGGGTTTCGCAGCCGGTGGACATGATAAGAATATCATAGCTGAACTTGCCGGCCGTCTCCGTTGTGATGACCTGCTTTTCCCAATCGACGTTGGCCAACTCAGAGATGACGAAAGAAATGCCCGGCTTGATGAATTCTCTCTTCGTCTTGCGGATCTCCTTTTCGGTATTGATGCCGAAAGGAACAAAGAGATAGCCTGGCTGATAGTCATGATGATTATCCCGGTCGATAATGGTGATGTCCCATTCCTTGCGATCGAGAAGCTTTCTCATCTTGTTGGCCATCATGGTGCCGCCGCAGCCTGCACCGAGAATGACGAGTTTTTTCATAATCTGTTGCGCCTCCTATCCTGTATGTTGGTGGTAACTGCCTACTTTATGGAAAAGGCAGGCAGTAAGTGTGTATTGCTCTGGTATGAAGATCACGAAGTGGTGTCGGGTTCTTTATACGCCTGCATCAGTGAGCCGAATACCTCGAGTAGGGCAAATACGGCTCCCAGCGCTTCCTGGACTTTGGGGTCGTTGAGTTTTTTCATCATGCCGACCATGCCCACTCTTTTCGATTTGCTCAGATCGACTTCTTTGATGACCCTGCTCATCGCCTCTGCCTGCGCTGGGCTTATATCCATTTCCTTGAGGCTTTCGAGGCCGCTGCCCCCCACTCTCATGAGACCACTGATACTCGTGAAAAATTCCAGGACCATGGGCATCGAAAGTTTAGCCAGCGGTTCGATCTCATCCTTGAGTTCCATGCTGGCCTTGAGCATGTTGAGGCCGATATTGAAATTTTCAAGGTTGCTCAATGTGTTTCGAATGAGCGGTCTGACCTGATCCATGTCGAGGTTTTCGCTGAGCTCAGCGATGGTTTCAACGGCCATGGGGTAGGTCAGTTTGGCAAGGGGCTCAATTTCGTCTTTGAGTTCCATGCCGGCCTTGAGCATATTCAGGGCGGTGTTGAAGTTTTCGAGATTGCTGAGTGTGTTTCTGATCAGCGGTTTGAGCTGATCAGGGTCGAAGCCTTCAGTGACTTCGGCGGCGGTTTCCAGGGCCATGGGGTAGGCCAGTTTGGCAATGGGCTCAATCTCGTCTTTGAGCTCCATGGCTCCTTTGGCAGTACTCAGTAGGGAATTGAGGGTTTCCACGTTTGCCAGCAGATTTTTGACGAGGTAGTTGAGGTCTTCCTGCAGATGGCCATCTTCCGATTCAGCGAGACACTCATCAAAAAGCGAGGTGGCGGTACGGGCGGGTTTGAGCTCCTGTTTCAATTCCTCCAGCACCTCAGATTTCAGAGTACGAACTTCATTGGAGAGATCGTCCAGTTTCTTTAGAATTAAGGCTTCATCCATTTTTTCGGTCTCTTTTGGTAATGGTTTTCGGAATCAAAAAATATTCGGAGAAGATGCAGCTTCCAGTTGATGACTGGCAGCAGTCTCACTTTGCTGACTCTAACGTTGTACGATCATTGGGAACATTTGTCAAATAGCACTACTGTAAGCACAAAACTATACCATCATGCAGCCCGAAATGGAAAGCATAAAATACCACACTGTCACACTGATTACAGAAGATATTGTCTATTCAGTTATTTGAAAAGGTAAATTTCATAACATTTACACGATTCCGCTTATTGCTATGAGCTAAACCTGGGAAAATATGGGAATTTATGTGGCACAAATTGTGCCGTTTGTGCATAGTGTCTCAAGGCGTCCTCGTTTATACTGTCTGGTGTTTTTTCTACGGGGATGAAAAGAGGGACGCCTGACCGTGCATATTGTGATTCAGTTGACGCATGTTGCAGAATATGATTATACAATCAGAATACTCATATAACCTATAACCTTTTATCAAGCCTTTGCAAGGAGGAGCATACATGTGGAAAGGTGTACAAGCAGCACCGGCCGATGCCATTTTCGGGTTGACCGAGGCATTTAAAAACGATCCAAACACGCGTAAGGTCAATCTCGGTGTAGGCGTATATCAGGATGACGACGGCAACACTCCCATCCTCAAATGCGTGAAAGAAGCCGAGCGGCTGTTGCTCGACAATGAGCGGACCAAAAGCTATCTGCCGATATCGGGAGACCCGATCTATGCCGCCTGCGTTCAACAGCTGCTTTTTGGTGCAGATGCAGAGGTTATAGCTTCCAAAAGAGCGGCGACGGCACACGCACCGGGGGGGACAGGGGCGTTGCGGGTTGGAGCCCAGCTGTTATACAAATTCCGGCCGCAGGCAAAGGTCTGGGTAAGCTCTCCTACCTGGGCTAATCACGTAGGAATATTTGCCGACACTGGTTTTGAATTAAGAGATTACGCCTATTACGATGGCGAAACCCATGGTCTGGACAGCGAGGCAATGTTTCGTTGTCTTGAAGCGATACCGTCAGGAGACATCGTCATCTTGCACGCCTGTTGCCATAATCCGAGCGGGGTCGATCCGCAGGAAGAGCAGTGGCAACGCCTCGTCGATATAGCCAGAAAGAAACAGTGGCTGCCTTTCCTCGATTTTGCCTATCAGGGATTTGGCGAAGGTGTGGAAAAGGACAGGCAGGCCGTGGAAATGATGGCAGCCGCCGGTGTTGACTTTATCGTCGCCAGCTCCTTTTCCAAAAATTTCGGACTTTACAATGAGCGGACCGGCGCAATTACCATAGTTTCCCCTACCGCTGCTGAGGCAGGGGTGGCCATGAGCCATTTGAAAAAAACCGTGCGGGGACTTTACTCGAACCCGCCGGCTCACGGCGGCCTGACGGTTGCGACCATACTCAACAATCAGGAGCTGCGTAACGTCTGGATGGGAGAGCTCGATGACATGTCAAGTCGCATCGTTGCCATGCGCAATGCCCTGGTCGATGGGCTTGCTGCCCGGAGAGTGGCCGGTGATTTTTCCTATATCAAGCAACAGCGGGGCATGTTTTCCTTCAGCGGACTCGATGATGGGACCGTTTCATGGCTGCGCGACAACAAAGGTATTTACGTCGTCGGCGGCGGCCGCATAAACCTGGCCGGACTGACAACCAAAAATATCGACTATGTCTGCGATTCCATCAGCGAGGCTCTGGCTGGTAAATAGCCTGGAAGCATTCGAGACGTGGCTGCAAGTGATTTTTCCTTGAGGTGAGGCAAAGAGTCGAGGGATGGATGAACACTGTGCGACAAGCCTAGCTGAAAGCCGGAGAGCCATGAAAGTACTGGTTGCCCCTGACGGTTTTAAAGGCAGTATCGATGGCTACCAGGCCGCAGAAGCTATCAGGCAGGGCCTTGGCCGGGTATCAACAGCCATTGAGGTCGACTGTCTGCCGGTAACAGACGGAGGTGACGGGCTTGTCGATATACTTGTCCAGGCTCTCGGTGGCAACATTGTCGAAGTGGCGGTGGCCGATCCGCTGGGGCGTCTCATGCAGGCCGGTTTGGGCCATATTGAAGCTACAGGAACCGGCATCGTTGAGATGGCCCGGGCCAGCGGCCTGGTTCTCGTTGAGGAGTCGTGCAGAAACCCTCTCTACACCACCACCCTGGGAACAGGGCAGCTCATCATCGAATGCCTTGACCGCGGCGTCAAACAGCTCATCATCGGTCTTGGCGGTAGCGCCACCTGCGACGGCGGTATCGGTGTCGGCCAGGCGCTTGGCTACAGGTTTCTCGACAGGGATGGCAAAGAGCTGGAGCCGGTGGGAGCAAGTCTTGGCCGTATTGCAGCCATTGACAGTACTGCTGTCGATCAAAGGATTTTTGAGCTTGAAGTGGAGGCCGTCTGTGATGTGGCCAATCCCCTGACCGGTCCTCGGGGAGCCTCCCCGGTCTATTCTCCACAGAAAGGCGCAGGCCCCAGTGAAGTAGCCCAGCTTAATGCGGGTCTGGCCAATCTCGCCGCGGTTATTCGCAAGGAGATGGGCATCGATGTCGAACAGGTCGCCGGTGCCGGTGCCGCCGGAGGACTCGGTGCCGGAGTTATCGCCTTTCTTGGCGGCAAGTTGCGGCCCGGTATCGAGTTGGTGCTTGATCTTCTTGACTTTGACTCCAGACTTGAAGGGGTTGACCTGGTTATAACCGGCGAAGGCCGAATTGATTATCAGACTGGTTTCGACAAGGCTCCAGCCGGCGTTGCCGCGGCTGCACGAAGGGCAGGTATTCCCTGCGTGGCGCTAGCTGGTGGTGTCGAAGATTGCCGGGGAGAGTTGCACCGCATCGGTTTTGATGCGGTTTTCTCGATCTGCCGTCACCCCATGAGCCTTGAGCAGGCAATGGCCAATACGCCCGAACTGCTTGCCCTTGCAGCCGAGCAGGTCATCCGCCTTTTTCTCGCCGCAAGTGACAAATCGGCTGCCGCTCAGCATGTTGATCGGGGCGGCTGAATTGAAATATCTAACACTTTAGGAGCGTGTGGATGCATATTACATTTCTTGGTGCCGTAAGAGAGGTGACCGGTTCGATGCATCTTCTCTCAACAGCAAACGATCATCTGCTGCTTGACTGCGGCATGTTCCAGGGAAGTCGGCGGGAGGCCGCCGAGAAAAACAGCGTCATGCCCTTCGATCCCTCAATTATTACCAACGTCGTCGTATCACATGCCCATATCGACCATTCGGGCAGGTTACCTCTGCTGGTTCGCAAGGATTTCAATGGGCACATCTATGCAACCCGCGCCACTTACGATTCCTGCCGTTACCTGCTTCCCGATTCGGCCAAGATTCAGGAGTCCGATGCCAGATATCTCAATTACAAAACAGTAAAACGGGCGATTGCCGAAATGGAAAAAGAGGGCGGTCTGCGGCAGCGGGATGCCAAAAAAATGCGAGCGATGTTGAAGGAGAACAACAGCCACAGAATAAATGATGCTGCCCTCTCTCGGTTCCTTCATAAATTTGGACTCAAGGAGATAGAGCCCCTCTACTCGCCGGGTGATGCCGACAGTGCACTGGGGGTATTCGAGGGGTTGCCCTATCGCCGGGAGATAACCGTTGGCAGAGATACGACCTGCACCTTCTACGAGGCTGGTCATATTCTCGGTTCGGCGATCAGTCTCATCAAGGCCAAAGAGGGCGATAAAACGCGAACTATCTGCTATACCGGCGATATCGGCCGTTTCGATAAGCCCATTCTTCGCGATCCGGTCAAGCGTTTTGCAGAGACTGACAGAGATGTTGACCTGCTGATCATGGAAAGCACCTACGGCAACCGGGATCATGAAGAAGTCGCGGATCTCAAGCCACGACTTCGCCAGGTTCTCAACAGCACGATTGAAGGCGGTGGCTCGGTTGTTATCCCGTCCTTCGCCTTCGGCCGTACCCAGGAACTGCTCTATTACATCCATGAGCTCTATAATGAGAAAAGCGTGCCCAGGGTGCCGGTCTGGGTCGACAGTCCGCTGGCGGCCAATATTACCCAGGTATTTGCCGAACATCCCGAGGTTTATGATGCCGAAACTCATGAAACATTTCTGAAAAGCGGCAAAAACCCCTTTAATTTTTCTCAGGTGAATTTCACCAGATCTGTGGAAGAGTCCATTGCCATAACCCGCGAAACCAGGCCTCACATTGTTATCTCAGCGTCGGGTATGTGCGAGGCCGGCAGGATACTGCACCATCTGCGCTACAAAATTCATAATCCCAAAAATACCATTCTGGCGGTGGGATATATGGCCCTGAATACCCTGGGACGAAGGATCGTCGAAGAGGGCACTCGCTTCGAGGATGAGGGCCGCAAAGGAGACCCTCCGCTTATGCGCTTTTATGGCAAGCAGTACCCGTTGCTGGCCAGAGTGGAGAAGATCGGCGGCTTCAGCGCCCATGGCGACAGGAATGAAATGCTGCGCTTTTTGCAGGATTCCAATCTCAATATAAAAAGAATAGCTCTGGTACACGGAGAGAAGGAGCAGTCCCTCGCCTTCAGAGATTTTCTCGTCGGTCATGGCTATGATGTCGTCGTGCCGAAGCGGGGAGAGACGCTTGACGTGTAGTTATTACAATTTAACCGTTATCGGAACATCATGATTGACTTTATAGAGAATCTGGCCCGACAGGCCGGGGAAATATGTCTTGAGCACAATCAAGGTCTTACAGGCGATGACCTTGACTTCAAGGGGAGCAGGGACCTGGTTACCGTGGTCGACCAAAAGGTCGAAGATTTTATAACCGGTGCTATCAATTCCAGGTATCCCCGGCATGATGTACTGGGCGAAGAAAGGGGCGCGTCACACCGTCAGAGTGAATATCGCTGGATCATCGATCCCATCGACGGCACCACCTCCTACTTTCATCGTCAGCCGTTTTATTCTGTGAGCATAGCCCTTGAGCACCATGGCAGACTCGAAGCAGGGGTAGTATACGGACCTGCTCTTGGACAAATGTTTACCGCCGTCCGCGGCGAGGGGGCCTGGCTAAACGGCGGCGAGAGGCTTTCGGTTTCAACAACCACGGCAATGATCGATACGGTCATGGCGACGGGATTCGCCTGTCTTCGTGCCGGCCGGGAACCGAACAATCTCCATTATCTGGCAAAAATACTACCGGAAATACGTGATTTTCGGCGCTGTGGCTCGGCGGCGCTCGATCTTGCCTATGTAGCTGCAGGCAAAGTCGACGCCTTCTGGGAGATGGATCTCAATATCTATGATGTTGCCGCCGGTGTTCTCCTCGTAGAGGAAGCGGGAGGCAGAATCACCGATATGCAGGGTGGAAGTGAGTATCCCCACAGGGGGATAGTGGCGGCCAATACCAATGCGATACATGAGCGCATGATCGCTCTTTTTTCCCGGTAGTGCCTTTCTCTTCCTTTCAGCAACAGGAATTGATGAAAATCACACCTGATCTTTGAGAAATTCGTATATTTTACCAGAAATCTCCTGCAGACCAAAAAGGTTTCGGATGAGTCCGTCACAGTCGTTTGCCATGATTTTGCCGCCTGGCCGTCCTGCCCTAGCCTGCCAGGCGTTGATGTAGAGATAAAGGAAAACATGCTCAATTTGGTGTCGATCAGCCAGTATGGTACGGTTACCCCTACTCTGGTGCAAACCAGCAGCAACAGGCAAAAGAAAACTGATTACCCGTGGGCTTAAAGCCTGTCTCATACTGGTGTATTGGGAGATAGGTACCTTCGTTGCATGAACAGGAATCCTTGTTTCATGCATAAGAAGAAACGAAAAGGCCTGGGGCCAGTGAGTTCTTTGCGGAGGGACTATGAGTGGATAACTCTACTCGTCGTCCTTGGGTGTTTTTAACTGTTTCATCTTGAGTTTTCGCCACCATTGAAGACGTTTTTCGATCTCTTTTTCAAAGCCAAAGCGGGAAGGGGTATAATAGGATCTCTCCTCCATTTCTTCGGGGAAATATTTTTGGTAGCTGTAGCTGTTTGCGTAGTCGTGAGAATATCTGTAGCCTTTGCCGTATCCTACTTCTCGCATGAGCCCGGTAGGGGCATTGCAGATATGCAGAGGAACCTTGTAATAGCCGGTATTTCTGGCATCGGCCCGGGCGGCAAG
>JGI12210J13797_10321317_pt1 | contig 10463 bp, 10 predicted proteins | sample ElkSlonscriptome_3_FD_13797 | JGI IMG/M metagenome (IMG submission 13797) | reverse complement strand
GATCGATACCGGACTACCCCGGCCCCCAACCGTACCCCATGTCAGCCTCTCCGGGGTCCCAGCGCGGTGCCTCCAAAGCGGTGAGGCGATGTCGATAGCGATCGCCCAAACCTTATTTGAGAGCGGGTGGCAACTGGGAAAAGCGCTAGCCGCTGAAGCAGCGCCGGGCTACCTCATTGTTGGAGAATGCGTGGTGGGTGGCACAACAACGGCGCTAGCACTACTGACGGCCCTCGGCATCCAAGCCCATGGCAAGGTCAACAGCAGCCATCCCAGCTGCAACCACAGACAAAAGCGCCGACTGGTGGAGATCGGCATTCAGCGAATGACTCAGCGCCTCGGCCAGCCCATCTCAGCCCTCCACCCTCTCACCCTTTGGGCAGGCTTGGGGGACCCAATGCAGGGCACGGCTGCGGCCCTTGCCCTAGGGGCTAGTCAGACCACGGGCGTTTTGCTGGCAGGGGGCACTCAGATGCTGGCGGTTTATCATCTGATGGAGGCGATCGCCCAGGCCAATCACCTATCTTGGGAGCCCTCTCGGGTTGCCGTCGGCACCACGCGCTGGGTCACGGATGACCCCAGCGGAGACACTCTGGGCCTAGCCAAAGCAGTCAATGCGCCGCTGCTGACCTCTGAATTCAGCTTTGCAGCCTCGCGCTACCCGCAGTTACGGGACTATGAAGCGGGATTCGTAAAAGAAGGGGTTGGCGCGGGGGGCTGTGCGATCGCATCTCACCTTTATCAGGGCTGGGCTCAACAAGATCTTTTGGCCGCTGTTGAATCGCTTGTAGCCCTCAGCATGGAGGACCATAAGCTAAAGCACAAATAGCGTCGGGCTAGCTTTTGATGCGACAGTCAACTAGCTGCTCTTCGAGAGCAGCGATGCGATTATATGCAGCCGTTAGCTGTGCCATCAGCCGCTGAGTTTGGACCTCGGGAGATAGGTTGCCTTCAGCATAGCTAGAGTCGATATCGACATAGGCATCGTCGGCCAAAATGTCTTTGTGCTGTGAATGAGAAGCTTTCCGGGTGTACATCCCTTGAGGGTGCAGCGCCTCTTCTGGAACTGAAACCGCAATTGGAGCCGAATGGGCGGATTGAAGCTCTAGCGCTGTCAGACTGTCGGAAACACGGGCATCGAGCCGCTCAACAGTTCTCTGGAGCGTATCTAGCTTAACGCTTAAATTATGAATTTGATCTTGCATTAAATTTACTCTGGCACCTGTCAGCATGGGCAGGCACAATGCTGTGTGTATGCCCTCTATCCTAGTCATATTTCTGGCTTGGCGGTAAGTATTCCCAAATGATTTAAGTATTCCATTCAATTTAAGATTTGATTTGCCCTTGACTTAGATGAGGGCCAGTCTTGTCAAACAATGTGAAACAGAACTGCTTTCTTGAAAAAATGAGTTCAGACCTATGGCAACGCTTGTTTTGTCCTTTGAAACTCTTTCTTTTATCCTAGAACTTACCCAAAAGTTACTCATAACAGAGCCTCGTTGATGCTGGGGATTATAGCGAAGTGCAGTATCATAGCGGGGTCCGGCAATGGGCAGATTTTGGACAAATTGTGGGCTGCCAGCGCCCCAGCTGCGGCCCTAGCTCCAGTCTCGGGTCAAGCAAGACCGATGGCCATGAACGACCTAATATCCTCTTTAGTACTGGCGACATGACCACTTGCGCAGACTAGACTATAGAGGACTAGTCGCCATACAGATACGCAGTCGAGATTATGCTGGATTTTGAGCAATTCTTTTCTGAATGTGCAGGGTTTTGGGTCACGGAAAGGACCTACCATGCGATACAAGATGCAGACGTAGAGCGATCGCACACGACGTTTCAGGTCAAGGAGCTCATCTCCGTCGATAAGCAGAAGATGATCTCAGGGCTTTCAGCAATGGAAACTCCCTCCCAAGGCATTTCGTTTTCTCCATCCCTGCTGACATCAATCGTTGCTCTGAACAGCGGCTCTGCCAATCTTCCCTGTCCAGGGTTCTCTATCGCGTTTGACACCAAATCGGAGCGAGGTGACGCCGTATCCATGGCATTGAATGCCCTGTTCATTCCTGATGTCTACTTTTCAACAGCGTCGGGGAAACCGGTGGCTCCCCTGCCGTTGGCAGCTGCGGTCGATCCCAGCGATGATTTAATTCAGGGGATATATCTACGGGATCGCGGCTATTTTGAATCCAGCGCGATCGCGGGTTGGTTCACCTACCAGCCCACGCGGCAAACTTTGGAAATGACAACTCACTACAGCCAGTCGGTCGCTGTCGATCAAATGCGGTTCATCACGCCAACGCTGCGGCTGCGGACCATCGTGACTTACCAGCGACCCGAAAATGACGATCAAGCGCCCAGCGTCGTCACTTTGGTCGGGTTCGGTGTTGAGCACAAAGCCAAAGCCGAGTAGGACAGCATTTGATAGGATATGTTAGCCCCAGCGATATTCTGGCCTAGAGCAATAGCATGGGCTCCAGCATAATCGTCCGTTATCGCTAAGAGGCCGTAAGGGTTTGGTCGATCAATTGGTTAATTTGACAGCGCGGTACAATCGGCGATCGCTATTCATGGCGTCTGCGGCATTGGCATTGGTCCTTGCAGGATGTCGCCCACGCAACTATCCCTTCATCATTTACCTTTTGGAGGGAGCGGTTCCCGTCACCCTGCTCAAAGATTTTAGCCGTCAGGCTGGAGCAGTCCAGTTTGAAAACGAAGCTCAGATGTCGGAGCTGTTTGATGACCTGCAGCGGCTTGGATCTCCTGGCAAGCCCCGCCCTGGTAGTGAGTCCAATGCCCCTGAGGTCACGTCCCTATTGTCTCTGGGAGACTACTGGCTGACAGCAGCCATCGACGCCAAGCTGATCCGCCCCCTTGCTGTAGATTCGCTGCCGGGCTGGTCACGCTTGCCGCCGCAGTGGCAGCAGCTCGTCACCCGCAACACCTCCGGCTATTTGGATGACAGCGGCAGCCTGTGGGGAGCACCCTACAGAACGGGGACCTTAGTGATAGCCTACCAGCAGGCAGAACTTGCAGCTCACGGCGGTCCACCGCAAGACTGGCTAGATCTATGGCGTCCTGAACTAGCCGGAAAAATAGCGATGCTCGACAGCGCCCGCGCCGTCATTGGAGTCGTGTTGAAGGCGCTAGGCGCAGATCCCAACACAACTGATCTCGGCAGCGTCACCGGCCTAGAGGAAAAACTAAGCGCGCTACATCGGCAGGTCAGACTGTACAGCTCGGCAGACTATCTGCAGCCGCTGCTGCTAGAGGATGTCTGGCTGGCGGTAGGCTGGTCTACTGATATCTTGCCCTTGGTGCGCCGCAACCCACGGCTGGCGATCGCAATGCCGCAGTCAGGGACCCTCACCACTAGCGATGTCTGGGTGCAGCCATCTGGCTCTGATACCGACGGTATTCCTGATTTGGCCGCGCAGTGGATCAGCTTCCTCTGGCAGCCTGAAATCGCGACTCGCCTCTCGTTACTCAATACTGGGGTCTCACCCCTGCTGTTTGACCAAGCCCGTGGCGATCTGCCACCGGCATTGCAGAGAGACAGAGTGCTGTTGCCAGACAAACAGGTGATCGACCAAAGCACTGCCATTTTACCCCTGCCTCCCAGTGCGGCAGAGGATTATCGGTCCCTTTGGGCAGAGACACGTCGAGCGCTCCACTCAGCAGCGGACTAGAGCCCGAATGGTCCCCGTGGGGCCTGAATCCCCACCGCGTCTAGATAAACCTCGCAGGTCAGCGGGGCAATATCAAGCTGAATATCCCGGTCTGGCGGATTGGCATCAGCGACATCAGCAGATACCGCATCCCCGTTGACGCCAGATTCATGGGGGATGTCGCAGAGATAGGTGCCCAATAATGCTCCTTGGGCTGTGAAAATGCGGGTACTGTAGCCAAACTGAAGCGCCGCTATGCCAAACCGATGAACAAACTGATATTGCTCGACGTAAGACGACAGCACCCACAGCTGACGGTCTACGACTAGGTCTACCCGGCGGGGCTCACCATCTTCGCCGCTGTAGGCCAGCCATTCCTCCAGCAGCTTCCCCCCATACTGCTGCTCCGCCCACCAAAGGCTCGGCAGGGTGAGTTGGCTGTCCTGCACCGTATCGCGGGTCACCACAGCCCGCTCCGACAAATCGGCATCAGGCTGCAGCAGGTCAGATTCCAGGGGATAAAGAATCGCATTTTGCAGCGTTAGATCCTTTACAGCACCCTTCCGAGGCGCTGCTGCTGCCGAACTTAGCACGGCGCTGCCTACTGCAAGCGCCAAAACAAAAGCCCGAGCAGCCCGAATAAAGACAGCTCCGGCAACAGCTTGCATGACCCAAACTGAGGCTCTAAATAAATGAGGGCTGATGTCTGACAAGACTGAGAAACTCTTCCCGCGTCTTTTGATCGTCTTGGAAAACCCCTACCATCGCGCTGGTGACGGTCCAAGAGCCGGGCTTTTGCACCCCGCGCATTACCATACACATATGGGTCGCTTCCATCACAACGGCCACGCCCCTGGGCTCCAATATCTCCTCTACCGCCTCTGCAATCTGGCGCGTCAGGCGCTCCTGCACCTGCAGCCGGCGAGAAAACATTTCTACAATGCGGGCAAGCTTGCTGAGGCCAACAACACGCTGATTGGGGATATAGGCAACATGTACTTTGCCCATGAAGGGTAGCATATGGTGCTCACATAGGCTGAAGGCTGAAATGTCCCTCACAAGAACCATCTCGTTGTGTCCTTCGTCAAAGATCGCTCCGTTCACCAGCTCGTCTAGGGATTGGTTGTAGCCACTGGTGAGAAACTGCATGGCTTCTGCCACTCGCTTTGGCGTCTTGAGCAGACCCTCGCGCTCTGGATCTTCACCGACGCCAATCAGCAGCGATCGCACCGCATCCATCATTTGCGTCTGGGTGTCATCCGCTGGCGGCTTTACCGTGATCGGGCGACCATTGCTCGTGTTGCGATCGGGGCGAGGTTTCACGGATGGGTTTGCGCCGTTTGAAGGTGCGTTGGTATCCCGGCTTTCGTCGTTTGCTTCGTCAAATGAAGTAGTCATATCAGGTCTAAAGATTAAGGGAAAAGAAAGGGTATGGCTTCGAGACGGCAGCAGCGGCCTGCGCCGTAGTCGTTAACGTAGTCGCCACCGTTGAGAATAGGCGATGCTACAGGGTCTAGAGCGTGATGCCTACAGGGCTCCACCACTTGGCATAACTTTTATTTCCTCAATGACAGCATGCTGAGGCAAGGTTACGCAGTGGACCACAGCCTGAGCCACGACATCGGGAGTCAACATCTGTGAGCGATCGAAATCGGCGTCAACTGTGTCACTATCCCAAATTGACGTGTTGACAGCACCAGGCGACAGCGTCACCACACGCACGCCATCACCTCGCGCCTCGACCGCTAAGGCTTTGGACAGCATAATCATCCCCGCTTTACTGACGCCGTAGGCACCCCATTCGGGGAACGCTTGATAGCCTGCAATGGAAGCGATGTTGACGATAGTGCCCTGGCGGCGATCGCCCATGTGAGGCAGCACGGCCTGCATACAAAGAAACGGACTGGTTAAGTTCAGATCCATGATCTGCTGCCAACTGCCCAGGGATATCTCGCTCAGCTTCCCAGTGTAGCCCATGCCGGCGTTGTTAACGAGGACGTCAATATGCCCACAGGCGGAGATGATTGACTCAATGCTTGATTTCACCTCAGCAATATGGGATAGATCAACCGGAAATACTGTTGCCTCCACCCCATGGACCTTGGCCTCGTCTGCGACCTGATTTAGAGCATCCTGGGAGCGACTGACCAGCGCCAGGTCAAAACCCGCCTGGGCCAGAGCCAGCGCTGTTGCTCGGCCAATGCCGCTACTTGCTCCGGTGATTAGAGCATATTTCTGAAGTGAGCCCGCCATTCAAGTTACTTGACTAACTGTTGCCCTGGTTAGCATAACACTATTGCCGGGATCACCGGCTACAGCACAATCAACCCTCGCTATAGTGAAAGGCTGACAGATAGCTGCTGATAGATAGCTGCAGTATCGGCCTATCTACCGCACGGTTGACCTCTGGCTCAATCTGGAATCTCGGCAAATCGACCAATCTGACGGAATTTCTGATATCGCGCTTCTCGCCGCTGGGCTGAAGTCATCTGGTCGAGGGTGCCCAGACTGCGAATCAGCGCCTGCTTGAGGGTCGCAGCGGCCTGGATTGGGGCGGCATGGGCACCTCCTGTTGGTTCGGGCAACCGCTCGTCTAAAATACCAAGCTCTTCCAAATCGGCCGCCGTGATTTTAAGCGCTTCTGCCGCTTCTGCAGAGCGACCCGCATCTTTCCACAGAATAGCCGCGCAGGCTTCTGGGCTCGCCACGGTATATACCGAATGCTCAAACATGAGCAGCCGATCGCCGACGCCGATGCCCAGGGCTCCGCCGGATCCCCCTTCGCCAATTACAGTGCAGATGATCGGAACGTTGAGACGGAACATCTCTCGCAGGTTGTAGGCGATCGCTTCTCCCTGCCCCAACCGCTCTGCCTCTAGCCCGGCCCAGGCTCCTGGCGTGTCGATGAAGGTAAATATCGGCATGCCGAAGCGGTCGGCGTGGTTCATCAACCGCATCGCCTTACGGTAGCCCCCCGGAGAAGCCATCCCAAAGTTACGGGCCACGTTGTCTTTTGTGTCACGGCCTTTTTGGTGGCCTAGAATCACCACAGGACGTCCGTCGACCCGAGCAATGCCGCCAACTAGTGCTGGATCATCTGTCCCCGTAGCGCGATCGCCATGAAGCTCGATCCATTCGTCGCTGATGGCCTGGATATAGTCTAGGGTGCTGGGACGGCGGGGATGTCTTGCCACCTGCAATCGCTGAGCCGGCGTCAGCGCGCTGAAAATTTCGTGGCGCAGCTGATCTGCGCGAGTCTCGAGCTGGTCAATCTCATCAGAAACATCTACGTTATTTTCGTCGGCCAGCTCGCGAATTTGTAGAATGCGCGTCTCTAGGTCAACTAGAGGCTTTTCGAAGTCGAGCAGAATTGGTTTGCGTTCCGTGGTGGCCATAGCGGCATGGGGAAATGTAGCGTTAGGGATTTGATGATGCGGCTGAATCTGCTAATGGAGCACAAGCTTCGGCGCAGATCCCAGTAACTTTTGAGTATAGGGGTGCTGCGGTGCATTAAACAACTCCATTGCTGCGCCCACCTCGACAATTTGTCCCGCCTGCATCACGGCAATGCGATCGCAAAAAAACCTTGCCACCCATAAATCGTGGGTGATGAACAGATAGGTGAGATCGAACTGAGCCTTGAGGGTCAGCATCAGCTCTAGAATTTGAGTTTGTATGCTGGCATCCAGCATGCTGACAGGCTCGTCGCACAGGAGCAGCTGAGGTTGGGTGATCAGAGCCCGGGCAATGGCAACCCGCTGCTGCTGCCCGCCGGATAGTTCGTTCGGATAGCGGTGGTAGAAAGAAGAGCCTGGGGTCAGTCCTACGGTCTCCAGCATCTGCATCACGATGTCTTTTGTGGCGCTGGCCTGAGCCACCATGCCGTGAATCAGCAGCGGCTCGGCGATCGCCCGCCCTACGCTCATCAAAGGATTCAGGCAAGCATGGGGGTCTTGAAAGACCATCTGCAGATGTCGCCGCAGAGGCCGCATTGCCGCTGGAGTCAGCGTCGTCAAATCCTGTCCTCGAAACAGCACCTGCCCCGCAGTGGGCCGCACCAGCTGCAGAATTGCCCGAGATAGGGTGCTTTTGCCGCAGCCCGACTCACCCACCAGCCCCAGAATTTCTCCTGAGTTCAGCGTGAGGTTGACCCCGTCTACGGCCTTGACCACAGCGCGCTGGCCCTGCAGCCGCGACAGCAGCGGCTGCGGTAGGGCATAATACTGCATCAGATCCACCACCTGCAGCAGAGGATTTGGGGCAGGAACCGATGGAGGTACTGGAGGTGTTGCCCGGCTTTCGGCGTCTTCCTGCAGCCGCATGGCGGCGTCCCGGAGCGATCGCGTGTAGGGGTGCTGGGGCTGGCGCAGCACATGGGGCGTGCTCCCGGTTTCCACGACTTCGCCATCAAACATCACAGCGATGCGATCGCAGTATTCTGCGACCAGGGATAGATCATGGGAAATGAGCACCAGCGCCATGTGCCGCTCTTGACATAGCCGCACAAGCTCCTGCAAGATTTCGGCGGCGACAGTGACGTCGAGGCTGGTGGTGGGCTCATCAGCCACGATCAGCTTGGGATTGAGCAGCAGCGCTAGGGCGATCGCCACCCGCTGTCGCATGCCACCGCTAAACTGGTGAGGATACTGCCCCTGGCGGTTTACGGGAATGCGCACCGCCTCGAATGTGGCTCTGACACGGGCAATAGCATCGCTGTGGGAAAGCCGGGGCTCATGGGCTTTGAGGGTCTCTAGGCAATGGTCTCCCACCGTCATCACGGGGTTGAGCCGGGTCATGGGATCTTGGAACACTAGGGCAACGGCTTCACCGCGAAACTGCCGCAGCCGCTGGGGTGAGAAGTCGAGAACAGAGTCTCCGTTGAAATAGACATGGCCAGAAATTTGGGTTGAGGCAGGAAGGAGCCGCATGATGGCGCGCCCCAGGGTGGATTTGCCGCAGCCGGATTCTCCCACTAAACCAATGCGATCGCCGCTGTAAAGATCTAAAGACACCTGCTTTAGGACCCGGCGATCTTGGGGCGCGGCGGCGGGCGCGGCGGCGGGCTGGTCTGTTTGACGATACGTGACATCTATCGCTTCGACCTGCAGCAGTGGATCGCTCATTGGCGGTGTTGTCCTTGTGTAACCCCAGTGCGCTGTTATTATACGGCGTGGCCCCGGCGAGCTGAGGGCAACCGCTGATGTCCTTCATTGATGTCCTTCATTGATGTCCCTCATTGATGTCCTGCATTGATGTCTCTCATTTGCGCTGTGGCATTTGCCCTAATTCGTGAGCTGTGGCGATCCGCTTGTGGGTTAGCATTGCAGCTATACGTTGATTGATCTGGCGAATTCACCGGCATGCAAACGCTGAAAAAAATCCTTGCAGGGTTTTTCCTGCTAGCTGGCCTACCTATTTTGCTTGTGGGGGCTGCAGATTTAGTTGACCACGACTCGTCGCGGGAAGATAAAGAAGGGGCAATAGCGGCCATAGGCTTTTTTGGGCTGCCTTCGGTGGCGATCGCAGCTGGATTGCTTGTCAGCTGGCGACAGCAGCAGCAGCGACAGCAGCAGCAGCAGAGCTTGGGACAAGAGCAGATGTTCCTGCAGCTGCTTCAGCAGCACAACGGAGCCATGACGGTCGTGGATTTTGCCCTGGCGGCCAATATTCCTATAGAAGACGCAAAAGCCTATCTCGATCAAAAAGCGAAGCAGCTGGACGCCAGCTTTGAGGTGAGCGACAGCCGGGAAGTAGTTTACCGGTTTCCTGTTTGAGAAGACGGCAGGGCATCTTGAGCTGCCCGCGTCCCTAGGCCACCTCAGACGGCGCTGCCCCGGTGATGCGGCTGAGAAACGTCTTCAGGCGATCGCTCTTGGGATTGGTCAACAGCTCGCGGGCTGGGCCGGATTCTTCGATCAAGCCCTTGTTCAAAAACAGCACCCGGTCAGCCACAGCCTTGGCAAACGCCATCTCGTGGGTCACCACCACCATAGTCATACCCTCATCGGCCAGCTGCTTCATCACCTCTAGCACCTCCCCCACCAGCTCTGGATCTAGGGCGCTCGTCGGCTCGTCAAACAAAATCACCTCGGGATTCATGCACAGGGCTCTGGCAATAGCCACGCGCTGCTTTTGCCCGCCGGAGAGCTGCTCAGGGTAGGCGTCAGCTTTCTCCAAAAGCCCCACCTTGTCCAGGTATTGTCGGGCCTGACGGCGACTATCTTTCACAGACTGATTGAGCACCTTTTGCGGCGCTAGGGTCAAATTTTCTAAAACCGTGCGATGGGGAAAGAGGTTGAACTGCTGAAACACCATGCCCACCTTGGCTCGCAATTTCTGAAGCTGCTTGTTGGGAAGATCAGGGCGCGACAGATCAATATCGTTGACGATCAGCCGCCCACCGTTGATGGTTTCTAGTCGGTTGAAGCACCGCAGCAGGGTGCTTTTGCCGCAGCCCGAGGGACCGATAATAGACACCACTTCGCCATGGGAGATATAGCCGCTCATACCCCGCAAGACTGTCAGGTCACCGTACCGCTTTTCAAGCTGTTCAAATACAATCGGAGCGTTCATCGCCTGCAGGTCCATTGAGTCCATTGGAAGAGAGCAAAAAGTGAAGAGCTAAGTCTATCCTGTCCCACTAGCATAGAGGGAATTGTAGCCCTCGCCACATCTCAAGGGATTGGCCTTATCTAGGCTGAGGAAGCGATAACAAAACCCAATACGCTCGACGGAGATGGACTTCGCTATGCAACACTAAGCGTTTAGCACTGTTAACTAACACTGTTAACTAAC
>JGI12210J13797_10199246_pt1 | contig 10470 bp, 7 predicted proteins | sample ElkSlonscriptome_3_FD_13797 | JGI IMG/M metagenome (IMG submission 13797) | reverse complement strand
GAAGTTGTCGCTGAGGCCGTCGCCGTCGGTGTCGACGTTGACCGCGTTCATGTCGTCGGCGCCGTTGCCGGCGGTGGGGTCGGTCTCGCCGTTGTCGATGACGCCGTCGAGATCGACATCCTCACTGCCGTCGGTCACCCCGCCGTTGTCGGTGTCGGCGTCGAGGGGGTCGGTGGTGGTGGCGCCCTGGTCGCCGTCGGGGATGCAGTTGCCGGCCATCGCATCGGTGCCGGCACCCATGCAGTCGAAGCCCATCTCGGTTCCGTCGAGCAGACCATCGTTGTCGCTGTCGGGGTCGAGGATGTTGATGAGGCCGTCGCCGTCGGTGTCGACGAAGCAGGCCGCGAAGTCGATGCACCCGGAAGGCTCTTGGCCGTCGGGTACGCCGTCGTCGTCACTGTCGGGGTCGTTCGGATCGCTGCCGATCTGGATCTCGACGTCGTCGATGATGCCGTCGCCGTCGGTGTCGGTGCAGCCGTTGTTGAGGTTGCCGTCGCAGTCCTCATCGATTTGGCTGCCGCAGATCTCCATGCTCGGGTTGCCGGGGGTCGCGCTACAGGTGGCGCCGCCGTTGCCGTCGCAGATGATGCTGCCGGTGTTCTCACACGCGCCGAGGCCCACGGTGCACGTGTTGCCGACGTTGAAGCCCTCGTCGACGGGGCCGTTGCAGTTGTCGTCGAGGCCGTTGCAGGCCTCCGCCATGGGCATGACGTTGGACGTGCAGACGAGCGAGCCGCCGGTGCAGACCTCGGTGCCGGGCGCGCAGACGCCGGGTTGACCCGTGGCGCACGAGCTACCCGCGTCGGTCGGGTTGTCGTCGGTGGTGCCGTTGCAGTCGTCGTCCGCCCCGTTGCAGGTCTCGGGGCTCGGGAAGACGTTCTGCGAGCAGACCGTCGTGTTGCCGATACAGACGTTGGTGCCCGAGGCGCAGATGCCCTGGAGACCGGTGCTGCACGCCTGCCCGAAGTTGGGACACTCCGGCACCGTGATGATCATGGTGCAGAAGTCGCTCGTGTTCTGGGTGTTGGTGCCCTGGAACTGAACCAGCCGCGTGGTGCCCGCGTCGCCGAGGCCGGGCGTCCAGTTGAAGGTGACGTTCTGTGGGTAAGGAGCCGTGAGGGTGCTGCCCCCCGGCGGGTTCACCGTCGCGCCTCCGGGGACCCCGTTGGTGAAGAGGTTCAGGTTGAGGCCGTTGGGGTCGCTGAAGGTCACCGCCTGGCTGAACGCCTGTCCGATGTTGGCGGTGAAGTTGCCGCCACCCACGCAGTCCGGCTTCGAGTTCGGGGGGACGAGCTCGATGATGTAGTCGATCATCACCTTGCTCGGCTGACCCTGGTGGGTCGAGGTGACCTCGATGCTCGTGGAGTACTTGTCGCCGGCGGTGGCGTTGGTCAGGTCCCACTCGATGGTGCAGCCGGGCTGAATGAAGGTGAGGGGGTTGCCGCCTTGACCGCCGGGGAGCACGGGTGGGTTTCCGCCCGCGATCCCGCTCTCCGCCTGGGTGGCGAACGAGCAGGTGAAGGGGTCGTTGTCGGGATCGAAGACCGGCAACACGAACGAAGTCACCGACCCCACTTCGAACTGGATGATGACGGGGATGCCGGATATCGGTCCGGATGTATTGCTCGCGTCGTTCACGAGGGAGACGTCCGCCTCGACTCTGAAGTTGTCGTCGCCGGCGTTCTCGAGGGAGCTCAGGCGGCAGCAGCTCTGGAAGAAAGCCTGGTACTGCCCGGGGCTCGCGTAGGTGCGGGTCCGGACGTACTGGAGAATCGTGTAGCTCTCGTTGCTCGCGTCCGTTCCGCCACCGATGTTGGTGCCGTTGCCCGCGTTGAGGGTCGTCGCACCGCCGTCACCGTAGTTGAAGCTCACCGAGCCCAAGAACGAGCTCCGCCACCCGATGGTGACCGTATACTCGACCGTGAGCGGTGCATTCTGGGGGTCTGGCACCCGCCAGGTGATGTTGCCGTACCGAAAGTGAGTCGCCTGCGCGTCCTGTGAGTACAGGAACGTCACGGCGGCCATGATCATCATCCAAAGCCAACGCTTCATCGCTTCTTCGCTTCTCCCTCGCCGGACGCAGGTTTCGCCCAACGCCCCATGGTCGACCCTTACGCGGTGCGCTTCAAGCTTCGCTTTTGCGAGACTGCCGGTTCCCCCGTACCATGACTCACATGAGCTCCAACGGAACCGCATCTACACATGTCTCGTTTCGAGACGACTTCACTCGCATTCGACCCCTCATCCTCGAGCAATGGCCGCAGATCGACGGCGACGCGCTGGAGCAGACGCAGGGGGACTACGACCTCCTCGTCTCGCTCATCGCCACCGAGACCGAGCACAGCAAGGCGCTGGTGAAGAAGCAGCTCGGGGAGATATCGGACGTCGCCCAGGCCAAGAGCGGCGACAAGGACGAGGAGCAGGACAACGAGATCAAGCGGCTTCAGGGCATGGTCGACCGTCTCACCGCGCGCAGCCAAGAGGTGTCCAACTACGTCCGTGAGCAGATGCTCGTGGACGCGCGAGGACAGGTGAACAAGAACCCGCTCGTCGCCCTCCTCATGGCGGTGGGTCTCGGCTTCGTGGTCGGCTTCATCCTGCGGGGACTCGGGCGTGGCCGCGGCGCCTGAGGGAGCCGCTGGGGGAAAGCTCTGGCGCGGGCTTGGAGGTGCGCTCGGCACCATGGCCGGCCTGCACTTGCAGTACGCGCAACGCGAAGCCGCCACCGACGCGGGCCGCCTCTTCTCCGGCGTCATCCTCGGGGTCTTTGGCATGTTGCTCCTCGGGGCGGCGGTGGCCATGAGCCACGTCGCGCTCGTGGTTTATCTGACGGAGGCCACCCCGCTTCGGCTTCTGGGGGCGGTGCTCGCGGTCGGCGCCGGCGACCTCGGACTCGGCTTCCTCGCCCTCGTCTCGGCGCGCGCTCGACTCAAGCGCCCCCTCCTGAAGCAGACGCGCGACCTCGTGCGGCAGACCGTCGAGCAGCTCGTCGGCCCCGACGAGGCCTGACGCAAAACGGGTGCTCCGTCCTCCGCGGGCGGCGTAGGGTGCCCCCAGAGGATCAGGGCGACAGGATCGGGGCGACGGTCTCCACGAGGGACCGAACGAGCGGGACGTACCCGAAATCGGATCGCGACGCAGCGCTCAGCTGAGCCGGACAGATCGACCCCACCACGCCCCGCGCGCCGAGGCCGCGCAGCATCTCGAGATGGCGTAGTCCGGGGTAGGCCTTCGCCCGGCGCTGCACGGTGCCGAAGGCGTCCATGTCGTCTTGGCAGAGCGGGTTGTCGTTGTTCGGGTCCTTGCAGTCGCACGACTCGTTGGCGCCGACGTTGGTGCAGTCGCGCGGCGACAGGAGGGGGAAGATGCAGGCGTACTGCAGGTCGTCGTTGCCCGGGATGCTGTACTCGTGGCCGTTGATCGCGTTGGCGCTGAGCGAGGCGCCGGGCGGGGAGATGGGGTCGCCGGTGATCGGGTTGCTTCCGCTCCGCGGTGCGATCGACTCGAGCATGTGAGGGTCGCGGGGGAAGGCGCCCTCGTCGGAGAAGTAGCGGTCGGGGTCGCCGAGGATGAGATCCCAGGTACCGTTTTGCGCGAGCTCGGCCGCCGACTGGAAGGCGCCGCGGGGGCGGCCCTCGGCGTCGAGGCCGGCGTCGAGGTCGGGCTGTCCGTTGGCGTTTCGGCGCGCGATGTCCTGCCACGGCACGCCCACGAGCGAGGTCATGATCACGAGGCGCTCGTCGCGCACGGTGCTGATGTCGTCGTTCGGGTTGAGATCGCTGAAGACCGGATTGGGCTCGACCGTGCCGTTGCGGTCGGCCACCTCGGGATTGGTCAGGCCCTGGGTGTAGCGCTCGATCGGCTGGAGGAAGTCGATGCCGAAGCGGCGCTTCTGTTGCCAGCACCGGACGTTGAGGTTGTCTCGCGCTGCGGGCAGCGGTGAGGCGCAGTCGTCCTGGCTGGTGTCGCAGCCGGCGCCCGGCTCCTGTCCGCACGAGCGGCAGCAAGGGTCGTTGGGGTCCTCGGCGCACGCGGCCCGCGGGCGCGGGAGCCGGTAGAGCTGGCTCGAGTTGTTGGGGTTGAAGGTCTGGGCCGCGAGGTAGAACTGGCTGCCGTCGCGGATGGAGCAGTCGTTCTCGTCGCTGAGGCTCGCGATGATGAGCAGCGAGTCGGGGCGCAAGAACGAGCGCCGCTGCTCGAGCAACACGGTGTCGGTTCCGAGGAGCCGGGCGGCCCCGCCCTGGACCTCGATCGTCTCGTAGGGATTGGGGTCGACGAGGAAGCGGTACCAGCTCTCTAGGGTGGCCTCGTAGCCGCAGCCCACCTGACCGGTGCCGAGGAGGATCCCCTTGAGGTTGGTCTCGAGGTTGGACTGGTTGGTCTCGCCGGTCGGGTCGCGCTCGAGGCGTGGGTCCCAGGCGAGGAAGCCGAGCTGTTGGTACGTGTTGACCGTCCCACTTCCCGGCGCGCGGGTGATGAGGCGAGCCCGATCGTTCTCGCTCGGGTCGCCCTGTCCGGTGCACGTATCCGCGCCGCGTCCGCCGAGGCTGGAGCTGATGACGCCGACGTTCATGTCGGTGACGGGCGGGAACTGCCGCGCGCTCCCCGCCGGGCACGGGTCGTCGGCGCTCAGCGGCTGGTTGTCGACGGCGCGGTCGTCCTCGTCGACGCAGCGGGGATTGGTGAAAGAGCGCAGGAGGTTGGGGATGGCCAGGCTGAGGATCTCCTGCTTGTCGGCCATGGACCGCGAGTTGTCGACGACCAACAAGAGGTCGACGCGCTCGGCTTTGGCGGGCGGTCGGTCGTCGCCTCCGTCTCCGCCGGTCCCGCCCCCTACGTTGACGCCGGCGCCGGTGCCCCCGGTTCCGCCTGCAGGGGGACCGAACAGAGTCGTGTCGATGCCGCAGGCGCTGGCAAGGACGAGCGCGGCGAGGGTGACGGAAGAAAGGACAGATCGGGAGTTGAGCATCGTCGTCGGGTCATGGGCCATCGATTGAGAGCCCGTGATACGAGCATAGCGCATGAAGGCACTGGTGTTCGAAGACGGCGATGCGCAGCTCGCAGACCGACCTGACCCTACTTTGCCCGACGGATGGGTGACCCTGCGACCCCTCGTTTGTGGGGTCTGCAATACCGATCTGGAGATCGTGCGCGGCTACATGGGCTTTGCCGGGACGCTCGGTCACGAGGTGGTGGCCGAGGTGCTCGACGGCCCCCGGCGCGGGGAGCGGGTGACGTGCGAGATCAACTTCGCCTGCGGCCAATGTGCCGCGTGCGCGCAAGGGATGGGCCGGCACTGTCCTCATCGTTCGGTCCTGGGGATCTTGAACCAGGACGGCGTCTTCGCCGAGCGCATGGTGGCGCCGCCGGAGAATCTGCACGCGGTGCCCGAGGTCCTCGAGAGCGACCGCGCGGTCTTCGTCGAGCCCCTCGCGGCCGCCTTCGAGATCCTCGAGCAGGTGCACCTCGCGCCGGGAACCGAGGCGTTGGTCCTGGGCGACGGAAAGCTGGGCATGCTCATCGCGCAGGTGCTGCGGGTGGCCGGCGCGCAGGTGCTGGCGGTGGGCAAGCACGACGAGCACCTCGCCATCCTGCGCAGCCGCGGCATCGAGACCGTTCTGCTCGACGACTGGGACCGCACCGCGCGACCTCTGGTGGTGGAGGCCACGGGCACCGCGACCGGCTTCGAGCTCGCGATGGCGGCGACGCGCCCGCGGGGGACCCTCGTTCTCAAGAGCACGGTCGCCGACCGTCCCGCGGTCGATCTAGCCCCTCTCGTCATCCACGAGATCCGGGTGGTGGGCTCACGCTGCGGTCCCTTCGCCCCGGCCGTCGCGGCTTTGGCCGATGGTCGCATCGAGGTCGCGCCGATGGTGGCGGGGCGCTACTCGCTCGCGCAGGGGACCGCGGCCCTCGAGCACGCGGGTCGCCGGGGCACCCTCAAAGTGCTCATCGATCCGAGCTGAGCTCAGGCGGGCCTTCGGGCTGCGTCCCGCGTCGGGTCAGCCGGCGGGTGTCGAGCCACGACTTGAAGGTGGACGCCGCGAGAATGATCGCGCCGCCGAGCAGTCCGAGCCGGCCCGGGTTCTCGCGATGCAGCAGCCAGGTCCAAACGGGGTTGAGGGTCGGCTCGAGCACGATGAGGAGCGAGACCTCGAAGGCGGGCACGTCGCGAAAGCCGCGGGTGAGCAAGATGTAGGCGAGCCCGATTTGCACCACGCCGAGGTGCGCCAAGAGCAACAGGTCGAACGACGACGGCGACGCCTCGGTCGACAGGGCCATCGGGAGCGCAAGCCCGCAGGCGATGGCGTTGCCCACCACCACGGCCGACAGTCCCCCGCCCTGGTTTCCGTCGCGACTGAGCCAGCGAAGCCCCAGCAGGGTGAAGGCCCAGGTGACGCCGGTGGTGGCGCCGAGGACGTTGCCCAGGAGTGGACGGGGGGCCGTGTCCTGGGTCGGGGGCAGGCCCACGAAGAAGAGCGCAAGGCCACCTGCGATCGCGAGCACGACGGGGAGGTCGCGGCGGCGGATCGGCTCGCGCAGCAACAGCGGTGACAGCAGAACCAGATAGAGCGGCGACGTCGACTGCAAAAAGATCGCGTTGGCGGCCGTGGTCTGTTTGTTCGCGACGGCGAAGAGCACCATCGTGGCCGCGTAGGCGAGTCCGACCACGGCGTTGCGCCACCCGCCGATCTTCCGCGCCGACGGCACCGCGAGGTAGAGGAAGACCGCGGCGATGCCGGACCGAAAGCTCGCGACCTGCCAACCGGTGAGCGAGCAGGCCTTGATCGCCACCCCTCCGGTGGAGAACAGGACCGCCGCCGCCACCACGGCGAGGCGCGCGCGATGGAGACGGCTGAGGGGCATGCCCCCTTTGTGGGACAAGCGCGGCGCCACTTCAACGGCCTGGATCGCACGCGGCGGTCGGGGGTAGCGTCGCAGCTTCATGACCGCGGATATGCTGCAGCCCACGCCCGCCCGCATCGTGGAGGGGGAGCGCGTGCACGAGGGGTGGTTCGAGCGGCCCTTCGTCGACGCCAACCTCGAGCAGGCGCCCTCGCGCCACCTCCTCAGCGGTCTGCGCGGCGGTCCCCTCGGGGTCCTCGAGCGCCCGTTCCGCCGCATGCGCCTCAAGCAGTGGCACTACACGAGCGTCGTCACGGACGACGTATTCTTCGCCTGCGCCATCGTCGACGCGGGCTACGTCGGCACCGCCTTCGCCTACGTGGTCGATCTGCGAACGGGGCGCTGTATCGAGTACACGACGCTCCGCCCGCTCGCGCATCGGGTCGTCGTGGCCGCCAACTCCATCGACGGCCGCACTTCGATCGAGCAGCGGGGCTGGGGTCAAATCTGGCTCGACAACGACGGCGAGCGTGGGATCCGCACCATCGAGGCTCACCTCGAGGGACGCCTCGATCCGAACGACCCCGCACCCCCGCTACACGTTCGCTTCACCATCGAGGATCCGGGCCACGACCCCGACCCGGTGGTGGTCGTCGAGCGGAGCGCGCCCGGGCTCTGGCTCTACACCCACAAGTGCTACGGCCTCCGCGCACGAGGTCGCGTCGAGGTGGGCGAGCTGCGGGTCGAGGTGACGCACGGGCTCGCCGGCCTCGACTACAACCGCGGCTACCGTCCGCGCGAGACCTGGTGGAACTGGGCCGCTGCAGCGGGACGAAGCCCGCAGGGCCGTCGCCTCGGCTTCAACCTCACCGTGCACCGTCCCTGGGACCAAAGCGCGCCTCCCGAAGCGTCGGACGCGGCCGACTGCGCCCTGTGGATGGAGGGGAACCAAGGGATCACCCGTACCAAGCTGGCGCGGGTCGACTTCGCCTACGACCCCGGGGACATCCTCGGCCCTTGGCGGATCACCGAGCCGGAGGGTCGCGTCGATCTGCGGTTCTCGCCCCTCGGCCAGCGGGTGGACGACGTCGACTTCGGCCTCGTCGCGAGTCAGTTCCACCAGCCCTACGGCTGGTTCAGCGGGAGGCTGCGCGCCGACGACGGAAGCGAGATCGAGCTGGAGCGGGTCTTCGGCGTCACCGAGCAGCACTACGCCAAGTGGTGACACCATCGCCCGGCGAAGTGGCACAGTATCGGGGCCAACCAGGCACACATAGCGAAGCTCAGGTAGCACGCCCGTGGCCATCGATGGCACACAAGACGTCTCCGCGGAGTCGTGCGGTTACCTCAAAAGTCTAAAATGATGAGGTTTCGCCGACTCCTCGGAGTCGCGAGCCCGGCTCGGCATGGCACTTGTAATGCAGTCGTGTGTCACCCATCGCTGGAGCTTCCTCATGCACGCTGCCCGTCATCTCTCGTTCGCTGCCTCTCTGCTCGTCGTCGCCGCCTTCTCCTCCACGGCCTGCAATGCGGAGCTGTTCCTCGACGATTGCGGCCCCGAGCCAGACGCGGGCGGCTGCCTCGACGCTTGTGGACGGCCGAGCGGCGCCGCGTTGGTCTGCGAGGGCGGGCAGTGGCAGTGTCCGGTTCCGCCGCCGGTCTTCACCTGTGATTCGTGTCCCACGGAGGAGCCGACTGACTGCATCGACGAATGCGGAGATAGCTTACCCGCGAGGTGCATCGACGGCGCCTGGGAGTGCATCGACCCGGGGCTTCCCGTCTGCGGACCCGTCTACCCCGAGGGCGCGCGCTGGAACGCGAGCCTCGGCAGCAACGCGCTCGAGGAGGCGAGCCGGGTGCTCATCGACGACGACGACTTCGTGTACGTCGCGGCCCGGTTTCAGCAGTCCCTCTTCTTCGACGGCGACGATGGCGGATTCACCTCGAGCGGCGGCTACGACGTGGCGGTGACCCGGTACGACGCCTCGGGGAACCGCCAGTGGACAGCCCAGTTCGGGGGCGCGGGGGACGACTTCGCGCAGGGTCTCGCCTTCCATCCGGACGGGACGCTCCTGATGCTGATGTCTTCCTCGGCTCAACCCGGCGAGCAGAGCGGACCGGCCACGCTGATTAAAGTATCCAAAGCGAACGGCGTTCTCCTAACGCAGGAAGCACTCGGTTTCGACATCGAGAGCGGCCAGGAGACCCGGTTGGCCGTTCAACCCGGCAACGGCGACATCGTCGTGGCGGGCAGCGTGTCAGGCCCGGTCTCGGTGGCGGGGGCGCCCGCACTTGCTCCGGTGAGCACCGACACCGACCTGTTCGTGGCGAAGTTCAACGAGTCGATGGTTCCGCTCTGGGGCCGCCGTTTCGGGGGCACTGGCGCCGATGCGCTTCACGGTGTCGACATCGACGCGAGCGGCCGGGTCTTCCTCGCCGGGGCGTCGAACTCGCCGAGCCTCAGCTTCGACGACCTCACCGTCGACCTCACCGACGGGTTCGACGGCTTCGTCGCGGCCCTCGAGCCAAGCGCAGGGGAAGCTCTCTGGGTCGGGCGCTTGGCGAGCCCGTCCGACGCGAGCTTCGACGACGTGAAAGCCTTCGGCGACGGCGGGGTGGTGATCACCGGCGCCTTCTCGGGTGGGGCGGAGGTGGGGGGCACGACGGTCGAGGCGCCCGACGATGCCGTGCGCTACGGCACCATCGCCCGCTTCGACGGCGACGGATCACTGGTCTTCGCCAACCGCCTCGACGGCATCACGCCGGCCTTGGGCCTCGCCAGCTACTGGAAGGCGGAGCGGCTGGCATTCGGTGGTCTCCTGGTGTTCGGCTCCCCCCTCGGCGGCGCCTTCGGTACGAGCGACATCACCGTCCTGCGCTTCAACCAGTTCGGGTCCTTGCTCCAGACGCAGCGCTTCGGCGATGCCCAGCACGACGTCGTGCTCGACGTCGACGGCAACGGCAACCAGGTCGCCGCGGTGGGGATCTTCGACGGCGCGCTCGGGCTCGGGCTCGGACCCATGCCCAGCCTCTCCGAGGGGACCGGCTTCGTCGCGGCGTTTCTCGGTCGCGTCCCCCAGCAATAGAGCGGGGATACAGCCCGTGTGATGTGGGTCCATTCGAGGACCTCACATGCGTCTAACGACGAGAGGCTCAACCCGAGCGCTCTCTCGTCGAGGAGGGCGCCATCGGCGGTGTCGAGGCGAAGCAGCGTGCCCACCAAGGGGACCCATCTCGGCGTCGACCCCGTCAGCGGTGACGTCGTCGTCGCCGGGCAGACGACCGGTCCGGTCTCGGTGGCGGGCGGACCCACCCTCGAGCCGCCTGGCGCCGGCATGGATGTCTTCGTCGCGCGACTCGACGCGAGCTATTCACCTATCTGGTCACGTCGGTCCGGCGGTGACGGCGACGACCAGATCACCAGCGTCGACGTCGACACGCTGGGCCGGGTTTTGGTGGCCGGGACCCTTGGGCGCGGGGCCGCTCGAGCGCGTGCGCGGCGGCGCGTTCGTCGCCACCTTCGATCGCCTCGCGCCGTAAAGGTAGATACGTCCCCCCAGGGTTGGCTACACCTCGACTCGCCCCTTTCCACCTCTTCGGAGGAACGGCTCGTCACTTGGCGTA
>JGI12210J13797_10008373_pt1 | contig 10475 bp, 9 predicted proteins | sample ElkSlonscriptome_3_FD_13797 | JGI IMG/M metagenome (IMG submission 13797) | reverse complement strand
TGAACTACTTCGTCTAGAATATTACAATCATTATAAGGTATACCGTAAAGCAGAAGATTTCTACGAAGAAGTGAACGACGCGGTAGATACTTTGCTTACCAACTATAGTCTGCATACGTATCCGACTCAGTATCTGATTTCTAAAATTGAGCGGGCACGACGGATGGGTAACGAAGAAACTTTGTACGAGGAAAACAAAATGCTTTTCCACGATTACGAGGGCGACATAGACGATGTGCCGAAGTACGTGACCTATATTATGTACCGAGCACTATCTTGCTACTATGCGGGTGAGTATAATGAGTCGGCCCGTTGGATTAACAATCTGCTAAACGAACTAAGTCTTAAAAAGTATCCGTACGCTCAACTGGAGGTGAAAGCGGTACTGGCTCTTCAGTACTGTCTGATGAACGATTATGATCTATTTAATCAATTAACCAATAGCATCCAGCGTCAGATACGACTATTAGGTAAAGATAATTGCGATTCTATTGTCATTTTTACTAAGATATTGAAGATTTCAGTTTCCGATGTGAAACGCGATAAGTACAACAAAATACGGGCACTGGCCGAACGCTTTGCTCGCTTTGATATGAAGCATTTTGCTCCTACGATGCTCATCAAAATGGACGAGTCGTTTATTAATAAGCTCTGCTAAAAATCTACTCTTCATACGTAAACCAAGGTCAGGAACATCGTTCTTGGCCTTGTTTTGTTTTAGCTACATAATACTCAGTTTGGTAACTAATATCTTCGCAAGAGAAAGTTTCTCGAATTATTTATTATACATCTACGCTGATTGGGGCAAATGCTTTTCCACAGGCACATACGGCAGATCAAAAGCATTAGCTACGCTTTGATAGACTACTTCACCCCGTACTACGTTAAGGCCCAGTTTGAGTGGGTTGGATTGCAGGCAAGCCTTCTCCCAACCGTGTTTGGCTAATTGAAGTGTGTAGGGTAGCGTGGCGTTGGTCAACGCTAAGGTGGAGGTGTAGGGTACCGCCCCTGGCATATTGGCTACGCAATAGTGCAGTACATTATCAATCACATACGTTGGATTCTCGTGCGTGGTGGGTTCGCAGGTTTCAATGCAGCCTCCTTGGTCAACGGCTACATCGACCAGTACGGTACCCGGTGCCATTTCCTGGAGCATATCACGGGTAATTAGTTTGGGAGCTTTGGCTCCCGGAATTAGTACCGCGCCTACAATTAAATCGTGCGAACTGATGAGCGAGCGGATATTGTACTCGCTGGACATAAAGGTATTCACATTGGCGGGAAGCACATCATCCAGGTAGCGCAGACGGTTCAGGTTGATATCCATAATGGTAACATCAGCTCCCAGGCCAGCTGCCATTTTAGCAGCATTGGTGCCCACAATACCTCCTCCTAGAATAAGCACCTTCGCTGGACGAACGCCGGGGACTCCACCCAGCAAGATACCTCGTCCCTGCATGGGTTTCTCCAAATACTTAGCCCCCTCTTGAATAGACATGCGCCCGGCTACCTCCGACATGGGAACCAGCAACGGTAAACTGCGGTCGGGTAATTCTACGGTTTCGTAGGCTAGGCAGATCGCCCCGCTTTTCATCATCGCTTGGGTAAGTGCTTCGCTGGAGGCAAAGTGGAAGTAGGTAAATACTAATTGATCCTTACGCACCAGATCATACTCAGCGGCGATAGGTTCTTTCACCTTCACAATCATCTCAGCCGATTCGTACACGGCCTCAATAGAAGACAGTATTTCCGCACCGGCTTCCATATATTCTATATCGGGGAAACCGCTACCTTCGCCAGCGTTTTGTTGGACGTAGACGGTATGGCCAACTTTAGTAAGTTCTTTAGCTCCGGCTGGGGTTAGTGCCACCCGGTTTTCGTTGTTTTTTATTTCCTGAGGTACTCCGATAATCATTAGACAGGCTAGGTTAATATTTAAAAAATAGGATACAAATATACGTGATCTAGCAGGTTTTATTTCAATGAATTGAATACAAAAAAAGCCCATTCTAGGAATGAGCTTTCAATATCTTTTCTTCTGCAAAACCCGTTATTCCTCGTTAACAATTACCCCGTCAGCTACAAACGAAAGCTGAGTTTTAGGTTGGGTAATCTGGTTAATCTCTTCTTCCGGTTTTCCGGCATCTTCCGCTAAGTGACGCTGGTCTTCAACTGATACAGTTTCTACCAAGGCTTCGCCCGCAATCACGACAGTTTGTCCGGTAATATCTTTAGGTACGAAGAAACCGTAGTCCTTAAATCGCACCATCATTTCCTGATTGTTTCCCACATTAACGGTCATCCAGCAGCCTTTGGCCTGACAAACTCCGGTCACTTCACCGCGCACCTTCGTTTCTACGCTTTCTTCATCAGCCAATGTTTCGGGCAGTTCGGTAGCAGTGATTGCGTTTTCCTCGGTAATTTCCTCGCCAAAGTACTGCTGAGCCTGGACAGTGCACATAATTAAGCTAAACAAAGAGGAAAGAATTAATGATTTCGTAGTCATTGTGAATATGGTAAAGATGATAGCTTCGTAGCTAAACTGATTCGTATTTTATAACGACGATTATCATTTGGCAGTTCTTAATAAGGAGACAAAATTATTAGCGATGGTGTAAAATAGAACTTACCCAAGAAGTCTATTAACACCTGAAATCGAAGCTGCTCAAACAAATAGTCTCTTGGAGGTTCACGGTAATGCGCGTAGTGCAGCCACAGTAGGTACACAGGCTCTCGCAAAAGGCTAATGCCCCGCTGCCGAGTTTCTAGATAAGTCTGTTGTACATGGGTGCGCCAAGTAGCTTCGCTCGGCGGATTTTATCCCAATAGGGCACGGTGGGATAGCTGGTATATCGTGGTCCCGGTACGTTATATTTGTTAATTAATTCCTGGTTCAATTGTTCCCCCGGAACCCGTCCGAGGTTTTTGTCCTTAGTCATCTCGAAACTTATCTGGGGTTCCAACTTCCCGCTTCCGTCTTCATATCTTTTCCAACTATCCATTTTCATCTTTCAATTCTGTCAACGGCAAATGGTGATAACCTCACTTACGGTCATTTCACCGGCTAATACTGGGCTGACATAGGGAATGTCGAGGGATAGTCCTCGTAGAATAAATAGTACTCCTACGGTGCTTACCAATATTGGTACAGCTTTTCTTACTTTGTTGCGCATTGGTACGCTGATCCACTGACCTAAAAAACTCACTCCTAGCATCATGGGTAGAGTGCCTAATCCGAATGCCGCCATGTAGGTTGCTCCTTCGGTAGCGAAGCCAGTAGCGGTAGCCCCGGCTAATCCGACGTAAACCAGACCGCAGGGCAATAGACCGTTCAGAGTGCCTAGCCCAAACATGGCGGGATAGGTACGGACGGCGAATAGCTGCTGCATCGACTTTTTTACCCGTCCAATCATTCGGGCAATATAATGATTGGGACTTACTCGGAGTAATAGTGTGGTAGGCAGAACCACGCCTAAAACAATCAGTATGCCTAATGTAATTGAAAGTGTTTGCTGTAAACCAGCCATGGCCAAACTTTGCCCTAACAACCCAAATAAGCCACCGAGGAAAGCGTAGGTAGTGATTCGTCCTAGATTATAGGCTAACCGCCCTAGCCAACGACGCAGGCTCGCTTGGTCTCGGACGGGTAGGGCCAGTGCAATAGGGCCGCACATGCCCAAGCAGTGAAAGCTTCCCAATAATCCGATGGCAAAGGCAGTGACAATCATTACTGAATAAAAATAGATTCTTCGGTGAAATACGCCGCATCACCACTCATCCAGTCAACTTTAACTTTGTAGTAACCCTTAGCTAGCTTACCAGTTGGGATAATTTGCTGCTGGTCGGAATTTAAGGCAATAGTCACCAAACGGTCGTTTCGCATGTCGGAAGGGCAAAATAACTGAATTTCCCCCTCTACTGTAGACGTTAGGTCATCAGGAAACTGTACCACCAATTGTTGAGCTTGCTGAGCAAAGGTGAGCGGTATATTCAGAGATTTACTGTTCGCTATTTTATCAATCTGCTGTTGGTATCCCAGTTCCTGCTGATAGTAATCTTCCGATACTAAATCAATATTCTCTTGAAAGCTACGGAACACCAGTACCCCGATAAAGACACCAAACAGAATAAATGCCAATGCTATTTTCCAACCCCAGTTCATAATCTTGTTATTGATTCAATTGTTCGATTGCTAATTGTTAACTGCACATTGTTCATTGCACACTGTTCATTGTTCATTGCTCATTGTATGTTCGGTCCTAAAAAGGAAGTTTCTACCGTTTCCAAGAGTTCATCTCCGGCGTATACTCCCACTTTTATATCGGTTTTCATCTGCTGAACGTCATCACGATTTAGTATGACGAACACAGCACTTTGGGCAGTACCTTGCTGAGCTACTTCTAAAGTTTCTTGACCAACCATTCGTAGTTCACCCTGCTCATCCATTAAACGAAGGTGTACTGATAAGTCGTTATTCGTTTTGTTGATAATCTTTACATTGTACAGGTTGCTAATCCGACCATCGTCTTGCTCCTGGTACATCATACCGGGAGTGCGAAGTATGCTGGTTTCTACGTCGGTACGCAGTAGTAGCAAACTGGTCATGGCTACCGTTAATAGTAGCAGCACCACGGTGTAGGCTATGCTTCGGGTATCCCAGTGCAGCTTTTTGCCTTCGACAATTCCTTCTTCCGAGGCGTATCGTATCAACCCTTTAGGTAGATCTACTTTTTCCATAATCGCATCGCAGGCATCAATACAGGCGGTGCAGTTAACGCATTCTAACTGAGTACCGTTGCGAATATCAATACCGGTGGGGCATACATGAACGCACTGCTGGCATTCAATACAATCGCCTTTTCCTACCTCATCACGATCTTCATTTTTACGAAACTTGCCCCGAGGCTCGCCTCGCTGGTAGTCGTAGGCTACCACCACCGACTTGCGGTCGAGTAGTACGCCTTGCAAACGACCGTAGGGACAAATGCTGGTGCATACCTGCTCGCGTAGCCGGGAGAAAACAAAGTAGAAAGCTGCGGTAAATATTAGAATAGCTCCTAAACCTGCCAAGTGCTGACCAGGTGGATCTGTCACAATTTCAATCAGTGCTTCGCTACCGATAATGTAGGCCAGAAAAGTGTTGGCGATCAGGAAAGAAATGGCGAAGAAGATCAGATGTTTGCCGGTTTTTCTTATGATTTTATCTTGATCCCAATCGCGACGGTCTAAGGCTCGTTGCGCGGTATAGTCACCCTCAATCCAGTATTCTATTCGGCGGAACACCATTTCCATGAAGATGGTTTGCGGACAAACCCAACCGCAGAACAACCGTCCGTACACGGCGGTGAAAAGTACAATGAAGATCACCAGCGTGATCATAGCTAATACAAATAGGTAGAAATCCTGAGGCCAGAACACCTGTCCGAAGATAATGAACTTTCGTTCCAGCACATTAAGCAATAGGAGGGGTTCCCCACTAATCCGAATAAATGGCCCCGCGAAGAGAAAAGCCAATAAAACTACACTAACCCAGATACGGGCGGAATAGAATTTCCCCTTTGGTTTTTTAGGATAGACCCAAACTCGCTTACCCTGCTCATCTACCGTAGATACTTTATCGCGGAACGAAGGTTGGTCGGGTCCTATGGTTGTTTGATTGCTCATATCTCTTTATCGTTAGCACGGGGCCGGATGCCTCATTTGTGACCCCTTTAATTCAAGGCCAACTCTTCATCTCGTTCGTACGGTTCGCCCTGAGGCTCTTTAGCATTTGGTGGTTCAGTACCCTCTAGTGTAATAATGTAGCTAGATAAATCCTGCATTTCTACTGGGGTCAGCTGCGACTTCCAAGGAATCATTCCTTTTTCCGGTACCCCATTCTTTATTATTCTGAAAATATCTTTTACACCACCCCCATGAATCCAGTAAGTATCAGTGAGGTTAGGACCAACTCCGCCTTCGCCTGCCATACCATGACAAGCCGAACATTTTTGGGCAAACATTTTTTGGGCATCATCAAGTCGGCCTACATCACTGATAAAGGTCACATTGGTTTCGTCAACACTATTGCCTGCGGTGGCTAAGTAGGCATCTACTTCTATTTTAGCTTGTGCCATCTCTTCCTCGTATTCCTCTTCCTGAAGCGATCCCAAACTAAATACATGGAAGTATAATAGATACACTACTCCAAAAGCAATAGTAATGTAGAACATGGCCGTCCACCAAGGTGGTAGATTGTTGTCCAGTTCGTAGATACCGTCGTACTCGTGGGTGGTCATTACCTCTGCCTCCCTTTCTATAGGTACCGCATCGTTCACTTGAGTTAAAAACTTCTGATACCAGGGTTTAGCGGGTTCCACTAATTCGCCACTGGGCGCTACTTCAGAAGTAGGGAAGAGTACATTGCTCATCATCTTGATGACAACTAGTAGAATGACCACAATTATCAATAGCAGTACCTCTAAACCCATCAGCCCCCAAACAACATACTGCTCTAAAGCACTCATTCCTATGCCCGTTGAAGATGCTTCTTGGGCAGTAGCGACCGCTGGTAAGAAGGGAAGTAGCAGTCCAATTAGCCAGGGTAGTATTCTTTTACGGTTGTAAATAAATCGCTTCATAGTAGGTCGGTCTGAGGTTCTTGATCTAAGGGAAGTTTTTCTACTTCGGCAATATATTCTTTACTTGAACGAAATACCCAAATGAGTAGTATGACGAAGAAAGTGAAGAATATGAGAAACGAGATCAGCGGAAAAATCTCAATTCCGGTAATCGTCTCCATATGGTGTTTAATGAATTTGAGCATGAGTTCTGGATTTTGGGGGTTGGGTTTTAGGGATTAGCCTTCTTGTATTCCAAAGCACAATCCCCAATTCCTAACCCCTAGTTTTTTACTTGTATATCAGTTCCTAATCGTTGTAGGTAAGCAATCAGCGCGATAATTTCTTTCTCAGGGCTTACTTCAACTCCGCTTTCTTTCAGGCGCGCCACAATTTCTGCTGACTGCTGGTTTAGATCGGCCAGCGCTTGTTTTTCGTAACCGGGTTCGTAGGGAACGCCTAGGGTACGCATGGCATTAATAACATCTTCGGTGTTGCTGGCATCCAGATCATCTTCCAGCAACCAGGGGTACGGCGGCATAATGGAACCAGGCGACATTGATTCAGGATCGTACATATGGTGATAGTGCCAAGAGTCAGGGTACTTACCACCTACGCGCAGTAAGTCGGGACCAGTACGCTTAGAACCCCACAAAAATGGGTGGTCATACACAAACTCTCCGGCTTTGGCGTACTCGCCGTAGCGTTCAGTTTCTGAACGGAACGGACGCACCATCTGCGAATGGCAGTTATTACAACCTTCACGAATGTACAGGTCGCGTCCCTGAAGCTCCAGTGGAGTATAAGGCTGCACGCTGCTGATGGTAGGAACGTTAGACTTTATCAGGAAGGTAGGAATTAGTTCAACTAGCCCCCCAATAAGGATAACTACTAAACTACCTACTAGCAAGAGTACCGGACGGTGTTCAAATAGTTTGCGGTGCCAGTGTTCGTTTTTGGGGCTTTTATACTCCTTGGCTAATGGCATAGCCTGAGCGGTTTCTTCCCGCTGGAAAGTGCCACTGTAGGCCGTTTTGATCAGATTATAGGCCATTATAAGTGCCCCAGTAATATACAAAGCACCACCGCCCGCTCGCAGCATATACATCGGACGAATCTGAGTGACAGTTTCTAGGAAGTTGGGATACGCTAGTAAGCCTTCTTGCGTAAATTCTTTCCACATTAAGCTCTGGGTAAAACCCGCCCAGTACATAGGTAGAGCATAAAAGATAATTCCCATTGTGCCCAGCCAGAAGTGCATATTGGCGAGCTTACTAGAATACAATTTAGTTTGATACAGACGAGGAATCAGGTAGTAGAGCATTCCGAAGGTTAAGAAACCATTCCAGCCTAACCCACCCACGTGTACGTGGGCTACAATCCAGTCGGTAAAGTGCGCGATACCATTTACGTTTTTTAGGGAGAGCATTGGTCCCTCAAAGGTGGCCATACCGTAGCAGGTGATAGCTACTACCATAAACTTGAGTACTGCATCTTCCCGTACTCGGTCCCAGGCTCCCCGTAACGTGAAGAGTCCATTAAGCATCCCGCCCCAAGAGGGAGCAATCAGCATAATAGAGAAAACTACGCCCAGCGACTGTGCCCAATTGGGTAACGTATTATAAAGCAAGTGGTGAGGGCCAGCCCAAATGTAGATAAAGATCAGTGCCCAGAAGTGGATGATTGATAGGCGATAGGAGTATACTGGACGATTGGCCGCCTTCGGAACGAAATAATACATCAGCCCCAAGTAGGGTGTTGTTAGAAAGAACGCTACCGCATTATGACCGTACCACCACTGCACCAAGGCATCCTGCACTCCGGCGTACCAAGAGTAGCTCTTAAACATAGAGATAGGCAGTTCAAAAGAGTTAACAATATGTAGTACCGCCACCGTAACGAAAGTTGCAATGTAAAACCAGATAGCAACGTACAGGTGCCGTTCGCGCCGTTTCAGGATAGTGGCAAACATATTCCAGCCAAATACTACCCACAGCAATGTAATGGCAATATCAATGGGCCACTCTAATTCGGCGTATTCCTTACTGGTAGTAATACCCAGTGGCAAGGTCAGTACCGCCGATAAGATAATAAGTTGCCAACCCCAGAAGTTAATGCGACTTAAGGTATCGCTAAACATGCGGGTTTTACAAAGCCGCTGTAGTGAGTAGTACACTCCGGCAAAAATACCGTTGCCCACAAAAGCAAAAATCACCGCATTGGTATGCAGCGGTCGAATCCGTCCGAAGGTTAAGAAAGGTAGCTCGAAACTTAGGGCGGGGTACACCAATTGTAGGGCAGCAATTAGGCCAACGAGCATACCAACGATCCCCCACACCGTCGTAGCAATTAAGAACAGACGAACAATGGTATTGTCGTAGCGGAAAGTTTCAAGCTGTTGAGAAGGTTCTATCGGGGGGCGGTCCGCCGTCGATACAGTAGTTGTAGACATAGGCTATTTCTTTGAGGAAGTAGAAGAGGGGGTTTCTTTTTGATTGGTGGGTGGCGTATCGTCAAATAGCATTCGCACTGAGGGAGTGTAGTCGTCATCGTACTGCCCGCTAGTACTGGCCCACAAAAAAGCTAGTAGGAACACCAAGGCTACGGTTAAACTCACTCCAATCAATAGAATTAATACGCTCATCCAGGTTAGATTTCACCTACAAAGTAAGATTAAGAAAGAGGGGAGAAGAATGATACGGGTCAGCTAAAAAATTGACTTTCGTCAGGTTTTTAGGAAAAGAGATCTGTACATTTATTCCAAGGGTGTATTGCGTAGTTAGATCGAGTTTGGGCAGTATTGCCGCCGTAGATTAGATGTGAGGCGACTTCGGTAGGCGTAATCTTTTGATAAAAATCTAATCCTCTGAAGAAATCAGGGCGAATGGTTTTACCTGACTTTATTTCAGCAATTCTAATATTTTCACCATCTTCAGAAAGGAAGTCTACTTCGTGGCCAGTGTTGTCTCGCCAAAAGTAATTGGTTGGCCGCTGCCCTCGATTGTACTGATACTTTTGCAGTTCAGCAATAATAAGAGACTCAAATAGCTCACCCTTTAGATAGTGACTATTTAATTGATTAGTACTTTTAATTCCTAGTAATGAACAGGCCAAACCAGTATCATAAAAGTATAGTTTCGGAGTTTTGACTACTCGTTTGCCGTAATTACGGTAGTGCGGACGCAGTAGAAACACGATGTAGCTAGCTTCTAATACTGATACCCATGATTTGATTGTTTTAAGGTCAACTCCAGTTGCGTTGGCTAATGATGCCATATTAAGCAACTGCCCGGTGCGTCCGGCACATAATTTTAGAAAAATTTGAAACGTAGTAAGATCCTTTACTTGGATAATCTGCCGGACATCTCGTTCCAAATAGTTTTGGACGTAATCAGGAAGCCAATCTTCAGGGGCTAAATTTTGGTCGTATAAGCGAGGGTAAAAACCTTGATAAAGCCAAGGTAAATAATCATTATTATTATAGCCCTCAGCTTGTAATTCGTTTACCGATAGTGGCAGTAAGTGAAAGATTGCACTGCGTCCGGCTAAACTTTGAGATACCGATTGTACTAAAGAGAAGTTCTGCGATCCGGTCAGTACGAACTGCCCCGGCCGTTTCTCTTCATCCACCATTCCTTGCATATATGAAGTGAGATTAGGCACGTGCTGCACTTCATCAACGATCATCTGGGATGCCGATTGCAAAAAGCCTCGCGGATCACTGGAGGCATATTCTCGGGTATCGGGGTATTCAAGATTGTAATAGCTGTGTTCAGGAAAAATCGCCCGCACTAAGGTTGTTTTACCGGACTGCCGAGGACCCGTTACGGTAATTACTGGTAGTTTCTTAGCTGCCTTTTGCACAGCTTGCGAGAG
>JGI12210J13797_11042454_pt1 | contig 10478 bp, 10 predicted proteins | sample ElkSlonscriptome_3_FD_13797 | JGI IMG/M metagenome (IMG submission 13797) | reverse complement strand
TGCAAGATCGGCATCATGCCCGGCCACATCCACAAGCGCGGGTCGGTCGGTGTCGTGTCCCGCTCGGGCACGCTGACCTATGAAGCGGTCAAGCAGACATCCGACAGCGGCCTCGGCCAGTCCACCGCCGTCGGCATCGGCGGCGACCCGATCAAGGGGACCGAGCATATCGACGTCCTCGACATGTTCCTCGATGACGACGAAACACAGTCGATCATCATGATCGGCGAAATCGGCGGAACAGCGGAAGAAGAAGCCGCCGAGTTCCTCGCCGAACAGAAAAAGAAAGGCCGCTGGAAGCCCGTCGCCGGTTTCATCGCAGGCCGCACCGCCCCTCCGGGCCGCCGCATGGGTCACGCCGGTGCGATCGTCGCCGGCGGCAAGGGCGACGCGGAAAGCAAGATCGAAGCGATGAAGTCCGCCGGCATCGTCGTGGCCGACAGCCCCGCCACACTGGGCGAGGCCGTGCTGGAAGCGATCGGCAAATAAGGCAGCGGCTGCCCCGCCTTTGCGGGGCAGCTTTCGGAATTCGGGTCTGTCGTCCCCCGCAAAACAAACAGACGACGCGCGAACACTTTGAGGTCCAGTCATGAACGACCATTCCCCCAACGACGTCTTCCACGCCTCCAGCTTTTTGCAAGGCCACAACGCCGAATATGTCGAACAGCTTTATGCCCGCTACGCCGACAATCCCGGCGCGGTCGACGAAAGCTGGCAGGCCTTCTTCCGGTCCTTGGGCGATGCGCCTGCCGATGCGAGGGCCGAGGCGTCCGGCCCATCCTGGGCGCGCACCGACTGGCCGCCGCAGCCCACCGACGATCTGACAGCAGCCCTTGACGGGCAATGGGCCGCCGAGCCCGAAGCCGCGGGCAAGAAGATCAAGGACAAGGCCGCCGAGAAAGGTGTCGCCATCACCGAAGAGCAGGTGCGCCACGCCGTGCTCGACTCTATCCGCGCGCTGATGCTGATCCGCGCCTACCGGATCCGGGGCCACCTCGTCGCCGACCTCGACCCGCTCGGCATGCGCGACCAGACCCCCCACCCCGAGCTTGATCCGAAATCCTACGGCTTCACGACCGCGGACATGGACCGCCCCATCTTCCTCGACAATGTGCTGGGGCTTGAACACGCCACCATGAACGAGATCATGGCGATCGTGCAGCGCACCTACTGCGGCACCTTCGCGCTGCAGTACATGCACATCTCGAACCCCGAAGAGGCCGCCTGGCTGAAAGAGCGGATCGAAGGTTTCGGCAAGGAAATCCAGTTCACCAAGGAAGGCCGCAAGGCGATCCTCAACAGTCTTGTGCAGGCCGAGGGTTTCGAGAAATTCCTCCATGTCAAATACATGGGCACCAAGCGTTTCGGCCTTGACGGTGGCGAGGCGCTGATCCCCGCGATGGAACAGATCATCAAGCGCGGCGGGCAGCTGGGGCTGGAAGATATCGTCATCGGCATGCCGCACCGTGGCCGCCTGTCGGTGCTGGCCAACGTGATGCAAAAGCCCTATCGCGCGATCTTCAACGAATTCCAGGGCGGTTCGTTCAAGCCCGAGGACGTGGATGGGTCGGGTGACGTGAAATATCACCTCGGGGCCTCGTCGGACCGGGAATTCGACGGCAATTCCGTGCACCTGTCGCTGACCGCGAACCCCAGCCACCTCGAAGCGGTCAACCCCGTGGTTCTGGGCAAGGTCCGCGCCAAGCAGGACCAGAAGAACGACATGGACCGCACCAAGGTCATGGGCGTGCTGCTGCACGGTGATGCCGCATTCGCGGGTCAGGGTGTCGTGGCCGAAGGCTTTGGCCTGTCGGGTCTCAAGGGGCACAAGACCGGCGGCACGATGCATATCGTGGTCAACAACCAGATCGGCTTTACCACCGCACCGCACTTTTCGCGCTCGTCCCCCTATCCCACCGACATCGCGCTGATGGTCGAGGCGCCGATCTTCCACGTCAACGGCGACGACCCCGAAGCGGTCGTCCACGCCGCGCGTGTCGCCACCGAGTTCCGCCAGAAGTTCCACAAGGACGTGGTGCTCGACATCATCTGCTACCGCCGCTTCGGTCACAACGAAGGCGACGAGCCGATGTTCACCAACCCGGTGATGTACACGAAGATCAAGAAGCAGAAGACCTCCCTGACGCTCTACACCGACAGGCTGGTCAGGGACGGGCTGATCCCCGAAGGCGAGATCGAGGATATGAAGGCCGCCTTTCAGGCCCACCTGAACGACGAATTCGAGGCCGGCAAGGTATTCAAGCCGAACAAGGCCGACTGGCTCGACGGCAAGTGGTCGCATCTCGACCGCAAGGACGAAGACTACCAGCGCGGCGTCACCGCCATCGAAGACGCGACGTTCAATGCCATAGGCGAGGCCCTGTCGAAAGCGCCCGACGGTTTTCCGCTGCACCGTACCGTGGGCCGCCTGATCGACGCGAAGGCCAAGATGTTCGACGCCGGTGAAGGCATCGACTGGGCCACGGGAGAGGCACTGGCCTTCGGGTCGCTCCTGCTCGAGGGCTATCCGGTCCGCCTGTCGGGGCAGGATTCGACCCGCGGCACTTTCAGCCAACGGCATTCGGCCCTGATCAATCAGGAAACCGAAGAGCGCTACTTCCCGCTCAACAACATCCGCGACGGCCAGGCCCAGTACGAGGTCATCGACTCGATGCTGTCGGAATATGCGGTGCTGGGCTTCGAATACGGCTATTCGCTGGCCGAACCCAACGCCCTGACAATCTGGGAGGCACAGTTCGGCGATTTCGCCAACGGCGCGCAGATCATGTTCGACCAGTTCATCAGCTCGGGCGAAAGCAAATGGCTGCGCATGTCCGGCCTCGTCTGCCTGCTCCCGCACGGCTACGAAGGGCAAGGGCCTGAACACTCAAGCGCGCGTCTGGAACGGTTTCTGACCATGTGCGGTGGCGACAACTGGATCGTGGCCAACTGCACCACGCCGGCCAACTACTTTCACCTGTTGCGTCGCCAGCTGCACCGGACATTCCGCAAGCCGCTGATCCTGATGACGCCGAAATCGCTGCTCCGCCACAAGATGGCCGTGTCCCGGCGCGGGGAATTCACCACCGGCTCCAGCTTTCACCGCGTCCTCTGGGATGACGCGCAGCACGGCAATTCCGACACCGAACTCGCGGCCGATGACAAGATCAGGCGCGTCGTCATGTGCTCGGGCAAGGTCTACTACGACCTGCTGGAAGAGCGTGACGCCCGCGGCATCGACGATGTCTATCTGCTGCGGTTCGAACAGTTCTACCCCTTCCCCGCGCAATCCGCGGTGAAAGAGCTCGAGCGCTTCAAGGACGCCGAAATGGTCTGGTGTCAGGAAGAGCCGCGCAATCAGGGCGCGTGGTCGTTCATCGAGCCCAACATCGAATGGGTCCTGACCCGCATCGGCGCGAAACACACACGGCCCGTCTACGTGGGCCGCGCGGCTGCCGCCTCGCCCGCCACGGGTCTGGCCAGCCAGCACAAAGCACAACAAGAGGCGCTCGTGAACGATGCGCTGACGATCGAAGGAAACACGTAATGAGCACCGAAGTCCGCGTCCCAACCCTTGGCGAATCCGTGACAGAGGCCACGGTCGCCACATGGTTCAAACAACCCGGCGACAGCGTCGAGGTGGATGAAATGCTGTGCGAGCTGGAAACCGACAAGGTGACGGTCGAAGTGCCGAGCCCCGTCGCCGGCACGCTGTCGGAAATCGTCGCCCCCGAGGGAGAGACCGTCGGCGTCGACGCCCTGCTCGCCCAGATCAGCGAAGGCGACGCCGCCCCGGCCTCGGCCCCGAAAGAGGACAAGGCAGAACAGAAAGAAGCCTCTGACAAGGCCCCCGCAGGTGCGGGCTACGGCGACAAGGATGGCGACACGGTCGACTCGCCCGACATCGTGAATGCCGGCCCCGCCGAGACCAGGCTGCGTGATCCCGAAGACGCGCCGTCGGCCAAGAAGATGATGGCCGAGCACGGCCTGTCCGATGTCGAAGGCTCCGGCAAGGACGGGCGGGTGATGAAAGAGGACGTGCTGAAGGCACTGACCGCCAAATCCGAGGCCCCGGCCCCCGCCGCCGCACCGCGCGCGCCTGTCGCCGCAGATCAGGCGGACCGCGAAGAACGGGTCAAGATGACGAGGCTGAGGCAGACCATCGCCAAACGTCTGAAGGATAGCCAGAACACGGCCGCCATGCTGACCACCTACAACGAGGTCGACATGACCGAGGTCATGGCCCTGCGCAACGAATACAAGGACCTCTTCCTCAAGAAGCACGGTGTGAAACTGGGCTTCATGTCCTTCTTCACCAAGGCCTGTGTCCACGCGCTCAAAGAGGTGCCCGAGGTCAACGCCGAAATCGACGGCACCGACGTCGTTTACAAGAACTACGTCAACATGGGCATCGCCGCGGGCACGCCCACCGGCCTCGTGGTGCCGGTCATCAACGACGCCGACCAGATGAGCTTTGCCACCATCGAAAAGGCGATTGCCGAAAAGGGCGCCAAGGCCCGCGACGGCAAACTGTCGATGGCCGAAATGCAGGGCGGCACCTTCACCATCTCGAACGGTGGCGTCTACGGCAGTCTCATGTCATCGCCGATCCTGAACCCGCCGCAATCGGGCATCCTCGGCATGCACAAGATCCAGGACCGGCCCATGGCCATCGGCGGTCAGGTGGTGATCCGCCCGATGATGTATCTGGCGCTGTCCTACGACCACCGGATCGTCGACGGCAAAGGGGCCGTGACCTTCCTTGTGCGCGTGAAAGAGGCGCTGGAAGATCCACGGCGTCTGTTGATGGATTTGTAAACGACGGCCTACGGTTTCCCCCGCCCTGCACTGGCGTGTAGGGTGGCCGGACCAAGCGCATCATGGATCTGCCCCATGCATCAATCCCTTACCCAGGACGAATACGACCAAATCCTCCGCGCCCGCGTGATCGGCTGGGGGTTGCGCTGGTCGGTGGGTTTCGGCGTGGTACTGGTGCTGACGGCCCTGGTGGACGGGATCGGATGGCTCTGGCCGGTCATGATCGTTATAGCCGTGCTATCGTTCTTTCTCATCATCATCCAGATGAACAGGATGAAGCGGCATGTCCATGACGGCCGGATCGACGACTGATGCCCGACGGCCCGATCAAGAATGCCCGGGCGCGCCTCGTGGCCAAGGCCACGCGCGAAACGAAAGGAAGACCCGATGACACCTGAACTGCAATACCTCGTCTATGCCGCTATCCTGCTCGTCGCACATGCGCTGGTGCAGGCCACGCTCAGCGATCTGAGCAAGGGGATCGGCTGGGCGCTCGGCCCTCAGGATGAACAACGCGACCAGAACCCCGTCGCCGCGCGTGTGCAGCGGGCCTTGCGCAACTATCTCGAGACCCTGCCCGCCTTCATCGCGCTCGCCGCGGCGCTCGCGATCTCGGGCATGGGCAACGAGACATCGGCCCTGGGTGCGGCGATCTATTTCTGGGCGCGGATTGCCTACATCCCGGCATATGCCTCCGGCGTGCCGCTGGTCCGGTCGGTCGCATGGTTCGCATCGCTCGCCGGTCTGGCGATGATGGCGCTTCAACTGATCTGATGGACAAGACCCCATGACCCCAGAACTCACCGTCCTCGCCCTCGCGGGCCTGCTGCAAGGGATCCAGTTCGTCCTGATGGCGATTCCCGCCAACCTCGAACTGGGCCCCGGCAAGACCGCCAGCCCGCGCGACGCAAGCCGCCTTGGCAAGCCGCTGATCGAACAGGTCAGCGACAGGACCGGCCGGCTTTTCCGGGCGCTCAACAACCATTTCGAAGGGTTGATCCTCTTTACCCTCGCCGTCGTCGTCGTCACGCTGGGCGACAAGGGCACCGGCCTCACGGCGGCCTGCGCCTGGGCCTACCTCGGCGCGCGCATCCTCTACATCCCTGCCTATTATTTCGGCTGGACGCCATGGCGCTCGCTGATCTGGTTCGTGGGGTTCCTCTCGACCATGCTGATGATACTGTCGGCCCTGATATGACACCCCGTATGCACGCAGTGTGTACAGCCTGTGTACAGGCGGTGTACCGCCGGTGTACGCCAAAATCCAAAGGAGACCACCCATGTCCAGCTATGATGTCATCGTGATCGGCTCCGGCCCCGGCGGCTATGTTTGTGCCATCCGCTGCGCCCAATTGGGCATGAAGGTGGCCTGCGTCGAGGGGCGCGAGACACTGGGCGGTACCTGCCTGAACGTGGGCTGCATCCCTTCCAAGGCGATGCTCCACGCCACCCACATGCTGCACGAAGCCGAACACAACTTCGCCACCATGGGCCTGAAGGGCAAGGCCCCCTCCGTCGACTTCAAGCAAATGCTGAAATACAAGGAAGAGGCGATTGGAACGAACACCAGTGGCATCGAATTCTTGTTCAAAAAGAACAAGATAGACTGGATCAAGGGCTGGGCGAGCATCCCCGGCGCCGGCAAGGTCAAGGTCGGCGACGACGTCCACGAAGCCAAGCATATCGTCATCGCCTCGGGCTCGGAGCCGACATCGCTGCCGGGTGTCGAGATCGATGAAAAGACCGTCGTGACCTCGACCGGCGCTCTGGATCTGCCCAAGATCCCCAAGAAGATGATCGTGATCGGTGCAGGCGTGATCGGGCTCGAGCTGGGCTCGGTCTATGCCCGCCTCGGGGCCGAGGTCGAGGTGATCGAATACCTCGACGCCATCACCCCCGGCTTGGACGCGGAAATCGCGCGCCAGTTCCAGAAATTGCTGATGAAACAAGGGCTTAAGTTCCACCTCGGCGCGGCCGTCGAAAGCGTGAGCGTCAAGGGCGGAAAGGCGACCGTCGCCTACAAGCTGCGCAAGGACGACAGCGCCCACGAGAAAACCGCCGACACCGTCCTCGTCGCGACCGGCCGCAAGCCATACACCGACGGTTTGGGCCTCGACGCCCTCGGGGTCGAGATGAGCGAGCGCGGACAGATCAAGACGGATGGGCGCTATGCCACGAATATCAAAGGCATTTATGCCATTGGCGACGCGATCGCCGGTCCGATGCTGGCCCATAAGGCCGAAGACGAAGGCATGGCCGTCGCCGAAGCTATCGCGGGCCAGCATCCGCATGTGAACTACGGTGTGATCCCGGGCGTCATCTACACCCACCCCGAGGTCGCGAATGTTGGCGAAACCGAGGAAACCCTGAAAAAACAGGGCCGTAAATACAAGGTCGGCAAGTTTCCCTTCCTCGGCAACGCGCGCGCCAAAGCCAATTTCGCCGGCGACGGCTTCGTCAAGATCCTGGCCGACGCCGAAACCGACCGTATCCTCGGCGCGCATATCATCGGACCCATGGCAGGCGATCTGATCCACGAGGTTTGCGTCGCCATGGAATTCGGTGCGGCCGCCGAAGATCTCGCGCGGACCTGCCATGCGCACCCGACCTATTCCGAGTCCGTCCGCGAAGCGGCCCTGGCCTGCGGCGACGGCCCGATCCATGCCTGACTGCCCGGCACTGCACGGTCTTTGAGATACCGCGCAGTGCCGCCTTACGGAAAAACTGGTCAAAACCTTCGCAAGATGTAAAATCATCGTGATAGCACGCATCGCGGGCGTCATAATGGTTCGTTTTTCGGGGCGCCACGCCGTCCCGGGGGGCTTTTGGATTTTGAGTGCACGAATGACGCGTTTTCTTTTTCTCCTTGTTATCAGCCTGTTCCTCGGCGCGCCCGCCCATGCATTCGGGCCCGGCACAGGGTCGTTCGAAGATCTTGAATTCGTGAGCGAAACCAGCATCTCCGATGACAGCGGATCGGCACTGGCCTTGTGTCACACGACGGACGACCTCCGCTTTATGGGCTTCACGCTGCTGAGCACGATCACGGGATATGCGCTGTCTCCTGACGCCTGCGGAACGCAAATCGCTACCCGCCTCGGTCCTGAAGACATGCAGGCCGCGCAAGAGGCGGGCGAGATCGACAGTGCTTTGCCGGTTTTTGCAAGGAACGATGTGCAGCGTAATCTGACCAATTATGGTCTCTGGCTGGCGATTATCCTGGGGCTCGTGGCGGTCATCATCCGGCGTGTCAAATCGCTGCTCGGATACGACCTGCGCGGCCCGCTACGACGCAAGACGACGCAAAGGATTATCTCGGCGATGTGTCATGCAGGTCAATGCGACGGTATTATCGACAGCCGTGAAATCGCCCTGATCCGGCGCACCGCACAGCGGCTTACCCGGCGTGGCGTCCGGACCGCCGATGTCGTCAAAGCCGCAGACAGGACGAAGGACAGGTTGACCGAACAGGATTACATCGATTTCGGAAACGGGCTGCGGGACGGTGAAAAGGATGTTCTGATGCAGGCTGTTTTCTTCATCGCGCTGCAGGGCAACCGCGTCTATCCCAAGGAATACCAGTTCCTGACCGACCTTGCGCATGGCATCGGGATGCCGGGCGAGGATTTCCGCAGGGTCATGAACGTCGCGCTAAGCGATCTCGATCACCATCCGGCCCCCTAGGCCTTGAGCATCCGCAAACCCTGCGTTGCATCCGTACGCACCGCAAGCCGCAGGCCCGGCTCGTCGCCCGCCTTCAGGGCCGACAGAATCTGCCTGTGCTGGTAAGGCGGTTCGGTGCGTCGCAAGCGTCCGTAAAGCGCCCGCATTGTCGGCCCAAGTTGCAGCCAGACGGTTTCTGTCATGGCCAGCATCGCCGGCGCCTGCGCGCGCAGGTACAATGTGCGGTGAAACTCCAGATTGACGCGAATATAACCGGTCGCATCCTGGCGGGCGATCGCCTGACTGACGCTCTGGTTGATCGCTTCAAGCCTGTCGATCAGGGCGAAATGCGCGCGCGGCAGGGCACGCGACGCCAATTCGGGTTCCAACAGTGCGCGCAGCGCGGCCAGTTCCTCGATCCGGTCATTGGACAGCTCCGGCGTCGACACCCGGCCCGATGACGACAGGAACAGCGCACCTTCCGCCACCAGCCGCCTCACGGCCTCGCGGGCGGGCGTCATGGAAACATCGTAGGTCTTTCCGATACCACGCAATGTCAGCGCGGCGGCGGGTGCTATCTCGCCATGCATGATACGTGTCCGCAGGGCGCGATAGACACGTTCATGCGCGGCGGTTGTGGTGTCCTGGATACGCGGTGCAATCATGGATCGCGATTGTGATCACAAACCCTTCAACGGTCAATCGTCGAAGGTCACGCGATGCAGCAGGTCACCATGCTGCCGGAGCCATTGCCTGTGCTGCACATAATCGGGACAGAGGTCCGCCACGAGACGCCAGAAGGCCGCCCCGTGGTTCATCTCGCGCAGGTGCGCCACCTCATGGGCGGCGACATAATCGAGAACGGCTGGCGGTGCCATGATCAGGCGCCACGAATACATCAAGGCGCCACCGGATGTGCAGGACCCCCAGCGCGACCGCGTATCACGCAAGGTTATTCGCGTGTACTTCAGCCCCAATGCCGCCGCATGGGTGTCCGAAGCCGCCGCCAGAGCGTTGCGCGCCGCATGTCGCAAGTAGGCGCGCAGTTGCGGCCCCACAGGCCGCGAGGCGGCGACTTCGAGCGTCGTGCCAACCTGCCGTACATGTCGCCCGCTCCCGGCTACGATGGCGCGCGGTTCCCCCGCGACCATCACACTGCCGCCGATCGCCGCCGGCACTGGTGTCGTGATATGTGCAAGCTGAGTGCGCAGCCAGTCTGCCTTGCTTTCGAGGAAAGCGATTCCCTCTGTCTCGGGCGTGGCGACTGGCAAGGTCAGGCTGACCTGTCCATCAAGGCGCGACACACGCAAGGACAGCCGACGCGCGCGTGCCGAGCGGCGCAGCGTCACTGCGATCGGGGGCTTGCCAGCAAGGGTGAGATGACCCATATCCACCTATCTGAAGTTAGTGGTGCCAAAGGCTTTGACACGCCTTTGTGCTTATGGCAGTTGGCACCGATCACCCGCAAGGGACCACCAGAGTTTTTGAAGGGATAGCCAATGCCTAAGGAAGAGTGGGGCACAAAGCGTCTTTGCCCCGATACCGGCAAGCGCTTCTACGACCTGAACGCCAACCCGATCATCAGTCCCTATACCGGCAAGGAAGTCGCGATCGACACTTCCAAGACCCGCACGATGGTCGCGGACGCCGAAGACGCGCAGACCGCCAAAATGAAAGAGACGACCGAGGAAGAGGATCTGGTCCTCGACGACGACGAGGAAGAAGACGTCGATCTCGGCGATGACGTGCTCGAGGACGATGACGACGACGAGACTGTTTCGCTGGACGAACTGACCGACGTAGCCTCGGACAGCAACGACGACTAATTCCACGAACCGGGCGCGGTTTTCGCTTGATCTCGCCCGGAACGCTGCATAGACAGCGCCCAGCGGTTTCGCCGCACCTTTGGGGCCTTAGCTCAGTTGGGAGAGCGCTTGCATGGCATGCAAGAGGTCAGGGGTTCGACTCCCCTAGGCTCCACCATCCCGCACTTTTGG
>JGI12210J13797_10594013_pt1 | contig 10480 bp, 7 predicted proteins | sample ElkSlonscriptome_3_FD_13797 | JGI IMG/M metagenome (IMG submission 13797) | reverse complement strand
TCGGCGGGCAACCGAGACCAACCGCCTACAGGGTCAACACCAGCTTTCCGATATGCTGTTTGGTCTGGAAGGCGGCCTGTGCCTCGGCGATGCGTTCAAGTGGAAAGGTCCGCGAGACTAAGGGACGAATGCGGCCCTGCTCGATGTAACCGATCAGCGCGGGAAAGACCTCCGGCTCAAGTACGGTGCAGCCGAACAACGTCAGGTCCTTGAGGTACAAGGTGCGAACGTCGAGTTCTACCAGGGGGCCTGAAATGGCGCCGGATGTGCCGTAACAGCCCCCTCGACACAGCACGTCCAGCAGCGACGGGAACGCGGGCCCAGCGACGAGATCGATGACCACGTCGACGCTAGACCGCCCCAGCACCTCGGCCGGAGTGTCGCTCCGCGCTAGCACCTGATCGGCGCCGAGGGCGCGGATGGCGTCCGCCTTCTCGGGACTGGTGACGGCGATGACCTCTGCCCCCCGCATGTGGGCTAGTTGGACAGCGGCAGACCCAACGCCACCGGAGGCGCCGGTGATCAGCACCCGCATGCCGCGAGCAACCCGTGTTCGGTGCAACAGGTTCTCGGCGGTGGAGTACGAGCAAGGGAAGGAGGCAAGTTCGATATCGCTCACCAGGCTGTCGATGCGATGGGCGTGTCGGGATGCGACCACGACATACTCGGCGAAGCCGCCGTCGCACTCGGAGCCGAGGAACCAAGGCGGGTCGAGCGACTGGCCGCCGGCCTCGCGCAGACAGGGCTCCACCAGCACCCGTTCGCCGATGCGCTCACTGCTCACGCCGTTACCGACCGCGACGATGTGCCCGCAGACATCGATACCCTGAATGCGGGGAAACCGCAGCGAGGCACCGGTCCAGCTCGCATCGGCGGCCGCGCCGCCCTGCTGTTTGGAATACCAGCCGACACGGGTATTGATGTCGGTGTTGTTGACGCCGGCGCCACCAACGCGAATCAAGACATCGGCGGCGCCCGGTGTTGGTGTCGGGATGTCATCGCAGTATTGGAGCTTGTCGACGCCGCCATGGCCCGTCAGCCAGACGCCGCGCATGGTTGATGGTGGGGTCATACTCAGCCCGTGTTGCGCATACCCGCGGCGATGGCGTTGATGGAACGCAGCAGCGGATCGAGCCATTGCTCGCGTTGTTCCGGGACGGACTCGCCGCGGTAGCGCTCCAGCAGCGCGATCTGGACGTGGTTCAACGGGTCCAGATAGGTGTTGCGGCGGGCCAATGACAATTGCAGGTCCGGCGTCTCTTCCATCAGGCCGTGCAGACCGGCGAGGTTGAGCACCTGGGTCAGCGTGCGCTGGTATTCGTCCGAAATGGTGCGGTAGATCGCCTCGGCACGGGCGCGGTCCGGCGCCAGGCGCAAGTACTCGTGGGCGATATGCATCTCGGCCTTGAACAGCGCCATCTGGGTGTTGCTCAGGATGGCGCGGAAGAATGGCCACTCCTCATACATCTTCTGCAACTTGGCAAGACGTTCCAGGTCGGAGCCGCGCCAGCGCTCGATTGCGGTCCCGATGCCATACCACGCGGGCAGGGTATGCCGCGATTGAGCCCAGCCGAAGACCCAAGGGATGGCGCGGATGGAGCCCAGCGAGCGGTCCTTCTTCTTTCGGTGCGACGGACGCGAGCCGATGTTGAGCAGCGCGATGGCATCGACCGGCGTCACTTCGTAGAAATAATCCAACAAGCCGTCGGTATCATAGATGAGTCCACGGTAAGCTTCCTCGCCGAGCGTCGCGAGCTCCTCCATAATGCCGAGGTAGTCCTTGCGAGGCTTCATCGGTGGTTCCACGACGCAGCGGCTGGCCTTGATCAGTCCACTGATACCCATGGTCAGCTCGTACAGCGCCGTTTCCGGGTTGGCATAGCGATAAGACAGCACTTCGCCCTGCTCGGTGAACTTGATCTGGCCGTGCACCGTGTCGTCTGGCTGCGACAGGATGGCCTCATGGGTTGGGCCACCGCCACGGCCGACAGTACCGCCGCGACCATGAAACAAGCGGCACTGCACGCCGCGGCTGCGGGCCAGGGCGATGATCTTCTCCTGCGCCTCGTAGAGGTTCCAGGCCGAGGACAGGATACCGCCGTCCTTGCAGGAGTCGGAGTAACCGAGCATCACCTCCTGCAGGTTGCCCGACGCCTTCAGCAACGCCGCGTAGGTGTCGTTGTCAAACAGCGTTGACATGACCGAATCGATGTGTTCCAGGTCTTCGATGGTCTCGAACAACGGCGAGATTCGAAGATCGCAGAACCAGGCACCGGCATCGCCCTGGCCGATATAGCCCGCCAGCCCCGCCAGACGCGCCAGCAACACGACCTCCATCACATGGCTGGCGCTGTGGGTCATGGAGATGACATAGGCACCGAATACCTGCTGACTGATCTCGGCACGCATGCGCGCGATGACCTCGAACACCTCCAGCGTCTCGCGTGTCTCCGCTGTCAGCGTGCCCTTGTCGATGTGGAACGGATGCGGGTGAGCGATGGCCTCGGCCAATGCCAGCAGCTTCTGCTGTTCGGTGAAGGCCTGGTAGAACGGCGCTCCAGGCTGGCGCGCAAACAGCTCCGTCACCGCCTGCGTGTGCCGCGTCGACTCCTGGCGAATATCCAAATGCACCAGGTGAAAACCGAAGCTCTCCACCAGACGGCTCAGGTCTTCCAGCGTACCGTCGGCGGCGTTGGCGTCACCATGGCTTACCAGCGAATCACGAATCAGGTAAAGATCATCGAGTAATTCGCGCTCGTCCGCATAGCCCTTTACCGCGTCGCAGTGATAGTCTTCCCCAGCGATGCGCGCCCGCACCCGCGCCAGGTTGGTCTCAAGCCGATGCCGGACGATGGCAAGCTTGCGTCGGTAGGGCTCGTGAAAGTAGCGGCGCTGGGTCTGCCCCATGGTGCCGAGCCAGTAATCCTCGTCCGCGTCGAGACTGTCGAGGAACGCCGGGGACGGCTGCACAAGCGTGCTGGAGTGGCTCAGGATGCGCGTCAGCGACTTCACCCGCGTGATGTACTCCTCCAGCACCAGCTCGCAATGCATTCGCACCGTGAGTTCGGTGGTCTCCGGCTGCACATAGGGGTTGCCGTCGCGGTCCCCGCCAATCCACGAGCCGAAGGCGACGAAGCTCGGCACCCGCAGGCCGCTGTCGCTGCCATAGGTGCGCCGCACGGCCCGCTCTAGGTTGCGATAAATCTGCGGCAGGGTCGTGAACAACGACTCGCGGAAAAAATACAGCCCTTGGCGCACCTCGTCGGTCACCTGGGGCTTGTGCACGCGCACCTCGTCGGTCTTCCAGAGGATCTGGATCTCGCTCAGGATCTCGCCGAGCCGGTCCTGTTGTTCTTCTTGATTCAGTTTGTGCCGGTGCAGGTCCAGCATCAGCAAAAAGATACGCCGCTGAGTCTCTAGCGTCGTGCGACGTTTGGCCTCGGTCGGGTGTGCCGTGAACACCGGCAGATACGCCAGATGATCGAACAGCGTTTGCAGCTTGTCCGGCCCGACACCTTCCTCCGCGAACTGCCGCAGGGTATGATCGAAGGAACCACGCCATAGCCGTCCGCCAGCGCTGACCAGTGTGCGCCGATGCAGAAAACCGTGCACTTCCTCGGCGATGTGCGCCAAGGAGAAGTAGATGGTGTAGGCCCGGATCACCTCGGATAACGTCAGCGGATCGAGCCCGTCGATGCGCTTCATCAGCTTGTCACGCAGCTTTTGATCATCCTGCTCGCGCAGCGCAAGAAACCCGTCGCGTAGCCGCTCCACCACCACCAACACGCGCTTGCGACTGTACTCGCGGAGCACCTCCCCGAGCAGAGAGGCGAACAACTGAATATCGCGCTCCGGGCCGGAGACCGGCTCGACCGTTGTCTGCTGCTTGTCTGTCATGGTGGTGGACTGCTTGCTGGAGGCGGGACAATAGGGAACGAAAGCCGGCCGCGGGGGGATGATGGCCAACGCCCAGTCTACCCCGCCCAACCCGAGCCTGAAAAGGCGCCGTTGCTGGCAAACTGATCCATCGCGGCCGACTTGCATCGCGACCCGTTTGCGACACCGAACGACAGCGCTCGCCCCGGAATCCACTGCTTGGTGCTTGCGATTTCCAGCGTATCGCGCAGACTTGCCCTTAAGAGATCACTAAAGGAATGGCCGATCCACGCCGCTGAGCGCCCAGCCAATCCGTGCCACACCGACTCCGTGTAAAACCAAGGAGACAACGATGACCGATTCAAACAAGCATGACGATCAAGGCCAGGATAAAGACCCATTGGTCGGCGCCTATGAGGAGATGCTAAGGCGCACCCGCGAGGGAATCCAAGAGGCCCAGGAGTCGACCCCAAAGCTGCAACACATGCTGGAGAGCGTGCGCGACAACATGGTCGAACTCGGCGAGCTAACCCGCGAGGAGGCGCAAAAGATCTCCCACTACATCGAACGCGACATCGAGGACGCGGCCAGCTACATCGTCGAGACTGGCGATGACCTACGCAACTGGTGGCGGTTTGACCTTGAGCTGATCGAGCAACGCATGCTCGACGCCTTCACCAGCGTCGCTGATATGACCAGCCTGGAGCTCGGTCAGTGGGCTGAGCAGGCACGTCGAGCAACCCTGTATCAGGCTGGCCAGATCACCGGGCCGGGTACCCTGGTCTGCGATCAGTGCGGCGCAGAGACCCACTTCACCCGCACCGGCCGCATCCCCGCCTGCGCCGACTGCGGCGGACTCGCATTCCGGCGCCCCGGGAGCAGCACTGGCGTGAGCAAGGACCAAGCATCGCGCTAGCCTGCGACAGGATGCCGTGCTGCTCAACCGGTACATTCTAAACGCCGAGGGCCTAGGGGCAGCGGTGCAGAAATTCCGATACCGTTTTCGATCGTTGTCGTTGTCGTTGTCGTTGTCGTAATCTTGATCGAGCTGGATCGCCGTTGGTCGCGTCGAACGATTGCGATTACGACAACGACCACGACAACGGCCCAGAACGGGGCCTCGCGACTTCTAACCTGCAACACTAGGGCCGCTGTTAAGCGCAATTGCGCAGGATTTGCCCCTGGCTCCTGGCCCTCGGCCCTTGGCCCTGATCCCTAGGCCCTTCCGCCGGCAAGCGCATCATTGCGGTAACAGGTGCCGCAAAGGCAAAGCGCTAGCACCCTCAAGGAAACCCCATCAATGCCCCAGACTGCCGTCGTCACATCTCTGTTGCTTGCGCTTCCTGTCGCAGTCCAGATCGGATTGGTCGTGCGCATCCTGCTGCGTCCAAATCGCGAACCCGCGTCGCGCATTGCCTGGGTGGTGGTGGTCGTCGCGCTGCCGGTACTGGGCATCTTCGCCTACCTGCTGCTCGGCGAGGTCAACATCGGCCGGCGCCGAGTCGAGCGCATGCGTGTAGTGCTGGCGCAGATGCCGCACGTGCGCGATGCGCCCGGCGCGGAGGCACCAGAACTGACGCCACAGATACCGCAACGCCACACACATCTGTTCCGGGTGGGTCAGTCCATCAGCGGGTTCAAACCCATCGGCGGCAACCAGGCCCACCTGCCTGCGGATTCCGACGCCGTGGTGGACGCCATGGTGGCGGACATCGATGCAGCGCGGGATCACGTGCACGTCCTGTTTTACATCTGGTTGCCAGACAACAACGGCCGCAAAGTCGCCGCGGCGCTGATGCGGGCCGCCGCGCGCGACGTCACCTGCCGCGCGATGGCGGACGACTTGGGCTCACGCGCCATGATCCGCTCAAAGCATTGGCGAGACATGGGCGCTGCCGGCATTCGGCTGGCTCGTGCGCTCCCCATCGGCAACCCGCTATTGCGCATGCTGGGAGGGCGCATTGACCTGCGCAACCACCGTAAGATCGTCGTCATCGACGACTGGATCACTTATTGCGGCAGTCAGAACTGCGCCGACCCGGCTTTTTTGGTCAAGGCCAAGTACGCCCCCTGGGTCGATGCGATGCTGCGCTTCGAAGGGCCGATCGCGCGCCAGAACCAGCACCTGTTCGCGGGCGATTGGATGGCCCACGTCGACGATGATATCGACGCCCTGCTGCTGCGCCCGCTGCCGCCGACGCAACCCGGGCTGCCCGCGCAGGTGATTGGCACCGGGCCCACAGTGCGCTACTCAGCCATGCCGGAGATGTTCGAGACGCTGATCTACAGCGCCCGCCGGGAACTGGTCATCACCACGCCCTACTATGTCCCCGTCGAATCCATGCAGGCGGCTCTGTGCGCCAGCGCCCGGCGCGGCGTCGACACGCGCATCGTCTTTCCCGCCCGCAACGATAGCTGGGTCGTCTCCGCCGCCAGCCGCAGCTACTACGCCGACCTACTCGCCGCTGGCGTGCGCATCTTCGAATATGTCGGTGGCCTGTTGCACACCAAGTCACTGACCCTAGACGGCGAGGTGACGCTGATCGGCTCCGCCAACATGGACCGCCGCAGCTTCGAGTTGAACTACGAGAACAACATTCTGTTCTACGACCCGGCGCTTACCGTCGAGGTGCGCCAGCGCCAACAATGCTACATCGATCAGAGCGAGCCGGTCGACCCGGGCAAAGTCGAGACTTGGACATGGAAGCGACGGCTTTGGAACAACACCGTCGCGATGCTCGGACCGGTGTTATAGCGGACAGCAGCAAGTCTCGAGAGGCGAAATTCGAGGAAGACAAGGGAGATCAGAAGGTTCTTCGCGGGACATAACCATTGATTTGTTCCTTCAGGAACTCAGTTGACATCGTTTTTTCCTACCTGCTCAACGCCCCTCGATAATACGCTGCATTGCCCGCTGCACACGATTACCCGGCACGGCAAAGCCGATGCCGACATTGCCGCCGGTCGGGCCGATCAGCGCGGTATTGACGCCGACCACCTCGCCGGCGAGATTAATCAGCGGTCCGCCGGAATTGCCGGGGTTGATCGAGGCGTCGGTCTGGATCAGCTCGCCCAAGGTGTCCTCGGCGATCCCGGTGCGCCCGACCGCGCTGACGATGCCCCAGGTCACGGTCTGACCGAGCCCGAACGGATTGCCGATGGCGACGACGAAGTCGCCGACCTCGAGCTCGTTGGAGTTGCCAAAGCGCAGCCGAGGGGCCGTGATCGGCTGAATGCGTAAGACCGCGATGTCCGTGCCAAGATCGCTTCCGATTAAGCGTGCCTTGAAGCTGCGCCGGTCCTTGAGGGTAACCGTGATGTCGTCGGCGTCTTCGATAACGTGGGCATTGGTCAGCACCAGACCACGGTTGCCATCGATGATGACGCCGGAGCCAACGCTCTGACGCTCCTGGACCTGGGACGGGGCGGGCAACACCAGATCGAACTCCCGCAGGAACCGGCGGAAGTCCGGATCACGCAGGAACGGATGATCTTCCATGACCACCTCCGAGATCACGGCAACGTTCACCACCGCCGGAGTGATGTCGCGCAACAGCGGCGCCAGGGACGGGTATCCGCCCTTGGTCTTACGGTAGGGGAAGTCGTCTCCTCCCGCCCTGCCGATCAAGGGCGGGCCGACGGGCGGCGAGACGCCCTGCTGCATCGCCGCGCAGCCCGACAGCAACAACGCGCCGAACATCAGCGCCGTGAGCCCGAACCAACTGCAGACGATGCCAAGACGTTGCCAGCCGACTGTCGCGCTGCTCAAGATCATCGCTGCCTGGTCAAGTCGCCAGCCTTGCGCACGCCCACTGAAGCCTCACCAATGACAAGGGCGCCGGTCATGGGCATCTTAGTAACGGGCCAGGCTCGGCGCACGCGCCAGCGCGCTGGCCACCTGCAGACGAAAGCCATAATCAACCGGCTGATTGATTAGCAGGCTGAACGGCACCCAGGCGTTGCCGCGGCGCACCCAGCCCGCGTAGCAACTGACGCCCCGCAGTGTGCCGGTCTTGGCGCGCACGCTGGCGTTGTTATCCTGCTGCGGCACCAACCGGCGATAGGCGGCCATGGCATCGAGCACGTCGATGAGTTGCCTGCCGCTGAGTCGATTACCACGGGATAGGCCAGCACCGTCTTCGATCGTGAAATTGCGCCAGCCAAACTGCCGTTGCGCCCAGCCTTCCACTACCCGTTGCGACGCGGCCATGCTGCTCCGACCGCCCTGCTCGCCGAGCAACAGAAACAGGTTGTTGGCGACGAAGTTGGTGGAATACTCCAACATGTTCGTCACCACCGTCTCCAGCGTGCGACTGTTGCGGTGGCTGTAGAGCATCTTAGCGCCCGTTGGCAGCGAAGCGATTTCAACGCCGCCACCGACGGCGATGCCCGCAGCCTTGAGCTTGGCCTCCAGCAATTCGCCGAAGTAGTTTAGGGAGTTGGCGCGGGTCTTGAGATTGACGCGCTGCTTGCCGTTGCCCATCCCCGCGGCCATGCGTTTCGCCGTCGCCGTGATCGGCGTCTGCGGCTCCGCGCTGCTGATGCGGCCTCCAGAAACGCGCACGTTTACCGTGTTGAAGTTGACGGCCAAGGCCGTGACCGGGGCATCATAGGGGTTGTCGCTCGACGACCGGCCCGGGATCTTGTCGCTCGCCACGAACAAGGTGTCGTCCAGCCCGATGCCATTCACATCCCTCAGACCCTGGCGCTTGAGCCCGGCCACGGCACGGTCGAGTTCCTCCGACACGAGGTAAGGATCGCCACCGCCCTTGACCCAGAGGCGGCCATCGCGGCCGCGGTAGAAGTCCGTCGTAAAGCGGTGATCGAGGCCCCAGCGCTCGATTGCGGCCAAGGCCGTCACCAGCTTCATCGTGGACGCCGGCACCATGGGCCGGTCGGCGTTGGCGCTGATCACCTCCTTGCCTCCTTCGTCGACGACCAGGCTCGCATTCGACAACGACACGGCACGGCTGATCGGGTCGGCCGAAACGGTCGCGGCAATCGGCAAGAGCAACAGGGCGCACAGCAAGTTGGTGTGTCGCAAGAGGGCGGACTGAACGGGCATGTAAACGGATTCCTGATCGCAAGGTGTGTGATGTATTGGGATCGGCGGCGGCTCGCGCGCCCGCAACGCCATGCCTCCGGTGTGTTCGGAGCTTAGGCGATTGGCAGAGATTTTGATACTACCGTGCGCGCAAGGCAGCCTGTCGGCAAGGTCACCGTTAGCCGTCTCGGGCGCAGCCGACGACCGACGGCAGCAAGCTATCGACGGTGAGATGCGCCGCAATCAGTCCCGGTCGCGGCTGTTGCATCCAGGGCACCACGCCTAGGCACGGGGCGTCGATCAGCGCAGCCAGCGTGGCAATGTTCTCGTCACGAGCGAGCATGTCCGGGTCCAGCAGGTTGGCCACCCAACCGGCCAGGCGTAGCCCGCGGGAACGGATGGCCTCGACCGTCAGCAGGCTATGGCTCAGACAACCCAGGCGCAACCCGATCACCAGCACCACCGGCAGACCCAGGGCCGCCGGCAGGTCGCTGACCGCGAGCGACGGGCCCAACGGCACCAGCCAACCGCCGACGCCCTCCACCACCACCCAGTCCGCTTGCTCGGCGAGCTCGCGGTGGGCGTCGCGGATGCGCCCCAGCTGCACCTCGACACCAGCCTCGCCGGCGGCGATGTGAGGCGCGATGGGTGGCTCAAAGGCGTAGGGATTGACCGTCTCATAGGGGACATCGATAAGCCCCTGGGCACGCAGCCGCACGGCATCCTCACAGCGCAGTCCCTGTTCACCGACAACCCCTCCTGACGCCACGGGCTTCATGCCAAGCACCGCTATGCCCCGCTCTTGCAACGCCACCATGAGCCCAAGGGAGACCTCGGTCTTGCCGACGCCGGTATCGGTCCCTGTGACGAAAATTCCCCTGTTCATGGTCGTTGGGCATCCGTCGCTGTACGGGCAACGCGGTGAGCCCTGGAATAGGCCCGGCCAATCGCACTGACCGGAATCGCGATCCCGTCGCCGGTGTCGACCTGGGGCTGCGTCTTGGTGCCCACCCAGGCGTGACCATAGACCACTTCCCAGGTGGCTGGCAGCTTGCCATCGCAACGATGCTGCTCGTAGGCGGCCTCCATGGCGGCGAGGCGACGACGACCGGTCATGCCCCGCGAGCGCTCCGCCAGCGCGTTTCGGGCGCCGATCTGCTTCAGGTCACGCATCAGGCCACGGACACTCGGGTAGGTGACGGTCATGCGCTCGGCGTCCATGACCGGATCGGCAAAACGCGCGCGCAGCAAGGCGTCGCCGACATCATGCATATCCAGAAACGGGCTGACATGGGCATGGTCATCGACGGTGGCCCAGGCCGCACGCAACTCCATCAACGTGTCCGGCCCAAAACTGCTGAACATCAGCAATCCGCCCGGACGCAGCACGCGCATCAGCTCCGCGAATACCCGGTCCAGCCCGTTGGCCCACTGCAGCGTGGCGTTGGAGAAGATCAGGTCCACGGAATCGTCCGCGAGTGGCAACGCCTCCATGTCCGCGCAGATCAGGCGCGGGCGGTTCAGCCAGCTGCCGCGACGTCGGGCCCGCGCAAGCATTCT
>JGI12210J13797_10289525_pt1 | contig 10480 bp, 9 predicted proteins | sample ElkSlonscriptome_3_FD_13797 | JGI IMG/M metagenome (IMG submission 13797) | reverse complement strand
ACCGCCCCGGCAACCGCCGGCGCAAGCCCCTCGACCCACTCGACTTCACATGACTGCTCCATCACCGCCACCATTCGACAGGGCAAAGACCGTCGTACCGGAACGGTGAATCCGAGCGAGTGTCGGAACAAATCCGCGAGCTCCGGACGGGTAAACGCGCCCTGCACACTGGCCACCGCATCGTGATGCACCACGCCGCTACGACTGACCAATCGAGCGGCCGCCGCCACCAGCGCCAAATTCAAACGGGAGCGTTCCAGGTCACAGACGACCACACTCCGACGACTCGCCCGCCACATCTCTTGGATCAATCGGATCGCCTGCGGCTCGTTGAGATGATGCAGAAACAGCGAACAAGTCACCACGTCGAAGCCGCCCGGCAACCCGTCACAGAGGCAGTCGCGCTGTACGGTCGCCAAGTCCACATTCGCCCGTTGAGCCTGCTCGGAAGCCGCCTCCAGTGCCGTCCCACTTCGGTCGAGTGCCGTCACATGCAACGGAAACCCCTGCCGCCGAGCACGCACCAACCAAGCCACCGGCAGATCACCGCCACCGCTGGCGACGTCGAGCACACGCATCGGGCGGCGAGGCTTTGCCGGCGCTAACCGCAATAGTCGGCGATAGAGTACTGACGAGACGCCGCTGAGTGAGTTCAACCGACGCAGCCCCGCCAATGCCAAGCGGTGCTCTTCCGGATCCAGATCCAGAGCGTCCATCTGCTCGTCGACCAACCGCCTGGTGAAAGTCATGGGGACGATGCGGCAACCTCGTTCTCCAAACGGTCCGCCTCGGACTCTCCGCCGTCCTCGGCGGCCGTTGCGAACTCGTCCAGATTCTGAATTGTCGTTTGGGCGATCGTCTCGAGTGCCTCACGAGTGAAAAAGGCTTGATGCGACGTCACCAGAACGTTGGGAAACGTCAACAGGCGACTCAACACGTCGTCCTGAACCACTTGCTGTGACAGGTCCTCAAAGAACACTCCCGTCTCCTCCTCGTAAACGTCCAGTGCGAAACCGCCGAGTTGCTTTGATTTCAGCCCGTTGATCGCGGCCGTCGTATCCACCAGGCCACCTCGTGAGGTGTTGATCAGGATCGCTCCCGATTTCATCTTTGCCACTCGCGCCGCATTGACGAGGTGGTGCGTCTCCGGCGTCAGCGGACACTGTAGCGAAACCACGTCACTGCGTCGGAGCAAGTCGTCCAAATCGACATAGCTTCCCCACCGTTTGGCCTCGTCCACCGGATAAGGGTCATGCATCAGAATTTCACAGCCGAAACCGGCCATGATCTGCACCAACACTTGGCCGATCGTTCCGGTTCCAATGACACCGAACGTCTTCTGGTGCAGATCAAACCCGAGCAAACCGTCGATGGAAAAGTTGTTCTCACGCACCCGATTGTACGCTTTATGAATCTTCCGATTAAGCGTCAACAACAGCCCGACCGTGTGCTCGGCGACGGCGTGAGGCGAGTAGCGTGGCACCCGGGCGACCCGGATGTCATGCTCGGCCGCCGCTTCCAAGTCGACGTTGTTAAAGCCGGCGCACCGCAGCACGATGAAACGGACGCCCGTTTCGGCAAGTCGGCCGAGCGTCGCGGCACCGAGCGAATCGTTGACGAAAGCGCACACCGCCTCACTACCCTCGGCCAAAACCGCCGTCGATTCGTCGAGCCGGGGCTCGAAGAATTGAAACGTGTGGTCGGACGATTCACTCGCTTCGGACAAAAAGTGACGGTCGTACGGCTTGGTGCTGAAACAAGCAACCTTCATTCGCGGCTCTCCTCGGTGTCATGCTCCAATTCAGTGGCTCCTCCGTCGGCTCTTCAACTGGCAGCTGCAGCATCACGGGTGCGTTCCACAGCGGCGGGCGAACGACGCAACCGCCATACCAACGTAGCAACGCTGACACCCAGTACCAACACGCTGACCCACTGCGATATCGAAAGCGCCGTTCCGAATTGCCCCGGCTCGTCGATTCGCAACCACTCCAAATAAATCCGTAAAACGGCGTACAGGCAAAACCCGATCAACATCAGCACGCCCGGCTGCGGCCGCCAACGGCGGTGAAGCCACCATTCCACGCCCAACAGTGTCAGGGTCGCGGCGAGCGCCAACAGCGCGCTGATCACTTGCGTCGCCAACACCGGCATCGCCGAGGAGGGCAACTCCTCGGGAGCCCACTGACCGATCAATCGACCCTCCCGCACCGCGGCCAGCCCCACACGAATTTCTTCCACCGGCCGCGTCGGATCGGCCCGCTCCAAACTGCCCGGCTGAACGGCGAGCGTCAATTCATCCCCGACGGCAATCCCCGCCGAGTCCCCCAGACTACCCGTTCGGACCCGCCGGACGACCAAGTTTCTTTGCCCCGGTTGTAGATTCGCCACCGCATGCTCCGCCGGCGCCGCCCCCAACCCGATCAGTTCGCCGGTCAGCAACTGTTGTTGATACACCGGACTGCCCGGCGGAAAACGGATGGTCCACCAGTCGTTGACAGCCGCGGGGCCGCCGAAACAGCACCCGTGCATCAGACATCCCATCCGGCCGAACATCAGTCCGACAAAAATGCACGGGACGATCGCATCGCCCAAACGCCATGCCGGCCAACCGTTGCGGCGCACCACCCAAAGCGAAGCGATCGTGCCGCCGATCAACCCGCCATAGACGACTAGCCCACCCTGCGTCAACGCGGCCATCGCCAGCAGCGTCTGACCAATCGTCTCACGTTGAAAATCATCAAAATACTGAATCACGTAGAACAGCCGAGCCCCGATCAGCCCGCCGGCAAACGTCCACGGATACATCCGCAGAATCGCCTCCGCCCCGATCCCGGCGCGTTCCGACCGCCATGCCGCCAGCCCGATCGACGCCACCGCCGCAAGCATCAGGAAAAGCCCATAACCGCGAACCGCAATGCCCAGCGGCTCCCCCGTCGGACCGACCACTTCCAAACGCGGCAACACCCAAACCAACACCGCCGCGGTCACGACCCAGACCCAACCCTGCTCCTGAATCAAGGTCCACACCGACGAGCCGCCTCGCCGCCACCGCGTCAAAATCGCCAGCAGCACGACCACCGTCAAAAGGATCAATCCCCAACCAAATCCCAACAGAGGGATGCCGGCCAGGTCGTGCGGAACGATGAACAGAGTACTTCGCATGAAACAGGACGACGGCAGGGTTGGAAGAGGGAACCGCAGGGGGCGGAAAACTGGGCCGGGACCGGCAACTTGAGCTGCAAGCGACTCCGTCAAGCCATCGTCGCATCCTGCGCCGCACAGAGAAAGCCGAATCCAGGGGACACGACCCGGACGACCGCTGCAATCCGACCGGCCCGGGCAAGTTAATTTGGCGATGCAGCGCGGGCCTGGGGAAGATGGGCAACAGTAACTATACTGGTCCCGCATCGGCCCAGTTCGCCAACGGAAGACCCGCCTATAGAAATAAGGGCGTTTCCGATTACCTTGGCAAGACAAGCCGAGACTTGGTGTTCAACCGAGCTTTCCGGACGTGCGTGCAAGCTGACGTACGTTCCAGGTCAGGCTGCATTCCAGCTCGGCTTGCGTTGAACGCGTCGGATGTCTAGCTGTAACCTCTCATCGTCACCCCCCTCTCCGTGTTTGCAAAGGTTGTGTTTATGCCCAAGGCGCTCTGTCTGACCAGCCTTGTGGCCTCGATCCTGCTGCTCGTGCTCTTCACAGCCGATCTGCTGATGGGCGTTGCCGGGATGAGCGACATAGCGCCCCTCGGCGCCGCCAGCCTGCTGATGGACGCCGGATTCGTGATCTTCGCCGGGATCCTGCTGTACATGAGCCTGACCACGTATCGGGAACAACGGTAGCCGGCCCAACCATGGTAACGGGCCCAGCTACTTTAAGCCGGCCCAGCTACCCTGAGCCGGCCCAGCTACTCCGAGCCGGCCCAGGTACTCCGAGCCGGCCCACGCCCTCGGAAATCCCCCATCGGTTTTGCCGTGCCGATCGAGATCTCTCCCGGCCGACTCATTGGCCGAAGCGGCCGGGCATGTTACCAAAGCGGCTGTCGGATCCCGATTTTCTTCACCGCGCGACTCAGCTGCCATGGCCGATCAACCCTCCCCCGAATCGTCTTCCCTGGAAGAGACCGTTCGCGACCTGCTCAGCGCCCACCCCGACCCGGAGACCGGCCGCCCGCTCGGCTCGATGGGCCAATTGAAGGAGCTATCCGTCAGTGAAACCGAAGTCATCGCTTCGGTCGGGATCACGAGCCACTGCCAACCGATCGCGGCGGAAGTTGCCCAGACGCTGACGGATAAAGTTCAAACCGTCGCGCCAGGCAAGACGGTTCGGATCGACACGCCGGTGCACGACCGCCCGCCAGCCCGCTTGGGACAAGTCGAGCTCCGCACCAAGAGCGTCATCTTGGTCGGCAGTGGCAAGGGAGGCGTCGGCAAGAGTACCGTCGCCGCCTCTTTAGCACTGACCCTTCGCCGACTCGGAAGCTCGGTCGGCCTGATGGACGCGGACGTTTACGGACCGAGTATTCCACACCTGCTGGGACTCTCCGGCCGCCCCGCCATCTCGGAGTCGAAAAAGATCGAACCGATCCGCTTGCCCGATTCGATGCCCGTGATGTCGATGGGCTTCCTGTTGGAAAAGGATCAGGCGGTGATCTGGCGGGGGCCGATGCTGCACGGTTCGATCAACCAGTTTCTCAAGGACACCGATTGGGGCGAACTGGATTACCTGGTCATCGACATGCCGCCCGGGACCGGTGACGTCGCATTGACACTCTCCCAAGCCGTCCCGGTCGCCGGGGCCGTGGTCGTCTGCACGCCTCAAGAAGTGGCGCTGCTCGACGCCGTCAAGGCGATCAGTATGTTCAAGAAAGTCAATATCCCGATCGCGGGCATCGTCGAAAACATGAGCGGGTTTCTCTGTCCCGACTGCGGCAAGACCTATGACATCTTCGGACGGGGCGGTGCCCGACAAAAGGCCGAGGAACTGGGTGTCCCCTACCTCGGCGGCCTCCCCATCGACATCGCACTACGCGAGGCGGGCGACGAGGGACGACTGGCGAGTGAAATCGCCGAGCACCCCCAATCGCGGTCGCCGTTCGAACAGATCGCCCGATCGCTGGTCCGCAACCTCGCGGCGAAAGCCGCCGCGGCGCCCCCCAAGCCGTCTCTGCCCACGCTCTAAACCCGAACGGACCAGCCACGCCCGCCAAGAGCCTGACCCTTCTCAGAAATCCGTCGCGACGCCCGCCAAACGCATGATCTTCCCCACAACCCCGTAGCCACGCTCACCAAGAGCGTGATCTTCCCTAATACCCGTAGCCACGCTCACCAAGAGCGTGGTCTTCCCTAATACCCGTAGCCACGCTCGCCAAGAGCGTGGTCTTCCCTAATACCCGTCGCCACGCTCGCCAAGAGCGTGGTCTTCCCTAATACCCGTCGCCACGCTCACCAAGAGCGTGATCTTCCCTAATACCCGTAGCCACGCTCACCAAGAGCGTGATCTTCCCTAATACCCGTCGCCACGCTCGCCAAGAGCGTGATCTTCCCTAATACCCGTCGCCACGCTCGCCAAGAGCGTGGTCTTCCCTAATACCCGTCGCCACGCTCACCAAGAGCGTGGTCTTCCCTAATACCCGTCGCCACGCTCACCAAGAGCGTGTTCTTCCCTAATACCCGTAGCCACGCTCACCAAGAGCGTGGTCTTCCCTAATACCCGTAGCCACGCTCGCCAAGAGCGTGGTCTTCCCGCCCGCTGGCGACAGACGCCATCGAAGCGTCTAAACGAGGAAACCGGTCGTCGCGGTTCCTTCTTCGCAGAGCTGGCAGCGAGAAAGGGGGAGGGCAGTGGTGATGTTCCGCGGCTACGCCAACTGCAGCGTCCCGACGACGTCGCGCACCCGACGGCAACCCGTTTCGGCCACCGCGGCGGGCAACCGGTCGATCAGATCCATCGACACGCGAGGGTTGTAATAATTGGCTGTCCCCACCTGAACGGCCGACGCGCCGGTCACCAAAAACTGCATCACGTCATCAATTGTGGCGATTCCGCCGATGCCGATGATGGGAATTTCCACCGCTTGCCGAACCTGGTGAACGCACCGCAGCGCAATCGGCTTGATCGCCGGCCCGCTCAAGCCGCCCATCCCGTTGCCCAACATCGGCTGACGGCGCCGCCAATCCACCGCCATACCCAGGACGGTGTTGACCAGACAAACGGCGTCGGCACCCGACTCGGCCGCCGCCTGCGCGATTTCGGCAATCCGCGTCACGTTGGGCGTCAACTTGGCCAGAACCGGAACCGCACAGTGGCTGCGAACCGCTTCGACGACCCGCCGGCAGGCCTCCGCGTCCGTCCCGAAGTCGACGCCGCCGCTGACGTTGGGACACGACAGATTCAACTCGATCGCGGCAACGCCGTGCTGGTCACCGACCCTAGCGGCGAGTGCCACAAAATCGTCGACCGTCCGGCCGGCGACGCTGACCACGATCGCCGTCGACCAGCGTGACAAGTAGGGCAAATGATGCTGAAGGAATGTCTCCACGCCGTCGTTGTCCAAACCGATCGCGTTGAGCAGCCCGGCGGCGGTCTCGACAGTCCGCCACGGTCGGTTGCCGATCCTTGGCTCCGCCGTGATCGTCTTGGGCAGGATTCCGCCGAGCCGATTGAGATCGACCACGTGCTCCATCTCCCGCGCATAGCCGAACGTCCCTGACGCCACCATGATCGGATTGGCCAGCGTCAATCGCCCCAACTGCACCTCGAGGTCGATCGTGTCGGGATCGACCGGCTCGGTCGTCTCCGGCGGAGTAGGAAAGGCGTTCGCGGTCATGAAAGGGAACAGATGTCGAAGGGAGAGAGGGAAAGACGAACTGGAAGGTGCCACGGACGACCGTCATAACATCGCAGCCCGATGAAAATCGGCAAGGTGCCGCCTACCGGCTGTCGCGAAGACCGCCCGATCGCAGACGAACGGTTGACTTCACTGGACGGGCGACGCCAAAACCAAACGCCGATGAATCTGTTCCATCAGACGCTGCGCGACGTGTGATTTACTACCCTGAATCGCTTCGATCACCCGCCCGGCCCGATCGAGCAATTCGACGGAGTTTTCGTCCGCGTCGATCGCGTCGGGCCCGTTGCTGACCATCAGGTCGCAATGCTTTCGTTCCAACTTGACGGTCGCGCGAAAGCGACGGTCGTCGGTCTCCAGCGCAAAGCCCACCACCCACTGGTCCGGCCGCTTGGATTGCCCCAAGGTCGCGATCACGTCGGGCGTTTCGATCAAGTCCAACTGCAACGGACGCCCGGTCTTGGCCAACTTCGAATCGGAGACCCGCCGCGGGCGGTAATCACACGGGGCAGCCGCACCGATCGCCCCGTCACATCCTTGAAACACCTCCCCGGCAGCGGCTAGCATTTCGTCCGTCGTGACGACCGAAATCAATTCGGCTTGCTCGGGATACGTCACCGCGACCGGACCGCTGATCACGACGACTTCGTGACCCAGCGAAATGGCCGCCCGTGCCAACGCTGCGCCCATCCGACCACTCGACGCGTTGGTGAGATACCGCACCGGGTCGAGGTATTGGCGGGTCGGGCCCGACGTGATCAAAATCCGTTGCTGATCGGTTGCTCTCACGAAGCAGCGTCATCCGATGGGGCGTCGCCTGTGACCGAGGCGATGATCTGCTGCAACCGATCGCCGCCGATTTCCATCCTTGCCGCTGAAAGAGCAAAGAGTCGCTTTTCCGACTCGTCCAATCGCCCGTCGGCGGCCATCATCCGAATCATATCGGCCAGCAATGCTTCGCGTTCGCCCGGGTCGGACGGCAATTCCAAAGCCGCATCCTCGCCGAGTCCGAACTGCAGCGCCGCCTCCAGGTCGCGCTCGCCGAGTCCTAGCTCGACGCACCGGTCCGCCACCAGATTGACTTCGCGTTGTCCGATCGACCCGTCGGCAAGCGCCATCACGACCAGATTGCGGAGTTGTCGCTGACGCTTGGTATAACTGAGCTCACTCACGGTTTCACTTTCTTTCGACTCAACCTTCGAACTCAAGCTCGAGCCCACCCATCAGACTCGCACAAAGGTTGTAAATCAGGGCGTAGATGATCCCCGTAATAAAACCAACTACGCCGTAGAAAAGTGGGATCAAGACAATCGCTAACAAACCGCCCACCGCCCCGCCGATTGCCGCGTCTCCACCGACGGCCATTCCCAGCAAGGAGAAGAGAAACATGATCACGCCGACGATGACGCCGAACAAAGCTAAGACAGCCCCCATAAGTTTGCCCGCGGAGAGCACGTCGACGCTTTTTAACTTCAACCGGCGTACATTCGCGGACTGGACGCCTCCCGACATTGCGGCGGAACCAGGGGCACCGTATGGATTACTCGGCGATTGACTCATCTCAAACTCGCTTCAGAAGGCATGGAGGGAAAAGGGAAATCAGCAGCCAGAGTCCGACGCGACAGCCGATCCGAGGACCGGGATCCGCGAATCCGATGCTGATCAAACTTTCGTCAGCGGTCCGTCGTCAAACCCCGCTTCCGTGCCAGAGCTTACCAAAACGTCTCGGCACAATCAGCCGGCCCTTTTCGAATTCCGCTGCCCTACCGCTGGATCTCGTACTCGGTGATCTTCCGGTACGCGGTCGCCCGGCTGATACCGAGCAGTTTCGCCGCTTTGGGCACGCTGCCGTCGCAGCGGTCGAGTGCTTTGCTGATCAGACGTTTCTCCCAAACGTCGATTCGAAGTGTATCGATGTGACTGGTCCCCGTGTCCCTCAGTCCCAGGTCGTCCTCGGTGATCGCCGGTTCGTCCGCCATCACGACGGCACTGTCGATCACGTTTCGGAGCTGACGGATGTTTCCGGGCCACGCGTACTGCAGCATCCGTTCCATCGCCGATTCACTAATCGACAAATGGGGACGCCCGTGCTGCTTTTGAAAATGGTCCAAAAAGTGGTGGATTAACAGTCCGATGTCTTCGCCACGCTCGCGAAGCGGCGGAACGGTCAATTCGAACACACTGAGACGGTAAAAGAGATCTTCGCGAAAGCGTCCCTCGCGGACGAATTCGCCTAGGTCACGGTTCGTCGCGGCGATCACCCTGACGTCGACCCGGACCTGCTTCGTCGCACCGACCGGCAGGAACGGATGCCCCTCTAAAATCCTTAACAACTTGGCTTGCCCGGCCAAACTCATTTCGCCGATCTCGTCCAAAAACAACGTTCCCTGATCGGCTTGTTGGAACAGCCCGTTGTGGTCCTGATCGGCACCGGTGAAGGCCCCTTTCTTATGTCCGAAGAGCTGACTTTCCAGCAGGTCGTGCGGGATCGCGGCACAGTTGACGGTCAACATCGGCCGGTCGCCGCGGGCGCTGCAGCGATGCACGGCGCGAGCGACCAGTTCCTTTCCCGTCCCGCTCTCGCCACGGATCAACACGGAGCCACTGGCGCGTCCGACGCGGCCGATCCGTTCCTTCAATCGGGCCATCGGTCGGCTGTCGCCGATCAACTCGTCCTGATCAGCATTCCGATCGGCGATCCGTTGGTGTTCGACCCGCAGCGTCTCGGCGCGGGTCGACTGGGTAATCCCGATTGCCAAAAGACCGGCCGCCCCCAGGGTCAGGTCCGTCTGTGACTCGTGGTACGGACCGCCGTGCCGACACAACACCAGGACTCCCAAGGCACGCGACTCGTAGACGATCGGAACCATCATGTAGGCGTCGCAGGGATGACGAGAGCGGCCCGCTCCGCCAGCTCCTTCTGACCGCGTCTCCGTATCCTCGCCGACAAACACTTCCTGTTCGTGCAGGACGCGGCGCAGGCGGGCGTGATTGAGCCGAATCGGCGCCGCATCGGCGGGCAACTGACGGCGGGTCTTCCACCTGCCGGGACTCGGTTCGCTAACCAGGGCCACCGCCACCGAGGATGTCCGGTCGAGCAACAATTCCAGCGTCGTCTCGATGATGTCGTCGGCCCGCTCACCGCTGAGCAACGCCAAGCTGAGCTGATACAGATCCAGCAGATGCCCCGCGTTTTCAATCAGCTGAGTCGGCTCGCGTACGCCCGACGCCTGCCTGGCCGTCCACGAGTGCAGGTCTTCATAGACCGTTTGTGATAACGAGTCGTATTCGCCCGATTCCTCCGAACCGTCGATCATCTGCAACATCGTCTTGCCGATGACAATTTGTGTCTGGTCGACGACCCGGGCGTGATCTGTTTTTTGGCCGTTGACGAACGTCCCGTTGCGGCTGTCGGTATCCCGGACGTACCAGGCGTCGTCTTCAAAATAAACGACCGCGTGGAAACGGCTGCTGTTCGGATCAGACAGCACGATCTCGCACCCGCTGGCGCGCCCGATGTGCATCGGCCTCTCGGTGTCCAGCGGATACTGGGTCCCTTTCTCTTTACCGCTTTGAACCGCCAGATAAACCACCATCGCAAACGCTCCTTACACTTTTCCGACCGGCCGC
>JGI12210J13797_10007263_pt1 | contig 10480 bp, 6 predicted proteins | sample ElkSlonscriptome_3_FD_13797 | JGI IMG/M metagenome (IMG submission 13797) | reverse complement strand
CTTCTTTCTGGGATCGAATCGCATCTAAATCTTTCCTTTGTTGCTCAAGTCTCGCGATCACCGCCGGATGAAATTCATAGGGACCAGCGCTGGGCGATCGGAAATCAGTGTGAAGACTCTTTCCACCCCAGGCGGTTTTGATAATCAGGATCGGTTGCTTGACGCGTTCTTTCATCGTAATGCCAAAGGTCAATTCCGGCCCGATCTTGTTTTCATCCGCTCCAAAACCCGTGGTCAGTTGCCCTGTTTTGACGCCTTGAGAAGAAAGTGACGATATCCATACATCCTCGATCCGCTTTGGAACCCCATTCGAGTCAACGATTTGATCGTAAAGCGGCTTGGTGTCCTCATCCATGGCCAGATGCGGCAACGTACGAACGTGGGCATGACCCTGCATATTGGATTGGCCAACCAAAATGTAGACTTGGAGCGGTTGGTCGTGAGCCAAGCTATCGCCGCCATCGACGAGGCAGCAAACCAACAACGTAATCAGTGTGAGTGTCTTCATCGATGGGTACCTATGAGAAAGCGATTGGTGTCGTGTATGCGGAAGGCAATCCCGGCCAATTGTCTCCTTTATAGCATATTATTCATCAACCCAATCACATCGCACACACCGCCGCTGCCTTGTATGGTGCACCTACTAACCGGTTGACTCTTCGAATTGCGTGCCTGGCGACTCATCTCCAGTCCAGCGACGAGTCCGATTTTCGGATCGGTAACAAGCTTTAGTCGTCGCCGAAAACCACGACGCTCCGCGCTACCACTTCCGCTTAAGCCTAGGTCGTCATCAATGACGATAACATCCACCGGAGACCCCCCCAGTGCAGCGACGCGATCCTTCATTGCATATTGCCGCGTGGTCGATTCCTGGCGATCTCGAAGCTGCGCCGATGTGGACTGCCGAACATACACAGCGGCAGCGAGTTCTAGATGCCGAGCGGTCACTTTTGGATGAGCCATCGCCACTGGTTTCGCGATGCGTCTGGCGTCCGATGCAATTCCAATTTCATTCATCGCTTGCCTCCTTGTTGAGAGGCATTTTGGTCACCGCACTTGCCGTTGCCTTGGACAAGCGGATGCCGAGCATCGTGGTCATCACCATCACCGAGGTCAAGCACCGTCGCTTGCTGCTTCACGTAAACAACCTGAAGTGATGCTCTGTCTCTTTGCTGGTCTCATATCAACTCGGTTGTCTTTTGGAGGAAGTCTTGATCGAAACGAAAGCAAGATTAAAAAACGACCGTTTTTTGATGCTTGCATCGACCATTGTCCTCAGCGTTTGGTGGAGCCGAAAGATTCTGAACATCGAATCATGAGCGTTGTCGTTTTCGTTGTTCGACGATCGATTGGCAATAGGAGAGTAGTTTCAAATCCGATAACTCTTCTTCGATGATCTCGAGCGAGTTCGATGAGATCGAGCGACCGACGACATCGATTAAGTAATTGGCAAATTTTTCACGAGATCGATGCAGTAGAACGCGAAGCCGATTCGCCGTGACCGGTTCATCGATTCGTTCCGCGATTCGTTCGGCGAGCTGCGCCGATTGAAGGGTCGGGTGTTCCACTCTTAATCGCAAAACGGTCATCCAGGGCTTGTTGGTTCGCTTTTCTTCTTCAGCCAACAATTGCCACGCTTCGGTTAACAATTGGTCTCGCCAAACCTGTGAAAAAGCCAATTCATGGCTGGTTGCGTCGGAATGATCTTCGATCGCAAAATCATCGGGGAGAGCGGTTTCGCGTCGTCGGTAAAGTCTGCGATAATGATCGGCAACCAATCGCGACAAGACGGCTTTTAGAAAGTTTCGAAAGCGACCCTTTTCAGGATTTGCGATCCGATAGTCGCCTCGCAGAAAACGGACAGCAAATTCTTGAAACGCTTCTTCAGCGAGCGAGGCATCCCGCATCGCACCGCAAAGGTATCGCTCGATCGCATATCGGTAGTGAGCCAACAAGTCTTGTTTGGCTTGATCTTGGGCGGCCGGTTCTGCGTCGTGAGCTGTAAAGATCATCGTCCAAGCGGTTTCGATTTGGCTCAACCGCACGTTCGGGGCGTCGACAAACGCAAGGGATTGTTTCATCGTTCTTTTACGCTATGAGTAGGAGATCTTGCGAGGAAAACAACTTCGAATCGCAGCGGCAAAAGCGGCGGCGGACGAGTATCGATCCTTGGGACAACGAGCCATTGCCTTGTAACAAACTTCATCCAAAAGAGTGTTCGTCGGCAATTGATGGGTGAGCGACGATTGGCTGCGCCGCCGCGTCGAGGGGTGCATCGGCTTTTGATTGCGGACGATGTCCAAACACTCTCGACGCGATGTGTCCCTGGTGAGAGCCGACTCGAGCGGCGTCGTTAATGTCAAACACTCAAACAGAACAACCCCGAGCGAAAAGATGTCACTTCGATTGTCGATCCGACTCGATTGCAAATCAGCTTGTTCGGGGCTCATGTAATGGAACGTTCCGAGTAGCGATCGGCGAACATCATAAGCGATGTCGTGCTCGGACGTCGTTTCTGCAGCCCCAAAATCAATAAGCTTGATCGAAAACCGGCTAGGTTGCTGGGTGACAAGCACGTTCGCTGGAGTCAAGTCGCGATGAACGAGTCCTCGCCGATGGACATGCTCGACGGCATCGCAAAGCTCCAGAAACAAATGAATCCAACCGTCATTGGGTTGATTAATGAATTGCGGGTCATTCAATTGGCCTATCGCTTCAACTCGCTCCATCACGATGTAGGGAAGACCTGAGTTGGAGATGCCGTTCGCAATTGGCTTGACGATGGCCGGGTGGTTCAATCGGGACAAACAATCGAACTCAAAGGCAGACCGCTCGAGGGCCGATCGATTGTGGGGTCCAGTTTGCGGACGAGCACGTCCAATTTTGATCGCCACTTCGTCAGAGGCATGTGGATCATCTGCATCGATCGGACGAGCTCGATAGACCTCCCCCATTCCGCCCGCGCCCAACCGATCGAGTATGCGGTAGTTGTCGATGCGCAGTGGGCGCATCGCTTCGACATCGATCGGCAGCGGCGGCAAGCTGTCAGTTGTGTTGATTAGAAGCATGGGTGTATCCCGCTATAGAAGAGGTACGACCATCATCGCATCCTCCAACGGGAATTTGCGGCCTAAAGACCATTTTTTCTCAGAAACCTGCAAAAACCAGCTTTTTGGTGTTCAGGTATCCACTATTCACTTCACGAATGATGGAGTGCTGGCTATTTCTGACGTCGTACCCAGGAAACAAAACTGGCAACCTTTTCGTGTGAGAGCAGCGTCTCGATACTGTGATAATGCCGACCAAGTTCTTTTTCGTTGGGGATCAATTTGTGAATCGAAACGTGGCAATCACGACAAACCGAGATCGTTTCCGTCATTTGTTCTCGCGTGAATCGCCTTTTGAACCATTTGTTCGAGTGGCACGTGCGTGGGATCAAATGGTGATCCGTTGTACCACGGCGCATCACCCGCCCGCATAACCGGCAGGCTCGCAGTGGTGAATGAGTCATTCTTACTGGGCTCAATCGTAAGCAGCTTTTAGGCTACGGGTTGGTATCGGCGTGCGATTCTTTTTGCACGGTATAGGAATGGGCATGATATTGTTGCAAATCATCGAGTTCTTGACTGAGTCGAAGCTTCCCATCTTCGTCGGCGATCAGGATCAGACCAGGCTGAGTCATTATGTCCTCGTCTTCGACAATTTGAAGCGGTCGCCCGCCGTCAATCCCTACCACGGTGTTTCGGCTCTTGATCGATACACTGTCTAACGAATGGGCGGCCAGGGTGAATGGATCGATGACGACCACTCCCTTTTCCCCTTCACCTTCGGTTGCCACGGAGGGTCGATCCGATTCTTCCTTGACCTTTTCAGCGCTCAGTACACTGCCTTCGAAGACATCGATTTCCAAGGAAACTTTCGTTTGCACACTTGGCTCATACGTTGTGACAACCATCTTTGCGGTTGCAGGTTTTTTTTCGTAGGGAACGGTGCGATCTTGGAACGTTAGCATCGCGGTATCCGCTCCGCTAACCGGGCCCGCGAGATAGCCGTTGCCGGTTGGCAGATGGACCGGGTTACTTGGTTCGCTCCAATCAGACCAGCGTTCGAATTCACGAATGGTTGACGGGTCAAATCTTTCTCGCTTCGATGTTTTCTCTTGGAATATCTTTTCAGCTTTCGCGATCAATTCGCTGACTCGGCTGTAGACGTCGGGGGCCAGTGAGCTTGTTTTGGGTTGCAACACGGGGTCCGATGGAAAGTTCGGATCATTGACACTGATTCGGACTCGGTAAACGTACTTGCGGCCCATCTTTGGAGCTTGGGGATCATTGCCAATCGCCATGTCATAGAAGCGAACCAACTTGTATTCGGCTGGCTGAGTTTCGATACCAGTATAGCCATACATCGATCGGTTCTCCGTTTGGTAACCGCCACCCATCCGACCGCCGTACTCATTGTCGATAGGATCGGCCATCGAAAACTCTGGACCCGCGATATTGACACCTGTAATGGTTCCGTCTTGGGCAAAGATACTATTGGGATCCGTCACTCGCAACTCTTCTGTATTTTCGATCTCTTCGATTTCCATTTGAGTGAGGGTTGGGATTTTGGGATGCATGGTGAAGCTTGCATACTCATCCATTAAGACCGGCGGGATCCATGTCGTAATCAGACTGTCTCGATAATCGACCGGCACAAGCTCCGGTGCAACGCCTGCCCAGTAGAGTGCTGCCAACTTGGTGTGAAAGGCACGATCTCGGCGGTCAACCCAGTCGCGTTCTGTCAATTGGTCAACGGATTTGTTGGTCACGTCGGCTCGTTGAACTTGAAAGTTCCAATATTTGGGAGTATCGCGATCCATTGGTCGATAGTCTGCGGATTCCACCTCTAACGCTTTGCGATAAGCTTGATAGATCTTGCCGTGCGGCAGCACAGCGACGCCTGCGACGAAGCGAGCGATTTGAGGCACCGGGTACTGCTCGACACGCGCATCACGAAAATCGGTCAAATTTGGCGGTGGACTGTAGAGTGACTCTTTAATCTCGGGTTCTGCAAACCAATTAGGTTGTTCGATGACTTCCGCGTTCGGGCCGCGTTCGCCTCGACCACGAGCGATATCGACCATGTCAGAGACCCCCATGTCGTAATCGACTCCAAACTCTCCTCGCATTGCGTTGCCCCGGGCACCTCTACCGCCTCCGCGAGGCCTTCTGCCTTGATCTTCGGGTAACAAGAACTCGGCATAGTCCTTTTCTAGCAAAGCGTATTCAGGCTCGTTGGACCGAATGGCTAACGACCGTACCACCCCTTTGGCGATCAGGTCGGTTGGTGGGAAAATCGTAGGATCTTGTCGTTTGAATTCGATGTCATTCGACCTTCGCACCCAAGGTTCCTTGATTGCATAGACCGACGGATCCACTGGCGTTTGCGCAGCATTGGTGCGAGCCAAAATATCCTCTTTTGGCTTTCGCAACGGGATGATTTCTTCGTTGTGATTGACGTCGACTTGTTGCGCAACGTTGTTGGCATCCGTTCTCAGCTTTTCCGGCTGCTTTTCGAAACTTTCGATTTTCAGCGCCTGGTAGACCAATAGCAATGAGAAGAGAACGAATACTCCCAGCACGATTTTTTCGACATGCTGAATGAATAGATCTTTGATTTTTTGAGTGTCCATTGCAAAATTGTCGTTAGCGTCTAGAAATCTGAAAACAGGAAACACAAACGCAGGAAGAGTTTATGCTCATCCAGCGGCTATAGGTTCGCCAGTCGGCGCACCGGCAGTGGGCTGGCCGGCCGTCGGTTGGCCAGGCGGTTGCCCAGCGGGCGGCGAGTCTGGCGGGGTCGCTGGCACGGCGGGTTGCCCGGCATCAGGAACCGCTTCGGTTGCCGGTGGAACCGTATCGGCTGGCTCCATTGGAGTTGCTGGATTGACTGGGACAGGCGTTGGAGGTTCCGCAGGTTGGGCTGGACTATTTCCTAAGTTGAGTCCCTCGACGACCGTATCTTCGGTCACTTGATCGAGCCCTAAGCTTTCTCGGCTTGGCGGATTATAAATATTGATCAGCCCATACACTTCAAGATCCATATCGAAAGGTCGTTCCGTCGGTGTGCCGTTCATCGTCATTGCACCGCGGCCACCGCCACCGTAAGCATCCATCCCTCCGTAATCCTCTATGTCACCGTAATCATCCATGCCACCACTGTCCATTCCACCGCCATATCCACCGCCATATCCACCGCTTCCACCATATCCACCTCCACCACCGGAATCGGAAACAACCGATCCATCTTTTTCGAGCACGCGGACTTGGCGAACTTGCACCATCAACGCCGCACTGCCGCAAGCAGCCAAGAAGTCTGGGATTGCACGTTGATCGATCGCGACACTCATCATCACTGGCACCTTTTTCGCCACCGCCAAGTTCACATCCGTCGGCAGCGCGCTGGTCAGTGCGGTGCGCAGGGCAGCTCCCGTGATCGGCTGATAGAGAGGATCGACGTATCGATTGTCAGCTGGATCGATGGGCACACCTTCCATGCCTCCCATCCCCATTCCCATATCGTCCATCCCCATGCCCATATCGTCCATCCCCATTCCCATATCGTCCATCCCCATGCCCATATCGTCCATCCCCATTCCCATATCGTCCATCCCCATGCCGTCCAGCATTCGGGCGGGGACGCGTTGAATGGAACCCGCATTGAAATTGACAGAGCGGCCAATTTTGATCGCCTTGATCTCGTGGACTCTGGCTTCGAACGGTTCGTTAGCATCTTTGTTGACGGTGTCGATGATCTGCAACAGTTGCTTTAGAATCCACAAGTTTTCCTGAGAGTAATAGACTTCCAGCGTCGATGGATACGGTTTGGTACGCCAAGGAAACAAATCATTCAAGAGGTTTTGCTGGCTGCCTTCGCTCCATTCCACCAAGGGCCGATTCTCACGGCCCGAGATCGCACGTTGATCAAGTTCTTTGCGTGTCGGAGTCGTTCGGTTGGGATCAAATATTGCAACCCATTCGGCACGTGCATACTTGGCGATGTCTGGCAAGACCCGACCGATATACGTTCCATAACGGCTCAACAAATAGGTCTCTTTCTTCTGTGAGTCCGTCGGCGGAAAATCGATGTACTTTTCGATCGGAATCAAGTCTTCGTATTCGCGGATGAAATCTTGTTGCAGCGATTCGGGCCATGTCAACAAACCCCGTTGACGTTCATACATGTCTTTCCATGCCTGTAACACCACCTCGGTTCTCTCTTCGATCATCTCTTCCATCACCTCGTGAGAGGAGGGATTCGGATGCGTCGACAACTCTCCTTGTAAACTCGTTACCGAGGTGAACGCACTGTTAATCTTTTGCTTTTGACTCTCTCGTTCATCCACCAAGCTTGATGTTGCCAAATACCAAACGACGAGCGAAACGAGAACCGAAAAACCGATTCCAATCCAAAAACCGTAACGCATGACGACAGCAAATTGTTCTTTTAGTTGACCCATGAAATGACTCGGTTTAGGTGGCGAGCAATAGAATAGAGGAGCTAATGAGTTGTGGCATAGGGGTTACTGGGGAGCTGCAGCAACCGCTTGGGCTGCAGCCTCGGCGGCTGCGGCTTCTTCGGCTGCCTTCGCTTCTTCGGCCAGGCGTTTGACTTCCAATCGGTCGGCCATCGTCGTCGGTTGCCAGACAATTTGGTAAACGAAGTCAAGCTTCAAAACTTCTAAAGTAGGCGGTTCCTCGATGAGATCTTCGAGTTCTTGAACCGTTTGTCCAAGTGGAATCTCATTCATTTGCAACGCCTGCTCGGCTAATGCAATCGCCTCGGCATCGAAATCGGGATTGGGGATGGAAACCAATTGAGGCCTACCATCCTGTAGCAAAATTGGATACGAAAAACCGAATTGGCGTGGGGTGAACGAAACCATCTTGCCCGTCTCATCGGGAACCAAAATCGGTTGGAGCATGAAGTTGGTCGTCAAGTAAGCCTGAATGTGGTTGTTGCCTTCTTTGCCCATGTATTTCGAGCTGTTGTAATAGTGATATCCATGCAATTCGATGATCCATCCATCACCGGACGGGCCTTGCAGTGTTGCGAGTTTCGCCAAGGCTGGATTCGCTTCCGCGTCAATCACTACGCCGGTGTCGGCTGAATCATAAGTCGACGTTGCACCACTCGAGGTTTCACCACTCGAGGTTGCATAACTCGAGGTTTCATAACTCGAGGTTGCTGCAACCCCTGATTCCGTACGGAACGCTGCGTAGGGATCCGTGTCGATATCATCCGGAATCGGTTTTCCAGTAATCTTGGTCCAGTTCAACATTTCTTCCTTGAACCGGTCCGCGGTTGGAGGAGACCACCATAGCGTCAAATCGCTAACATACTTGCTATCGATCCGTGTGATGTGAATATCGATTCGATCTTCATAGGGCAGTTCCTTTGCGTTGGGAATCTTGTCTTCGGGGAACTCCATACGAGGAAGCGCAGCATTGATCGCTTGTAAAGCTTCCATCCACTTCAAACGTTTTTCGGCATTCCCCGAAACCTCTTTCCCAAGTTCATTGAGGAACGTTAACTTGGTCAACAACAACTCGTCAGTCTCTTTATGTTGTCCCGAGTAGCTCGACATTTGCGTGACGGCAGCTTGTGCTTGTTGCCAAAGATCGGGGTGGGTTACCGCCCAGCTACGTTGGACAAAAATGTAGTGCCCAAGCATTCCGACGAGCAGCGCCGCAACCGCAGCCAAGGCCCAAGGTTTTTTGGCTCGGATCATTCGCTCGGTCAAAATCTCTTGAGGCACTAAACTGGCGTGAATCGGCGCCAAGTCCAATCCTTGCAAACACAATCCATAGCAAACACCGAACGTCGGCGCGTTGTCGCGGAACGAGGGGATGGACAACACGTCATCACCACCGAGGCGATTGAATCGGTCGAGCGTGTTGACTTCGAAACCCAAGTTTTTAGCCAAGTAAGCCGCCAAGCCAGGCATCTTGACCGTATTACCCGAGATCAGCATCTCACCAATTTCGGCTTGCTTGTCGATACTGCGAAAGAATCCAATCGATCGTTGGACTTCCGTGACAAGATCGTTGAAGACGGGTCGCATCGTTTGGAAAACCAACTTCGGATCGGTCGCCTCGCGAGCATTGCGTTTCAAATGCTCGGCTTTGGCAAACGTCAACTTCAGGTCTTTTGACAATTGACGTGTAAAGTGATTACCGCCGATCGGCATACTTCGTTGCCAAATACGAAACCCGTTGGTGATGATCAAGTCACTCGAGTCGGTCCCGATCGATAACAGAACGATGGAGCTAGGCGGATTATCGGGGTCGAAGATCTCGTTATCAAGACGTTCGTGCATCCGATCGTAAGCGACCATGTTGTAAAGCGCAATCGGAGCCAGTTGGATTTGGTCCACTTCCATATCGGCTTCGACGAACGGCTTCATTTGTCGATAGACCTGCTCTTGCTTCATCGCGAACAGCCCGACTTCGCTTTCTAACGCGTAGCCCTCTTCGATCATACTGCCAGGCATCATTTGATGATCCCAAACGACGTCTGCCAGATCGAACGGGATCTGTTGGCGTGCTTCGTAGCGGACGATGTCGGCAATCTTTTTGACTTCGACCGGCGGTGGCTTGAAAAATTTTGCCAGACCACTTTGCCCTGGAACGCTGATCGTGACGTTATCGTTGAAGCCATCGTTGCGTTGCAGTAACTGTTCGAGCGCATCGGCAACCAATTCATCCGGATTCGCATCCGGTTGACTCAAGATTTTTGGGTATTCAATTAAATCGAAGGCATCTGCGACGACTTCGCCATCAACCAGCGAACAATGTAGCGCTTTGAGCGCCGATTGACCGATTTCGATTCCCCAGACTCCATCACTAGCAGCCATAAAACTTTCTACCCTTCAATTTAGGTATTCTTAAACCTTCGCTCTCGGAGCAAACTTCCGCCCGCGATTATGTTGACCCAGCACCACGAACCAGCCTTTATGGCCAGTTTAGCGTTCCCGAATCTACCTTTAATATTGTAAACAACCGATTTCAAAATGGTACAACGCTGGCCCCAAAATATCAGTTATCACCTCGATTGTCGCTCTGCTCTCCGAGCGGAAAGCGTTCTAACGGAGGCAATCGGTGGACGTTTTCCGGTCGGAGAGCAGAACGACAATCACGTTTTCCGCTTGGAGAGCCGAGAGACATGCCGGCGAAGCCGTTACCTAGTATGCCCAATCTTTGGCGTTTAGCATACTTTTTTCATCGATTTTACTTAATTCTTTCGAATTCGTGGCGAAAAACGGGTGTAAATCGATTAGCCATCGGATTTCAGCCGCTCCACCCGCCGTTTTGCTTCGGCGGCGTTATTGGTAATCGCGGACCAGTCCTCTTGTTGAATCAGATTTCTTGGTGCGATCCATGATCCACCAATCGCAGCAACCAGGTCACTCTTCAGATACTCATTCATGTTGCCT
>JGI12210J13797_10004334_pt1 | contig 10480 bp, 8 predicted proteins | sample ElkSlonscriptome_3_FD_13797 | JGI IMG/M metagenome (IMG submission 13797) | reverse complement strand
CGCGTCCGCGCCCTCCTCCGCGACCGCGACCGCGACCGCGGCCACCGCCCTCCGCCCCGAGGATCTCGCCGCCGAGACCCGCCTGCTGGCCGAGGCCCGAGCCGCGCTGGCGGCCCGCGACCCACGGGCGGCCCTCGATGCCCTCGAGCGCCACGCCGAGCAGTTCCCCGCCGGCACGCTCCTCGAGGAACGCCTCGCCTATCAGGCCCTCGCTCGCTGCGCCCAGGCGCCCTCGACCGACGAGTTCACCGCGTTCGTCACTCGCTACCCGGCCTCGCCCCACCGGGCGCGCGTGCAGGCGGCATGCGAGGCGACGGCGACCGAGCCGTAGCCTCCGACCTCGTCGAGCTTCGGCAGCACCAGCAGCGACACCGCTGCCGCTTCCTTTCTTCTCACTCCCCCGCCGGCACGCCCGACCAGTCCGACTCGTCCTTCGGCCCCGCCGCGGCGCTCACCCGCACGGCGATCCCCGTGAGGTGCGCCATGCCGGACACCGGGTCGAGCTGCTGCGGGCCGTCGGCGGCCAGGAGGTTCACGTTCACCCCGCGGGTCTGCCCCGCCACCCGCAGCCCCGGCGCCCGCTGGTGCCCCCAGCCGTGCGGCACGGCCACCGTGCCCGGCATGAGATCGGCACACGCCACCACCGGCAGCCGGATCGTCGCCACGTCCGTGCTCACGTCGGCCAGCGCCTCGGCCCGCAGCCCCAGCCGCGCGATGTCGTCGGGATGCACGTACAGCACGTTCGTGTCGCGGCGCCCCAGCAGCCGGGGATGGTTGTGCGTCCACGAATTGTGGGTGCCCACCGCCCGCCGGGTGATGAGCCGCAGCGTCGAGGCCTCCGCCCGCTCGCTCGCGAAGCGCTCGGGCAGCCGCCGCGAAAGCTCCAGCAGCGCGGGCGGAGCCAGGTCCACCCGCCCGTCGTCGGTGAGCACCCGCCGGCCGAGGAAGTCGTGCCCCTCGCTGCCCTCACGCGCCCGCCCGTGGCGATGCGCCAGCAGCCCCGAAAGCCCCCCCTCCCCCGACGCCCGCAGCATCGCCGACAGCAGCCACCGCTGCGGCACCCGCCCCCGCCGCTCGGGATGCCGCCATCCGTACACCGCTCGCAGCCCCTCCAGCAGCCGCTGGAGCACCGACGAGCCGAACATCCCCACCCCGCTGGCCCGGCACAGATCGAGATAGATCGACGCCTCGTCCCGAGACGCTCCCGCCGGCTGCAAGACCGCCTCGGTCGCCTGCAGGTAGGGCGTGCTCTGCATGCCCAGCCACAGCGGGAACATGAACGGCAGGTCGGGCCGCTCCAGCGGCGTGGTGCAGGGCAGCACGTAGTGCGCCGCGCTCACCGTGGCCCCCGGCAGGATGTCGAGCGCCACCAGCAGCTCCAGCGTGCCAAACGCCTCCCGCAGCCGCCCCGCGTTGGGCATGGTCAACAGCGGGTTGCCCCCGGTCACGAACAGCGCTCGCACCTGCCGTGGCCCGGGGGTGAGGATCTCGTCGGCCAGCACCCCGCCGGGCAGCGCGTCGTTCACCACCGGCAGGCCGCCCACCCGGGATCTCTCCTGGCTCACCAGCAGGCCCGCCCGCTTCGCCAGGCCGGGGAAGTCGAAGATCCCCCGCCCCACCAGCGTGCCGCCCGGGCGATCGAGGTTGCCGGTGACCGCGTTGATCACCTCCTGCAGCCAGAAGGCCACCGAGCCCTCGCCGCCCATGTTCACCCCGGTCGAGCAGTACAGCGCCGCCCCGTCGGCCGCGAGGTAGGCGGCCACGATCCGCCGCAGGGTGGCCGCGGGCACCCGCGTGACCTCGGCGCAGCGCTCGGGGGTCCACGGCTCGCACAGCTGTCGCACCTGCGCGAACCCGCGGGTGTGCGCCGCCACCCGGCGCTGGTCGACCCCGCCGCGGGCGATCACCTCGTGCAGGAACGCGAGGTAGAAGAACACGTCGGTGCCCGGGCGGATGAACACGTGCTCGCCGGTGATCTTGGCCGACTCGGTGCGCCGCGGATCCACCACGAACACCTCGCCCCCGCGCGCGGTGATGGCCTTCAGCTCCCGGGTCGGGTTGCTCACCTGCAAGAAGCTCCACTTCGAAACGGCCGGGTTGGCCCCCACCATCACCAAGCAACCGGTGCGCCGCAGATCGGGGAACGGCTGCAGGAACGGGAAGCCGTACATGAGGGTGGCCACCGCGAACTTGTTGCTGCAATCCTGGGTGGCCGAGGAGTAGCTGCTGCGCGAGCCCAGCCCCCGCATGAAGCCCTGGGCGAACGGCGGGTGCAGGATGGAGAAGCCCGCCGCCGTGCCCACGTACATCGCGATGGCGTCGGGGTGGTGCTGGGCGCGGATCGATCGCACCCGCTGGCCGATCTCCTCCAGCGCCACCTCCCACGACACCGGCCGCAGCCGCCCGTGCTCGCGGCGCAGCGGCTGCCGCAGGCGGTCGGGCGAGCGGTACAGCTCGTGCTGGCGCAGGCCCTTGATGCACGCGAACCCGCGCGTGGCGACGTGGTCGGGATCGGGGCGGATCTCCACGATGCGATCGCCCGCGCGGTCGACCTCGAGCCGAAGCCCGCACAGCGCCTCGCAGATCCGACAGAAGCTGGTGACGGTCTCGGTCTCGGACACGGCCCGACGCTATCATCGCGTCGCGGCCGGAGGAGGGCACGACGGCTCGCGCGACGGAAGCACGCCCGCGGCCGGATCCTGCGGAACGAGGGACGGTTGGCCGACGATGCCACGCCGACCGAGCAGAGGCGACGTGGGCCCAGATCCAGCGGCGGCGAGGAGGAAACGCTCGAATTCCCGCCCCACCCCGCCCCGCCCACGGCGGCGCCCCGCTCCTGGCCCGCGGCACCGAGCCCAGGCGCTGATCCACGACGGGTCGACCGCGTCGCGCTATCCTGTTCGGCTCATGGGCGACGTCCTCAACCTCAACCGGTTTCGCAAGCAAAAGCTACGGGAGCAGCGCGAGCGTCGGGCCGAAGCCAACGCCATCCAGCACGGCCGCACCAAGGCCGAGCAGCGCGAGCACGAGCTCCTCCAACGCCAGCAGCAAGCCGTGCTCGACGGCGCACGCCGCGATGGCGACGCGTCCGACGACGACGACGACCCGCCCGCGACCGACGAAGTCCCTCCGCGGTAGCCTCGGAGCATGCGTCGTCGTCGCCTCAAGCGCCGCAGCTTCCTGCTTCGTTCGTCGGCGGTGCTGGGCACGGGCTGTCTGGCCACCACCCGCTCGGGTCGCGCCACCGCCCCCGCCGTGCACCGGGCCACGACCCCCGTGGTGGTCGCCTCCGCCAACGGCCACCCCCACTGCACCACCCGCGCGCTGGAGGCCATCCTCGCCGGCACGCCCGTGGTCGATGCGGTGGTCGCCGGCGTGACCCTGGTCGAGGACGACCCCGGCGACCACAGCGTGGGCCTGGGCGGGCTGCCCAACGAGGAGGGCGTGGTGCAGCTCGATGCCTCGGTGATGGACGGCGCCACCGGCCTGTCGGGCGCGGTCGCGGCGCTGGAGCGGATCAAGAACCCCGCCGCCGTCGCGCTCCGGGTGATGCGCTTCACCGATCACTGCCTGCTGGTGGGCGAGGGCGCGCGCCGCTTCGCCCGGGCCCACGGCTTCGCCGAGCAAGAGCTGCTCACCGACGAGGCGCGCCGGATCTGGCTGGACTGGAAGGCCAACCTCTCCGGCGACGACGACTGGCTGCCCACCGATCCCGCCGGCCTGCCCCCGGGCGCCGAGGCCATGAAGGACATCACCGGCACCATCAACTGCGATGCGGTCGATCGCGACGGCAACCTCGCGGGCGTCACCACCACCTCCGGCCTGGCGTTCAAGATCCCCGGCCGGGTGGGCGACAGCCCGCTGATCGGCGCGGGCCTGTTCGTCGACAACGCGGTGGGGGCCGCCGGCTCCACCGGCCGGGGCGAGGCCAACATCGTCACCGTGGGCAGCGCCACCGTGGTGGAGGGCCTGCGCTACGGCAAGCACCCCACCGACGCCTGCCTGCTGGCGTGCCAGCGGATCGTCGACGCCACCCGGGTCGCGCGGCTGCGTCGCGGCGACGGCAACCCCGACTTCGATGTGAAGTTCTACGCGGTCGACAAGCGCGGCCGCTACGGCGGCGCGGCGCTGTACGGCGGGGGCCGCTTCGCGGTGTGCGACGCCAAGGGGGCCCGCGAAGAAGACCTCGCCCACCTGCTGTGACCGCGCCGCCGGCGTGGCCGCCCGACCGCGATGCCCAAAGCGAGCGTCACGGAGTCGCGGGTGGCTTGGGCGGCACGACCTGCTGCGGATTCACCATCAGCTTGGGCTCCGGCTCGGGCGCGGGCTCGGGCACGGGCTCGGGCCCCTCGTTGACGTAGCGGGGCTCCTCGGGCTCGTCCTCCTCGCCCATGTCCTCTTCGCCGTCTTCGCCCTCGTCGCCCTCGCCGTCGTCGAGGCCGAGCGGCGGGCCGGCCTTGGGCTCGCCCTCCGTCTTGGGCACGAGCCGCTCGCCGTTCTCGGGCCCCTCCAGCGGCACGTTGGAGGGCTGGGGCGTCTGCTTGGCGTCGGCCGCCGGGGGCGTGGTGCTCTTGGTGTCGTTGCCCCCGTCGCAGCCCAGGCCGCCGCCCAGCAGCGCTCCCGTGACCGCAAAGCGGAGCACCCGACGTCCCGAACCTCTGGTGGTCATGTCGTCATCATCCCTCAGGCGCGCGATCTTGGGAACGCAGCGCCTGCGCGAAGGGTCTCAGCCGGTGGCTTCGTGCCCCAGCCGCCGCCGAGCCTGGGCGCCCACCGGATCGCGATACGACGCGATCGAGTCGAGCACGCCGCGAGGCGTGCGCACGTCGGCGACCAGCCGGTAGCGCAGGCCGTAGCCCCACGACGGGTGATCGCGATGCTGGTGGTAGATCTGGGCGATCCCGTCGTCGTCGGCCGCGTCGAGCTGCCGATCGACCAGCGCGAGCTGGGCGTGCTCCCGCACGCTGACGATGGCCGATCCGGCCAGCCGCTGGAGGATGGCCACCGACGCCTTGCCGCAGGTGGCCACGGAGTTGAGGACCGACGCGCTGCCGGAGGCCAGCTCGAGCACCAGCTCGAGCGTGGCCTGGTCGCAGCGACGATGACCCACCACCAGGTCGAGCACGCAGTCGCGCTGCGGCCCGCTGGCGTGCGCACGGGCGATCCGCCGCAGCCCCTCGGGGCCCACGGACAGCGGAATTTCGAACGCCAGCAGGGTGCCCTCTCTCGAGTAGTGGGCGGCGATCCTCTCGGGGTCGGTCTTCGTCGTCAGCTGCATATCGGTCGCTCCGTGGGCGTGCGGGGCCCTCGATCCGGTTGCGGATGGCTCTGCCATGAAGTGGGGCCCAGCCGCCTCGGCCTTGGCCCTTGCCTGCTCTACAATGGTCCGAGCGTCGACGCGCTCGTCCTGCGTCCACTTTACCTGGCTGGGCGGGACATCGGTGCATGCAATCGAGTGCGGATCATCCGCAGCTCGACCGCTCGAGCTCCATCCGCGTGGTCTCGAGCCGAACGCCCATCGGCGACCCTCCGCGGCGCGATCGTCCCCAGGTCGTGATCGACCGGGAGCGCGACTCCCAGGGGATCGGTCGGCTCGGAAGAAGAGGGCTCGGTCATGGCACACGATGCCGCCTGCTCACCAAAGCAAGGATGGTGCCAGCCTCGAGCCTCTGTCCGGGCCATCGCGAAGCCGTTCTAGATGCTCGTCCTCGCCCCGCAAGCGACTTTGGTGCCAACTGTCGCCATGGCGTGGCAACCGATCCCCCGTGCGAGCGAGTAGGAATTCGCCGTACGCCGTTCCGTTTGACCTCGATGCCATCCTACAAGCAACGACATCTCCCACTCTTTTCGCACTGGACGGCAGATTTTCGTGATCGGTTCGGTAGCCAATCCCACTACCTCGACCGCATCGCTGCTGCGTTGGGCGCCGAGTCCGGTTGCTGCCCCCAAACAACCGGACTCGGCGTCGATCCAACGCAGACCGGCGATGCACGCCGCGAACCCCAACGCGGCGCTGACTTCCCGCTCCCGACGAAGCGCGCAACCCTCCGAGGGAGCACCTCCTCAACCTGGCCACGCCCCCATGTGGCCGGGTCCTCTCCGACCGGGTCGAGCCCCCAAGACCCGGTCACTCGACCTCCCGCTCTCGAGCGGCGAGGTCACCCCTCTTCGACCGGGTCGCCCCTCCTGGAGCCCGGTCACCCCGACCTCGCCGCGCGCCCCCAAGCGGCGAGGTCATTCTCTTTCCGACCGGTCCAGCCCCCACCGGACCGGTCATCCCGACCTCCCGCGCGCCCCCCCGAGCGGCGAGGTCACCCCTCTCCGACCGGTCCACCTATGCGACCGGCCACCCCGACCGGGTCGAGCCCCCAAGACCTGGTCACCCCGATCTCACCGCGAGCCCCCAAAGCGGTGGGATCACCCCCATCCTCGTTGCTGCTAGGCCGGCGCATCGGGGATGTTCTCTTTGGTTCGCCATGCGCGCCGAGCTGATCCAAGGGTGTTTGAACCTGGTGTCATCTCACACATTCTGCGTCATGTTTTCGTGATCGGTTGCGCCCCTGGTCCCACTACCACTCCGTCGCTGCCGAGCGGCGGGGAGGCACCCTCCCCCCCTCATCATCCCGCTTCCCCGCCAGCCTTCGGTCCCCCAACCAACGGCTCGGCAGCGACACCGTCTCCGGCCGTCCGGCGGCAGCATCTCCCCCCAGAGTGCTCGCCGAAGGACGGCCCTCGCGGCCTCCCCCTCACCCCCTCCAACGAAGAGGTCGCGAGTCGAACCCCGTCGTCCCCCAGGACGACGGGGTTCGTTTTTTGGTGGTTCGGCGGCTCACGGGGAACGGTTGCAGCTGAATCTATTTCCTTGCAATGAAATATTTCTTTATAATGATTTTCGCATGGCTCGCCTCGAGCAACTCGGCCATCGGCTAGAGCACGACCTCGTGGCTGCACTCGAAGACGCGGGTTGGGATGTCGGGCCGCAATCCCAAACCAGCCCCGAAGGCTTGGTCGCCACCCACCGCAATGAATCCTTCGTGCTGCGGCTCGAAGTGGCCCCCTTACCCACACGCTCCTTCATCGAGGCCATGCTCTCGCGTGCTGTACTCGAAGCCAAGGCCTCGTCACGGGCACTCGGCATGCGTCCGCTTGCCGTCGTGGGGGCCGCGTCGGTCTCCTCGCGAATGACCGACGCGCTCCGTGCATTTGCCAAGCGGTGCCTCGACGATGAGACGGCCTACGGATGGATCGACACCAGGGGTCGCCTCGAGCTCCACGGCTCGTCACGGCTCGAGGCCGTGACGACCGTGGTCTCTCGCCCAGGTCCTCCAAGATCGCGACGCCTCTCGGGGAAGAACACCATCTTCTCCGACCTCGGGCAGTGGCTCATGAAGGTCCTCCTCGCTCCGAAACTTCCACCTTCGCTCCTCAGCGCGCCCCGAGAGCGACCTCGGAACGTTCGCCACCTCGCTCACATAGCCGAGGTCTCCGAGGCCACTGCGCATCGGGTCATGAGCGCAGCCAAGGAGGCGGGCCTCATCCACGAGACCGATGGCATCCTCTCCATCGTCGACCCCGCGTATCTGCTCGAGCGATGGCAACGAACCGTCGCCATGCCGCGCATCAGCGCCTCCGCCACATGGATCCTGAACAAGCGCGACTCGCAGGCAGCCCTCGACCACGCTCTCGCCAAGAAGACGAGACTCGACGCCAGGCAGCGGCCTACCGCGTGCCTGGGCGCATTCGCGGCCGCCGAACGGCTCGGGCTCGGACATGTGCGAGGCGTGTGCCCCCATCTGCTGCTCCGCGATGCGTCACTGCGATCACTGGACGCCCTTGGCCTTCGTGAGACTGAGCCGGGCGAGCCCACCGACGTCTTCGTCGTTCGTCCTCCCTACCCCGAGAGCACGTTCCGTGGATCCGTGTCCCATGGGGGGATCTGGACCACTGACGTGCTTCAAACTTGGATCGACGTCTCGTACCATCCGGCGCGCGGTGAGGAGCAAGCGGAGGTGATCCTCCGGCACCTATCGTCGCCAGAGCGCCTCGGGCTGGAGACATGACGACACCCTCGAATGCAGCGTTCGCGCGCTTCCTCGATGCGGCCGATCCCTACCTACCGCACATCGTCATCGCCGGTGGCTGGGCCAGTCGCCTCCACCGGCTCTGCCCACGAGCCACGGCTCCCGACTTCATGCCGCTCTCGCGAGCCCGCCTGATCCGCCTCGCCGAACCTCCTGTGCGAGTCTGCCGCTACGGCGAAGAGATCCTCTCGTGAGCCAGCTCATCGTGAATACAGCCCCCGTCCAACCATCCCGCCCGACACCACACCCCCCACCGGAAAATTCGAATTGATCGACCGTTCGGCCTGTCGTAGTCGAGCAATATGGGAATTCGGCGAATCGGGACCACGCGGCGACTGAGCGTGGGATTGGGGCTACTGACGGCGCTGGCGATCGGGCGTGACGCCTCGGCGGCCGTCGATCCGCTCGAGGTGCAAGGGCTCGAGCTGGCCAGTGGTCACCTGATGGATCGACCGCCGGTGATGACCTGGGGCCAAGCGGGCCACGTCGTCCACCCGGGGCTGGACCGCATGCGCCACGAGGTGGGCCAGGTGTGGGTCGACTGGGACCCGGCACGCGGGCACGCCGGAGGCATCATCACCACCGGGCTGCCGGCCCCGGGCACCGTGGCCGATGCCGGTCGCGCCGAGACGTTCACCCGAGCCTGGCTGTCGCGCTACCTCGACGTGCTGGCTCCGGGCGCGAGCATCGACGACTTCGTGGTGGTGTCCAACCACTATGGGGCGGGCATCCGCACCGTGGGCCTGGTGCAGCTGCACGCCGGCCGACCGGTGCGGGGCGGGCAGATGAGCGTGCGCTTCAAGGCCGACCGCCTGGTCTACGTGGCCTCGCAGGCCCTGCCCGCGGTCGACGTGGCGCTCCACACCGGTCCCGCGCTCGAGCCCGCCGCCGCCCGAGCCGAGGCGCGGGCGTGGATCGGCCGCGACTTCCCGGGCGCCACGCTCCACGCCGAGGGCTTCGCGGGCCCCTCGATCCTGCCGATCTGGACCGGCACCGGCTGGAGCTACCACGAGGTGGTCTCGGTGCGGGTGAACGCCACCCAGCCCCTGGGGCAGTGGGTGGTGCACCTCGACGCGGCCACCGGTGACGTGGTGGCGCGCGAGCAGCTGATGCGCACCGCGGGCACCGTGAACTTCAACGTGCCCGAGCGCCACCCCGGCTCCACCCGCTCCGATGCGTTCTCGCCCGAGCTGCAGGTGACCGAGACGGGCCAGGCCGGCACCACCACCGGCCTGCTGGGCGAGGTGAACCTGGTCAACAGCCCCACCACCCTGAGCGTGGGCGTGGTGGGCCCCCGGGTCGACGTGGACAACGACGCGGGGCCCGACGCGCAAGGCTCGTTCCCCATCACCGACGGCGGGTCGCTCACGTGGAACGACGCGGGCAACGAGTTCGTCGACGCCCAGCTGTCGGCGTTCGTGCACACGTCGCGGGTGAAGACCTACGTGCGGGCCATCGACCCGGGGCTGGGCTGGCTGGACCAGCAGATCGACGTCACGGTGAACATCGGCGGCAGCTGCAACGCGTCGTCGAACGGCGACGACATCTTCTTCTTGCAGGGCAACGGGTCGTGCAACAACACCGCGCGGCTGGCCGACGTCGTCTACCACGAGGTGGGGCACTCGGTGCACCGCCAGGCCCTCATCGAGGGGGTGGGCGCGTTCGAGGGGGCGCTGTCGGAGGGCATCAGCGACTACCTGGCCGCCACCATCGTCGACGACTCGGGCATGGGGCGGGGCTTCAATCTCGACGACGAGCCCCTGCGCGAGCTGAACCCCGACGGCTACGAGTGGTCGTGGCCGGAGGACAAGGGCGGGGTGCACTTCGAGGGGCAGATCATCGGCGGCACCCTGTGGGACCTGCGGACCGCCCTGATGCTCAGCCTGGGCGCGGTGCCCGGGCGCGAGCACACCGACCGGATCTGGTACGAGGCCACGCGGCGCGCGGTGAACATCCCCACCATGTACCCCGAGGCGCTGGTCTACGACGACGACGACGGCGACCTGTCCAACGGCACGCCCAACATCTGTGAGATCAACGCGGCGTTCGAGGCCCACGGCCTGCTCGACCCCACCCTGCTGGGCGACTTCACCGTGGACTTCTCCCAGCAGTTCGAGGGCGGCCGGGTGACCGTGGAGTCCTCGCTGCCGATGGTGGCCGGCTGCCCCGTCGAGCTGGCCGACGCCACCCTGTACTGGCGCTTCCGGGGCGACGCGGTGCCCGGCAACCCGCTGCCCATGACGCTGCAAGACGGCGTGTACATGGCCGACATCCCCACCCAGGACGCCGGCGTGGTGGTGGAGTACCAGGTGCGGATGACCTACTCCAACGGCGAGGAGCAGCTGTTCCCGCGCAACCCGGCCGACCGGTGGTACCAGGCGTACTTCGGGGCGACCGAG
>JGI12210J13797_10419852_pt1 | contig 10485 bp, 6 predicted proteins | sample ElkSlonscriptome_3_FD_13797 | JGI IMG/M metagenome (IMG submission 13797) | reverse complement strand
TCGGCCGCCGATCTCCCCGCCGCCGCCGATCCGCCGTCCGATCCCGCCGATTGGCCGGTCGTCGGCGGGGATCGCGGCGGGACGCGATTTTCGGAACTGGACCAGATCGACCGCTCCAACGTGCGGCGCCTGGAACAGGCCTGGGTTTGGCACACCGGCGATCTGGCCGATCGGCCCGGCAAGACGATCGAATGCACGCCGCTGGTGGTGGACGGGACGATGTACGTCACCACGAATTACCTGCGGGTCGCGGCGCTGGACGCGGCGACGGGGGAGGAACGCTGGAGCTTCGACCCGCTCCGCGATCATCCGTACCCGTTTCCACCCACCTCCGGCGGGGTGAACCGCGGCGTGGCCTGGTGGTCGGACGGCGAACCGGACGGCGAACGCCGGATTCTGCACGGGACCTCCGACGGGCGGTTGTTCTCGCTGGACGCCCGCACGGGAACGCTCGACCCGGAGTTCGGCGAGGGCGGCGTCCGCGATCTGCGGGCCGAACTGCCGCCGGCGGCCCGGCGATTGCCGTACGGGCCGACCTCGGCGCCGGCGATCTTCGAGGACGTGGTCATCTTGGGCGTCTCCAACGGCGAGGGGCCGGGCGTCGCGGCGCCGGGCGACGTGCGGGCCTTCGACGTCCGCACCGGAGCGCAACTGTGGTCGTTCCGCACCGTGCCGGCGCCGGGCGAGTTCGGGAACGACACCTGGGCCGGCGATTCCTGGAAGAACCGCGGGGGGGCGAACGCCTGGGGCGGGTTGAACGTCGACGTCGACCGGGGTCTGGTCTTCTGCGGCACCGGGTCGGCGGCGTTCGACTTCTACGGCGGCGATCGGAAGGGGGCCAACCTGTTCGCGAACTGCGTGCTCGCTCTGGACGCCCGCACGGGGAAACGCGTCTGGCACTTCCAAACGCTGCACCATGACCTGTGGGACCACGATCTCCCCGCCCCGCCCGTGCTGGCGACGGTGGAACGCGACGGCCAGTCGATCGACGCCGCCGCCCAGGTGACGAAGACGGGTCACCTGTTCCTGTTCAACCGCGAGACCGGCGAACCGTTGTTCGACATCGAGGAACGTCCTGTCCCGCCCTCCGACGTCCCCGGCGAGCAGGCGTGGCCGACCCAGCCGACGCCCGTCAAACCCCCGCCCTTCGCCGCCCGGCGTCTGGACGAGTCGAACCTGACGAATATCGGCGAGGCGAACCGCCGATCGGCGCTCGAACAACTCCAGAAGTTTCGTCACGGCCCCGGCGACGCCCCGCCGAGTTTGCAGGGCACGATCGTCACCCCCGGCGCCCACGGCGGGGCGAACTGGTCCGGGGCGGCGTTCGACCCGACGCAGGGTTATCTGATCGTCAATTCGACCAACGTGCCGAATATCATGCGGTTGGTCCCCGCCTCGGACAATAACCGCTACCGCTACGGACATGCGGGGTACGATCAGTTTCGCGATCACGAGGGCTATCCCGCGATCGCGCCGCCGTGGGGAGCGCTGACGGCGATCGATCTCAACGCCGGCGAGTTCGCCTGGCGGGTCCCGCTGGGGGAATACCCGGAACTGACCGCCCGCGGCGTGCCGCAAACCGGCACGGAGAACTTCGGCGGCCCGATCGTGACCGCCGGCGGGCTGGCGTTCATCGCCGGCACGAAGGACGAGCGACTCCGCGCCTTCGACGCCGCGACCGGGGAGGAACTCTGGAGCGCCAAGCTGCCCGCGGGCGGCTACGCGACCCCCTGCACGTACGCGGCGAACGGTCGGCAATACGTCGCCGTCGCCGCCGGCGGGGCCGGCAAACTCGGCACCGCCCCCGGCGACGCCTTCGTCGCCTTCGCCCTGCCCGAAGAATGAATCGCCGCGGAGTGTCCGGAGGAACCCGTCGGTAGGAGGTGGCCGCTGGGGACGACGGCGGTGACGAGGAAAGGCGGCCCCGATTGGGCCGGCGGTCGAGCCGAATTCGTACCGTCCCGCCGGACGGCCGGTCGCCCGCGACCGGTCCCCCCGACGTCCGAGCCACACCGCCGTCCCCGAGCCGACGATGACGAGCGTCAAGGCGAGCCCGCCGGCGAAGAGCTGCAGCGGGGCGAGCCCCTCGACGGCCATCAGCGCCGTGACGGCCAGCAGCGCCGCGACGGCGGAGAGGGAATCGGGAGATCGAAACGGCCGGCGGGGGAACGACGCGACGCCGCGGCGAACGAGGCCGGCGCCCGTGTCGCCAACCTCCGGAGACCCCGCGACGGACCCTATCGCAGCGGAGGTCTTGCCCACCGCCGGGGCCGCCGGGAGCAAGTCGGAGCTTGTCGGAGCGAGGTTCGGCGGGGTTACCCGAGCACGTCCGGGTTGAGGCGCCACAGCGCGAGGTTGAGCGCGGCGGCGAAGCCGACCCATCCGAGGTACGGGACGAGCAGCACGGCCGCGAGGGGGCGGAGTCGCCAGAACAGGACGGCGGTCGCCGCGACGAGCGCCCAGAGGACGACGACTTCGACGAACGCCCATGCCCCCTGCCGCCAAGCGAAGAACAGCCAGCTCCAGAGGGCGTTGGCGACCAGTTGGGCGGCGTGGAGGGTCAGCGCCGACCGGGCGCCCCGCAGGCCGCGCTCCCGCCAGACCAGCCAGGCCGCCAGGCTCATCAGCACGAACAGGACCGACCAGACCGGGCCGAACGCCCACGCGGGCGGCGCCCAGGACGGCTGCGTCAGCGTGCCGTAGAAGTCCCCGGCGTCGACCGAGGCCAAACCGCCGATCGCGGCGGCGGCGAAACTCGCCAGCAGCGAAACGACCAGCCCCAAGGCTTGCTTCAGCGGAGATATCGCTTGCTTCGACGAAGACGCGGCGGCCCCCGGGGTTCGGTTCATGGGATCCGGTTCACGAGGTGCGGTACGTCCGGCGGCGAGGCGCCGCGAGGGCGCATGTCCGCAGCGTACCGGGAGACCGGCCGCGGTCGCTTCCGCGGGGCCGGCGGCGCCTGGGCTGATCTGCAGGCGCTGATCGCAGTGAGCACGCTCGCTCCCGCCTGTCGTCCGCGCTTCGTTTGACGGGTCCGGGGGGGAACGTTCGAGTGGTTTTTGATCTGTCGGCACAGGCGCCTCGCGAAGACGCCCGCGGCAGGAACTTCGAAGTCACGATTGCCCTGACGATCATGCGTCGTTCCGCGCTACGCCCCGCCCCGCCGCGGGCGACCTTTCGAACGGGGCTCCGGCCGCTGGCGGTCTGCCTGTCGGCGTTGTGGGCGTGCGTCGCGGGCCCTGCGGCCGGGGCGTTCGCCCAACTGCCGGACCCGGACCCGGCCCCGGCCGACCCGTCGAACGCCGTGCAGGTGTTCATCCTGATGGGGCAGTCGAACATGCTCGAGATGGGCAAGGTCGACGGAGACGAGGACGGCCGACTGGAGCATGCCGTGACCGCGGAGGGCCTGTACCCGTTTCTCGTGGACAAGGACGGCGACTGGACCGTCCGGGCGGACGTGCGGAACGTCGCGGTGATGGGCAGCGGCGGGCCGGGCAAGAACCGGGTGCGGAAGAACGAATGGCTGACCGTCTCCGGCGGCAAGGTCGGCGTGGAGCAGGGGATCGGCCACCAGCTTGGCACGGCGCTGGACGAACCGGTGTTGATCCTGAAGAGCGCCATCGGCAACCGCAGCCTCGGCTGGGACCTGCTCCCGCCGGGGTCGCCGTCCTACGAGTTCACCGATCCGAAGGACGGCAAAGCCTACGTGTACGCCGGCTTCGGCGAGAGCCCGCTGCGGTGGGAAAAGGGAACCGAGCCGGAGCCGATCGGTTGGACGGCCGGCGTGCAATATCTCGGCGACGTCGCCCGCGCCAAAGCGGTGTTGGCGGACCTCGACACGTACTACCCCGGCGCCACGGACTACGAAGTCGCCGGCTTCTTCTGGTGGCAGGGCGATAAAGACCGCTACGACGCCGGCCACGCGGCGATGTACGAGAAGAACCTGGCGAACCTCGTCGCCGCCCTTCGCAAGGAGTTCAACGCCCCGGACGCCAAGTTCGTCGTCGCCACCCTCGGCCAAAGCGCCAAAGAGACCGCCTCCGGCAACGAAAAGTTGATTCTTGACGCCCAACTCGCCGTCAGCGACCCGGCCCGGCGCCCCGAATTCGCCGGCTCCGTCGCCACCGTCTATACGCACCCGCTGAGCATGGGCGGCAGCTCCAACGGCCACTACGGCGGCAACGCCAAGACGTATCTCAACGTCGGGCTGGCGATGGGGGAGGCGATGTTCGAACTGCTGAACGACGAGGATGAGTCGCCCGCCGGGGAACGTCCCGGTTCCTGACGTCCCGCCCGCTTTTCACTCCTCCCGATTCATCGCCTGCGAACTCACCGCCCGGGTCGTCGGAAGTCGGACGAACGCCGGCGGGGGCGACCGGGGAGGATGACGCCGCCGTCCGCCGAGCCCCGACCCGACGCCCTTTCGCCGTGAACACGACAACTCGCGAAGCGGGGCCAGCGGGGACGGCGAAACTTCCTGCTCCTGCGGTCAGACTCGCCGGGACTCGCCTGCACGACCGNCGTGGGCGTCGAACCTTCGATCTTTGAACGCTGCAACCTGTAAATCCGCGTGATCAGCGGACGGAGATCGCTTTTTCGGGCAGGGGTACGGGGGCGTTCGTCGACTTCAGGACCGGCATCGGAGCGTCGCGTTCGCGAAGGAGCGCGGAGAGTTCGCGAGCCATCGAAGCAAGCCGGTCGGGACGTTCGTCGGCGAGGTTGCGGGTCTCGCCGAGATCGTCGGCGAGATTGAATAACTCGAAGCGGCGACCGTCGTGGTAGTAGATCAGTTTCCAATCGCCGCGGCGGAGCGTGCTGGAGGGTCCCAGGCCGGGGCCGGTGCGGTAGTGAGGATGTTCCAGGCCGCCCCAGAAGTTCGGAAAATGCCAGACGAGGGGGCGGTCGACGTCGGCGCCGGGGTCGTTCGCGAGAATCGGAGCCAGGTCGATGCCGTCGTTGGGCGGAACTCGCTCGGCTCCGGCGGCTGAAAGGAGCGTCGCAAACCAATCGTAAATCGCCACGGGAACGGGCTCGGTGCGACCGGCGGCGGTCACGCCGGGCCAGCGAACGAGCAGCGGCACGCGAATTCCGCCTTCGTGATGAGATCCCTTTCCGCTGCTCAACGGGGCGTTGTGCGTGTGCGGGGGCGCCATGCTCCGGTAGCCGTGACTGAGGCCGCCGTTGTCGGAGGTGAACACGACGAGCGTATTTTCGGCGACGCCGAGTTCGTCAAGAAGCGTCAAAAGGTCGCCGACGCTTTTGTCGACGCCTTCGATCAGGGACGCGTAGGCGGCTTCGGTGTCGTCGAGGCCGGCGGCGCGGTATTTGGGGGCGAAACGCTCGTCAGGCTCGATGGGGGTGTGCGGAGCGAAATGCGCGACGTAGCAGAAGAACGGCTGCGATCGTTCGACGGCCCCGCGGATCTCGCGGGCCGCTTCGCGGGTGAGCGCCTCGCTGAGGTGAATGTCGCGGCCGAAATAGGCGTCCAGATCCCAGGCTCGCCACGGCCCCTCGGGGCGCTTTTTCGCGCCGAAGTTCTCGACGCCGTAGTAGCTGCCGCAACCGCCGGCGTCGCGGCCGCCGACGCGGACGTCGAAACCGAAGGCGGCAGGATCGGCGCCGGGCGTTCCGGCGGCGCCGAAGTGACCCTTCCCAAAAATCATCGTGCGATAGCCGAGGTCGCCCAGCAAAGCCGGCAGGGCGGGGGCGACGCAGGAGTGGGCGAGGCCGGGTTCGGGTTGAAGCCCGTTCCACGCCCACGGAGCGGGATCGAGGCGGTCGTCGGGGCGGTCGGTCGTGGAAGCGTCACCGGCGAGGTAGGTCCACTGGGTGACGTGGTGACGCGGGGTGTTCAGGCCGGTGAGGAAGCTGACCCGCGTGGGCGAGCAGACGGCGCACGAGTAGGCCTGGGTGAACTTGACGCCCTCGCTGGCGAGGCGTTCGAGCGCGGGGGTGCGGTAGCGGTCGTTCCACTTCGTGCGTTCCGGACCGAAGGGAACGCTCGTATCCTGCCAGCCCATGTCATCGGCGAGGATGAACAGGATATTGGGCGGCTGAGCGGGCGGCTGAGCGGGCGGGTTAGCGGGCGGGTTAGCGAAGGCCGGGTCCGCGGCGACCGGCCAAAGGGGGAGGAGGGCGAGAGAGAAGAGCAGCGGTTTCATTGCGGGAATGTTTTTCAAAAGCATTTTGAAAAGCGTGCCTCAAGCAAGGCGTTTCGGAACCGGCGACCGTTTGAGATCGTCTGCAGCCCGTGGAATAGACCATGGGTTCGTCGCCCCGTTGGCGGCGGCGAGCGACGGCCGGCGCTCAGGCCGCCCGCGGGAGCGCCGTATCCGGGAGGCGCCCGGGACCGCCGCGGGTTTTATTGGTCCCGCGCGTTCCGGAACTCCGGCCGGCCGTCCTTGAGCAGCCGCGGCGGGGCGTGGTCGCTGACCGGCTGCGTCAGCTTCGGCGGGAGATGGCCGAGGTCGACGGCCGTTTTATGCCAGATCGACGCCAGCTCCTCGACCAGCTCCGGGCGGTCGGCGGCGCGGTCGTGCAGTTCGGTGCCGTCGGTTTCGAGGTCGTAGAGTTCCCACCGTGAGCCGCGGTGGTTGACGATCTTCCAGTCGCCCCGCCGCAACGCGCGATTGTGCTCGTAGCGGAAGAACAGGAAGTCGTGCGGCTCGCGGGTCTCGCCCTTCAAGATCGGCACGAGGGATTTCCCCTGCAGCGGTTCGAGTTCGGTGTCGGGCCATTCGCTCGGATATTCGGTCCCGGCGAGGTCGATCGCGGTCGCCATAAAATCGACGAGGTGGCCGACCTGCGGGGTGATCGAACCGGGCTCGGCCGTCAGGCCGGCGGGCCAGTGGGCGATCAGCGGCGAGGAGATGCCGCCCTCGTGCTGGTTCTGCTTGTGCAGACGGAACGGGGCGTTGCCGACGTGGCTCCAGCCGGTGTCGTAGCACCAATAAGACCGCGGATCCCACGGTTCAAACTCCGCCCCCCGCGTGCGATCGAACGGGCAGGCGCCGTTGTCGGAGCAGATCAGGATGAGGGTGTTTTCGTACTCGCCCTTCTCCTTCAGGAAGTCGACCAGTTCGCCGGTGGTCCGGTCGATTCGATCGACCATGCCGGCGAAGGTCGCCATCCGACGGGTCTCCCAATCCCGCTGTTTGGCGTCCAGTTCCTCCCAGGCCGGCACGAGGTCCGGGCGGGGGGCGAGCGCCCATTCGTCAGGGATCAGGCCGGACTCGAGTTGCCGGCGGTAGCGGGCCTGCCGGATCGCGTCCCAGCCGGCGTCGTAGCGACGCTCGTACTTGCGAAAATCCTCCTCCGGGACTTGCAGCGGGTAGTGCGGGGCATTGTGGGCGACGTACAGGAGGAAGGGCTTGTCCGGGTCCGATTCGAGCGACTCGGCAACGAATTGTTTGGCGAAGTCGATGTTCGCGTCGGTCGTATAGAAGTCGTCGCCGAAGTCGTTCCACTTCTCGCCGTCGAGGCGGAAGGTTTTATCGCCGGTGAAAAAATTCGTGGCGCCGGACAGGTGGCCGAAGTACCGCTCGAAGCCGTGGTCGGTCGGTTGATCGTCGAGGTGCCACTTCCCGGTCATCAGCGTCGCGTAGCCGGCCTTTTGAAGCACCTGGGCGATGGTCACGCCGCGGGTCAGGCCGCGGTCTTCGGCTTGATCGGACCAGAGCCCGGTTAGCAGCGACACGCGCGACGAATGGCACTTCGCGGTGTTATGAAAATTGCGAAACCTCAGCCCGCCGGCGGCGAGGGCGTCGATGTTCGGCGTCTCGATCTCGCTGCCGTAACAGCCGAAGTCGGCGTAGCCGAGGTCGTCGACCATCATCACGACGACGTTGGGCCGGTCGTCGGCGGCGATCACGGGGGCCGCGAGCGCGAGGGCGGCGAGGACGAAGAGGGCGGATTTCATGAAACAATCGGGAGTCGAGGAATCGTCGCTCGCGCGGAGCGCGGGCACTGGAAGGGGCGGGCCGGAAGCCGCGGGCGAAGCGGTCGTCACGGCGCCGCGAGCGGGCGGAGGCGGACGTTGCGGTAGGAGGCCTCGGCGAATTCGGACTGGAAGGCGATGAACCCGGCGCGACAGGGCAGTCCGCCGAAGACGGCGCGGCGGATCTCGTTGACGGGCGCGCCGTTGACGAAATACCGGGCCCGGTCGCCGCGGACCTCGACGCGGAGGCGGTTCCACCCGGGCGTCTCGGCGTCGCGCCAGCGGACCCCGCGTGAGAAGTCGCGGTCCGGCAGCGGCTTGAGTTCGCCGACCGCGGTCACCTGCGTTCCGCCCACGCCGCGGATCGAGAAGTGGTCGCCGCGATCGCCGAGTCGCCCCTGGAGTTCGAGGCAGGGCGGCCAGACCGGCGTGTTCGCCTGGATGTGGAACAGAAAGCCGGCGTTCGGCTTCTGCCCGAGCCCCGGCGGGAACTGCCGCTTCCCGGCTTGGAGTTCAAACTCGAGGTCGAAATGCGAATAGCGGCGTTTGCTGACGAGCATCGCCTGCGGCGCGGGTTTCCCCTCCGGCCAGCCGTAAAGAGTATGAATCTCGCCGTCGGCGATCGTGAACACGTCGTCGGGCTCCGCGTCGAAGCCGGACTCCAAAACGATCTCGAACTCGTTCTCGAGGTCGAGCGGTCGCCACACGCCGAGGGTCAGACCGTGATGATCGAGATCGACTTCGCGAACCCGCAGGTTGCGGTAGGCGACCGGGCCGTGGTCGCCCTGAAGCATCAGCGGGCCGCGGGGAACCTCGTCGGCGAAGCCGGCGGCGCGGGTCGGTCCGCCGAGCGGTTCGTTCCGCTGGACGACCGTGCCGTTCAACACGACCTGCACGAACACGGCGTCCTCGATTTTCTCGCCGGCCTCGTTGAACCGCGGCGCCCGAAACAGGATGTCGAGCGTCTGCCACTCGCCGGCGGGCTTTGAGGCGTTGACCCGCGGTGGGACGCCGCCCCAGCCTTTGGGGTCGCGGCTCTCGTCCCAACGCTGATAAATGCCCCCGGCGTCGGCGGCCCGCGGCCGCTCGACGCCGTGGCTGTCGCGCACCTGAATCTCGTAGCGGCCCTGGAGGTAGACCCCGGAATTGGAGCCCGCCGGGATGTAGAACTCGGCGTGGACCTCGAGGTCGCCGTACTCCGCCCGCGTCCGCAGGTTGCTCGTTCGCCCGGCGGCCCCGTTGACGATCAGGCCTGCGCCGTCGGCGATCGCGAGGCGTTTCGAATCCTCCGGAGCGATCGCGACCTCGCCGGCGGTCCGCCAGTTGCCGTACGGCGGATGAAAATCCTCCAGTTCCAGCGGTTCGCCCGCCTGCAGCGGGAGGGCGACGAGCAGCAGGGCGGCGGGCAGCAGGGCGACAGGGCGAAGCACAGCCATATCAGCGAGGGGCGAGCGCGTCGGCGGACGGGAGCGGGAACGGTTAATCGGAAGTTATTCCGCGGACCCGTCGCCGGGCTCCAGCGGCCGCACGCGGAGGTTGCGGAAGCGATAAACCGCGCCCTTCTCGCCGTGGTGCTGGATGCCGATCGGGCCTTTCGCGTCGGCGTCGTCGCGAACGTCGACGGTCGTCGTGCCGTTCACCGCAATTTGAATGCGATCGCCCCGGCAGGTAATGCGATACGTGTTCCAGCCGTCGCGGTCGAAGGCGTCGCCGGCCCGCTTTTGAAACGCCTGCACGTTCTCCCGGTCGCCGCGCTTCGGACTGATAAACCACCCGCGGCGCCCCTCGTCGTAGAGCCCGCCCGACCAGCCGCGATCGCTGCCGTCGACCTCGGCCTGATAGCCGGTGACTTTATTCGGCTTCACGTTCGCCCGGAACATCACGCCGCTGTTCGCCTTACCCTCCGGGAGATGCACGTCGACCTCAAGGACGAAGTCGTCGTACTCCTTCTCCGTGATGAGGAAGAACTTTCGGTCGGCTTTAAGGTGGATTTCGCCGTCGACGACCTTCGCTTCGCCCCATTCGTAGGGGTTCGTCCAGCCGTCGAGCGTCTTGCCGTCGAACAGCGGGGTGAACTCCTCGTCGGCCCGGGCGGGCGCCAGGAATATGAGGGCGGCGAGCGCCGGGGCGCAGTATTGAACGGTCGTCATGCCGGGCGTGCGAGCGGGAGGAAGTGGAATTGAAAGCGGCGGGATTACGGCGTCATGGTCGTTTGATAAACCGGTTGGCCCTCGACGTCGTGGTGGGTGACGACGGCCCGGGTCGGCTCGACCCGGACGGAGAGGAAGCCGCCTTTGACGCGGAGGAAGCGGTGTTCGGGCCGGACGTTTTTCTGGCTCCAGCCGCCGGCGTGGCGGTCGGAGGCGGGGCCGCAGCCGAACTCGTTCAGGCCGGTCTCCGCGTCGACGGAGTGATACTGCCAGTGCCGGTCGCCGTTGATCACGAAGCAGCCCGGCACGGCGTTGAGGAACTTGCGCAGCCGTTTCCCCTCGTGCTCGAACGCGTCGTTGGAGTGGTTGTCGTTCTTGCCGCGGGCCCGGTCGGGGCCG
>JGI12210J13797_10161223_pt1 | contig 10485 bp, 10 predicted proteins | sample ElkSlonscriptome_3_FD_13797 | JGI IMG/M metagenome (IMG submission 13797) | reverse complement strand
TCTCGACAGCGCGTCAGGAACCCGATGATTGGCTGAAGATTTTCTCAATCACGATTAGTGGATTTTGAAGCGGATTTTCTAAGCAGTACGCTGGCCACATTCAGTTTGCCCCATGACCGTAGCACGCTGGCGACAGCCAGTGTGGCCGGGTGGTATAGCGCGAATACACAACGGCTTTCGCCTTCGTGCTACACTCTGAAAGATTCGTTTCGCGCTTGCTTGTTCCGATAACGGTGGGCAATTTTATTTTTATGATACGTTTGCTTCTCCTCGTTCCTTTCTGCTTGGCACTGGTTGCCTGCAATTATTCTGATCCCAAATTCTACTCCGACTCGGGTCCGGAGGTGGGGCCGGTAGCTTCCGTGCTGGATGGGGATGAAGATGCCGATCCGCTTGCTGCGACCATTGATGCCTCCAACGAAAATGCAGAACTGGAGGAAGAAGATCCTCTTGCCTACGATCAGGAAGAGGCGGTTTTGAATAATCCGTAGTTCGGGATTCCGACCCGGATAAGCGATTTATCAGGAAGACTGGATCCCTCTAACCCTGCCAGAGCAACTGCTTTCGGCTAGGGAGACTTCTTGGGCTGGATCGAATCGAGTTCCTTCGAAATAACGTCGACCGTAGCTTGCAATAGTTTCTGGTAACCCTGGAGGTAAGTCTCCGGTTGATCCAAGTTCCAAGCGTCAGCAACTTCGACGCTCATGATGGGCAGGAAGCCATCGTCGTTTGCCGTCGAGGTTTTGACCTCGGCTAGGGCGATGGCCGACCCATCCTCACGAAGAATGAATCGAGGTAGGCCGACGTCGATCCGTGTATCTCCGGAGAAAGCCGTAGGTTTAGCCAGTGCAACCGTAAGCTCTCGTTGAATCGCTTTCGAGAGCGAGTCGACCCAGATGTAATCAGTAAGGGCCACCAAGGTGCCGGACGAGTCGAGATACCAAACCGTGCTCTCATTTAGGTAGCTTGGGAGCAGAACCGAAAAGACCGGCGCGGGATAGAGCTCCTTCGTGCCCAAGGCGGGCTTGAGCTCCAAAGTGGCCCGAGTGGCGTCGTCCTTGACCGGTTGGAGGCTTCCGCAAGCCGAGACAAAGACAAAAAGACAGGACAGAAGGAGGGAACGGATCATGGTGTTTGTTTTCCGAATATCAGTGCGTTTGGATGGCGGCGAAGAAATTCAAGGAGTGACTGGAAGGCAATCGTGGCTTCCTGAATGTCACCGAGCGTCCTCTCGATATCGGCAACCGGGCCGGTGTTGCTCTCGATCAGGCGGGCGAAGTTCTGGCTAATCTCATCGAGAGACTTGGCCGTCTCGGCCATCTGGTTCAATGTATTGGCAAGCGGTTCGCCAAGGGCACCTTTGCCAGTGTTTAAATTCTTCATGAAATCGTTCATGGTGCCGGCTGTGCCTCCGAGCTGCGCCAAGAGGTTCTTGAAATCGTCCGACATCAGCGTCTGATTCATCGAGGCGAGGAGATCGTTGACCTTCTCGACCGTTCCTTGCGAGTTGATCGTTTCGACAGTCTTATCCACTGAGACGATCATGTCGTCGAGATGCTCGCTGATCTGGATGAAATTGATATGACTGATCTGATTCACGATGCCCACGAGCTGATCGGAAACATCGGAAAGCAGCGAGGGAACCGCCGGGATGTAGTGAAGGTCCCCCTCAAATATTCGTGCCTTCGGCGGTGCTTCGGCAGTGGGGCGAAAGTTTAGGTCGATGTAGAGCTGGCCGGTCACCATGCTGCTGCTCGAAAGCTTGGCCGTGAGACCATCGCGGATGGCCTTCTCGTATGTGTCCTCATTCGAGATGTCGACCGGAACGCCGAGTTTATTTTGCAGACGGCTAACGTCGATCTCATAGGTCACAGGAATTCCAATCAGCGTCGCATCGCCGCCGAGGCTCAGGCGGATGTCTTGAACCTGACCGATCTCTACCCCGCGAAAGCGAACGAGGGAGCCTTTGTTCAGCCCCCGCACAGATTCATTGAAAAACGAGACAAACGAGGTCTTCTTCTCGAAGAAGCTCGTCAGGCCGAAGAAAAAAAGGCTCCCCACAAATAGGGACAGGGCAAGAAAGACAAAAAGTCCGATTTTAAATTTTAGCGCTTGTTGGCTCACGTTCAGGCATCTCCGTTTGGTTTTTTGCGACTCAGAAAATCTCGGATTTCCTCGTGTGTGGAATTTAATTTAAGCTCTCTTGGATCTCCGACCTCCATCTGGCGTCGGGAAGCAGCATCGAGAAAGACGGCGCGGTGGGCGAGTGTAAAGATGCTTTCCAACTCATGGGAGACGATGAGAGTTGTCGTTCCCAAGCTCCTGTTCAATTCGAGGATGGTTTCATCCAGCTGTGCCGAGGTAAGCGGATCGAGACCCGCCGAGGGTTCGTCAAAGAAAAGGATCTCCGGATCGAGGGCGAGAGCACGGGCGAGTCCTGCACGCTTCATCATCCCGCCGCTGATCTCGTGGGGGAACTTTTGAAGCGCGGTGCCGAGCTCGACGAGGTTAAGCTTATACTCCGCAAGCTCGAGGATATCGCGCTCGGGTAATTTGGTGTGGATCCGCAAGGGCAGGGCGACATTCTCCAGCAAGGTCATCGAGCTGAAAAGGGCTCCTCCCTGGTAGAGAACTCCTGTATTGCGCAAGATGGCAGACGAGGTCTCTGGGTCGTCATCCGTGAACTTTTTGTCACCGTAAAAGATCTCGCCAGAGACGGGCTCGATCAAGCCGATCAAGGTTTTCAAGAGGGTGCTTTTGCCCGAGCCACTTCCTCCCATGATAAAGAAAATTTCGCCCGGCCGAATCTTGAGCTCGATGCCAGACATAATAGCCTTCCCTCCATATCCGATAGCGAGGTCGTTGACGCAGATGGCCGGGAGCTGTTCCGTAGAAGCACTCAAATTCCGTAAATGTTAAAGAGAACGGCGAAAAGCGCGTCCGCCACGATAATCAATACGATGGAGGTCACGACCGCCGAGGTCGCCGCACTTCCCACCGACTCTGCGCTGGATCCTGCGGCCATGCCGCGAAAGCATCCGGTAATCGCTATGATGGCACCGAAGACAACGCTCTTCAAAATGCCGCTCAAGAAACTGTTTAGATCAATTGCATTGGCGGTTTGCGTGAGAAATTGGGTTGCGGTGATGTCCATAAACCCGACCGACACCAGCATCCCTCCGAGAATCCCGGAGAGGGCCGCGAGAAAAGCGAGGACGGGCATCATGATAGCGAGGGTCGTCAGCCGTGGTAATACGATGAAGTCGAAAGCGGATACGCCCATTGTCTGCAGGGCATTCAACTCATCGTTTGCCTTCATGCTGCCGATTTGCGCGGCGAAGGCAGATCCTGTGCGTCCCGCGAGAATCACGCCCGTCATCATCGCGCCCATCTCGCGGAACATCGCGATCGCCACCAGATCCGCGACAAAGAGATCTGCCCCGAATTTGGAGAGCTGAATCGCTCCGACAAAGGCCAAAATTAAACCTGTGAGAAAGCTGATGAGGAAGACGATGCCCACGGATCGCCCGGTATTCTCCCAAAGAAGAGAGGTAAGATCGGAACGCTGAAAAATTGCCTTCCCCCGAAACAGGCGACCGAGGCTTTGCAGTGTCTCGCCGAAGAAAATCAACAGGTTCCGGAAGCCTGCGTATCGATTGATCCCCATGTCGCCGAGATTTGAAATCAGGGACTCTTTGCTCTTTGCCTCAACCAGCGGTTCAGCAGAGCTGGAGGACGCTCGGGCCAGCAGTGGATCAATGCTCTGGGGGAAGCCAGTTAGTTCGAGCTCAACGCCCTTGCTGTCTAGTTCGCGCCGGATCCGCTGGAGGCACATCACCAGCGAGCTGTCCCAGTAATCGATATCGTTTCCCACTGCCGTGACGCGCGTTGGAGATTCGCCCGCGATTTTATTGCAGTCCGGCAGATCGGGCAGGCCGTGATGAATAGTAAACGATCCAGAGAAAACAAACTGTGAATGACCCGTACCTTCCTCAATGCGGATTGATGGATTCGATTGTGGATCGACTGTTTCTTTGGCTGCCATTCGTGTCTACGGGGTGCTCACAATCAACTTTGCAAAGATAGTCATCAAGATTAAAGCCGCTGGGTAGGCGGTCGCATAGCTGATGACTGGCACGGGTGATTCGGTCTTGGAGCTGATCACTCCCAGGGCGGGGGTGGAGGTCATGGCACCGCAGGTTCCGCCCAGGGTTTGAAAAATATTCATCTTCAAAAATTTTCGACAGACGAAGTAGCTTACGCACAGCGGGATGAGCACGATCAGGGCACCCGCGGCGAGCAGGGTCCATCCGCGCGTCGTAAGGGTCTCGACGATATTCGCGCCGCCTTTGATTCCGGCTGAGGCGAGAAAGAGGGCGAGACCAAATTCCTGCAGAAGGAGGCGGGTGGGGCGGGGGATGTAGCCGGTGATCCGGCCGACTTTACCGAAATGGCCGAGAATCAGGCCCACGAGCAAAGGGCCACCCGCGAGTCCAAGTGTGATGGCGCCCGAACCTGGAAGGGCGAAGGGGATCATCCCAAAAAGAATTCCCAGAGCCAGACCGATGGACAAAGAGATAAGATCGGTCTCGCCAAGGCTCTGCGGGCGATGGCCCACATGGTCCGAAAAGGGCTGCAGTTTCTCGCGCGGACCGACGACCGTGATCTGGTCGCCGTTCTCGAGCCGCGTGTTGCCCCCAGCCGCAAACTCATAATCGAGACGCCGTATCCGGGTGACGATGACCCCGTGTTCCCTCAAAGGAGCGATTTCCCGAAGCGTTCGACCCACGACATTCTTCGAAGTGACCAGGAGCAGGCGTCGCTCATTTTCCGCATCGCGGGCCACGGCCTCTTCGCATTCTTGGCCGAGGTAATCGATGGCGATCTTCATCTCGCTGTTTCGTCCGACGAGGTAGAGCTTCTGCCCAATGGAGAAAGTGTCCTCAAAAGACAAGGGCACCAGCTGGGAGCCGCGCTGCACCCGGGAGACTGTGCAGGACTCAAAGGACTCAAGGCCGCTACCGGAGATGCTTTTCCCGACGAGGTTTGGATTCTTTACCTCGACCAAGGCGGTGCGGACGATGTCGTCGTTTTCATCTTTTGTCTCATCCTGGATCGACCCGAGATCCACCTTCAGGAACCGTGGCAGCAGTTGCACGAAGAGAACAACGGCGATCACACCGAAGGGATAGGCGATTCCGTATCCAACGACCAAATTCGATTGACCGGGTCCGGTTGAGGACAAGGCCTCGGTTGCCGCGGCGAGGGCAGGTGTGCTGGTCATCGCTCCGGCAAAAAGCCCTCCCGCCAAATCGAAGGGAATCCCAAAGACCCAAGCGGTGATGAATGTGGTCGCGGTCCCGATCAAGACGACGATCACCGAGAGCTTGAGGAGCGCGACGCCCTCGCGTTTCAGGCTGGAAAAGAATCGATTGCCCGCACCCACTCCGACGCAGTAGGCGAAAAGAAGAAGGCCGATCGTTCCAGTGCTGCCGGGCACCTCATATCCGAAATGACCTGCGGCAAGCGCCAGAAAGAGGACGCCTGAGGTGCCGAGATTGATCCCTTTAATCGTAATTTTGCCCAGCGCCATACCGCTCCCGAGCAGGAGAAAGAGCAGGAGATACGGATTTCCCAGGGTCTGTTCCACAAAGTTGGCTTCTGGCATGTCGGTTGTTGGCTTTAAATCTGTCTGCTTCAGGAGGCAATCGGTAAAGGCTCCTCCATTAGAAATAGTTTCGATGACTTGCTCGCGGCCTTGGTTTTCGCATAGTATCAGAGGTTGTAATGAATGTTGCCCTCATCCTTCTTGTTTTTGAAATCTGCTTCGCTGTCTTACTCTTTGGTTTCGGCCTGCGGTTCGTTTTTTATGATGAGGATGCCCAGAATCTCGACCGCTTCTATCAGCGATATTTTAATGGCCGGGTTCGCAAGAAATATGCCGAGTTTACGCGAACCGTTGGATTCTTGTTTTTGACTCTCGCGGCGCTCTATGGAGCCGGGTTGATCTGGAACGAATTTGGTCCGCTGTCTCTCGCTTTCTCCGGTGACTAAAGAAGAGGAGGATTCCACCAGCGGGCGGAAGATTATCCACGTCGATATGGACTGCTTCTATGCGGCGGTCGAGATGAGAGATAATCCTGAGCTGCGAAAGGTGCCGTTGGCGGTGGGCGGGTCGGGCCGCCGGGGGGTCGTCTGCACTTGCAACTACGAGGCGCGTTCCTACGGGGTTCGATCTGCCATGCCGAACTTTCAAGCCCTTCAACGATGCCCGGATCTCGTCTTCGTGCGCCCCCGCTTTGATCGGTATCAAGAATTGTCGGCAGGGATCCGCGCGATCTTCTATTCGTATACTCCTTTGGTGGAGCCACTTTCGCTCGATGAGGCGTATCTCGATGTTACTTCGCTGGACCGGCCCGCCACAGAAGTCGCCACCGAGATCCGAAAAAGAATTCGGGAAGAATTCCGTTTGCCCGCCTCGGCTGGGATTTCCTCGAACAAGCTCTTGGCAAAGATCGCCAGCGACTGGCGGAAACCTAATGGGCAATTCGTTATCAAGCCGCACCAGATTTCCTCGTTTATGGAGTCGCTACCAGTGCGCCGGCTGTGGGGGGTGGGCAAGCGCGCGGAGGAAAAGTTGACCGCCCTGGGCTGCCACACCTGTCTTGATTTGCAGAGCCGTCCCATCCGGGAACTCGAAGAGGTGTTTGGCAGGTTCGGGGTGGATCTTTACCGGCAGTGTCGGGGCATCGATGACCGCGAGGTCCAACCCACTCGGATTCGAAAATCTCTCAGCAATGAGCGAACCTACTCGGACGAGGTGGAAACCGAAGCGGATTTGATCGAGAGAATCGGAGACCTTCATGAGGAATTGACAGCCGACCTTCGTGCCCGGCCGGAACTCGTTGATCGGATCGCTGGACCTTTTGTGAAAGTGAAGTTTGTCGATTTTTCACAGACGACGGTCAGCCGTGCCGGTCTCGATTGGGATCTCTCCAGTATCGTCCAACTCGCTCGAGAGGCCTTCGCGCGGAAGGATCAGGCGGCGAGGCTTCTGGGGGTAGGGGTCCGCTTTGCGGAATCGGGCTCCGGGTGGGAGCAACTGCTACTTCCATTCGAGAACAATCGAAAAGGCGAAGATCCCTTCCCGAGCGAAGGCTAGAACCGCCTCAGGCGAGCGGCACGGGCCAAGGTCAGCAGGGCACTCGCGGGCATCAAGATCGCCGCCAACAGGGGATTCATCAGACCCGAGAGGCACAGGGCGATCGCCCCTACGTTATAGGCGATGGAAAATCCAAAGATGCTACGCAGGATTTTGATCCGCCGATCCGCCAGCTCAAATAGAAAGCGGATTCCGGATAAATCACTTCCGGTGAAGAAAAAGTCACTTCTGGATTCCAAGATTCCCTTGTCGAGAAGAGGAGTTCCGCGGCAGAGAGCACGGGAGAAGGCCAGTGCGTCGTTGGCTCCATCGCCGATCATCAACCCCGCATCTTTTGCGTGAGACTCGATCCATCGGGCCTTCGCTTCCGGGTCGAGGTCGCCAAGAGCCCGCTCGCGAGGAATCGGTAAGCTGGCCGCGAGGGCATCGACTTTGGCCTGACGGTCACCGCTCAGGATCGCGAGACCCAATCCCCGCTCCGTCAAAGCGGTGAGCTCGGCAGCGGCCTCGCGGCGCACCGCATCTTCGAAACAAAACCGGGCGATAACCGTTCCGTCGCATGCGAAGACGGTAGCACCATCGTCGGTTGGCCCGGAATCTTTCCAGCCCGCTTTCCCAATCGACCAGCGACCCGCTTCATGATCGGTAAACACACCCTTCCCCGGTTCCTCCGTAAGATTGGGTAGGGGTTCAGCGCGGATGCCCCGTTGCAGAAGCTCTTGCCGAAGTGTCCGTCCTACCGGGTGGAAGCTCGTCTCGACCAGCCCGAGAAGGATTTTTCTCTGATCAGCGGAGAGAGCTTCGATCTGTGACGGGTCGATGAGATGGAGAGTCTCTAGGGTAAGAGTTCCCGTCTTGTCGAAAATCGCCTCTTTGACCTTGGGTAACCGGCCCCATAGATCGGGCTCCCGCAGAAAGACCCCTCGGCTGCGTAAGCGCCCCGTAGCAATATCATTGAGCATGGGCCAGGCGATCCCGAGCGCACAGGGGCAGGAGACCACGAGAACCGAGATCGCAACCTGCAGGCCGGCTTGAAAGCCCCCGAAGACCGTCCAGGAGGTGCCGCCAAGAATTGCGATTCCGATCACTACTGCCGTGTAGACGACAAGGATTCTCTCGAGAAGAGCGTTTCGCGCCGGTTCGTTCGACTCGCTCGTCAGTCGATAGAGGAGGGACTCTTTCCAGTGTTCCTCCGCTCTGACATCGACCGCCGTCCGGCTGGTCAGGATCGCCCCCGAGGGGACTCGTGAACCTTCGGCGTAGGTGACCCCCTCAGACTCCCCGTTCATGTTCTCGAGGCTGAACGTGGCTTCCCCCTTCTCGAGGATTGACATCGTGGGAAGGGTCTTGCCCGGTTCGAGCCGGAATCGCAGGCCCGGTTTCATCTCGTTCGCGTTGAACGATTGCCCTTCCTCGCTCGGGTAGGTCGAGAGGGAAGGGTCGACCGCTTGGGCTCGCGCGCGATTCCGCTCAATGGATCGCTCCTGTAACCATCGTCCGGTAAGCATGAGGAGCAGGAAAACGGCTACGAAGTCGAAGTAGACCAGTTCTTCGTGGTTCAATAGCCATCCGACGACCGAACCGACCCAGGCCGCTGTCACACCGATGGCAATCGGCAGGTCGATATGGATCACTCCCAATCTCGCTGCCTCCCAGGCCCGCCCCACGAACCACAGCCCGCCGACGCCGAAGCTGATCGAGGCAAAAAGCAGAGCCAACAGATCAAACAGTTCCGCAAAACGAAAGTCGGCCTCCATCCCGAGATAGCCCGGGAGGGTAAAGAGCATGGTATTGAGAGCGAGAAAGGCGCAGATCCCCAGGCGACTCAGGAGCGGTCCGGATTGAGATTCGACCTCGCCGGAGCGTTTCACAAGTCGATAGCCGAATCGCCAGATTTCGGTTGCGAATTCTACCGGAGAGAAGGTGCCCGGTCGCCACTCGAGAACCGCTTGGCCACTCTGCGGATTTACCGAGAATCGACGCCCTCCAGGTCGGTTGCGAAACAACTCCTCGAGAAGCCACACGCATCCAACACAGGAGATTCCCTTCACACTGATCTCGACTTGCGCGGAACGGTTCGCCCTCTTCGCCTCCTCCTCGCTCTCCGCGACGGCCTCGCGCAGCCACTCGAAATCGGGCGGACGGTTGATAGCCGGGGAAACGGGCTCGATCTCGCGTCCCCGCAGGGAATAGAATTTTCCCAAGCCGCGCTCCTCAATAAGGTGGTGGACGTGAGCACACCCGGCGCAGCAGAACTCTTCGTCACCCCGCGCAGGGAAGAGGGTGCCACAGTGCGTGCAAGAGCGTTCGTCAGCCACGTCGGTAGAGAGAGTTTTCGTCGATGAAAGCGGCGACCTCTCGAGGGACTAATGACCGAATGGAACGATTCGTTTTCACGCGTTCGCGGATCTCGGATGCGCTGATATCGACTCGCCGGTTAGGGAGAAATAGAATGTCCGAATCCCCCGTTTCATTCGCCGGAGTTCGGCCCGTTGACTCATCGTCTCCCCGCCGTGCGCAGATGAAGGTCAATTCGCGACGAATCTCCTCGCATCTTTCCCAGCGATCCAGCTGGCGGTATTGATCGCCACCGATGAGAAAAAACAACTCCGCGTCCGGAAATGATTTCCGATAGTGCTCAGCGATCTCATAGCAATAGACTCGCCGCCCTTGCTGGATATCGAAGTCGTCCACCGCAAAAGATGGAAAGGCATCCGTGGCGAGCCGAACCATCGCGAGACGGTCGCTTGCTGAGGTGCCCGGGAGATTCTCTCGAAGGGGAGAGGAGAAGGCCGGGAGGAAGATTAGCTGATCGAGTCTTGCGAAGTGGACGGCATCCTCGGCCATGATCAAATGCCCGAGATGGATCGGATCAAAACTACCCCCGAAAAGGCCGATTCGCGTCCGTGCGTGCGGCATTGTCATTTAATTCCAACGAGGAACGATGCCGGGGCCAAGTGTCAAGACGGATGGAAAATCGTAACTACTGGAGCGCCGGAGTCACTTTCCCGAAGATTCCCAACCACGCCGCAAAGCCTGCGAGGACAATCACCGCAACCCAGAGGATCTTATTCCAATCCGGTCGGCGGTTGATGAAAGCCAGAGCCCCGCCCAGAAGCAACCAAGTCACCATCTTGAGAATGAACCAAGTCGGCCATCCGATTCCCAGCCTCGCCTGCAGTCCAAAGCCCGCGACGAGAAGAAAAAGAAGCCCAATCCCGCTGATGACACTCCCCCAGATGCGAAACGGTTTGTTGTCCGCCGCAAGAACCGCTCGGACGAGTAGGGCACCGTAGCCGAGAAGGAGCAAGAGAGCCCCGAGC
>JGI12210J13797_10131314_pt1 | contig 10486 bp, 9 predicted proteins | sample ElkSlonscriptome_3_FD_13797 | JGI IMG/M metagenome (IMG submission 13797) | reverse complement strand
CTTCCAGGCCGTGTTCGACGTGCTGTCGACCGAGGTGATCGGTGGCGCGTCGCTGTCGTGCGAGTTCGACATCCCGGTGCCGCCCGACGGCATGGAGTTCGACCCCGACGAGGTCAACCTGGAGTTCGACGACGGCATGGGGGGGCTCTTGGAGATCGGGCGGGTCGACTCGGCGGCCCAGTGCGCCGGGGTGGCCGACGGCTGGCACTACGACGATCCCACCGCGCCGAGCATGATCGTGATGTGCCCGCAGACGTGTGACACGCTGCAGCTGTCGGAGAACGGGGCGATCAACATCGCGTTCGGCTGCGCGACGGTGCCGGCCGGCTGACGGCGCTCGGGCGGGACGGCGCCGCTCCGGCGGGACGGCACCGCTCCGGCGGGACGGCGCCGCTCCGCTGAGACGGCGCCGCCACGGGGTAGTCGAAGACGATTCCCGGGGCGAGCGGATCCGCCGCCGTGAGAAACCTGTCAGAAGAACCCTCATCCGCCGGGGTCCGAGTGCAACTCCTTCCCCGGAGAGTCGATGGTGGTCGTCAAGCGGAGCCAAGGGGTCGTGCGGAAGGGGAGGGTTCGGCCCTTCGAGTGGAAGGCGATCGTCGAGCCCATGGGTGATGCCCAGGATGCGTCTGCACGCTGGACCATTGCGGCCATCGCCGAGCTGAGCGCGACGACCTTGCGACGCATTGCCGACACTCCGGTGTCGGTCCTCGACGACGTGCTCGGTGACGTGTTGATGGATCTGGGCACGTGCCTACAGATCGATCGCGCCACCTTGTTCGAGCTCACCGACGATCGCCAGGCCCTGCGGGTGCGTCGTACCTGGGCCGCCCTCGGTGTGCCCCACCTGCAACACTCTCGATTCGAATCGGATCGCCTCGATCTGGTGGGGCGCCTGCTGCGGGGGGAGACGGTCTGGTACGAGCGCATCGAGGAGCTGGCCAAGGAGGCTCCCGAGGACTTCGATGCGCTCGTGGACATCGGGCAGCGCTCGTTGCTGCTCCTGCCCCTCCAGCTCGGGGGCACGACGATCGGTGCGATCGCCTCGACGACGATGCCCTGGAGCTCACCCCGCGGGCCGGCGGACTGGGCACCGGCGGCGGGCTCACCCTCAACACCAACCAGTGGGTCAGCTCGGCCGCGCGCGACGTGTACGAGTTCTCGATCGCGGGGCAGTGGCACACCAACAGCCACGCGTACGAGACGAAGCTGACGACGCTGAGCCTGCCCGTGTCGCCCTACGGCGCGGTGACCTCGACGGTGGGCACGCCGCCGACCCCCGGCCAGCCCCACGTGCGGATCGCCAACGGGGGCGCGTTCGGGGTGGAGGTTCGCGGACCACACCCCGGCGATCCCCCGGTGGTGCTGAGGGGCGCCGCGCTGCTCGACCTCGCCCTGATGTTCGAAGTTCGCGGGGGCGGCGGGGGCAATCAAGCGCACGCGGTGCGCCTCGAGGTCCGAGGCCACCATGAGGGCCCCATCGCCGGTCACTTCTACGAGCTGCACAAGATCGACCCGGTCTCCCTCGAGAGCCTCGGGCCCCTGTGCGAGGAGGACTCCGCCGGGCAGCGCCACGCCAAGATCTTCCACGGGCTGAGCATCGACGCGCCCACCGGCACCATCGACTACGTCAGCCCCGACATCCACCACATCGCGTGCACCTCGAGCGCGCCGGGCAAGGCGGGGGAGTTCGGCTATGCGCCGGCCATGGTCCCCCTGTCGGTCTACGCGCTGGCCAACCGCGTGATCCGGGCCGACTACTGCGCCGACGGTCACCCGTACACCTATCCCGGCAACCTGGTGGGGATGACGGACAACGTGTCGCCGGGCGAGGTGGGCACGACGCTGGCCGACGTGGAGGGCGACCTGGGGCCCGACGAGCAGCTCGAGGCGGTCTGGAGCCCCGACGGGGTGATGTGCATGGGCACGCCGCGGGCGTCGAACCTGAGCCGCGAGGACGTCATCTGCCCGGTCAAGCACTTCGCCGACGGCACGATCGCCTACAACTGGCGGCCGCCGAGCTGCGACGGGTTCGTCGACCAGCCGCCGCCCGGAGCGCTGCGCTTCTACTCCAAGAGCGAGCCGTGAGCCGCGAGGCGCCGGCAGGTGTGCGAGCGGGGTGGGTCTGCTAGCGTGGCGCGGTGGGACGCCAACGACCCTCTCCACCGCTGATTCCCGGGCTCGTCGACGCGCACTGCCACCTCGACTACGCGCCCATGATCGACGACGTGGCCGCCACCCTCGAGGAGGCTCGCCGCGCCGGGGTGGAGCAGGTGGTGCACGTGGGCTGCGCGCGCGAGACCCAGGCCCGCGCGGTGGAGCTGGCCGAGGCCCACGCCGACGTGTTCGCGGTGGTCGGCATCCACCCCCACCACGCCAACACCACCGACGACGAGGCGCTCGCCGACATCGAGCGGCGAGCGGCGCACCCCAAGGTGGTGGCGATCGGGGAGACCGGCCTGGACTACCACTACAACCTCTCCGAGCCTCCGCAGCAGCGGGCATCGCTGGCCGCCCACGTGGCGCTGGCCCGGCGGCTGGACCTGCCGGTGGTGCTGCACGTGCGCGAGGCCCACGAAGAGGCGCTGGCCATCGTGGCGGATACGGGGCCGCGGGCCGAGGCGCCGGGCATGGTCCACTGCTTCACCGCGGGGCCCCGCGAGGCCGAGGCCTGGCTGGCGCTAGGCTTCCATATCTCGTTCTCGGGCATCGCCACGTTCCCCAAGGCCGAGGAGCTGCGCGAGGCGGTGCGCCTGGTGCCCGCCGATCGGATCATGCTCGAGACCGACGCGCCCTACCTCGCGCCGGTGCCCATGCGCGGGCGCAAGAACACGCCGGCCAACGTGGCCTTCACCTGCGCGCGCCTGGCCGAGGTGCGGGGCGAAGACCCCCATGTGCTGGCGAAGCAGGCGGCCCGCAACACGCGGGCGCTGCTGCGGATGCCCACGCTCGACGCGTAGGGTGTCACGCAACGTGACACCTACGCGGGCCACACGGGCCACACGGGCCACGCGGGCCACGCGGGCCACGCGGGCCACGCGGGCGGAAAATGAGGTACGGTCCAGGCATGGATCCAAAGTCGCCCTACCGGTATGTGCTTCCGCCGTCCGCGGCCGCAGGCACGACGGCGATGGACGCGCCCGGGGACCTCGATCAGGGGTGGCGGGTCGATGATCACCTCGTGCGTCCCGAGCATCGCGACGAGGTGGTGAACGGACGGCACGTCCAGGCGCTCCCCGCCAATCTTCCCCATGGTCACCGTCACTGCGAGCTGGACTACGTGATCCGCGGCAACGTCGCCGACGGCTATGTGGGCGCCACCGATCTCCTCACGCGGGTGAGCGGGCAGTCGAACTTCGCCACCGATACCTGCTTGGTTCGAGAGGGCATCGACCCCCGCACGGGCCGGCGGTACCTCGAGGAGCTGGCGTTCGAGGTGGTGGCCGAGCAATCGGTGGCCGACGTCACCGAGCGCGCCCGACAGCTCTCCGCCCGCGGCATCCGGCGGCTCATCGCCATCTTCGTCAACCGAGGCCAAGTGTGCGAGTGGTCGAGCGCCCGCGACGATTGGGCGCCCCTGAAGCTCGATGACGAGGTGGTCGACCCCACCCTGCGGCACCCGATGAAGGTACGCGCGCTGCTCGACGCGGCCGAGGCGGACGACGCGGTGGCACGAGCGCTGCGGGCCAAGGGCAACCCGGTCATCGCCGAGGTCCACGCCGAGGGCCACCAGCAGGGCCTCGACAGCCTCCGACGCAGCATCCAGCGCATGTGCGACCACCTCGACATCACCGTGGGAGAGGCCGAGCGCGCCGAGCTGTCCGCGCTCGACGGCCCAGGGCTCGAGTCGCTGCACGACCACCTGCTCATCGAGCGACGCTGGTCCTAGCCCCGGCCGAAGCTCCCATGCCTCCGCGTGGGTGGGCTCACGCGCCGCACGCCATCCCCGGGGCTCGGGCCCGCTCCGTCGCTTGACGCCCCCCGGGGCCAGTGTCCATAGTCCCCCCCCCGCGGGCGCCTCGGCGCCCCACCGACGCCTCTGGCCTCGCGCCACGCGTCGCCACCGTTCACCCCAAGGACCCATCATGAACGTCCAACCCGGACTGCTCGCCAAGAAGCTGGGCATGACCCAGCTGTTCCTCGAAGACGGTACGCGCGTGCCCGTGACCGTGCTGTCGGTCAAGGGCAACACCGTCACCGCCCACCGCACCGAGGAGCGCGACGGCTACGTCGCCCTGCAGGTCGGCTTCGTGGAGCAGAAGCCCTCGCGCATGACCAAGGCCGACCTCGGCCGCTTCAAGCAGGTCGACGTCACCCCGCGCCGGCACGTGCGCGAGTTCCGGGTCCCGAGCGACATGCTCGAGCAGTGCCCCGTGGGCCAGGACCTCCCCCTCGATCTCTTCGAGGCGGGCGCCAAGGTCGACGTGACCGGCACCAGCAAGGGCAAGGGCTTCCAGGGCGTCATCAAGCGCCACCACATGCGCGGCACCAAGGCCACGCACGGTGTGCACGAGTACTACCGCCACGGTGGCTCGATCGGCTGTCGTCTCACCCCCGGCCGCGTCGTCCCCGGCAAGAAGATGCCCGGCCAGATGGGCAACGAGCGCAAGACGGTCCAGAACCTCGAGGTCGCCCGCGTGATGGCCGAAGAGGGCCTCATCCTGGTGAAGGGCTCCATCCCGGGGTCCAACAACGGCATCGTCGTCCTCCGCCGCTCGCACAAGGCCGCCCTCCGGGCCACCCACGACGCGGCGAAGGCCGCCAAGAAGAAGTAAGCGCCCCGCGGCCGATGGCCCGCAAGCGCAGCAAGCTCGCTGACCGCGGCGCCCGCCAGGATGCGGCCTACCGCCGCGCCAAGCAGGAAGGCTTCGCGGCACGGGCCGTGTACAAGCTCCAAGAGCTCGACCAGCGCTTCAAGCTGCTGAAGTCGGGCCGCCGCGTCCTCGACCTCGGCTGCTGGCCCGGGTCGTGGATGCAGCACGCGGCCGAGCGGGTCGGCGAGGAGGGCGTGGTGGTCGGGCTCGATCTCCGCGAGGTCGAGCTGGCCCTGCCCGCGTGGTGCGAGTCGTTCGTGGCCGACGTCGACGCGCTCGAGCCCCGCGAGCTGCTCGACCGCTTCGGGCCATTCGACGTGGTGCTCTCCGACATGGCGCCCAAGACGATCGGCGACGCCACCACCGACCGGATGCGCAGCGAGGCGCTGTTCGAGCGCGCGCTGTGGATCGCCACCCAGGTGCTGCGGCCGGGCGGGCACTTCGCCGGCAAGGTGTTCCAGGGCGGCGGCTTCCCGCAGCTCATCGCGCAGGTGCGCGAGGCGTTCTCGATCTGCAAGCCGTTCCACACCAAGGCCACGCGGGCGGGCAGCGCCGAGCACTACCTGGTGGGCCAAGGCCGGCGCGGCTCGGGGCCCGAGCTCGAGTAGCGCGCCGCTCTAGCCTCGACGTCGGCGCGTGCGATCGTCGTCGGGCGAGTCGAAGTGGTCGTGATCGTGGTCGTGATCGTGGTCGTGGTCGTGGTCGACGTCGTCGGGGCTCGGCGCGTCGCTCCGGCGCCCGAGCACGCGCTGGCCCAGCCCGCGCACGTCCTCGAGGATCATGTACAGCGCCGGCACCACCAGCAGCACCAGCAGGGTCGCGAACCCCAGCCCGGCGCTGATCGACACCGCCATCGGGGCCAGCACGTCGTCGCGGCCGCCCAGGCCGATGGCCAGCGGCATCAGGCCCAGGCAGGTGGTCAGCGTGGTCGAGAGGATCGGCCGCAGCCGCTCCAGCGCCCCGCGCTCGGTCGCCTCGGCCACGGCCAGCCCCTCCACCGTGCGCTTGTTGTTGACGAAGTCCACCATCACCAGCGAGTCGTTCACCACGATCCCCACCAGCGCCACGATCCCGAACAGGGCCATCAGCGACAGGTCGTAGCCCATCGACGAAAGCCCCAGCACCGCGCCCATCAGCCCGAAGGGCACGGCCGAGAGGATGATGAGGGGCTGCACGTACGAGCGGAATTGCAGCGCCAGCACCAGGTAGATCATCAGCACGGCCAGCCCAAAGGCGCCGGGCAGGTCGTTGAGGCTCTCGGCCAGCTCGTCGGCCTGGCCCCCGAACGACAGCTCCAGCTCGGGGTAGCGCTCGGCGAGGTGCTCGTCCCAGTACCCCTGCACCAGCGCGGCGGCCTCGATGGGCGGCAGGACCTCGCGATCGGTGTCGGCGAGCACCGAGACCTGGCGCTGGCCGTCCTCGCGGCGGATGTAGCCGACCTCGCGGGTGCGGGCGACCTCGGCGACCTGGTCCAGCCGCACCGCCTGCCCCCGCGACCCGGTGATGACCAGGTTGCGGATCCCCCGGCGATCGCGGGTGCGCCCCTCGGCGTAGCGCACGAGGATCTCCACCGGCTCCTCGTCGATGGAGACCTCGGCCGCGACCAGGCCATCGACCGCGGTGCGCACCGCCTGGGCCACCTCGAGCTCGGTGAGCCCGTACAGCGCCGCCCGGTCCTGGTCCACCTCCACGCGGAAGGTCTCCTTGCCGGTGCCGTAGTTGTCGCGGATGTCCAGCGCGCCCGCCTGCCGGTACAGGAACGCCTTGAGGTCCTCGATGGCCCCGTTGATCTGGCCGATGTCGCGGCCCCGCACGTTGGCGGTGATCGCCGCCCCCGTGGGCGGGCCGGCCTGCATCTCTCGCACCGCGCTGCGGGCCAGCTCCGGGTTGGTCAGAAGCGCCCGCCGCAGCTCGCGGACCATGGCCGGGTAGCGGTCCAGCAGCGCCTCGCTCATGTGGAACTGCCACCGCAGCTGCCCCACGTTCGCGCCCACCGACAGCGCCCCCGTGTCGTCGTCGAGGATGCTGCCCACCCGCAGGCTGGTGACGTCGACGTGCTCCTCGCCGAGGTGCTCGCGCACCACCCGATCGATGGCCTCGCCCTGCTCACGGGTGAACGCGCGCGACAGGCCCGGCGAGACCTCGTAGTGCACCCCGAGCTGGAAGGGCTTGCCCGGCGCGCTGATCTGCAGCTGCATGCCGGAGGCGATGAACCCCACCCCCACGAACCCGGCCAGCACCAGCGCGGCGGTCACGTAGCGGCGGCGGATGCAGAAGCGCAGGAAGGGCCGGTAGGCCCGCTGCATCACCCGGGCCAGCCGCGCGGTGTAGCCGTCCTTGGCGTCGGTGGTGGCGTAGTCGGCGGTGTGCCCGGGCAGGATGAAGATGGCCTCGAACATCGAGCCCACCAAGCAGAAGATCACCACCAGGGGCAGGATCTTCATGATCCGCCCCATGGTGCCGCTGACCATCGTCAGCGGCAGGAACGCGAGGATGGTGGTGCACACCGCCACCGTCACCGGCAGCAGGACCTCCTTGGCCCCGTCGATGGTGGCCTGCACCCGCGACTTCCCCATCTCGAGGTGCCGCTGCACGTTCTCGATCACCACGATCGCGTCGTCGACGATGATCCCGGTGGCGATGAGCAGCCCGAAGGTGGAGACCACGTTGATGGTCATGTCGGTCTGATCCATCAAGAACGTGGCCGCGAGGTACGACACGGGCATGCCCATGATGGCCAGCAGCGCCTGGCGGAAGCCCGACATCACCAGCAGCACCAGCAGCACCAGCACCGCCCCGCCCGCCGCGTTCACCCACACGGTGTCGAGGCGATCGCGGATGGTGGAGGTGAAGTCCTCCGCGAACGACAGCTCCATGCCCGCGGGCAGCGAGCGGTTCAGCCGCGGCAGCACCTCCGTCACCGCATCGCGGATCTCCAGCGGGTCGGCCGTCTTCTCGCGCCCCACGGTGAGCTTCACGCACGGGCGCCCGTCGACCCAGTAGAGGGTGTCGGCCTCCTCGGCCAGCTCGCGCACCAGGGCCACGTCGCCCACCCGCAGGGGCGACCCGGGGGCGATGGGGATCCGGGCCACGTCGGACGCCGACTGCAGCCGCTGCTCGGTCTTGACGAAGATGTCCTGGCCCTCGCGCTCGACCGTGCCGGCGGGGAGGTTGGCGTCGGCCGAGCGGATGGCCTGGCGGATCTGGCCGGGCTGGATGCCCAGGGTGCGCAGCTTCTGCTCGTCGAGGTCGACCACGATCTTGCGCTCGGCCGCACCGCTGACGTTGACGGTGGCCACCCCCGGCAGCCCGCGCAGCTCGTCGGCCATGCGGTCGACCACCAGCGTGGCGTTCATGTCGCCCATCAGCGCCACCGAGACCACCGGCAGCTCGAGCTTCAGCTCGCGCACCAGCGGGGTCTCGGCGTCCTCGGGCAGGTTCTGCACCGCCGAGACCGCCTTCTCGACCTCGGAGCGGGCCGCCTGGAGATCGGTGCCCTCGTTGAAGGTGATGGTGAGCGCGCCGCTGCCCTCGTTGACGAAGGCGCTGTACTCCTTGATGTCGTTGACGCTCTCGATCTCGTCTTCGATGGGCCGGATGATGAGTTCCTCCACCGTGGTCGCGGTGGCCCCCGGGTAGGGCACGCTCACCAGCACCCGGTCCAGCGAGATCTCGGGGAACTCCTCGCGCGGCAGCGAGGCGGCCGAGCGCAGCCCGGCCGCGATGACCAAGAAGAACAGCAGGTTCACGAAGACGGGGTTGTCGACGCTCAGCCGGATGATGCGATCGAACATCGAAGGGTTCCCGCGCTCGAAGAGCTGCGCTCAGCCGGACGCGTCGGCCAGGGTCGGCGGTGGCGGGTCGACCACCACCACCGCGTCTCCGGGCATCAGGCTGATGGGGCCGGCCGCGACCACCGGGTCGCCCACCGAAAGCGCCCCCCGAATGGTGACCAGGGCGTGGGAATCGTCGAGCACGGTCACCTCGACCCGCTCGACGGTGTCCCCCACCACCCGCAGCACATAGGCCGCCTCGGCCGACCAGCGCACCGCCGTCATGGGCACCGCCGTGATCGGGCCGCGCTTGGGGCCGAACACCTCGACCTCGGCCGACTCGCCCGCGCGCAGCCGCCCCTCGGGGTTGGGCACGCGCAGGCGGGCGGGGAAGGTGGAGGTGCCCGGATCGGACTCGCGGGCGATCCACTCCAGCTCGGGCTCGATCCGCTCGCCGCGGATCACCAGGGCGAAGCCCAGCCCGCCCTGGTCGTGCATGGCCAGCTCGCTCTCGGACAGCGGCACCTCGGCGGCCAGCGGATCGAGCTGGGCCAGCACCATCGCCACGCTGCCCGGACCGATGTACTCGCCCAGCTCGGTGTCGACCGACGTGACCGTGCCCGAGAAGGGCGCGACCAGGCTGGAGGCGCCCACCGCATCGCGGGCCCGCAGCAGCGTGCCCTTGGCCTCGCGCAGCTGGGCCCCCAGCGTGGCCTCCGTGGTCTCGAGCCGCTGCACCGCCCGGGTGGTCTCCACCCCGCGGCCCACCAGATCGCGGGCCGTCTGGAGCTCGCGGGCGGTGTCACGCAGCTCCTCTTGGATCCGGGAGATCGTGGCCTTGGCCGTCATCAGCCCGCCCTTGGAATCCTGGGCGGCGAGCTTGACCAGCGGCTCGCCCACCATCACCTCCTGCTGCTCGTCGACCATCAGGTCGATGACCTGCCCGCCCATGCGGGGCGACAGCCGGGCGCGCCGGGCCGGCTGCAGGAGCACCAGGTGCCGCGACCGGGGCCGCGGCTCGACCTCGACCACCGCCTCCACCCGCACGTGGGGCAGCGGCACCTCGGTGAGCAGGGTGGACTCGGACTGCTCGCAGCCGGCCCCCGGCCCCGAGAGCGCCAGCAGGCCCCAGACGATCCAGCCGCGTTCGATCTCGAGCCACCGGCGCGACACGGGGGGGTTCTAACGTCGGGTCACGCGCCCCGCAAGCAACCCATGCTATGCCGTGCGCGCAGCCGCGATGCCCGACCTGGCCCTCACCACCATCTCCACCGATCAGCTTCGCGCGCTGCTGCGTGCGGTGTTCAAGGAGCAGGTCGCCTGCCCGCTCACCCCGGCCGGCCTGGCCGGCATGGGGCTGCAAGATGCCTCGGGCCCGCTGCTCTCGCACCTCCGCGGGCTCGACGCTCGGGCCGTGCACGCGGTGCTGGTGGCCACGCTCGCCGAGCGCCAGGTGACCGACGCCCAGCGCATGGCTCGCGTGCTCCGGTGAGCCCGTCGATCGCGAGGAACTCGCGCGATGACGCCTTCGATCCGGGGGCCCCGCCAGTGATCGCGAGGACTCACGAGCGCCGGGCGCCACGGCCCGCATTCCGAGTTGACACTGAACCCACGAACAGTATCATCGGCTCCACCTTGGCCGTCGCCGCGCTACGCCTCGTCTCTCCGGTCGAGGAGGTCCCGACCCCCGCGGGGGTCGAGGCGGAGTCGCTCCCGCTGTTCGACCTGGTGCCCCCGGGGCGGCTGGTCGAGCTGTCGGCGGTGCCCCACGGTCCCAGCGCGCGCACCAGCACCGCGGTCGCCCTGCTGCGCGAGGTGCAGCGCGAGGGAGAGACCACCGCGTGGGTCCAGCCGGCCGGCGGCCAGCTCTACCCTCCCGATCTCCACGACGCCGGCGTC
>JGI12210J13797_10006890_pt1 | contig 10487 bp, 7 predicted proteins | sample ElkSlonscriptome_3_FD_13797 | JGI IMG/M metagenome (IMG submission 13797) | reverse complement strand
GTCAGGCGCGCGTGCTCCACCGCTTAGAATACCGCCATCCTGACAGCCTCCCAATACGAACACCACCAGCAACAGGGGCGGCACCATCCAACGCGCGCGTCCGGTCAAACCTTCTCACCTCCTACTGTTACTCTGTTTTCTTAGAGGGTTCCGAGCGGGCAAACAAGGAGTCCCATACAAGTATGCAGGCTCCCACCGTAATTGCCGAGTCCGCGACGTTGAAAGCCGGCCAGTGATACCCAAAGGCGTGAACGTCGAGAAAGTCCGCAACGGCGCCATAGCGCAGTCTATCGATAAGATTTCCCAGAGCGCCACCGATAATCAACCCCAAGGCCGAGCAGACCAACATATTCCGGGCGCGGACGAGCCAGATCGCCAGGAAACAGATGATCAGCCCCGTTACCAACGGCAGCACCCAAGAATTCAGGGGCGAATCGTTGTTGAAAAACCCGAAACTGATGCCTCGATTCCACCCCAGAACAAGGTTGAAGAACGACGTGATCTCGATGACCCGTGGCGGGTTCATCACCGTTTCCACGATCCACCACTTGGTCAGCTGGTCAAGGAAAGTCACGCCGGCCACCAGGCAAAGCCCGGCGGCCAAAGGCCGGGGAAGGTTCATTGTCGATTGCTCGCAGAGATCATTCGGCCGCGCTCAACTGGGTTTCCACGGCATCGGCGCAGCGTCCGCAGATGGTGGCGTGTGTCGGGTTGTCGCCCACCTCTTCCAGCACCTTCCAGCACCGTTCGCACTTCGCCCCTTGCGCCATTTCCACCGTCACTTCGATGCCGGGAATGTCGGCAAGGCCAAATCCGGTGCCGGGCAGCGGGCCATCGGCAAAAGCCGCCGTCGAGGTGATGAACAGTTCGGCGAGATCGATGCCTTCCGCGGCCTCCCTGTACGCCGGGTCGGCGTGGATGACCGGGTGAGCCTGCAGGCTGGAGCCAATGCGCTTGTTGGCCCGCTCCACCTCGAGCGCGCCGGTTACAACTCGGCGCAGACGGCGCAGCACGGTCCATTTGGACGCAAGGGCATCGTCTCGCCATTCCTCGGGGATGTCCGGGAACTGGCGCAGATGCACGCTGCCCTCGTCGTCGGGATGGCGCGCCAACCAGGCTTCTTCCGCGGTAAAGCAGATGAACGGCGCCAGCCACGCGGTGAGACAGTCGAAAACGGTATCCAGAACCGTTCTGGCGGCGCGGCGCTCCAGCGATGATGCCGGGTCGCAGTAGAGCCGGTCCTTACGGACATCGAAATAGAACGCCGACAACTCCACCGCGCAGAAATTGTGCAGTTCCGCGAACAGCGGATGAAAGTGATAGTCGCTGCAGGATTGGCGNAGGTTGCGGTCCAACTCCCACAACCGGTGAAGCACCCACCTCTCCAGTTCCGGCATATCCGCGTAGGAAACGCGTTCGGCGTCCGAGAATCCATCAAGGTTGCCGAGGAGAAACCGGAGCGTGTTGCGGAGCCGGCGGTAGATATCGGAATGCTGTTTAAGAATCTCGGGGCCGATGCGGAGATCCTCCGAATAGTCGGATCCCACCACCCACAACCGCAAAATGTCCGCCCCGTGCTGGTTTTCCACATCTTGCGGTGCCACCACGTTGCCCAGCGACTTGGACATCTTCTGGCCGTCCTCGGCCATGACGAAGCCATGGGTCAAAACCGCGTCGTAGGGCGCCCGCCCGCGGGTGCCGCACGATTCCAGCAGCGAAGAATGGAACCATCCGCGATGCTGGTCGCTGCCTTCGAGATAGAGCGAGGCCGGCCAGTGCAGGTCATCCCGGGCTTCCAGCACAAAGCTGTGGGTGGAGCCGGAGTCGAACCAGACGTCGAGAATATCCGTGACCTGCTCGAAGTTCGCAGGATCGTGCTCGTTGCCCAAGAACCGTGACGGATCCGAGGTGAACCAGCAATCGGCGCCCTCTTCCTCCACCGCGGCTGCGATGCGGTCGATGACGCTTTGGTCGCGCAGCGGCGCGCCGTCGCGTTTGTCCACGAACACGGTGATGGGCACGCCCCAGGCGCGCTGGCGCGACACGCACCAGTCCGGGCGCGTCTCGATCATCCCGTGCAGCCGGTTCTTGCCGGCGGACGGAACGAAGCGGGTTTCGTCGATGGCCTTGAGCGCGGTGTCCCGCAAGCCGGTGGTTTCCATGCTGATGAACCACTGCGGCGTGTTGCGGAAGATAAGCGGCGCTTTCGAACGCCAAGAATGGGGATAACTGTGCACCAGCGATCCGGACGCCAGCAGGGCGCCCGCGTTCTTGAGTTCGTCGATGACGCCGGCGTTGGCGTTACCGGTCTTGCCGTTGTCGTAGTAGACCCGCAGCCCGGCAAACATCGGAACGTGTTCGAAAAACCGGCCGTCGGGCCCGACGGTTTCCGGAACGTCAATGCCGTGGCGCATGCCCAGTTCCCAGTCGTCGGCGCCGTGGCCGGGCGCGATGTGCACAAACCCGGTTCCCGTTTCCACATCCACGAAATCCGCCGGCAGCAGCGGGATCGGAAAGTCATAGCCCTTGCCATCAAACGGATGGCGGCACACGGTTCCCGCCAATTCGTGTCCCTTGATGCGCTGGACGATGTCATAAGCCTCGACGCCCGAAGCACCGCAAAACGCAGGCAGCAGAGCCTCGGCGACAACAAGGCGATCCCCGTTGGCAACGCTGCTTTCCCCCGACACCTCGGTGACGTCGATGACCGCGTAATCGATGCCGTCGCCGTAAGCCACCGCCCGGTTGCCGGGGATGGTCCAAGGCGTTGTCGTCCAAATCACCACGCTGGCGCATTCCACGGCGGTGTTGGCGGCGTGTTCGACCGGGAAACGGACGAAAATCGTGGTCGACGTATGATCGTGGTACTCCACCTCGGCCTCGGCCAAGGCGGTCTTCTCCACCACCGACCACATGACCGGCTTGGCGCCTTTGTAAAGCGCCCCGTTCATCAGAAACTTGCCGAGTTCGCGGACGATCTGCGCCTCGGCGCCGTAACTCATGGTCGAGTACGGATGATCCCAGTCGCCGACGACACCCAGCCGCTTGAATTCGGCCTTCTGAATCTCGATCCATTCGGCGGCGAACTGGCGGCACTCCTGGCGGATCTGGGCGATGGGAACGTCATCCTTGTTGATCTTTTTCTTGCGGTAGCGCTCCTCGATTTTCCACTCGATGGGCAGACCGTGACAGTCCCAGCCGGGAACGTAATTGGCGTCCTTGCCGAGCATCTGATGCGAGCGGTTGATGACGTCCTTGAGGATCTTGTTCAACGCGTGGCCGATATGCAGATGTCCGTTCGCATACGGCGGGCCGTCATGGAGAATGAACGTCTCGCGGCCCTGGGCAATCTCTCGCTGGCGGCGGTAGAGGTCGAGGTCTTCCCAGCGTTTCAAGGTCTCGGGCTCGCGCTTCGGCAAACCCGCCTTCATGGGAAATGTCGTCTTCGGGAGGAAGACGGTCGATTTGTAGTCCACGGTCATGATCCGGCTCGTTTTCTTTGGTCGTGTCCGGCCGCGCCCAAGCCAGTGTCGGATGCCACAATGGTTCGGGCCCGCTCGCTGTCATCGGCAATTTGTTGCTTCAAACTGTCAAGTCCATCAAACTTTTTTTCCGCTCGCAGGTAGTCCACAAGGGCAATGCGCACATGCTGTCCGTAGAGGTCGCCATCGAAGTCGAACAAGTGGGCTTCGAGCAGCAGTTCGTCGCCGTCGAACGTGGGCCGGTAGCCCAAGTTCGCCACACCGCCGAACCATGACGTTATTCCCCCATCGTCGACACCAACCCGAACCGCGTAGACGCCCGTGGCTGGCCGTACGTATTCGCCGAGACGAACGTTGGCGGTTGGAAAACCGATTGTTCGGCCCCGGCGGTCCCCCTCGACGACGCGCCCTTCGATCTCGAAAGGCTCGCCCAGAATCCCGGCCGCCGCGCGAGGATCACCGTCCTTAAGATACGTCCGAATGCGCGTAGAGGAATAGAGCTTATCATCGCTATCGCGAATTCCCTGCACGCAGGTGAAATCGAACCCGAAGTCCTCGCCCAGTTTCAGCAAGAGTTCGGGATTTCCCCGGCGCTCGCGGCCAAATGCGAAGTCATGGCCGCAGACCACGTGCCGTGCTCCTGTCCCGTTGACGATCACCTGCTCGACAAAATCGGCGGGCGCGCTCCTGGAGAACTCGAGATCGAAGTGGATGACGATCAGGACCTGGGGCCCCAGCGCCTGGATCCGCCGGGCCTTGGCCGGAAACGGGGTCAATCGGAAGGGCTCTGTGTCCGGCTTGAAAATGGTCCGGGGGTGCGGCTCCAATGTCATGACCGCCCACGGAATGCCGCTGGCGCGGGCAATCTGCCCCGCCTGTCCGATCACCGCCCGATGGCCGAGATGGACGCCGTCAAAATTGCCGATGGCCACCGCGGCGCCACGCAGGTCTGTCGGCAGGTTCTCATAGTGACGGAATACGCGCATGCGGGATAGGTGTCCGGGAGCTGGTCCTAGGTCAAGTCCTAAACGAAGCGGCTCGTGTGTTGGTGAGCTTTCCAGCCCCCGGTAGACCTCAATTCACGAAATCGCAAGTCTTAACCTTTGGAAGGAACCATCAGAACGGCTTCGCCTTCGGTAACGGGCTTGCCATCGACGGTGCAGACGGTATCGAACTTGGCGAATTTCTTCTGAGGCATGAGTTCTTTCAACGTCACCCGCGCGATCAGCGTGTCGCCGACCTTGACGGGAGCCTTGAATCGCAGGCTCTGGCTGACGTAGATCGCCCCAGGCCCCGGCATCTTGGTACCGAACACCGCCGAGATCAGCGCCGCGCCGAACATGCCGTGGGCGATGCGACCCTTGAACATGGTGCCCTTGGCATAGTCGTCGTTGAGGTGGACGGGGTTGGTATCGCCCGAAACACCCGCAAAAATGCAGATATCGGCGTCCGTCACCGTCTTGCCGAACACGGCGGTCATGCCCTCTTTGAGATCTTCGAAATAATAACCTGTAAACTCGTCCATTATCGTCACCCCTAAGCTACTGGCAGTTCGCAATGCTGCACTGCAAAATCGGAGTGGGATACTATCCCGCAACCGTCCTCACGGCAAGGTCGGGGCGCCCTCTATCTGGATACCGATGCGGGAAGGGGGCCTTCTCTACTTGCCCGCCACGGTCATGCCGTCCACGCGGAGCGACGGCGCATCCGTGCCGTAACGGAACTCCAGATCGTTGGCGGCCGAGAGGTTGGCAAACATGTCGAGAAGATTGCCGGCGATGGTCACTTCGCTGACCGGATAGGTGATTTTGCCGTCTTCGATCCAGTAGCCGCTCGCCCCGCGGGAGTAGTCTCCGGTGATGCCATTGATGCCGAAGCCGATGAGCTCGGTCGCGTAGAACCCTTCCTTGATATCGGCGAGCAGCTCTTCCAGCGACCGGTCCCCCGGCTCAAGATACAGGTTTGTTGTCGACGGCGAAGGGGTGGACGCTATGCCGCGCGATGCGTGTCCTGTGGTTTCCAGTCCCAGCTTCCGGGCGGAGCGAAGGTCGAGCACCCAGCTTCGCAAAACCCCGGCGTCGACGATCTTCATTGATCGCGGCGCGATCCCCTCGGCATCGAACGGCCGCGAGCGCAGCCCCCGTTTGCGAAGCGGATCATCGACCACGGTGATGGCGTCGGGAAAAACGCGCTCGTTCAATTTGTCTTTCAAAAACGTTGTCCCCCGGGTCACCGAGCTGCCGTTGACCGCCATCGACAAGTGGCCGAGCAGGCTTCTCGAGGCCCTGCGGTCGTAAACGACGGAGAAGTTTCCCGAATCCACCTTGCGCGGGTTCAACCGCCGTACCGCGCGCTCGCCGGCGCTCCGCCCGATCTCCGCCGGAGATCGCATGTCGCCTGCGTAAACACTGGTGGAAAAGTCGTAATCGCGCTCCATTTCCGTCCCGCTGCCGGCGAGAACCGACACGGCGAGACTGTTCCATGACCGCGAATACCGCTTGGCCAGTCCGTTGGTTGACACCACCGTCTTTGTGGTCATCCCCCAGGACGATTCGGCGCCTTCGGAATTGGTGACACCGCTAATGGCCCGCGCGGCGTCCTCGGCCTCGACCGCGCGTTCGAGCAGCGTATCGACGGGCGGCTCGCCGTCCTCGCAAATGTCGATGCCGTTGGCGCCGGCGATCAGCTGATCCGGCTCCGCCAGTCCGCAATGGGGATCTTCCGGCACCACCCGGGCCATGGATAGGGCGCGATCCACCAGTTCGCCGAGGGATGACGGCGACAGATCGGACGTCGACACGATGGCTTGCCGGTGACCGCGGAACACGCGCAATCCCAGGTCGATGGCCTCGGCGCGATTGAGTTGTTCGCGCTTGCCGTTTCGGTACGCCAGAGAAAGGGATCGGCTCTCAACCATAACGGCTTCGGCGGCGTCGGCACCGCCGGCCCGAGCGTTCTCCATCAATTTCGCGGCGAGGTCTAAATATTCGGAGTCCGTGGTCATCTTGCTCATTGGCTTGCTGGCTTGCCTCGATATCTAAACAAAGAAAGTATGGAAATAGAATCCACGCCTGACGGTAAATATTACTCCCGGGAGGTGGCGAGCGGCTTGCGACAAAGCCAGGAAAATACGATATACCCAGCGAATGCAATTCCGCTTTTCATCCGGTGCACCATAAGCTAACAGCTCGCTTAGAAGACCAGAACACTATTTTTTTAATGAACGTCACGGCTGCCTTGAACAAATGTCTACTTCCGCCGCAAACATCGAACTCGACACAGATATGCACTCTGCTCGCAAGCCGCGCGAGAAACTCGAAGCGGTCGTTGTCCGCTTTGCGGGCGATTCCGGCGATGGAATCCAGCTGACCGGCGGACGGTTTGCCGAGGCGACCGCCCTGGCCGGCAACGATCTGGCCACTTTCCCCGACTTTCCCGCCGAGATCCGCGCACCCGTCGGCACCACATATGGCGTGTCGGCGTTTCAGATCAACTTCGGCGCGCGGGCGATCAAAACCTCGGGCGATGCGCCGGACGTGCTGATCGCGCTGAACCCGGCGGCGTTGAAGGTTGAGTTGGAAAATCTTGCGACCGGCGGGCTGCTGATCATCGACACCGGCGCGTTCACCGAACGCAACCTCCGCAAGGCCGGGTTCGATCAAAACCCTCTGGAGGACGGCAGCCTCGACGCCTACCGCCGGATCGACATCGATATCTCCCAGAGCACGCTGGAGGCGGCCAAGAGCAAGGGGCTGTCGCAAAAAGAAGCGTTGCGATGCAAGAACATGTGGGCGCTGGGGCTGGTCTATTGGATGTACGGCCGGGACCGCCAGGCCACTGTCGATTGGCTGACACGCAAGTTCGCCAAGTCGCCTCTGCTGGCCGAGGCCAACATCGCCGCGCTCAACGCCGGGCATGCGTTTGGTGAGACCGCCGAGATGCCCGACGACATTTCGGGATATGTGGTGGAACCTGCCGAGATCGCGCCGGGAACCTACCGGACCGTGAGCGGCAGCGAGTCCATGGCATTGGGACTGGTGGTCGGAGCCAATCTGGCCGGACTCAAGCTGGTGTTCGGATCCTACCCCATTACGCCGGCGTCGTCGGTGCTGCATTCCCTCGCCGCCATCCAACGCACCGGCATCGTGACCATGCAGGCCGAGGACGAGATCGCCGCCGTGTGCGCGGCCATCGGCGCATCCTTCGGCGGTGCCATCGGGGTGACGTCCAGTTCCGGTCCGGGGGTGGCGCTGAAAACTGAAGCCATTGGCTTGGCCATCGCAGCGGAACTGCCGCTGGTGGTGCTCAACACCCAGCGCGCCGGCCCGTCCACCGGCATGCCGACAAAGACCGAGCAGTCGGATCTCTATCAGGCGGTATTCGGGCGCAACGCCGACAGCCCGCTTGCGGTGCTCGCCGCGCGCTCGCCGTCCGACTGCTTCGAGGTGGCCATCGAGGCCATCCGCATCGCCACCAAATTCATGACCCCGGTGATCGTGCTCTCCGACGGCTACATCGCCAACGCGACCCAGCCCTGGCAATTGCCGGACGTGGAGGAGATCGATCCGTTCCCGGTGACCTTCAGGACCGATCCCGAAGAATTCCAGCCGTTTCTGCGCGATCCCGAGACGCTGGCGCGGTGCTGGGCGGTTCCCGGAACGCCGGGGCTTGAGCATCGGATCGGCGGTATCGAAAAGGACTATGACACCGGCCACATTTCTTACGCTCCCGCCAACCATCAGAAAATGACCGACGTTCGCGCCGCCAAAATCGCCGGCATCGCCGACGACATCCCGCTGCAAGACGTGGAGGATGGCGAAGAGGACGGCACCCTGGCGGTGGTCGGATGGGGATCCACCTATGGCGCCATCAGCGGCGCCGTCCAGCAGGTCCGGGCCATGGGGCACAACGTGGCGCACATCCATATCCGGCATATCTGGCCGCTGCCCACCAATCTCGCGGAACTGCTCCGCTCCTACGACCGCGTGCTGGTTCCGGAAATGAACACCGGCCAGCTGGCGACGGTCCTTCGCAGTCAGTTCCTGCTCGATGTGGACCCCCTCAACAAGGTATCGGGCCAGCCGTTCCGCATCGGGGAAATCCGCGCGGCGATCCTGGCCCGGCTCGGAGACGCGACATGAACACGATCACGCCGCCGGAGAAACTCCGCCCCGACGACTACGCCTCCGACCAGGAAGTGCGCTGGTGCCCGGGGTGCGGAGACTACGCCATCCTGAAGGCCACCCAGAAGACCCTGGCCGATCTCGGCGCCAAGACCGAGCAGACGGTGTTCGTCTCCGGCATCGGCTGCTCCTCGCGGTTCCCCTACTACATGAACGCATACGGCTTCCATACCATCCACGGCCGCGCTCCGTCGTTCGCCACCGGTATCAAGCTCGCCAATCCCGATCTGGATGTGTGGGTGGTCACCGGCGACGGCGATGGCCTGTCCATCGGCGGCAACCACCTGATGCACACGCTGCGGCGTAACGTCGATGTCCAGATCCTGTTGTTCAACAACGAGATCTACGGACTGACCAAGGGCCAGTACTCGCCCACTTCGCAAACCGGCACGCGCTCACCGTCGACGCCGGGCGGATCCATCGAATCGCCGGTATCGGCCGCCGCGTTCGCGTTCGGCGCGGGCGGACGGTTCGTCGCCCGCTCGGTGGACACCATGCAGAAGCACCTGGTGGAGGTGCTCAAGCGCGCGCACGCCCACCGCGGCGCGTCCTTCGTCGAGATCTTTCAGAACTGCATCGTCTACAACGACGAAGTGTTCGCCGGGTTCACCGCCAAGAGCGTCGCTTCGGAAGCCCAGATCCACGTGGCCCACGGAGAGCCTCTCGTGTTCGGCAAGGAAAAGAACCGAGGCCTGCGCCTGAAGCCCGGCACGGTGGAACTGGAAGCCGTGACCATCGGCGAAGACGGCATCAGCGAGGACGACCTGCTCGTTCACGACGAGACCAATCTGGGCCTTGCCCATATGCTGGCGGCCATGCAGCCGCCGAACTTCCCCGTCGCGCTCGGTGTCCTTTACTGCGCTCCGGAGCCCAGCTTCGAGGCCCGGATGGCGGCCCAAGTCGACGCCAGCGAGCCGGCGATGACCGCCAGCGATCTCAACGCTTTGCTTCGGCGCGGTTACACCTGGACCGTCGAGGGATAAACGCGCGTTTCAAACCGCTTTGGCGAGGGCCTGTTCCAGGTCTTCCTTGAGGTCTTCGGCATCCTCGAGACCGACGGAAATCCGCACGATGCCTGCGCCGATGCCCAATTCGGCGCGCTGCTCGTCGCTCAAGCGCTGATGGGTGGTGGTGGCCGGATGGGTCGCCATGCTCTTGGCGTCGCCAAGGTTGTTGGAAATGTCGATCAGCCGGAGCGCGTTGAGGAACGTGAACGCGGTGTCGCGGCCGCCCGGCAGCTCAACGGATACGAGGGTCGAGCCGCAGGCCATCTGGCGCATGGCGAGTTCGTGCTGCGGGTGGCTGGGTAGGCCCGGATAGATGACGCGGAGGTCATTGCGCTCGCTCAGATAGCCGGCGACGGCAAGCGCGTTGTCGCAGTGGCGCGTGACCCTCAATTCCAACGTCTCCAGGCCCTTCAGCAACAGCCACGCATTGAACGGGCTCATCGCCGGTCCGGTGTTGCGCAGGAACGGAACCAGTTGGTTGTCCACATAATCGGTGTCGTTGGTGAGGATGGCGCCGCCGAGGCACCGCCCCTGGCCGTCCACGTGCTTGGTGGCCGAATAGACAACGATGTCAGCGCCGTACTCGAAGGGTTTCTGCAACAGCGGCGTCGCGAACACATTATCCACCACCACCCGCGCGCCCGCCGCCTTGGCCATGGCGCAGACGGCTTCCAGGTCGACGATCTCGAGCATGGGGTTGGACGGCGTTTCCAGGAACACGCAGTGGGTCGGCTTACTGAGCGCATCGCGCCACTGGTCGAGATCGGTTCCGTCCACGAACTGGACGTCGATCCCCCACACCGGCATGATTTCGG
>JGI12210J13797_10440304_pt1 | contig 10490 bp, 8 predicted proteins | sample ElkSlonscriptome_3_FD_13797 | JGI IMG/M metagenome (IMG submission 13797) | reverse complement strand
TTTCGGGTTTGTTGTTCGGCCCCCAGGACTAGTTAGACCTTTACCCTCTTGCCCTGTTGCACTTTGATGCACATGTATAAGCAGTTAAATTATTTCTACGTAGAAATAAGCGATGCAAATATTATTTCCTGGATAGATTTAATTTCTCATATGTCCTTGGTAAAAGGCTCATAGACTGATTGTGATCTTCGTATCCACCAGCTGATTCCCGACAGGTAGCTGCTCACCCGTCATCTACATCTCCTTGGGCGTGAACTTATAGAAGCGTCAGGGAGAGGCCCCTGTAGTCCGCAGGCGATCGCTCTCCATCTATTCCTCTGCCCAAGCTCGCACCGCTAAACTATCGCCAAGTCACATCCTCCAGTCAGATGCGCAGACCTGTGGGCACCTGAATCCGCCGAATAGGGATATTGACTACTCCATACCCGCTCACCGCAGCTTCCCAGACCTGACGATGCTGACAATCAGCCAAAGGCTCAGCAGACTCGCCGCCACAAACAGCACCGTACTCAGCCAATACAGCTCCGACGACTGCTCCCGTGACGTCACAATTGCCGCCCCCATGATCAGCGACCCCACTAAAATGCTGAACGACAGGCGATTGGCCGAATCGTCAATGGTGAGCCGCAGCCCATCCAAATCCCGCAGGGACAGGTTCCACTTAAAGCTCTCCGTGCTGATGCGGTCCAGCAAAAACTCCAGCCGACGGGGGGTTTCTAGAGATAGATTTTTTACCTCTAGGCCAGTGCGCAACAGCGCCTGCATAGGGTCATCCCCCAAAAGCTGCTGACGAAACAGATCGGTGACCAGAGGGCGCACCTCATCTAACAAATTCACCTCGGGGTTGAACTTGCGGCCCAGGCCTTCTAGGTTCGCCAGCGCCTTGGCATACAGGCCCATATTGCTAGGCCAGCGCAGATGGTTACGACGGGCCGACTGCAGCACCTCGTAGAAAGCCTGGCTGAAATTTAGCTCGTCCAGGCTAAGGCTATAGTACTTGCGCATCAGCTGGTCATAGTCACTCTCCAGCTGCACCAAATTCACAGGGCGGACCTGGTAGGCCAGCTTGAGGGTGAGCTGGGTGCAGCGCTGGGCATCAGAGCCTGCGATCGCCAAAATCATCTCCGTCAGCAGCCCCTGGGTGCGGGGGTCAAGGCGACCGACCATACCGCAGTCCAGCAGCGCCAACCGCCCGTCATCTAAATAGAACACATTGCCGGGATGGGGGTCAGCGTGGAAAAACCCATCCACGTAAAGCTGCTGAAAAAAGACGCGGAATAGCTGCGTTGTCAGCGCATTACGCTCCGCCTCCACATCCCCTTGGTGGCCTTGCCCCGTGAGGTCAGCCGCCAAGACAGGAACGCCATTCAGCCATTCCATCACCAGCATTTTCTCGGTGGTCACATCCCAGTAGATTTTGGGAACCACCAGCTGTTTGGGGTCAAACCAGGTGCTTTGAGACAGGTTACGGCGCAGCTTATCGGTAAACCCGGCCTCCTCCAAAAAATTGAGCTCTGACTGCAGTGCGCTAGAAAATTCTTCTGCTAAGGCCGTAGCATCGTAATATTGCCCAAACTTCGTTCGGGAGACCAAGTCAGCGATGCCCTTGATGATGGCGATATCTTGGTCGATGATGACATCAATGCCAGGCCGCTGCACCTTGATGGCCACCTCTTCCCCACTCACCAAAATGGCCCGATGGACCTGCGCAATAGAGCCAGCAGCGATCGCCTCGGGGTCGATTTTGCTGAACACCTGGTTAACGGGCTTGCCAATTTGCTGACGGATGACGCGCTCAATATCAGCCCAGCTGACCGGGGGAACTGTTGACTGTAGAGAGGAGAGAGCCTCGATATAGTCCGGGGGGAGCAGGTCGGGCCGGGTGCTGAGCAGCTGCCCCAGCTTGATATAGATAGGGCCGAGGTCAATGAGGATATTGCGCAACACCGCTGGCGTTGGCAGCTCTGGCTCTTCGTTTTTGCTGCTCCCGGCCAGCAGCCGGCGCATGTAGTCCCATCCGTTCCGGAGAACGACCTCGATGATTTCGCGCTGACGGGAACTTTTCTGAGTGATGCCTGAGAACACAGCGCCTCCTGTTAAATGTTAAGTCCGGGCGGGACTTGGCGATCAAGCCGGGCCACAAGTAGGCCACAAATAGACCTCAAGCGAGCTAGCGATCGCAGAACGACAGCTCAGCCTCAATCGCTTCTATTATGACCCGGCCAGCCCTAACACTGTGTATCGAGCACCGCATGACCGCAAATTCCGGAGGGAAGATTTAGCGCCGTTATCTAGGACGATTCGCGGCCTACAGCAGTCCCGCGTATTTCGGATCTCCCTTCAGCACCGCCAGCACTTGCTTGATTTCCTGGGTGCGGTGCTTATTGACAACTAAGGTCGCGTTGCCATCTCTCACCACAACCACATCTTCCAAACCAATGGTGACAATCACCTCATCTGGGTTGGTGTTGTAGACGACAGCCCCCGTCGTGTCTCGCCCTACATGGTCCGCCAGCTCCACATTGGCGGCTCCCTCTGCTTTATGGAGACGTTCAATAGCGTTCCAGTCGCCCAAATCATCCCAGACGAAGGTCACGGGCAAGACATAAGCCCGATCGGTCTTCTCCATCAAAGCGTAGTCGATGCTGATTTTAGGCAGGGTCGGGTAGCAATCCGGGCCTTTACTGCGTAGGGCCTCTATAATCTCGGGCACGTAGCGCTCTAGCTCTTTGAGGGCCACCCCGGCCTGGAAGATAAACATGCCGCTGTTCCAGCTAAAGCGACCGCTAGAGAGGAAGGTTTCTGCCGTGGCTTGGTCGGGCTTTTCGGTAAAGCGGGCAACGGCATAGCCTGGAACATCCTTGAACGTGCCGACGGCCTCACCTTGCTCAATATAGCCGTAGCCGGTAGAGGGGTAGGTCGGGCTGATGCCTAAGGTAGCGATCGCCTGTTGATTGACCGCAAGATCTGCCGCCGCGTTGAGAGTCTGGCAAAACTTGTCGAGATCCCCAATCCAGTGATCAGCCGGGAAAAAGCCGACAACGGCCTCATCACCATGGCGCTTTGCCACCTCAAGAGTCGCCCAGGCTACTGCCGGAGCCGTATCCCGTCCTTCGCTTTCGACCAGGAGGTTGCCCTCAGGCAGATGGGGCAGCTGCTCGCGGATCCCCGCCGCCAGATGAGACGCCGTGATCACCCACAGGTTTTCCCATCCGCCAGCCACCGCGAGGAGACGATTCGCGGTGGACTGCAGCAGGCTTTCACCACTGCCATCTAGGCTGAGAAACTGCTTGGGGCGGTGCTTGCGGCTGACGGGCCAAAACCGCTCACCTTTTCCGCCAGCTAAAATAACAGGAATCATAGATCGCTCGACTGTAAGTGTAATTTATCTATAACGTTAGGGTTTGCTCCATCATACGGAGACTTCCGCGCCGCATCGCTAGCCTACCTGATGTCTTCATTGGAAGTTTAATCTGGATGGCCATCACCAGAGCCACCGTGGGCTACACTGCCTCAGGCCCACTCTGAAAGAATCTGGCGTGATAATGCAAAGATTATTAACATTCGAGCAATAATGATTATTATAGGAGCGGCGCTTTGCCTATGGGACAGGCCCATGGGGCTGGCGAGACGATGGTTGTGAGTGAGGCTGTGCATATGAATGATAATCAAGCGGGGTCGCCATCACCCCAACCCCAGGGCAAAGGGTCTGAGGAAAGTCAAGGCGGCGGCAGCCAAGATCATCGGCTGCGCCAGTCGCCGCCTTCCTGGCGACGGGTGGCGCTGCTCAGCGGCATGTTTGCCCTGGTGGCAATGGGGTCCGCAGCCGTTGGCACCGTTTTTGGGGTGTCCTTATCTACCCCACCATCCAATGCAACAGAGCCTCAGACCCGGCCCACCCTCTCCCTCGCCGATCTATGGCAGCGGGGTGTCCGCCACGAGGTGGCCCGCCCCATCAACATCTTGCTTATGGGAATCGACCATCCCACAGGCCCTGACGACAGCAGCAATCCTAGTCCTGGGAGCACCGCAGATGGGCCAGATAGCGATCCTTTGGGTGGCGAGACGACCAACGCCGATGTGCAGGATAGCGACCTTCGCTTTGCCGGTCGCAGCGATACGATGCTGCTGGCGCGGCTTGACCCAGACGAGCAGACCGTCAACCTGCTGTCTATTCCGAGGGATACCCTGGTGACCTTTCCAGAGCGCACCGGGGTAACCAAAATCAACCACGCCAACTTACTGGGTGGCCCCAAGCTGACTGCCGAGGTCATTGGCCACAACTTTCGGGACGTAGAGGTCGATCGCTACGTGCGCTTCAACACGGCTGCGTTTCGAGAGCTCGTGGACCTGCTGGGCGGGGTAGAGGTGTTTGTGCCTCAGGACATGTACTACACCGATGAGACCCAGGGCTTATACATCGACCTCAAGGCCGGGCGGCAGCGCCTCAGTGGGGAGGAGGCCGAGCAGTTTGCCCGATTTCGCAGCGATGGCAACGGCGATATTGGCCGGGTGCAGCGCCAGCAGATGTTGATGGCAGCCCTGCGCGATCGCATTGCGTCTCCCGGCATCCTCCCCAAAATTCCGGCGCTCATTTCCCTGGTGCGCACCCAGGTCGATACCAACCTCAGCGGGGAAGAAATTCTGGCGTTGGTAGACTTCACCATGGGCCTAGCCCGCTCTGATATAGATATGGTCATGCTGCCTGGGCGCTTTAGCAAGAGCGATCGCTACTACGCCAGCTACTGGATTCCCGATGCCCAAGACGTGAGCCGGATCATGAGAGATTACTTTCAGGCTACAGGCTCCCAGCAACCCCAGAGCATAACTGAGCGAATAACCCAAGGGCCAGATGGGGCGGGCGCGGCATCGGCTCAGTCAAACCAGGGCCTTCGTGTTGCGGTCCAAAACGCCTCTGAGAACCCCTACTCTGCGCAGCAAATGGCTCAATATCTGCGAGAGCAGGGGTACGAGCAGGTTTATATTGTGCCCGACTGGCCTGCCCCCCAGGCGCAGACGCAAATTATTGCCCAGCGTGGCGACCGGCAGCGGGCGGCGGCGCTAGAAGAGGTCATTGGCCTTGGCACTACTCTATCTGCTTCCACGGGGGATTTAACATCAGACGTTACCATTCGCGTTGGGCAAGATTGGTCAACGCGAATGGATATCTAGCGTCACGGTATTGACTTGACTTGAAATTTAGGGAGTGTGCTATGAGCGCAAGCGTTGAGATTTACACCTGGAGTATGTGTCCATTTTGTCTGCGGGCCAAGGCACTGCTAGACGATAAAGACGTGGATTACAAAGAATACTGCATTGACGGCGATGAAGGGGCGCGCAGCGACATGGCCCAGCGGGCCAACGGGCGGCGATCCGTTCCCCAAATTTTTATTGACGATCAGCATATTGGCGGCTGCGACGATCTTTACCACCTCGACCAAGACGGTAAGCTAGATCCGCTGTTGACGTAATTTCCAGGCCACGGCGGCTTGGTGCGCACAGACGTTCAGTAATTTGGGGCTATGACAGGGTGAAATTTGCGTTTATTATCGATCCAATTGGTCGGCTCGATCCGAGCCACGACAGCAGCGTAGCGCTGATGGAAGCCGCTCAGCTCATGGGCCATGAGGTCTGGGTCACCGCTGCGAATGCCCTTTGGGTGGACACCGGTCAAGCCTGGGCGAAGCTGACCCAGCTGCAGCTCACCCCAGCGGCCCTAGTGGATGGTCAGTGGATTGTGCCTCGGCCGTGGTACCAGCTCGGCGACTCTATTTCGGTTGCTCTAGAGTCGTTTGATGCGGTGCTGATGCGCATTGACCCCCCCGTCGATACCGCCTACCTCTACGCCACCTATATTCTCGATTACGTCAATCCCCAGCGGACCCTGCTGGTCAACCATCCCAACGGACTGCGGTTGGCCAACGAAAAAATGTACGCGCTGCAGTTCGATACCGTAATTCCTGACACCCTGGTGAGCCAAGACAAGGCCGTGATCCAGAGCTTTGTTGAGCGCCACGGCACGGCGGTGTTGAAACCTCTGGGGGGGAAAGGGGGAGAGGGGATCTTTTTGGTTGAGGCGGGCGATCGCAACTTCAATTCCTTAGTTGAAGTCAGCACACAGTACAATAGTATTCCTATTATGGTGCAGCAGTATTTGCCCGAGGCAAAGGACGGGGATAAGCGCATCATTCTGCTTCATGGTGACCCCATTGGAGCCGTAAATCGCATTCCTACCGGGCGAGAGTTTCGCGGCAACATGGCCGTGGGGGGCCGGGTCGCCGCTGTCGATATCACCGAGCGCGATCGCCAAATTTGTGAGGCGGTCGCGCCCAAAGTGCGGCAAGATGGCCTGATTTTCGTGGGAATAGACGTCATTGGCGGCTATTTGACCGAAGTCAACGTCACCAGCCCCACGGGAATTCGCGAAATTGACCGCCTCAACCAGACGCAGATAGGTCAGCAGGTGATGGCCTGGATTGCGCAGCATGTCACGGCTATGGTCGCGGCGTAGAAACAGCGTCTTGAGGTATAACAGTGGTTACAGTGATTACGTCACGATGACTCAGTTGAGAAATCCTATGACCCAGCTATGGCATCCGCAAACGTGGAACATGGTCAGCCGTCGCCGGTTTGTCAAGTATGGCGCGATCGCTCTTGGCACCGGGCTGTTAACGGCCTGTAACCAGGGGGCTCAACCAGGCTCTAGCTCGGCAGGGGATAGCACCACAGAGGCCGAAACCGATGCAGCTGCAGCCGACAGCCTCGATGCCGTCACCTATGGCACCAACTGGTATGCCCAAGCGGAGCATGGGGGCTTTTATCAAGCGGTAGCCACCGGCATCTACGAAGACTACGGCTTAGAGGTCACCATCACCATGGGGGGACCCCAGGTCAACGGCACACAGCTTTTGATGGGGGGTGCCGTTGACTTTTTTATGGGATACACCGCTGATGCCATCAAGGCCATACAGGAAAATATTCCCAAGGTCACCGTAGCCGCCATCTTTCAAAAAGACCCCCAAATTCTGATTGCCCATCCCGACACCGGAGTTGAGTCTGTCGAAGACTTAAAGGGACGACCAATCTACGTCTCCTCTGCCTCAACCGTGACCTATTGGCCCTTTTTAGCAGGAAAGTACGGCTTTACGGACGACCAAAAACGGCCCTATAACTTCAACCCTGGCCCTTTCCTTGCCGATCCCCAATCGGCGCAGCAAGGCTACCTCAGCTCGGAGCCTCGACAAATTCAGCAAGAGGGAGGCTTTGACCCGGTCGTCTTTCTCCTCGCGGATCACGGCTACAGCTCTTACGCCACCACGATTGAAACCCGCCAGGAGTTAGTAGACGCCAATCCTGACTTGGTGCAGCGGTTTGTGGATGCCTCCATTGCGGGCTGGTATAGCTATTTGGATAACCCGGAGCCTGGCAACGCCTTGATCAAGCAAGATAACCCTGAGATGACCGATGAGCAGCTCGCCTACGGCCTCGAAAAAATGAAGGAATACGGCATTGTTGGCTCTGGAGACGCCGAGGAGATGGGGATTGGCGCAATGACTGAAGAGCGCTGGCAAGCCTTTTTCGACACCATGGTTGAGGCTGGAGTCTTCAGCGCTGATACGGACTACACCCAGGCGTTTACCCTAGAGTTTGTCAATCAAGGGGCCGATGCCTACACCCGCTGAGGGCTCGCTTGAAGGTCCACCCGCCATTGCGCTGCAGCAGGTCTCTAAGGTTTATCCCAACGGTACCGTGGCGCTCAAGCACCTCAACCTCGCCATCGGTAACGCTCAGTTTGTCAGCTTGCTGGGACCGTCTGGCTGCGGTAAAAGTACGATCCTAAAGCTGATCTCTGGGCTAAGTAAGGTATCGTCCGGAGCGATCGCCTGGTCCGAGACGCCATCGCAGCGGCGGTTGGCCTATGTGTTTCAAGAGGCCGCTCTGCTACCATGGCTGACGGTATGGGACAACATTGGGCTACCGCTAAAGCTAGCGCATCTCCGGCGCAATGCGGCCAATCAGCGCGTCAGTGAGGCGATCGCTCTGGTGGGCCTAGACGGGTTTGAGCGCGCCTACCCCCGTGAGCTATCTGGCGGCATGAAGATGCGGGTCTCGATTGCAAGGGCGTTGGTCACCCAGCCCGAGGTGCTGCTGCTAGATGAGCCTTTTGGAGCGTTAGACGAAATTACCCGCAGTCAGCTCAACGATGAGCTGCTGAAGCTATGGCGTGAAAAGCGGTGGACCGTTGTGTTTGTCACCCACAGCATTTATGAGGCAGTGTATCTCTCTACCCATGTGGTGGTGATGGGAGCAAATCCAGGACGGGTAATCACCACCGTTCCTATCGATCTTCCCTATCCCCGGTCCCAGGCCTTACGGATGTCTCCCCAGTACAGCACATACTGCCGCGAGGTGAGCGATCGCCTATACAGCGCCAGGGCAGAATAGCTGCCGCCCTGGTCAGAGCTTCACACCATCGGCGGCGAGCATCAATGGAACTTTACGGAATGGGGGGCCGTCAAGAGGTCTGGATGGGGTTCAAGGCTGAGCATCCCTGCATGTTGGCCTTCACCGCACCTCTATTGCGTTGGCGCTGTTGCTTAAGACAATACAAGCGGCTGAAACTCCAAAGCTTCGTAGGCAACAGCGCCAGCAAACGTCCCAATGCATCAGGACATTTGCTATTCAGGTTTTCCGAGACCGTCAAGCCATTGGCCAACGTCCGCAGTGAGGCCAGCAGCAATAGTTTGTCGGTCTTCTGGCCCCCTCGCTAAGGGGCATGCCTTCTCGATGGAGGCATGGTGTATTTCTATCTATCTCTTGTATAAGCGCTACGCACACAGGTATCCATCTGTGGTGGTCTCTGTTGCTCCTCAGCACAGCCTCATCGTGCCGTAGTCCTAGTTTTGATAGTTAACTTTTTTGGAGACGACCTTCCATGGCTTCCACCGCTAAAAGCACCTTTTTGGGCACCAATCTTATGGGCATCGCCGATTGGGCGACGCAGTATCCCTTTATGGATTACTTCAAAAGCTCCCGTGATTGGCTGACCCACACCAACAGCACTTGGAATACCAAGGAGAGCGACAAACTACAGCTCGATGACGATGGCTGGGTCAAATCCCTCGATGGGGGCCAATTTACTAGCGTCGGCACCCTTCTGCCCAACGATAATCAGGGGCGGCGCTTTGTGGTGCTCTACGAGGGAGAGGGGACGATTCAATATCGTGATGGTGCCCAAAAAGACGGCGGTGCCTCCAAGCCAGGCCGTGACGTCTTCTACGCCAAGCCTGGGGAAAACATCAACCTTCGCATCACCGAGACTGACCCCAGCGGCAGCGGTGACTACTTGCGCAACATTCGCGTCGTTCCAGAAGAGTACGAAGCGATCGCAGGGCAGACCTTCAATCCCGACTTTCTCGACAGCCTTGAGGGATACGACACCCTACGGTTTATGGACTGGATGGAGACGAACGACTCTGACCAAAGCCGCTGGGGGGCTCGGCCCGATGCCAATGATTCTGAATACTATGGCCAAGGGGTTCCCGTAGAGGTAATGGTAGAGCTGGCCAACGAAACAGGCATTGACCCCTGGTTTACACTCCCCCACAAAGCCACCGACGACTACGTGCGCAACTTTGCCGAGTACGTCAAGGAGAACCTGGACCCCAACCTCAAAGTGCATGTTGAATTCTCCAATGAAGTGTGGAACGGCCAGTTTGAGCAAGCAGGTTATGCCAAAGATCAGGGCAAGCAAGCCTTTTCCACAGGCAGCGACTCGGAAAAACGGCAAAAATGGATTGGACAGCGGACAGGCGAGATCACCCAGATTTGGGACGATGTGTTTGGGGCAGACAAGGGCAGAGTGATTGGCGTTTTGGGGGCACAAGCCGCCAACCCCAATACAGCAGAAAAGTCCTTAGAAGCCCTGCGGGCCACCGGCAAATCCTATCAAGAGCTTGGCATTGATGCGATCGCCATTGCCCCCTACTTTGGCGGCTACATCGGTAGCCCGAAGTATCAATCTCAAGTTCAGAGCTGGACTCGCGATGCAGATGGTGGCATGGGGAAGCTGTTCAAAGAAATTACCCAAGGCGGCGTACTGAACGGCGGCCCTGAGGGAGGGGCTATACAGCTGGCCAAAGACTGGATGGAGAACTACGCCCAACTCGCCGACAAGGCTGGGCTCGATTTAATGGCCTATGAAGGGGGACAGCACCTCGTGGGCCACAGCGGGGTTGAGAACAACCGCGACATCACCAATCTATTTATCAAAGCCAACCGTGACCCTCGCATTGGCGAAGCCTACAAGGAGTATTTTGACACTTGGCAAGAGGTCAGTGATGGGGGTACCTTTGCCAACTACAGCGACATCTACAAAGCTGGTAAATATGGCAGCTGGGGCATCCGCGAAAGCCTTTATCAGGACAGTTCTCCCAAGTTCGACGCGGTTCAGGATATTCTGCAGGCAACGGGGGTTAGCCCAGAGCCTG
>JGI12210J13797_10059877_pt1 | contig 10490 bp, 10 predicted proteins | sample ElkSlonscriptome_3_FD_13797 | JGI IMG/M metagenome (IMG submission 13797) | reverse complement strand
CCCGGGCCCCCCGGCCGCTCGTGCGTTGGGCGGCCAGCGGGGTCCTCGCCTGACGGGCGCTCCTGCGTTGGAGGCCGGGGGGCTGGCGGTTGCCCTGCTGCTTGCGACGGTGGCGGGGACCGCGGCTCAGGCTGAGCCCGGGGCAGGAGCTGCAGGCGACTCAACGACGATGGAGCAGGCGGCGCTGACCCTCCCCTCCCCCGCCCTCTCCGAGTGGGCGGACCGGAGCTGGAATCTCCTGGCGGACCGATGGGCGGCCCGGGAGGGCGGCTTCTCCCGGCAGGGGCTGCTCCTGCGCTTCGACTCCGGCTTCGACGCCGAGTACGCCCTGGACCTGATCTCGTCCCGCTTCGACCTGTGGGACGACGCCGGGTGGTCACAGCAGGACAACGGCCTCCGTTACTGGTCCGGGAGCATCAACCACCGGGTCATGACCGATGGGGCCCAGGCCCGGGTGCGGGTCGCGGTGGGGGGGCGGTTCTCCGTGGGCGTGCGCTACGACCGGGAGACCAACCCCGCCCTGAACCGGGACCTCCTCCGGGCGGAGCTGGCCTGGGGCGGTGCCACCGGCTTCCACACCTTCCTGGGGGCCTCCCTCCAGGCCGAGAAGCCGGACCGGGACCTGGTCCTGGGCCTCGGGTGGCGAGAGCCGACGGTGGCGGCGCGCCTCGAGCTCCACGCCCTAGACGCCTTCTCCAACGTCATCTACAACGGGCTGGGGGTGGACCCCGCCTTCGCCGACGAGGCCACGGACTACGACGGGATGCCCCTGGGGATACGGGCGTCGACGCGGGTCGGCGCTCCCGATGGCCTGGGGCTCTCGCTGGAGGCGGGCTTCCAGCTCCCCACCACCCTCCGCCGCTATGCGCAGGAGGATCCGGACCAGGGGTGGGTGCAGGACGAGGACTTCGTCATGGTCGGCGTGGCGGCGGACTACCCCGTGGGGTCCCGGGTGCGGGTGGGGGGGATGGCCACGCTGCTTCGGGCGCACCGGGATCGGACCCCGCTGGCCGACGGGGACTCCGACGACGCCTTCGAGCTCACCGAGGAGACCATCCAGGTAGGACTCCAGGCGACGGCGCTTCCATGGCCAAGCCTGGAGGTGCGGGGCTGGGGGGCCAGGAGTTGGCGCCCGGAGCGACGGATTCCGGTGGGGATCGACGCGGCCTCCGGCGGCGCTGCCCCCGGAACGGGCCCGGATGTGGACTACCTCGACCGGGCCTGGTCCGGCCAGCTCCAACTCGCCCACCGCACCACACGCCATCTCCGCCTGCGCGGTGCCTGGGACTTCGATTCCCGGGAGGTGGTGCGGGGGGAGGGCCGGGTGCCGTCGCTGGAGCCCCTGGGCCGCAACAACCACCGGGCCCGCATCGAAGCCGCCTGGGTGAGGGCCGGGCAGTTCGAACTCACCCTCGGCGTCCGGTTCGACACCGACGGCGACCCGCCCTTCGACCGAGGCCCCTTCGACGGAGGCCATGGGCGCTTGGTGATCTATTGGTAGCTTCCACGGTGGTAGATTCCAGGGGTCGGCGCCCGTCCCAAGGCGACCGCGTCGGCACCCCTCGCCCAACGGCCGTGTAGATCCCTACAGCCGCGGTACGAGACGCTCCTCATCGCCCCGTCCCCGCATGCCTACGACGCAGCCCTCCGATCTCCTGTCCTCTCCCTCCCGCCCCAAGAAGTCTGGCGGACGCTGGGGGCGCCGACTCCTGATCCTTGGCGGCGGGCTCGTGGCCCTCTTCCTGGTCGCCAGCTTCGTGCTGAGCAGCTTCCTGGACGGCGAGCGCCTCGCGGGCTGGGTCACGCCTCGCCTCGAGGCCGCCGTGAACCGGGACGTGGACATCGACGACATCTCCGTGGGCTTCCTCCCCGTGGGCGTGCGGCTGTCGGGAATCCGGGTGTCGGATCCCACCGGCCTCGCCCCGGCGCTGGCCCAGGTGAGCTCCGTAGACCTACGAGTACGCCTGCTCCCCCTCCTGCAGCGACGCGTGGAGGTCAGTCGCATCATCATCGACGGCATGCAGGCAGACCTCCGGGTGGGGGAAGACGGGGAGAGCAACTTCGGGGACATGTCGCCGGAGGGTGAGGCGCCGCCACCGGAGCCCGCGGCAGACGGGGAGGCCTTCGCACTGGACGTCCAGGGGATCCGGCTGACCTCGGGGCGCATCGCCTACCAGAACGCCGCCTCGGAGCAGGCGGTGTCGATGGAGGAGCTGGAGGGCGAGAGCTCCATCCAGCTCGAGGCCCAGGGCGACCTGTTGGTGGAGGGTCGCTTCGCGGGGCGGGCGAGCCTGAGCGGGGTGATGGTCGAGTCGGGTGCCGAACAGGTTGACCCAGGCGCCGGCGAGGAGGCAGGAGGCTGGCTCACCAACCTCCCCATCGAGCTCACCGTGGCCATGGACGTGACCGAAGAGGCCAACGTGATCCGCATCCGGGAGGGATCGCTGGCGATGGAAGAGCTGGCGCTGGCCCTAACCGGAGAGCTCCGGGACCTGAAGCAGCCGATCCGCCAGGTGGAGCTGGCCCTCGTCGCCACCGACGTGCCCATCGACCGGGTGCTCTCCGTGGTCCCGGACAGCGTCATGGATCCCGACGAGGTGAGCGCCAGCGGCACCCTGTCCGCGGACCTGGCCGTGCGGGGGGCCATGGGGCCGGAGGCGAACCCGCAGGTCACCGGCACCGCCTCCGTCGACGGTGGCACCGTGAGCTACCGGGGCCAGATGCTCACCGAGGGGCTGCAGCTGGACCTGGCCCTGACCGAGGGCGGAATGATCCAGCCCGACGGCGAGGGCCAACTCCTGGGAGGCGACTTCGAGCTCGACGGCACCGTGATGATGGAACTGCCCCGGACCGTGGAGCTCCGGGTGGCCGCCGCGCCGGATCTGGGCCGCATCGATCCGGACCTGCTCCCGGCAGGGGTCACGGTCACCGGGATCATGCCCCTCGACGTCCAGGTCTCCGGGGACCTGGAGAACCCCCGGGGGCTCGGGGCGTGGGGTGAGCTGGGCGTCCGCCAGCTTCGGGCGACCCACCCCGCCCTGGGCGTCCCCGTGTCCGTCGCCACGGCGGATCTCGCCCTGGAGGGACGCACCGTCGACATCCCCGAGACCGGCGTCACCTTCGGCGACGAGCGGCTCACCATTGCCGGCGTCCTCACCGGCCTCATGGATACCGGCGACGGCGTGCCCGACTTCCGGGGCACCGCTCGAGGCCCGCGCATCTCCTTGGAGAGGCTCAAGGCGAACCCCACCCCGGACACCGCCCTCACCTACGGCAAGCTCGCCTTCGCCCGGGTCGGGGACCGCCAGGTGCGCGGTCTCTCCGCCGACGCCGCCGCCCGTGAGATCGGCCTCAGCCGCCCCGCCGCCCTCCCTCTGGCCGGAGAGGTGCAGATCGCCATCGACACCGTGTTCGACCGGAAGGGGATGATGGAGGACGTCGAGGCTACGGTCCGCTTCGGCCCCGACTTCGCCCAGGTGAGCGACGCCCGCTACCGGCGCTACGGCGGCACCATCCAGGCTGCGGCGAACCTCTCCCTGGGAGAGGACTCCACCGAGCCCTTCTCCCTGGACCTCGTGGTAGACGGTGTGGACGCTGGAGCGTTCCTGAGCGAAACCAGCCCCCTGGGCGAGGTCTTCACCGGGACTCTGGACCTGAATCTGGACCTGACGGGTGCCCTGAACCGCCTGCTGCTGCCCACCCGGGAGACCCTTCAAGGGACCGGGAGCTTCTCCCTGACCGGAGGCGGCATCGAGGCCCCTATCACCGAGGAGCTCGCCGACTTCCTGGGCGTCCAAGCCCTGCGGTCGATGCGCATCCAGGACTGGAGCACCGCCTTCGTCCTACAGGATGGACTGGTGCTGGTCGACGAATCCCTCCTCAGCGGCGCCCCCGGCTCACCCCGGGTCGGCGGAGGGATCGGCCTGAACGGCGCCCTGGATCTGACCTCGATCTTCGACCTGCCCCGGAGCGAGGTGGCGGCATCGGCGCTGGCGGACCTCGGTGTCCCGAACGCCGGCGAGCTGGTGCAGGCCGTCATCCGCATCGGCGGCCAGGTGGGCAGTCCGGATCTAACAGTCGACCCCACAGCTACGGTCACACAGGTGACGGACGCACTGGAGAATCAGGCCCGGGAGGAGATCGACGAGGTCATCGAGGAGCAGAAGAGTGAGCTGGAGGACCGGGCGAGCTCTTTCCTGCGGGGGCTGCTCGGGGGGTCGACGGGTGCGGGGGCGGATTCGGTGCGGCCGGATTCGGTGCTGCCCGACTCGGTCCAGCCGGATTCCATCCGGCCTGATTCCACGAGGCGGGATACCGTGCCGCCGGACACGGTGAGGGCGGCGGCGGGACGGTAGGAGGGAGATCCGGATCGGGATGAGTCTCTGAATCGCCCGGAGAGGCACCGGAGAGGCGGGGAGTCGAGTCCGGGAGGTCTGGCCTGCCCCTCCAGGCCACCGGGCGCGTCTACCGCGGTTCCGCCGGCGCCGCAGGGACGCAGCGCACCAGGAGGTGGTAGAGCTCTTCGCCGGGGTCCAGGGGCACCGCGTCCATCACCGCGAACTCGGCCTCTGTCCCCAGGCTCAAGGTCCGGTCGTAGTAGCTGAAGAGGCAGTCGGCGCCGAAGCGGCGGTAGCGCAGCGAGGCCTCGTTCGGGGAGTCCCGGGGGTCCGGGGTGCGTCGCCACTCCGAGGAATTCAGGGCCTGGAAGAAGCGGCGGGCCACGGTCTGCGTCGGCTCCCCGGAGGCCCCGGCCGCGGTGACCCGACAACCGGGGGTCATCAGCCCGGTGCGCCAGTCGTCGATCGTGTCCGGCTCCGTGAGGGCCTGCATCCCCACCTCCCGGACGTACCGCTCGGCCTCGGCGCACAGCTCCACCTGCGCTGCGGCAGACCGAGGAAGCGCGGCCAGGGCGACGACGAGCAGGGCGGAGGGACCGGGACGCAGGGAGGACAGGGGCGGAATCATGCCAGGCAAACTGGTGTGGGGAACCCGAAATCCGGTGGCCACCGAGAGGCCCGAGGCGCCGGTTCAGGAGTACGACCTGGACTCCGGGTACACCACGCCAGCGCCACGGATTCACGCCACGGGAGCCCACGCCTGATCCTATCCCCGCGTTCGTCGAACGGTCGACTCGACATCACACCGACAAGGCTCGATGATCCACGCCGTCCACACGCCCGACGCTCCCCGCCCCGCCGGTCACTACTCCCAGGCCGTGGTCCACGGCGGCGCGGTCTACGTCGCCGGCATCCTTCCCTTCGATCCCGCTGACTCCGCCGCACCCCTCGGCGGTATCGGGGCTCAGACGCGGCGCGTCCTCACCAGTCTTCAGCGCGTGCTGGAGGCGGCGGGGTCCGGCCTGGACCGCCTCCTCCAGGTGACGGTCTACGTCGCCGAGCTGGGGAGTTGGGCCTAGGTGAACGAGGTCTTCGCCGAGTTCCTCCGCGACCATCGGCCCGCCCGGGCCGCAGTACCGGTACTCCCTCTGAAGCGGGACGCGGGTCTCGAACTGATGGCCATCGCTGCCGTGCGGAGGTAGGGAGCCTCGGCCGCCGACCCTGGTCCTGGCCTCCGCCGTCCAGCCATCCACACCGTGACCGGTCTCTCCGAACTTCCCCCGGGCTGAGTGGTCCTGTCCAGCGGCGGCGCAGCTCTCAGGGAGTCAGCAGGAGGGCGAGGGGCACCCGCACGCCCCAAAGCACCGTTCGAATCCAGTTGCTGCGGACCAGGCGGCGGTGCGCGGCCTCGTCGAATCCGTCCAGCAGTCTGCGATGGCACGGCACCGACACCGTGGAGGTCACGAGCCAGATCACGGCGAGAGCCAGGAGCCCGGCGGAAGCCGCGACGCCGGGAGCCGCCGGCGGAGGGTTCACCCAGATCAGTACCGCCGCAACCAACTCCACCACCATGAGCGGAACCACCACGAGCCCCGTGCGATCCGTGTGGGCCTTGGCGTAGGCCGCAGAGTTCTCCTGCCCGACTCTCGCCATGAGAGGGTAGTGCACGATCTGGACGAAGAGGATCACCCCGAACATCCCGAGGGTGCCCACCAGGTGGGCGGCGGTCACGGCGCTCAGAGGAGGACCTCGAGGGCGACGACGAGGAACCCCGCGGCCACGAGGGCGGCCTCACCGGCACCGTGGGCCGGATCGATCACCACCCCTTCCCTACCCCCTCCCCGGATAGAACCGCATGTCGTACACCCGGCTCTGATAGAGCGTCGCATACTCGATCTCCCCCGCGTCGTCCCGGACGAACCGCAGGAACCCGATCGGCGTGAAGAACGCGTCCTTGTAGGCCGGCCTGAGCGGAGCCCGATCCGAGGGCCGACGGTGGATTATCAGGGCGTCGTCCTCGAGCTCGAAGGTGAGGGTGACCTCGGCGTCGGGGCTGTGGTAGGGCCCGAGATACTCCTCCAGATTCTCATTCCAGAGCTCTGCCGGCTCCACGGGCTCCAGACGATCGATCACCTTGCCGTCCGGGGACTCCACCCGGAAAGCCGTACGCTCCCCGGGAGCGCCCGACTCCCAGATCGCCCGGCTACCGGAGGCCCCGACGTAGAACTCCGAAGCCGACGCCGCGATCAAGGGTGTGCCGCCCCGCTGAAGGCCGCCCTCGAGGCCCACCGTCAGGGACTGCGCCACCCCGCTCTCCGTATCCCGATACATCCCGGCCCGCCTCTCGAGTACCGCCGGGTCCACCGCAACCCCTCGGGGCAACTCGGGCTCGGGCTCCATCCCCTCCAACACCAACTCGGCCACAGCATCCGACAGTCCGCCCGGATTCGCGTTCGCGGCGTTGCACAGGAGTGCCACCGAGACATCCTGTTCGGGATAGCGCACGAGAAACGCCCGGTAGCCCGAGGTCGCCCCGCCATGGCTCACGGACTCGACCCCTCGATAGTCCGAGACCGTCAACCCGAGGGCATAGTCGATCGTGCTGCCGTCGTTCAGGATCCCCTGAGTCTCCATCATCTGGACCAATTCGGCGCCTGCCAGGGTGCCGTCGCGAAGAGACCGATTCCAGATCAGGAGATCGCCCATCGTGGTGAGGAGGCCCCCGTTTCCGTGGACATGCTCGATGGGGTGATTGATACGATAGCCGCCCCGCGAAGGGCTGTAACCCACGCTGCGACCCTCCACGATCCGCTGATAGTCGTCCCGCCACTGCGTGTCGCTCATCCCCAGGGGCCCGAAGATCCGCTCCTGGCTGAATTCCGCGAATGACGTCCCGCTGACGCGGCTCACGACCATCGCCAACAGGTTGTAGCCTGAGTTGCTGTACGAATACTCGTGGCCGGGCTCGAAGTTGAGGCGGCTCTGCCGGCTCAGGATGTCGAGGACGTGATCGTGGGTGTGGGTCCGCTCGCCCCGCCCCCAACCGCTGATCCCCGCCACGCTGCCCCAGTCCCGGAGTCCACTGGTATGGTTCAGCATGTGGCGGAGAGTGATCGTCTGGCCGTAGTCCGGCAGCTCGGGGATATAGTCCCGAACATCGTCCTCCAGGCTCAGCGCTCCCTCCATGGCCAGGAGCACCACGGCCGCCGCCGTGAACTGCTTGGAGACGGACCCGTTCTCGAAGATCGTCTCTGGAGTGTTCGGGATCCCCCACTCCAGATTCGCCATACCGTAGGCCTCTGTGAGGATGCGCTCCCCGTTCTTCTCCATCCCCACGGCGCACCCCGGGGTGGCGTCCGAATCGAAGGCACCGAAGATCTCGTCGACCTCGGCGAGGGGGTGGGTTGCGACCTGGGCGGTGGCAGGGTGGGCGGCGGCCGTCAGGATGAGGCCGGACAATGACGCGGCAGAGGCAATGTGCCGTCGGCGCAGGTACCAACGACGAGGGGACGGGCGGATCCCGCAGGCTGATGGGTTCATGCCCAGGAACCTCAGGGTGGTTCCGTGCCGGGACAAGTCTCAGCGGCCGCAGCGGGGCGACGCGCTCGGCTTGGGTCGACCCCTAGGGACAACTCAGGTCGACCCTGTGGTCGTGGCCGATCCCCACGGGCCCATTGTTCGTCGAGACCACCGATATCGGAACACTGCGCCGGAGAGAGGCGAAGTGGTCGACCGTCAGCGTGACCGAGTGGGTATGGCCCACATTGTCTCCGCGGATGTCATACGTCCGCTCAACCCCTGCCGCGACGTCCTCCGGCGGCACCACGAGAGCGTGGTCTCCACCCGAGGGTAGATGATTGTCGAGGATCTCGACTACCGGGCCGAGGGTGGTACAGGTCGAAGATTCCGTTTCGGCGGGACTGTCGGAGCAGGCTGAAGCCACGAGTAGAGCCCCGATCAGACCATCTCGGATGATCGATCTCATGGTCCTTGGGTTGTTAGCGAAGGCCTGTACCATGAATCGGGCCGTCACTACCCGTAGTCAGTCGGGACATCTCCCCTACGATCTGTCCCGTCCTACCGTCGGCGCGTCGTTGCCGTCCGAGGCCTATCCCGCCGCCCGTGCTCGCAGGATCCTCCAGCGCATCTGCATGAGGTACCAGCCCAGCGACGCCGCGCCCAGCGCGAGAAAGCCCAGCGCCGAGGAGAGAAGGGCCACCTTGGCGCCGCCGGCGATGAGGGTGGGACTCACGGCCCCGGCCCGCTCCACCGACTGGAAGGCGACGATGATCCCGACCAACGAGCCGAGCACGCCCGTGACGGCGGTGAACGCTCCCCAGAAGAGGATGCCGTCGAGCCAGGCCTTCGTGCGGAGGCTGGCGTGGGCGCCGGGGCGAAAGAGCTGGCTGGCGCTGTAGAGGCAGAGCCCGACGATCCAGAGGATGGCGAAGGCCATGGGCCAGCGGATGAAGCCGATATTCTCCCAGAAGATCATCATCGATCTACTCCTTGGTGGGTGTGGATGGGTCGTTCGGTGTGAGTTCGCGTTTCGGTGCCGGTACCCGGTTTCCCCGTGGTGCAGGATCCGACGAGCTCCTGGTGGGCGGTCTCCACGTGGACGATCCACTGCCGGAAGACGAACCAGGCCAGGCCTCCCCCGAGGGCGAGCACGAGGGACGCCGCCAGGAGACCTGCATCCCGAATCAGCCAGAACGGAAGGATGGAGCCCAGGAGCTCCGGTGTGGCTTCCACCGTCGCGGCGAGTCGACGGAGATCGAGCACCACTCCGCTCGCTCCGACGGTCATCGTGACGACGGAGAGGCCGAGAAGACCGTCGACGCCTCGGCGCATACCGGCGTGATCCCGCTTGACCCAGAGCTCGAATGCCTTCCAAAGGGCGAGGGCTGCGCTGATGGAGCCCAGAACGAGGACAGGCCAGAGGAAGGGCGAGGCGTAGGCCAGGAGATCGGTGCTCACCAACAGCCCTCCCTGCACCAGGAGGAGAGCGCCGGTACAAAGGACGAGAGCCCGGCGCTCGAGGCGCAGGACTCGGTCGGCGGGCCAGCGACGCGTAGCGCGCCGGTACCCGGTCTCGTGGATCCGCCCCAGCGCTGAGACGACCTGCCGATCGGGCACCAGCGCCTCCTCCGCCCGCCGTCGGGCCTCCCCGACCTCGACGCCCTCCTCGATGAGCTGCGCCGTCAGGTCCTGCAGATCCGACTCCAGCTCCCGGAGGATCCGTGTCCGGGCGGGGAGCGACATGCTCAGCCCCTGACCCAGCTCCCGAAGCACCGGACCGAAGGCCCGTTCCGACCCGGCGCTCACGCCGGGGCCTCGTCGGGGCTTCGGAGCACCTGCATCAGACGGCTCACCACATCCCCGACCCGGTCTGTCTCCCCCGTGAGGTGCTTCCGCCCGGCGGCAGTCAACCGATAGACCTTCTTGCGGCGCCCGCCGTCCTTGGCCCAGGAGCCACGAATCAGCCTCTCGCCCTCCAGCCGGTGGAGGATGGGGTAGAGGGTGCCGTGCCGGAATCGAAAGAGGCCGTTGCTCTCGGTCTCCACGTCCAGCGCGATCTGGTAGCCGTGCTTGGCCCCCTCCCTCAGCGCGGACAGGACGAGCAGCTGGTTGATGTCCCGGGCGAAGCCCTGCACGTCGAAGTCGTCTCCGCTCATGTTGCGCCCTCATGTGTCGTCGTTCTTTATATAGACGATCTTTATATAGGCGCTCGATACGACGAGGACAAGGGGGTTGGCCGGTGGATGCCGTGGCGCGGCTCGCTAGCGCACCGCCGGACCGAACGGCAGCTTCCCGCATGATCTCCCCACGCGCCGTTCACGACCCCCGCCCACGTCACGTCCACCCCGCCGTGCTGGCCTTCCTCGCCGCCGGCGGCTCACTCGCCCTCCTGGGATGTGACCCTGCCCCGCCGGACACCACCCTCGACGACTTCACGGTCGTCACCTCCATCGACGTGGGTCTGAACCCCCACCAGATCAGCTTTTCGGACGACGGACGCACCGCCTGGGTCGCCACCGCCGGCGAGGACCGGATCACAGTGGTCGACGCGGAGACCTTCGAGGCCGTCGGCACCATCGCGACCCCGCCCACGCCCCTGGGCGTGATCCCGATCCCGAACGGGCAGGACCTGGC
>JGI12210J13797_10028283_pt1 | contig 10490 bp, 9 predicted proteins | sample ElkSlonscriptome_3_FD_13797 | JGI IMG/M metagenome (IMG submission 13797) | reverse complement strand
GCTCCCCGCCATCCTCAGCGCGTGCGGAAAGCTCGCCGACGCGGTGATGGAGCGGCTCAACCCCCTCGATGAGGCCTTCTCCCGCGTGGCCGAAGGGGATCTCGCCCTCGAGGTCGAAGTCGGTGGAAGCCGCGAGATGCAGCGGATCACCTCCGGCTTCAACCGGATGGTTCGCTCGCTCAGTGAGACCCTCACCTCCCTCGACCACCGCAACCGCGAGCTCTCGGCGACCAATCAGGCCACGTCCCGCTTCGTGCCCTTCGCCTTCCTCGAGTTGCTCGACAAGCGGAGCATCGTGGAGATTGCGCGCGGCGATCAGGTGCAGCTCGACGTCACCGTGATGTTCACCGACATCCGCGGCTTCACCACCCTCGCCGAGGCGATGGGGCCCGAGCGGACGTTCGCCTTCATCAACCGCTACCTCGAGCGCATGGAGCCTACGGTCAGCGCCCACGGCGGGGTGATCAACGAGTTCCTGGGCGACGGCATCATGGCGCTCTTTCCTCGCGGCGCCGACACGGGCGTCAGGGCCGCCATCTCGATGGGGGAGGCCCTCGACGTCTTCAACCGAGAGCTCGCGGCCGAGGGGCAAGAGCCCATCCGCATCGGCATCGGGCTGCAGAGCGGGTCGCTCATGCTCGGGACCATCGGGGGCCGCGACCGGCTCAGCTGCACGGTCATCGGTGACCCGGCCAACACCGCGGCTCGGGTCGAGGGAATGACCAAGCTCTACCGGGCACGGACCCTCATCGCGGAGGGGACCTTCATGCAGCTGCCGGAAGGAGCCTTCGCGCTGCGCGAGATCGACCGCGTTCAGGCGCTCGGCAAGCACGAGCCGATGCGCATCTACGAGGTCCTCGATGGCCTGCCCCCGGCGACCCGTGCCGCGCGCGCCCAACACCGTGAGGCCTTCGAGGCGGCCGTCTCTCTCTACCGCGAGGGGGCCTTCCGGGCGGCGGCGGAGGCCTTCGGAGCCATCGCCGATGCGGACCCAACCGACGGGGCGGCCGCGCTCTACCGTCGCCGCTGCCCGGACCTGTTCGACCGCGAGGGTGACCCCGAGTGGGACGGCGTATCGCAGCTCGAACGCAAATGAGGTAGCTCCCCGATGGTGCAAACCCTGGGTGACTGGCTCGCCGCCGAGCCTTTTGGGCTCGCGCTTTCGAGCGGCTTCTTCGGCTTCTTTGCGCACACGGGCGTGGTGCTGGGTCTCGAGCGCGCCGGACTCCGGCCGTCGTGGTTGCGGGGCTCGAGCGCGGGGGCGCTCGTCGGCGGTCTGTGGGCGGCGGGACTCGACGGTCCCGCCCTGCGCGACGAGCTGCTGAATCTCCGGCGGGCGGACTTCTGGGATCCGGCGCCCGGTCCCGGCCTGTTGAGGGGCGATCGCTTCGGTCGCCGCCTCGAGGCGCTGTTGCCGGTGACCCATTTTGCTGCGTGCCGCGTGCCGCTTGCCGTGAGCGTCTTCGACCTCCTCGCGGGGCAGACCCGCACCCTCGAGCGTGGGCCGCTCACGCCCGCGATTCGCGCATCCTGCACCTTCCCCGGACTCTTTCAGCCCACCTGGGTCGCAGGGCGACCGCACCTCGACGGAGGGATCCGCGACCGGCCGGGGATCCTCGGCGCCCGCTCGGGCGAACGGCTCCTGCACCACCACCTCGCCTCTCGCTCCCCGTGGCGCCGGGCCGATAGCCCCGCCCTCGCGCCACCGCGCCGCCCCGGGCTCGTGGCGCTGGTGCTTTCCGACCTCCCCCGCTCGGGGCCCTTCGAGCTGGAGGCCGGTCGGCGCGCGCTCCTCCACGTCGAGCAGGTGATGCCGCGCGTCCTCGACCGTCCGCTGGCGCAGGTCATGCGCGGCTGATCACTCGCGCTCGCGGGTGTCGGCGAGATCGTCGTCGTCCTCGGAGAGCAGCTCGAGCTCATCGTCGTCGACGATCATCTCGGTGTGCTCGAAGCGTGTCGCGTGGAAGTCGTACGGGGACGTGGCGGGAGCAGGAGCCTGCGGCGTCCCGTGGGGCTGGGTACCAGGCGAAGATGGTGGGGACCCGTAGACGACCGTCTGAGCGAAGTCCGGGGTGCCCTGGGGCGCCGTACGGGGTTGCACCGTTGTGGGGTGCACCGTCTGGGGTTGCACGGCCTGGCGATGAGCCACCGCGAGGGGCGGGGGATCGTGGGGGGCGGGCGGCCCTCGATGCTCGGAGGGGACGGCCGCGGGAGGAGGCACTGCGGCACTGTTCGGAGCCGTGCCCCAGCCCGCGGCCACGGGCCACGACGGCGGGGCAGGGATGTGCACCGCGGGCGGTGCGCTGCCCGCTGCGAGCGGCGGGGGCTGCACGGTGTCACTGATCGCGGGCGGCCGGGGCCGCTGGTCCTCGCCCTCGACCGCAACGTGCCACCCGGGACCGGAGGCGGCCCTCGGGCTCGAGGGGGGCGGTCCGGCGGAGGCTTGCGTCCCTTCGAGGTGGCCTCCGCGGCCAGCGGGCCTGTGGGGGGGCAGGCTCGGGTCGAGGTGAGAAGCGGTCGCGGGCCAGGCCATGGCTTCTTCCCCCACTTGAACCGCGCCCACGAGCACGAGGGCTTCGGCCAGGCTCGCGTGCTCCACGGGGAAGTGCCCGCGCCATACGATGGAGCAGCGCTGCTCGCCGGGCTCGATGTGGAGCAGGTCGGCGCGCAGTCCCACGAGATCTGGGGCGTGGGTTCCGGGGGGAGCGTAGACCCGGCACCGCGCCTGGAGCCGGGGGAGCCGGGCGCGCAGCCGCGGGTACATGGGGTGCATGCCCTCGACCATGATCCACTCGTCCCCGCGAAGGCGCTCTAGCTGCTGGTCGACGGGAGCCGCGTTGAAGAATCTGAAGTCGAAGTCCGGAGGCAGCTCGATGGGTACCGTATCGAGGGCCCCGGGCGGGAGGCGCTTGATGAAGCGTCGACGACGAGGAAAACGCGCCGGAAAGGGGCCGAAGCCGGCCACGCCTTCTTGGGGATGGGCCGGGTCGATGATGTTGGGCATGCGCGAGCTGTCGTCGTCGCGCCCGATGCCGATGGGGTTCTCGGGAAAGGTGAGCCCCCCGAGCGCACGCTCGTAGCCGATCCGCATGCGCTTGAAGAGCTTGGGCCGCCCACCACGAACGCGATCGCCATAGACGAAGAGGGTCTTGTCGATGAGGATTTTATGCCCGCGAACCACCGTGAGCCGCACGCTTCGCTTGTGGGTCTCTCCGCGCTCCGGGTACGCGTGCCCCACCACCACGACCTCGGGGGTGATGGTCTGGGGGGCGACTTCGGCCGCCCCCGCCAGGCTTGGGACGCCCGAGAGGTAGTCGTCCGCGCGGCGGATGGACTGCGGGTTCTGGCGGCGCATGGTTCCCCCGTCGGGGAAGCTGAAGGTCGCCTTGACCACGGCCGTGACGTAGAGCTCCCCCCGGTACGACCAGAAGACGCTCCCCACCGCCACCGAGCCCAGAGGGGCGCAGCGTATCGGCCAAACTCCGCTTGCCGCGGTCACACGTGCAAGAACAGTCGCCCGCCGCCGTGCCGTCAACCTCGGGCGACCGATTGCCCCTCGAGGAACGGGCTCGAAGCTACTGGGTGGGCGCGGCCGGGGGCACGCCGGGGTTCTTGGCCGGAGCCGGTGCGGGGGCCGGAGCCGGCGCGGGGGCCGGGGCGGCAGGCGGTGCGGCCGGCGCCGGTGCGGGAGCCGGGGTCTTCGGGGCGGCGGGGGCTGGAGCCGGTGCGGGGGGCGGCGCGGCCGAGACGCTCGCGCTGGCGGCCGCATCCTCCGCCTCGTCTCCTTCGGCGTCGCCACTGCCAGAGCCTTCCTCCTCTTCGCCGAGGATGTAGGCCTTCTTGATGTAGTCCAGCTTCGGGTACTTCTTGCGCAGGTAGGGGTTGCCCTGCTTCTGGATCTGCATCTGGTCGGCGCCCGCGCGGGCCCCGTAGCCGCTGTAGAGCTTGTCGACCACACTCATGCCGTCGCCCTCGACGGTGCAGAAGGGCGCGAAGCCCATCTTGTCGAGATTGAGGTTGTCCTTGTAGTTGATGAAGAGCTGGGTCGACCGCATCTTGGCCGTAAAGCCCGGCTTCTCGGGGCGACCGGCCTGGGCGAACGTGAGGGTGCCGCGCTTGTTGGACCCTTTGACCTCGTCGGGCTCGATGTTCGCCTTGGTCCACGCCTTGCTCACGTCGGGGTTGCCGTGGATGCCCCACTGGGTGACGAAGCCGCTCACCGTGCGGAAGAAGGCGACGTCGTTGAAGAAGCCGATCTTCACCAGGTTGTAGAAGCGGTCGGCGCCAAAGGGGGCCGAATCCCGCGTGCACGCGACGCTGAAATCGCCCACGGTGGTTTCGAACTTGGCGCGATAGGTGTCGGGAGCCGTCTCATTGGCCTGAGACGGATCCGTCATCGCGGGGTGATCCGACTGCGGGAAGGGACCCTTGGCCGCAGGCTTGGCGGCCATCACGGCGGGGGTGGTGGTCCCACTCGGGGTGGCCGATGGCGCCTTGGGGGCCGGCGCCGGCGCGCTGTCCTTGGTGGCACGGGGCGGGTCTTGGTCGCAGCCCATCAGGGCCAGCGCCACGAGCATGAACGTCGCTTGCTTCATCGCGCCGAGTCCATTGCACGGCCCGGGGCCGGGCGGCAACCTACGCTTGGTCTACCGGGGCGGGTGAGGGCGCACGAAGCGGTACACCTTGGCCGGCTTGGTCCCGGTCGGTCGCTTGCCCGGCGCCTGCTCGATAATCCCATCGGTGAGCATGCGCATGAAGCGACGCCGAAAGTTGCCGGCGTCGTAGGACACCCCCTTGACGGCTTCGTGCACGGCGCGGAGCTCGGCGATGGTGAAGGTGGCCGGCACGAGCTCGAACGCGATGGGGGCCAGGTCGAGCTGCTCCCGGATCCGCGCCACCGCCATCTGCAGGATCTCGGCGTGGTCGAAGGCGAGCTGCTCGGACTTCACCTCTTCGCGGACCGAGAACCAACGCGCTTGCTTCGCGTCGCTGCCGGCCTCCACGACCGGCACCAGATCCGGTCTCACGAGGGCGAAATAGGCCACCGTGATGACGCGCATGCGCGGGTCGCGTTGCGGGGCCCCAAAACAATGCAGCTGGGCGAGGTAGGCGCTCCCCTCCGGCAGGCCCGTCTCCTCGGCGAGCTCCCGGGCCGCCGCCTCGTCGAGCCCCTCGCCCCGGTCGGCCATGGTGTCGCCCACGCGGACGAAGCCGCCGGGCAGGGCCCATCGGCCCTCGAAAGGAGCCTCACCGCGCTGGATGAGCAGCAGTTTCAGATCCCTGTCGAGCACCGTGAAGATCACGATGTCCACCGTAACCGACGGCCGGGGATAGTCGTCGGGGCGGTAGGCCTCAGGGGCTGGGGAGGCTTTGCCGCGGTTGCCCATCGCTTTGTAGCCGGTACACCCGCCGTCCGGCTGCGCACAGCACTTTGCCCGCCACCGAGGTCAACCGCTCCACGGGCCCCCCGGCGTCGACCATGCGATGCCCCGACGCGTGGGGCAGGGGCGGGAAGACCTCGAGCGCGTCCTCGCTCAGGCTCACCGCGACTCCCCGTGGAAGGACGGTGACCGCCACCTCCGAGCCCGCGTAGCGCGCGAGGTCGAAGTCGTCCCGGGCCGGGTCGACCCGGATCCGCCATCGCTCGCTCTCCCCGTTCTTCGGCCGCACGTGGAGCACGAGCACGTCGCCCGCCGCGGCCGCATCCACGACCCGGGTTCCGTCGAGTGCGCGCACCCGCAAGAGTCGCGCGCGCCCCGGACGTGGGAACCACCCGAGGTAGGTCGCCCCGAGCACGCTCTGCACCACCACCCCGTCGTGGAGCTGCGTCGCATGGGGCACGACCCGCAGCGCGGTGGTGGCGCTTGCGACGACGTGTGAGCCCAGGTCGTGGAGCCGGATGGCCATGACCTCGCGGTGGTGGAGCGCGTAGAGCTGGCCGTCGACCACGCAGCGGGGGCCGGCGGCGAGCGACAGATCGAGGGCGCGATCGCCGCCGGGATCGAGCAGACGCAGGCGCGGGCCGCTCTCCTCGGTCACGGTGGTGGCCAGCAGAGGCCGGCCGCCGGGGCTGAGCAACAAGTGGGCCCCGGGCGGCGCATCCCCGAGCCGCCGGCCTTCGCGGTAGTAGCCCTCGTCCGTGAGGTACCAGAGCTCCCCGGCGGGGCCCTCGAGCAGCTGGCGCACCGGCGCCTCGGCGATGGCGAGCTCGCGACGGCGCGTTCCCGTCGCCGGCGCCTTGTGTCGCGGGCGCCGCGCGGCGGAGGTGGCGGGCGGCGGCGCTTCGCGGTGATCGCCGGCGAGCACTGCGCGCCACCAGTCGCGCCAGGCAGGCAGGAGCGCGTCGCGGTCGGCCGTGGTCGGCCAGCGCACGTCGGGGTCGAGGGCACAGAGCCGTCGCCGCATGCGCTCGCTCACCCGCTTGTGTAGTGGGTGCTTGCCTCGAAAGGGGTGCAGCCCGGTGAAGAGCTGAAAGGTGAGCACTGCGAAGGCGAACCAGTCGCTTCCGGCGTCGAAGCTCCCTCGCGCCACGGCGAGCGGGTCGGTGACGGCGGGGGAGAAGGCCGTCGCCGGGTAGGAGGGCGTCTGATAGCTGTCGACGTCGATGGCGTAGACGTCGTCGAAGCCGGGGCCGACGAGGAAGTTCATGTCGTTGAGGTCGACCACCGTTGCCGCGGCGCGATGCACGCTCGCCACGCGCGCCTGCAGCTCGAGCGCGATGCGGCGCAGGTGGTCGGGCGTGAGGCCGTGGCGCTGCTTGAAGGACTGCGCGAAGAGGGCGCACAGAGGATGGCCCCCGTCGAGCCGTCGCATGGCGTAGCCCACCACGCGGCGCGGTCGTCCGCGCTTCACCAGGGCCGTGGGCGCTAGCACCTTCGGGTCGGCGATCGCCTGTAGCTCCTGCAGCTTGCCGGCGGGCAACGCGCGATCGGGATCGTCGTAGATCTTCAGAGCCAGGTCGCGGTGGGCGTAGACCGCGCCCTCGCCGCCGCGGGCGATGAAGTCGCTCGGCCCGAGTCGCACCCGCCCCTCCCCCGCGAGGAAGACGGTGGTGCCTTTGGCGCTCATGCCGCCTCCGGGAGCAGGGCTCCGAGGGCGATGTCGTCGTGGTGGGCGTAGCCGAGGGTCGGGCAGGTGCGCCCCAGGAACCGTCGCGCCCGACGCTGCAGGAAGGCCCCGGTGGTGGTGCGAAAGGCGGTCAGCTCCGCCGCGATGGCCATCGGCTCCACCGGCTCGTCGTCGCGACGAAATGACGCGACCCCGTCGCTCGCGATGAGCAAGCCGCTCACTGCCGCGACCGGTAGCGACCAGCGCAGGCAAAGGTCTTTGCGTTCGCGGATCGGCTGCCTCCATCGACTCACCTCGACCCCCTGGCGGCTGAGGCTCACCCGACGTCGTCCGTAGCGGGCGCAGTAGGCATCGAACCGATCTCCCGTGTATGCGGGGTAGCCAGGGGCTTGGTCCTCGTCTTCGACACGCCACCCAACCGGCGCCTCCTCGGGAGCGCGCGGCAGGGCGACGACGACGCCATCTCCGGCGACGGCGATCTCGACGCGAGAGCCAACCCGCCAAGCCGCGAGCAGGGTGGCGTCGAGGGCGCCGGCCGCGAGGGTGAGGTGTCGGGCGACGGCTGCCGCCCGGACGATCAGGGCGTCGAGGCTCAAGGCCGATGTCGTCCGCAGCTGTTGGGCCGCGGCGTGGGCCAAGAGGCGTGCCCCCACGTCGGTCTGGGGGGCGCTGCTGCACCCGTCGCTGACCACGACGAACGCGCCGCCGGGGCCGCGCCCGCTGAGCGCGTAGTCTTCGCAGACCTGGTGGCTGGCCCCCATGGTGAAGTACACGTCGGCCCTGTCGCGCATCAGAAGGTGAGCGCGGACCCGGCGCTGCCCTGACCGAGGGCCTGGGATTGGGCGGAGATGGAACGGCTGACGAAGTCGGCGAGCTTGGCCAAGGCGGAGGCATCCGCCCGGTCGAGCTCGACGTAACGATCGAAGCCGACCGCCGTGTGCACCCGCTTCAGCTCCTGGCTCACCTGAGACTGGTTTACGTTGACCCCGACGAGGATGGTGGTGATGGCTTCGAGCGCTTCTTCTCGGCGCGCCGCCTGCAGGGCGGCGGCGACGTCGGCCGCCTTGGCCGCCGATGCGTTGTCACAGCCGTCGGTGATGACGAAGACGATCGCGTTGACGTCGAAGTCGTGGTCGCTGAGGTCGCGGCCGTAGGTGGCCACCGACGCGACCGCGTTGTGAGCGGCATCGATGAGGGCCGTCGTCCCCCCGACCGACAAGCAGCCGTCGTAGTCGTCGACGTCGCAACCTGGGAGGGGCTTGAAGCCGTGCATCTCGTCGAGGCTGTCGTCGAAGGAGACCACCCGCAGCATGAGCTGGTCGGCGCGCGGGGAGTGGCGGCAGGCGCGCACGACCTCCTTCAGGCAGCCCTCGATGTCGCGGAGGAAAGGGTGGACGCTACCGCTGGTGTCGGCCGCGATCGCGACCAGGGTGTATTCCGTCGCGCCGAGGTCGGCGACGCGGGTGGCGGAGAAGCCGTAGCGGCTCTTGGCGATGGGGTGGGTGGCGAGGCTCATGGGGGGTCCTTCCGGGGGTCAGGCGAGGTCGTTGTCGACGTCGGTGGTGGTGGTGGTGCGCATGCCGCGCTGGGTCAGCTCCTTCAGGAAGACGTCGCCGTAGCTCTCGAAGCCCGGCACGCTGCTCGAGGCGTCGGTGAGGAGGACGAGCTTCTTCACGTAGGTGGGATCCGAAAACGTGTCGGCCACGTCGCGCACCGTGTTGGCGAGGCAGTGGGACAGCGCCTCTCCGGCCAGCAGCACCACGTCGGCTTCTTCGAGCGTCTCCACGAGCACGGTATTGAGCTGCGTGCTGGGGTCGTCCGGGTCGGGCACCTCCGCCTGCACGGCGGAGAAGTGCTCGGTCCAGGGGTTGCTGCCCTTGGTCACGAACTCGGGCATGGCGTAGCGCTCCTCCCAGTCGTGGATGGCGCCGCTGAGGGCGGGGAAGACGTTATGGCCCGGATCGCCGATGAGGCAGTGGTACGGCCAGATCACGTGGGGGTAGCGCCTGCCGGCCTCGAGGTCCTCGAGGTAGCGCTGGGTCCGCTTGAAGGCGCTCGGCTGCCGCGTGGTCCAGGTGCCCTTCTTCAGGTCTTCGGCGGTGACGGTGGTGAAGGGGGCGGGGGGCTGGCCGCGCGCGTCCTTGAACCAAATGGGGTGGGAGATGTCGACCTTGCGGTGGCTGTCGAGGGTGACGTGGATGGCGTCGAGACGGTCTTTGATTCGCTCGACCATCCGCGCAACGCGCTTCATGTCCTCGTCGGCGCCGGGGGCATACAGAGCTCCCTGGGGATCGCAGAAGTCGTTTTGAGGGTCGATGACCAGGAGATGGGTACGCATGGGGGGCTCCAGGGTTAAAGGTTTCTTTGACTATATTTGTGTCGAAGAGACTCTTTTGGCAAGAGGTAAATCTCGAACGAGCTTCCGACCCCGCGATGTTCAGCCCCGGACGGGGGCTCAGAAGAACGCGAGGGTACGCACCTCGATGCTCTGTCTGGGGGGCGCATCGGGGTCGTGGCGAAACGATGTGTGGGGCGTGAAGCGGGGCTGCGCCGGGTCGTGGTCGTAGACGACGAAGAGGTAGGCCTCGTCGGGCGTCATGTCGGGCGTGAAGTACCAGCGCTGCTCCGGGTGGTGCGCGATGAAGTAGATCTCGCCGACGCGATCGCGGTGGCGGCGCTCGGTGCGGATCATGTCGTCGGAGCGAACGCTCCGACCGTCGCAAAGCACGAGGGGGTCGCGCCGCGCCGCGTGTCCGATGGGTCGCCACACCTGCACGATGGCGAAACGTCCCCCGAGCAGCGCGTCCGCCTCGTCGGGGAGTGCGAGGCGCAGGCGGTCGGGGCCCGAGCGCTCGGTGTAGTCGTTGTGCACGGTCCGCACCGGCTCTCGGAGGGTGCGCGACGCCTGGTCTCCCTCGTCCGAGGTCCGCCACGTGTGGTCGAAGATCTCGACGCGGTGCGCCCCCGTGCGCGCCATCACCAGCGCCCGCACCTCGTCGTCGTACACGGCGGCCACCTCGCCGTGGTCGAAGAGGTCTTCCGCCTTCGAAGGTGCCGTCACCAGCTCGAAGCCTTCGCGGTCGAGTCGAGGCGCGGGATCGACAGCCCGCAGATCGCGTACCTGCACGCGACCGGGAGCGAGGTTCCCTTCGTTGCGGATCTGCCCCTGGGGGCCCGCGGTGCTGGCTACGGGCGTGGTGCCGTCCGGGACCACGAAGAGCAGCTCGGCTTCGGTATCGGCCATGGCCCCACGTCCATAGCCGACACACCGGGGCGACGCTCTCGCCACCTCAGAGCAGAGGACTCAGGAGGTGAGCCGTGGCGTCGATGACTTTGGCGCCCCAGGGTCGACGGTTGAAGCGGCTCTGGTCGATCTCTTCGCTGCGGGACAGATCGTCTTCGAAGACGTGGGTCAGAGCCTG
>JGI12210J13797_10023580_pt1 | contig 10490 bp, 5 predicted proteins | sample ElkSlonscriptome_3_FD_13797 | JGI IMG/M metagenome (IMG submission 13797) | reverse complement strand
TCATTTTGATTGAACGTCCAATCCGAGTCGGTGACATCGTGACGGTCGACGACGTCACCGGTGTGGTATCGAGAATCCGAATCCGAGCCACATCGATAACGAACTGGGATCGCAAGGAATATGTTGTTCCGAACAAGGAGTTCATCACAGGTCGTTTGCTGAATTGGACGCTTTCGGACAAAGTCAACCGAATTGTCATCGAAGTCGGTGTGGCCTACGGTTCCGACACCGAGCGAGCGAGGCAAATCTTGCTAGAAACGGCAAACAACCACCCATTGACCCTCGACGATCCTGCATCCATCGCAACCTTTGAGGGATTTGGCGACAGCACGCTCAAAATGGTGTTGAAGACCTACTTGGCTTCCTTTGATCATCGTGTGGAAACCATTCACCAATTGCATACCGAAATTAACAAAGCGTTCCAAGCCGAGGGGATCGAGATCGCATTCCCACAATGCGACATGCACCTGCGAAGTTTCCCCGCGGCACTCGGCTTAGCGAGCGGCAGCGAGCGGGTCGACGAAGCGAGGGAAGCGGCGTAAGCATTGCTAACAAAGTTGCCTAACGCCAAGGCGGCTCGCCCAGTCGGGATCGTAGCTCGCTAGTTGCTCCTTTTTTTCGATTCTTTGCAGTGATTCGAAAAGGCCCCGAAAACGCTCGATCCGTTCTCCGACGACTTGCGCGGCAAAATCACCCCAGCGCGAATCGTATTGATGCGAGCGAACCGTTACCGAATGTTCTGCTATCACGTCCTCCGATTGAGTGCTCTCGGTTTGTTCCAGTAGTTCGTTGCACCATGCGTCGACGGCAACGGCGGACGCTCCCATTGCAATGAGCTTCACGGCATCGTCCGCCGTAATCGCTCCTGGGACGACCCATAACGGCATCGCTTCGCCACCGCATTGATCCAGCCGTTGACGGGTTCGGCAAAGAATCTCGACGAGTTGCAATCCATCAACCGAAAGTTCGCCCAGGCGAAGAATCAAACCGTCTGGCTTTGCCTTGACCAAACCAGGCAGTTCGTCATCGATTCGATAGGGATCGATGGAGACAAAGATTGCCGCAGAAGCAGCCATGCAGCGGAGCTGGCTGATTTTGCTAGCGATGTGTTCGATCGAGACCACGTCGGGTGGAAAGGTTGCGGCCGGAATGCTGCCGCCTCCGGCAACCGGTGCCATCGTCAGCGTTGTTTCCCAACGCTGGATTTGCGCAGGACGGTAGGCAAACCGCCCCGTGATATCTCGGGATACAACGATTCGCAAATCGACGATGGCTGCATCGTCAAGATCCGTGATCGAAAAACCGTAACGTTCGTTGCGATAGGGAACCAGACGATTGTAGCGGTGCTGGATCTTTGCTTCCCCATCGATCGTACGCCCCGCATGAATGATCGAATCGCTGCTTGGCCCTGAGACCTCACTTCGCAGACAAGCAACCAAGACATCCATTTCAGCAACCGCGACAGCTAAAGAGTCGGCTTGTTCGGCGGTCACTTGATACCACGCCGGGTCATACCAAAACAACGGTAGTGGCAAATGGACGGGGTCACCGTGATCGCGTTGGATCGAGACGCGATTCGGACCATTTGATGCAGCGACCCACGACGTATTGATCGGGGGCGGCAATAATTGCAGCGGTGAAAGTCGATGTTTCATATATCTAGTTATAGCTTAGATCGAGACGATTGGTAACGCCTGTTTGAACGCGTGCCGATTGATCGCGAAGGGAAGACTCCCTAAGATAACCGTTCCCTTCTTGGACCTTCGACAATAATGAGAATCGATCATGACAACGGATCCGAATACATGGCAATCGCTTCACGATCATCGGCTGGCAGCATTGATTGAAGTGGTCACCGCGGCGGGCCAGCATACGCTGACTCATTTTCGCCAAAGCGGCTTAAAGGTCGATTCGAAACAAGACGATTCCCCTGTGACGATCGCGGATCGCGAAACAGAGCAACTGGTTCGAAAGATGTTGGCGAGTCGGTTCCCCAACGATACGCTACAAGGCGAAGAGTATGCCGAACAAACTGGCGATAGCCAATATCGCTGGGTGGTCGACCCGATTGATGGAACCAAGTCATTTGTCTGCGGTGTTCCTCTCTACTCAACGTTGCTGGCGGTCGAACATCACGGCACGCCGATCGGCGGCGCGATCTTCATTCCCGCTCTTGGAGAATTGGTCGTCGCAGCGGCAGGCCACGGATGTTGGTATCGGGCCGATTCGGATGCCGCATGGTCCAAGGCATCCGTTTCCTCGACAAGCGATCTATCCAAAGCCGTCTTTGTGGTTAGTCAAGTCGATTCGTTTGCTGCGGTAGACGCAACATCGGCCTACGAGCGACTCGAACGTGAGGCTTGGGTGACGCGAAGCTGGGGTGATGGGTACGGCTACTTGCTAGTCGCTACGGGCCGAGCCGATTTAATGGTCGACCCCATCTGCAATCCATGGGACGTCGCACCAATGTTGCCGATCTTGGCAGAAGCGGGCGGACGATTTAGCGATTGGACCGGAGATGCAACCGTTCGTGGCGGCAACGGTGCGGGCACCAATGGCCACCTTCACGACGCGGTCCTAAGTCGGTTAAAGTCCGAGTGAACTTCTTCGAGTCCGCACTGCCAAATTGTCGCAGGGGCCTCAAAACGGGGAGTATCGTCCTATTACACGCTCCGCTCGGATTGACAAAGCGAGATGCAGTTTTGACACTAGCGTTTTTCCAAGCTCCATGAAATGGAACGATCATGAAAAGTGGCGACCCCAATCCGACCGAAGACTTAATGCTACTTATTGAAACGAAGCGTCATTCCCCCTCCGATACGCTTGACGTCGTTTCAACTGCCTCAAGGTGGCTGAAGTCAGCTTTGAAGGGTGCTGAGATTGACTTTCAGTATTCGTCGTGTGATGTCGACTATTATGGTTTTTCCTCTTTCGCAATCGCCCGAATCTACGAAGGTCAGCGGGTCGTGCTGAACTTGAAAATTGCCGAGATTCGCTCGGCTCCCTATGTTTTCGCCGAAGTTCAAGCTGCCGATCAACCCTCTCGGATGCTCTTTCCGTTTTTCGGCAATATCCGCTCCGATGACGATCGTGATTTGCTGCTGCACTACACCGCCGATTTCATTCTTAGCACGACACCCGCTTAAGGCGACTTCGCTGCAATGTCGCTCCGTTCTCCGAGCGGAGCGACGATCGCACTGCTCCCCGAGCGGCTTTCGACTTTTCCGATTATTCGGGTCATGACGATTCCCAAAGCTGCCGATAGTTAACTGATGAGAGTCTGCGCGAACCTATCGCAGCTCTCTCCGGGAAAAATCGCATTTCGAGAGCCGCTCTTGCTGGGCGGTTCCGCATTAGGAGGATCCGATGATTCGTCAACTTTCGCTAAATCGGTCAACCGCAGTCCTTTTCGTTCTGTTTCTTCTTGCTCGACATGCGATACCGATTACAGCAACGGCTCAGACGCAACCCATCGTGACGGCATTGGCTCACGACTCGGTTTCAAGCCGTACGATTCGTCTGGAGCCAATCGATGGATTAACCGCACCGGTCGTCGTCACGGCTGCTGCCTCGGACCCCCGTGGTGAATGGTTGGCGGTCGCGGGTGACGATCACGCAATTCGCATCCTCGATGTGGCAACGCTTCGCGTCACGCACACACTCAAGGGCCATCGCGACATGATTCGCACATTGGCGTTTAACTCTGCTGGCACGTCACTCGTTTCCGCTGGTAATGATGGACAACTGATTGTTTGGGGCCGGGCGAGATCCTTTGAAATGATTCAACAGATGCAGGACACTCCGGCGCTAGCGTGTGTTTGCTTTGCCCCGGGAATCTCTGAAATGGCGGCGGTTGGTTTTGATCGAAAAGTTTATATCTTGGGTCGCCCTGTCGATCAAACGCCCCAGTTTTCCTGTGATTGTAATGATCTACGTGCAGTCGCTTACCGAGACGATCGCAAAGTGATTGCCGTGGGCGGACGAAGTGGTGATTTGCATCTCTTTGATCCCGCCTCAGGCAACTTGATTGTCGACAAGCATTTGCACGATGGCCGCATTCGCGATATTGCATTTCACCGAGATGCCAACTCGGTCGTCAGCGTCGGCGAAGACGGCAAAGTGATCGTGTTTGATACCGAAACACAAAGAGTGCTCCAGCAGTTGCAGGTGACTAGCGGACGTTTGTTTGCCATCACCGTGATTGACAGCCAACATGTTGCCGTTGCCGGGTCGGACAATACGATCCGCATTGTCAACACGGATGAAGGGGCGATCAGCCATACGCTCGAAGGGCATGTCGGATCGATTTCCACCTTGACGGCGACCGCTGGGATGCTCTTTTCAGGCGGCTTCGATGCCACACTGCGGCGCTGGAGTATCCAAGAATGGAACCGCTCGGAGCGTCGAATCGCCGATGGCGACATTCGTATCGATCGCTAGTAACTGACAACGCAAAATATCTCTCCCAAACGATCGGGTATCCACCAAAGCATAGGATGCCCAAACCAACCAAGCGCACACGGAGGTGCCTCGGGTGTTCTGGAAAACGAAACGAAATCGACGCGGCGTCAAAACGAGTCCCAAACACGTCAAACGCCGAATCATGACAACCGAACGGTTGGAAATGCGGCGTTTGTTTGCTGCCGATCCGATTCACGTCGGTGTCGTTTACATCGAGACCGATTACTTGGAATCCGATCAAGATGTCGGCGGCGACTCAAAGGGCGACCGTTTCATTTTGTCCTTCACCGGCGGGGCGGCAGGCACCGAACTAACCGAATTGCGTATCAACACCGACAAATTCGGTGACGGTATTTCGATCGGCGATCCACTCTTCGATACCATCGTCGGCGGTCGCGGTAAGGATCAAGCCCATCCGTTCAAAGTCGTAAAAGTCCAAGCAACCGATGGACGCAATATCGATGTCGTCGCATCGGTCAAAGATGGCGGTCAAGAGTTGGTGCTGAAACTGTCGGGCTTTCGTAGTGGCGATCGTATCGAGTTTACGATCGATGTCGATGAAGTCCTGCGGGTCACCGATGACTTGGATCTGTTCAATAGCCGGCTCGATGTGATCACGTCTGGCCAGGAGTTTCAAGATTCGATTCTCGAAGCGACCTTCAACGCACCGCACTACGAAACCTCTCATGCTGATTCGATTTTTCTAAACGATTATGGTGACCCGGCCAGTCGTCACGGTCTCAACTTGCCGCCTGACGAAGGTCCGGGGACCGACAGTTTGCCGAACCGTACGGCTGCTGCCGTCGGTGTGGCCACTCAAGTGCCCAAGCCGATTTCCATCTCGGGCCAAGTTTGGCTCGACAACAATCTTAATACGACTCGCGAGGCAGGCGAAACGCCGCTCGCGAATGTGGAAATCGCTCTTTGGCAATTCGATTCGTCCGTCAACCGTTACGTCGATACGGGACATCGAGCAGTGACGGATGCCAATGGTGAGTACCTGTTCGCAAAATCGCTTGGCTTGGCACCCGGTAGATACCGGCTTGTAGAAACACAACCCGAGGGTCTTTATAGCGTTGCTGCGATTCCTGGGTCGGTCGATGGTGTGCAAACCGGTCTCGTCGAAACGGTCGACCGAATCAGTGATATTTCGATACCGCTTGGGGATACCGATGCGATTCGCTTCGACTTTGCCGAAGCGAATGCCGCGTCACTTTCCGGCTTCGTTTATCGCGATGACAATGTCAATGGCCAACGCGATACGTTGGAAACAGGAATCGCGGGAGTGCGAGTCCGTTTGATTCCGATCAACACAATCGCTCCGCAGTCGAGCATTACGGTCACGACTGCAGCAGACGGTTCCTATCATTTCAATGGTTTGGCACCGGGATCCTATGAAGTGATCGAAGTCGATCAACCCGATGACTTAAACGACGGATCGGATTCCGCAGGCACGATCGACGGACGAGTCGTCGGTCGGGCTGATAACCCCGGTGACGCCATCCGTGACGTTCAATTAGCTGGAGCCGATGCGGGGATCGAATACAACTTTGGGGAAACACCCTTCGGGTCGATCTCGGGTTACGTCTACTTACTCGCACCTGGGCAAGATTGCAACGGTATCCGAGAAGCTGATGGCAACCAGCCCTTAGCCGGCGTCCGAGTCGTTTTACAAGATGATTTTGGTGTCATGATTGCTGAAACGATTACCACCGCAGACGGTAGCTACCAATTTGCCGACATGCCGATCGGCAATTATCGAATTGTCGAATATACGCCGACTGGATTACTCGATGGAAAATCGCATGTCGGTCAGATCGACGGCATTTCAACGGGACAAAGCATCGATGGCGGACTGATTCGTGAAATCACGATGACCGCAGCTGGAATGGGTGTCGAGTACAATTTCTGTGAAATCGCCCCAGCAGCAATCAGCGGCTTCGTCTATCACGACCGTTCCAATGACGGTATCAAGGGAACGGGCGAACAAGCGATCCCAGGCACAACGGTGTCATTGGTTAATGAAGATGGGACCGTGGTCGCGTCGACCAAAACGGATGCGAATGGACGCTACGAGTTTAAGAACATTGTCCCCGGCAACTATCGATTGGTGGAAACGCAGCCGGCAAACTATTTCGATGGCAAAGACACACTCGGAACGATCCGCGGCGGCGTAAGTGGACGCATCGGAGCCGATGGTGACTCGTTAGTCGACATCGTACTCAAACAAGGCGATGTCGGAGTCAACTACAACTTTGGTGAATTGGTTGGTGCATCGCTGTCGGGACGAGTCCATGTCGACATGGATAATGATTGCACCTATGACGTCGGTGAGCCGACGCTAGCGGGTGTCGAGGTTCGCTTGTTCAACAAAGCTGGCACGGAGGTCGCTCGGACGACGACCAATGCCGAGGGCAAGTATTCGTTTACGAATATCGAGCCAGGCGAATATAGCGTGGTCGAAGGCACGGTCGAAGGCTACTTCGAAGGCACGTCGAAAGCGGGCTCCGCCGGCGGGCAAGCCGATCCGCCCAATCGAATCGGTAAGATCAACCTGGCGTCAGCAGAAGTCGCAGTCGACTACGACTTCTGTGAAAAACCGCCCGCGGAAATTCGCGGCATCGTGTTTGCCGATCGTGACCAAGATTGTACATTCGATTCGGGTGAAATGGGGATCGTAAATGTTATCGTCGAATTGTACGACGATAGCGGGACATTGGTCGCCTCGACTCGCACCGACGCCGACGGCAAGTACCAATTCACGTTCCTGCCCGCCGGACGCTACACCGTCCGAGAAATCCAGCCCGTTGGATGGTTGCAAGGTGGACAGAAAGCGGGTAGCCACGGCGGGGATACGTCGGTGCAAGATACGATCTCCGCAATCCCGATCGGTTTCGGCGACCGGTTGACCGATTACAATTTCTGTGAGGTCGAGCCTGGCTCGATCGCAGGCACCGTCTATGTGGATGCCGATGCCGACTGCGTTCGTGATCCCGACGAAGCGCCACTCGAAGGGGTCCGCATCGACTTGAAGGATGCTTCGGGCAAAATCATCGCCCAGACACAAACCGATGCGAACGGTCATTATTCGTTCGGCAATTTGATGCCGGGCGAGTACGAGATTATGGAACATCAACCGGATGGATATTTCCAAGGCGGACAAACGGTCGGCAGCGGCGGCGGACGTGTTCTGGGCGAGGACCGCTTGGGAACCACTCTGCTTGCCGGAGCGAATATCACCGATTACGACTTCTGTGAAATACCGCCCGGCTCGATCGCGGGAACCGTCTACGTCGATCACGATGTCGATAACCAATACGATATCGATGAGCCGCCCATCGTTGGCGTGACGATCGAACTGCGTAATCCGAGCGGACAAAGGATCGCCACGACCAAGACCGATTCGCAAGGAAACTATCGCTTCGAAGGACTCGCACCAGGCGACTATCAAATTTTCGAGCAACAACCGACCGGCTACTACCAAGGCGGTCAATCGGTCGGCACCGGTGGCGGACGAATCGTCGAGAACGACCTGTTGGCGATGACACTCAAACCAGGGCGCCACGAAACCGAGTACAACTTTGGCGAACTGCCGCCCGGCTCGATTGCTGGAGCGGTTCATGTCGATAGGGATGCAGATTGTGTGATCGATCCCGATGAACCGCCGATCGCTGGCGTGACGATCGAACTGCGTGACGAAAGTGGTCGCTTGATTGGTCAAACCAAAACCGATTCGAATGGCCGCTATCGGTTTGCAAATCTGCCACCCGGACGCTATCACATCATCGAACTGCAACCGGTCGGATACTTTCAAGGGGCTCAGCACATCGGCAGCGGTGGGGGTGAAGTGATCGAAGACGATCATCTGGCACTCAACCTAACCGCAGGTAGCGACGTGGTCGACTACAATTTCTGTGAGCTCGAACCGTCAAGCATTTCAGGTTCGGTCTGGAGCGAGACCGATTTGGATTTCGAATTCAACGCCGGTGACGTGACGATTTCTGGGGTCACGATCGAATTAATGGATGCTAGTGGAAACGTCTTAGCGACCACAAAGACCGATTCGCTCGGCAACTACGAATTCAAGAATTTGGCCCCAGGTGTCTATTCGGTTCGCGAAGCACAGCCATCGGGATTGTTCCACGGCAGCCAGTTGCCGGGGTCGGCGGGCGGCAGCGTCGGCGGCGATGACTTGTTGGTCGGTATCCAATTGATAGGTGGAACGACGGCAGTCGACTACGATTTCCCAGAAATTCCTCCTGCGACGATCTCGGGATACGTGTTCCAAGACGGTGATGCGATTTCAGCATCCAAGCCACCGCAGGCGGAGGATTTGCGAGACTATAAAGACGGTATCCTCAAACCGAACGATGTGCGAATCGGGAATGTGACGTTAGAGTTGAGGAACGTTCTTGGACAACCGTTTGAATCGGACCGGGCGTTGCCGGGGATCTACGCAGATGGCGTGATTCGAATCACGACCGATGCCAACGGTTACTACGAATTCACTGGCCTTCGTCCTGGTACATATCACGTCTACCAAGTCCAGCCCGAAGACTATATCGACGGCCTCGATACGCCGGGATCAACGGGCGGTTTGGCTGTCAACAAGGCGGACGTGCCTGCCGAAGATGGACGCATCCTGATTCAAACGTTGGCTTTGAGTGAGGCGACTGACCCAAATGACGACGCGATCTTGAATATCTCGCTCACGGCAGGCGGAATCAGCCAAGACAACAACTTTAGCGAGATCTTAGTTCGCGAAATCCAGATCCCTCGTCTACCCGAGCCGATCAAAGAAGACGTTCGTGTTTTCGCACCAATCGAAACCTTTGCCCGACCTGATCTGTTGGTTTCCTACGCTGAAATCGATCCCCTTCGTGCTCCGCTATTGGCGGATGATGAATGGGCGGTTTCATGGCACCTCAGTGTGATCAACGGCGGATTCCCGCGTGGCAACGAACCGGGTGCCGAGCAAGTCAATTCGGTGATTCGTGGCGTGAGCGCGACGACGATGAAGGAGAATTGGAGTGAAGGCGAACATCGAAGCGGTCGCTGGATCATTGTCAATTCAGACGGCAACTTGATGGAAATCGCCGATGTGATGACACTCGGTGAAGAGGATGCCGTCGCATTGACCGGTGACTTCGACGGCGATGGGTCCGACGAAGCCGCGATCTTTGCAGGCGGCAACTGGTTCATCGATATTAATGGCAACGGACGTTGGGATAAAGGCGATTTGTGGATCAAACTCGGTACCGAATTGGATCGACCGGTCGTCGGCGATTGGGATGGCGATGGCAAAGATGATATCGGGATTTTTGGTCGTCGTTGGCAACGGGACGCCCAACGGATCAAGCGAGACCCAGGGCTGCCCGATCCCGAAAACACTCGCAGACGACAACTATCAGCTGAAGAACTGGCTCGTCACCATGAAGATCGTGGCGAGGATCGCCAACGGCTACTTCGGCGCGGTAGCCAGGGGGCACTGCGAGCCGATGCCGTCGACCATGTGTTCCAATACGGCGAACAAGTCGATACGCCAATCGTCGGCGATTGGAACGGGGACGGGATCGATCAAATCGGAATCGTCCGAGGCAGTTTGTGGATTCTCGACAGCGATGGCGATGGACGGATCACCGGCAAAGACGAGCAGGCCAGTTTTGGTCGCTCGACGGATGAAGCCGTTGTGGGCGATTTCAACGGCGATGGTATTGATGAAATTGCAGTCGTCCGCGGCGACGTTTGGATCATTGACAGCGATGGTGACCGCAAACTAACCGCGAACGATCGCCGCATTGTCGTGCCAAGGACCACATCGGAAAGCCAACCCATCGTCGGCGACTTCGATGGTGACGGCAAAGACGATCCCGGCTACTACGACGAAGATGCCGCGTAGGCGGGCTCTGGGGTGCTCAAACTTTTGGTTTGTAGGTGCAAATCAGTTATGCTTTTTTATTCCTGCTTAGTCGCGATAGCGACGACAAGGCAATAGCCCCGGACGCGAGTCCGGGGACGGAAGGAAGCCA
>JGI12210J13797_10179227_pt1 | contig 10494 bp, 11 predicted proteins | sample ElkSlonscriptome_3_FD_13797 | JGI IMG/M metagenome (IMG submission 13797) | reverse complement strand
ACGATCGTCCGATCCGATTCGTAGCCGGGCCGCGCCATCGCGACATAGGCTAGGCTGCGGCCGTCGGGAGAGGGGGCCGGATTGGCGTCGAGCGCTTCATTCGCGTCGGTCAGCACGATCGGCGCGTCGCCGGAGAGATCGAAGCGGTAAATATCGAGGTCGGTCGAAACCGGCTCTCGTCCATCGGCGATCCGCGCGGTGAAATAGACCGCCGATCCGTCAGGTGCCCAGGCGATATCCTCGCCCCCGCCAAACGGCATGGTCGGAACATTGGCGGTGATCGCTCCCGGCGCGTTCCCGCCGTCCAGCGCGATGCCGGGTCCGGTGACGCGCCCATCGCGAAGATCGAACACGAACACGCGATTGACCACGCCCGGCGCGATCCAGCGATCCCAATGACGATAAAATCCCGCAGCGCCGTCATAAAGGCGGCCGTTGCCCGCGCTTTCATCATCGGGCGGCGAGCAGTCGAATTGTTCGCAGTCACGAGGCAGGCGCGCCCACACGGCGATCCGGTCGCCGGTCGGCGATAGCTTGAAACCGGCGATATCGGTGTGCTCGAACGATGTGACGGGCAAAGGCGAGGGCGCGAACCCGTCCGCGCTCCGCGCCAGTTTCCAGAGGCGCGTGCCTGGGCCGCTGGTTTCCTCGCCAGTATCGCCGTCTTCGGTCGTGCCGAGGAAATACAGCGCACCATCGGCGCCGAAAACGAGCGAATGGCCGTCCATCCCCAGGTCGAGCCGTTCGGGGTCTGCGCCCGGAACGGCGAGGTCGAGGATGAAGTGTTCGTGGTCGCGTTCGTAGGTCGCGGGGTCGGTGCGGGTGACGGAATAGACGACATGTCGGCCGTCGGGCGCAACGGCAGGCGAACCGAGGCGCGGCATGGTCACCAGGTCAATTGCGGACATCGGCTCCTTGTCGAGGCCGGCAATATCCGTCGCCGGGGCGGAAGCCTCGTTTGCAAGAACCGGCGCGGCGGCGAGGAGCGGTGCCGCGACGAGCGCGAACCGAGCTATCGTTTGGAGACCCATGGCGCGATGACTAGCCGCACTCGCGCCGCGATTCCACGCAAAATCCTCATCGTCCCGTTCAGGCGACGCGGCCAGCGCCGACAGCGCTTGCGCTCAGCGACGCTTTCCGGCGATGCGCGAAATTTCCGCCTGGACCAGCTTTTCGACCATGGCGGGCAGGTTTTCATCGAGCCACCTGGACAGCATCGGGCGCAGCAATTCCCGTGTCAGCCCCTCGAGCGAGGTTTCGCCCGAGCGCGCCACCTGCGGGCGAGCACCCGGTTCCGACAGCATGGCGAGAGTGGCGAGGTTTTCCTGCATCGCGCCGCGCACCGCGTCGGCAACCAGCGGGCCGTCGTCTTCGGTCAAGGCGGCGCCTGGTGTATCGGGCGCTTCCATATCGGCGAGATCGAGCACCTCGTCCGCCTCTTCCTCGCTCGCCGGTTCGGGGCGCTCGGCGATCGACGGACCGATGGCGGGTGGGGCGTCATCGTCCCGGTTTTCCGACCCTTCGCCGGGCCGATCATCGGGCATGGCGTTGGCATGCGAAGGCCAGTCATCCGCGTCATTTCCGATGTCCGGTTCCGCAACCGGTTCGGAATTCGCGGAGGCGTTCGTCCTGAACGAGAGTGCGGAGCGCTGCCTCTGACCAAGTTCGCGGTTGTCCCGGCCGATCACTTTCTTGATCGATTCGAGAATCTCCTCGACCGAAGCTTCACCGTTCTGCGCCACGAACCTGTCCTGCTGCGGCCCCGTGCAGGTGGCCGGTTGATCATGCGAATCGTGCGAAATCCCTATTCGTAGGGCTCCAGCACCGGTCCGATTGTCGCGTCGGCGGGCGGTATGTCAACGGTCCTGCTCGATTCGGGCACCGGTTCGGGATCGCGATCCCAATCCCATATGCGATCGCGCACGCGCTCGTAATTGACCGTCGGATCATAGAGCGGCCCCCCGGTGTCGAGATTGAGATCGCGTGCCTCGGCGCGGCCCATCGCTGCCAGCAGCGAGAAGCCTGCGACATAGGCATTCCGACGGGCGGTCACGAGTTGCGCGCGGGCGGACAGCAATTCCTGCTCGGCATTGAGGACGTCGAGCACGGTGCGGTTGCCGATCGAGTTTTCGGCGCGCACACCCTCGAGGCTGAGTTCGGCGGCCTCGACCGCGGCGAGGGAGCTTTCGATCACGGCGAGCGCGGCCTGCCAGCTGGCATAGGCCGAGCGAACCTGAGAGATCACGTCGCGCTCTATGGCGATGACCTGTTCGAGAGCGGCTGTCTCGCGCGCGCCGGCCTGCCGTTGGCGCGCGGCTGGAAGGCCACCCTGAAACAGCGGAATGGTCAGTCTCAGGCCGACATTTCCGGTCACTTCCGCCTGGACAAGGTTCTGGCCGAACCCGCCCAGAGTGCCGAAGAAATTGCTGTAATCGGCGTTGGCAAACGCCGAAAGCCGTGGCAATCGGCCCGACCCGGCGACTTCGTAGTCGAAACCCGCCGCCTGCGCGCGCTCCTTTGCGGCGATGAGATCGGGGTTGTTGTCGAGCGCGACGACGACTGCCGTGCCGACATCATCGGGCAGGTTGGGCAGCGGAGGCGGCGGTTGCAGGTTCGTGGGCGCATCTCCGACGATGCGGATATAGGTTTCGCGCGCATTGATGAGGTTGGACAGCGCGCCTCTCAGATCCCCTTGCGCCAGCGCGAGACGAGAACGTGCCTGCGCGACGTCGGTAATCGTCAGATCGCCGATTTCGAACCGGTCGCTAGACGATTCGAACGTCACCCGAAGCACCTCGACCTGGTTTTCGGCAAGCTGCGCCAGTGCCTGGAACCGCAGCACGTCCATGTAGGCGGCAACGGCCTGGTTGAAGATCGCGCTTTCCGTCGCGCGCAGATCGGCGCGGCCCGCGGCGACACGTTCTTCGGCGGCATTGATGCCATTGCGCACCGCGCCGCCGGAATAGAGCGGCACCAGCAATTGATTGGCGACGCCCAGATTGCGTTCGGGCGCGGTAAAGGCGTTGGCGGATTGCCGGACGAATTCGATGTAGGTTGCGGTCGTGTTGACGCTTGGCAATCCGGGCGCGCGCTGGATCGGCACTTCCTCGTCGGTTGCGCGCTGCTGTGCGCGCGCCCCTTCGAGCGTGGGATTGGAATTGTAGACCGCGACCAACGCTTCGCGCAGCGTGTCCGCCTGCGCCGCAGAGCCCTGCACCGCCAGACACAGCGCACCGAAATACAGCGCGGTTTTCGACCCTTTCGGTCCGATCACGAAAAAGTCCAGCTGCGCGGCCTGTCGAACGCGTGCAGCACCGGTATGCCGAGATCCTCGACCGGCTGGAGCGAGATGTGCCCGGCGATCTTGCGCCCGGCGGCCAGCCGGGTCACGTCGCGCAGGACCAGGCCGGACACGATTCGCCCGTCCTGCACCACCGTTTCGGCGAGGGCATCGGGCAATTGCTCGATCGCGCCATCGATCAGGAGCAGCGAGAAGGCGCCGCCGGGCACGCTGCCGCGGGCTGCATCCTCGACCGGGACCGTGGTGACGTTCCCGACCAGCGGCCGCACCAGTTCGGCCAGATAGCCGGTTCCACCCTCGACGATCAGGACCTCGTCAGACGCTTGCGGCGCGGCCTCGATCAGCATCTTCCCGTAGAAAACCGGAGCGGCCATGTGCGCACCCGCGCCCAGCGGGACCGAACGGTCGATATAGGCAAGGCCGGCCTTGTCCTGCGGAAGGAAATCCTCACGCGGGACAGCCATCATCCGGGCCAGCGCAAATTCCTCGTTCACGCCGCTGGTGCGCAACTGGCTGTCGATCATCGCCCGGCGGGCGGAAGTCGTATCGCGCGTCATCCTTGTATCGCCCATGATCGTGGTATCGCTCATGCCTGTTCCCGTGAAACTGTATCAATATCGAAATACAGGTTTTCAAACTGTCCTGTCCATGGCGAGAGGCCATGGCTTCGCGCCCAAACCCGCTACATCACGGCCCTACCCAAGGCGGCGCGCAGTTCCAAGCTTCCCTTTGACCTGCTGCCCGGCTGCGTCATATGGAAGCGCTCAAACGGTCGATACCGGGTTTCGACCGACACAAAAGGGGCTTCGATGAGCGACACCGGCAAAACGATTCACAATGACGGGCAGATCTTTGGCGCGACCGGCGATGTCCGGGTCGAGACCGATTCGCTTGGCGAGGTGGCCGTCCCGGCGGACATGCACTGGGGCGCGCAAAGCCAGCGCAGCCTTGCCAATTTCGCGATCGGGACCGAGACCATGCCCGTGCCGCTCGTCCGGGCTCTCGGCATCCAGAAGCAATCGGCGGCGAAAGCCAATATCGCGCTCGGCGCACTCGACCGGAAACTGGGCGATGCGATCGTGGCAGCGGCGGGCGAGGTGATCGACGGAACATTGGCCGACCAGTTCCCGCTCAGCGTATGGCAGACCGGTTCGGGCACGCAGTCCAACATGAACGCCAATGAGGTCATCGCCAGCCGCGCGAACGAGATCCTGACGGGTACGCGCGGCGGGAAGGACCCGGTCCATCCCAACGATCATTGCAACATGGGCCAGAGTTCGAACGATACGTTTCCCACCGCGATGCACATCGCCGCAGGCAGCGAGACGATCGAGCAATTGATCCCCGCGCTCGAACATCTCCACGCCGCGCTGGACGGCAAGGCGAAGGCATTTGCCGATATCGTCAAGATCGGGCGCACGCACTTGCAGGACGCGACGCCGCTGACGCTGGGCCAGGAATTCTCCGGTTACGCCAAGCAGATCGAATACGGAATCGAACGCGTTCGCGGGACATTGCCGCGCGTGCTCGAACTGGCGCAGGGCGGTACGGCGGTCGGCACCGGCATCAATTCACAGGCCGGTTTCGCCGAGCGTTTCGCCGAACAGGTCGCCGAATTCACCGGCCACGATTTCACCAGCGCTGCCAACAAGTTCGAAGCATTGGCCGCGCACGATGCGCTGGTCGAGCTGTCGGGCGCGCTCAATTCGGTCGCGGTCAGCGTTATGAAGATCGCCAACGATATTCGCCTGCTCGGATCAGGCCCGCGCTGCGGCCTTGGAGAAATCGCGCTGCCCGCCAACGAGCCGGGGTCATCGATCATGCCGGGCAAGGTCAATCCGACCCAGTGCGAGGCGATCACGATGGTGTGCGCGCAGGTGATGGGCAACAATGTCGCCGTTTCGGTCGCCGGGTCGAACGGCCACATGGAATTGAACGTGTTCAAGCCCGTGATCGTCTACAACGTGCTGCAATCCATCCGTCTATTGAGCGATTCGGCGCGAAGTTTCACCGACAATTGCGTGACCGGGATCGAGGCTAACGAAGGCCGAATCGAAAAGCTTCTGAACGAAAGCCTGATGTTGGTGACCGCGCTCAACCCCCATATCGGCTATGACAATGCGGCCCGGATCGCGAAGAAGGCGCATGCCGACGGCACGACCCTGAAAGAGGCCGCGCTCGAGCTCGATCTGCTGACATCGGAACAGTTCGCGAAATGGGTGGTCCCGTCCGAGATGATCAAGCCGCGCGACTGAGGTGGTCCGCGTGTCCGGGGGTGCGCGGCGGTTTCGCCGCGATCCAATCGACCAAGCGCGCCCAGCGACCGACGACCGATTGGCGGGCAAACGATTCGCACGCTATCGCAGATGGCGATCATGACTGCTCGTCCCGCCTTCGAAGCGCCCGCGCGCACCCGCACCCAGACCGTGCCGTTTCGCACGGTCCTCATCTCCATGGTGGTCCTGTGGGCCACCTACATGATTCTGATCACGGTTCGCAGCTTCATGCTGGAGCTGGATTTCCAAATGCACCTGGCGGCCCTGCGATTGCTGGTGACCGTGGCCGGGATCGGATTGACGGTGGTTTTGTGGGCGCTGTTGCGGCTGGTCGACCGGCAATCCCTGTGGATCAAGATCGGTGCCGCGATCCTGTTCGCAATTCCCGTCGCGATAGCGATCGGCCAGATCAATCAGTTCGTCTTCGCCGACATTCAGGAAGAGATTCGCCAGCAATTCGCAGAAGAACGCGGCTTTCGTTTCGATGACGAGGGCAACCTGCTCTACGACCTTCCCGCCGGGGCGAATGGAGCGAACGGGGCCAACGGATCTGCTGGCAATGCAACCGCAGAAGCTGCCGCCGACGCCTCTGCCGATGGCGGCGCGCCGTTCGTTTCCGAAACGCTGATCATTGCTCCTGCCCCAAGTGAGGACGAGACGTGGAAAGCCCTGCTGGAAATCGCGCTGGGCCGGTATTTCCTGCTGCTGGCCTGGGCCTCGACATATTTCGCCTTGCTCGCCGGGGTGCAGGCGCAGGCCGCGGAGCGGCGCGAACAGCAATTCCGGTCGGCGGCCAAGGCGGCGGAATTGCGATCCCTGCGTTATCAGGTCAACCCGCATTTCCTGTTCAACACGCTCAATTCGCTCTCCGCACTGGTGCTGACCGGCAAGGGTGATCGGGCCGAGCGCATGATCCAGACGATCAGCAATTTCTATCGCCACAGCCTCGCCGACGAGCCGACCAGCGACGTGACGCTGAAAGACGAGTTCGACCTGCAAAAACTGTATCTCGACATCGAGGCGGTCCGCTTTCCCGAGCGGCTGAAATGCGAATTCGATTTGCCCGCAGATCTCGAGGAAGCGCGGGTTCCGGGTATGATCCTTCAGCCTTTGGTCGAGAACAGCGTGAAGTACGCGGTTTCGACGGTCACGCATCCAGTCACCGTGCGGGTTACCGCGAAAGAGGATCTGGCCTCGCTGACCATCACCGTCAGCGATGACGGGCCGGGCGTTCCCAACGGGGCATCGCACGGGTTCGGGATCGGTCTTGCCAATGTGCGCGACCGGCTGGAGGCGCGCTTCGGGCCGGATATCGAATTCGTGTCAGGTCCGGTTCCGGGGGGCTACCGCACGCGAATACGCGTTCCGCTGTCCCGCCGGGCTTCGGGCCGCTTCAGATCGAAGGGGGAACCGACATGACCGGGGAGCAGGCCGATAACGGCGCGCTCAGGACTCTGATCGTCGATGACGAGCCGCTCGCGGTGGAACGGATCCAGGTGATCTGCGCCGAACTCGCCGCGATCCAGGTGGTGGGCACGGCCAGTGACGGGGCATCGGCGGTGCGTCTGGCCGAAAAGCTCGATCCCGACCTCGTCCTGCTGGACATGACGATGCCCGGTCTCGATGGTCTCGCAGCGGCGCGCAAGCTGGCCGAGCGCGAAACGCCGCCGGCCGTGATTTTCGTCACCGCTCACGATCATTTCGCGGTCGAGGCATTCGATCTCGAAGCGGTCGACTACGTGCTCAAGCCGGTTTCGGCCGACCGTCTCGAACGGGCGATCGAACGCGCGGTCGCACGCCGGGGCGAGCGTACGGGCACGCCAAGCGCGTGGCTGGAAGAATTGTGGGTGCCGCATCGCTCCGAGCTGTTGCGGATCGCGGTCGGCGAAGTGCACCGGATCGATGCCGAGCGCGATTATGTCCGGCTGCATGTAGGCGATCACGACGAACCGCCCGAAAAGGCGCGATCCTATATGCTGCTGCAGACGATTGCGGGGCTGGAGGCGCGGCTGGATCCGCAGCAATTCATCCGCATCCATCGCTCCACGATCCTGAAGCGCGACAATATCCGCGGCTTGCGTCACGATGGTCTTGGCGTGTGGTCGGCGGAACTCCAGAACGGCGAGGCACTCAGGATCGGGCGGACTTATCTGTCGAAGGTCAAGGCAATGGCCGGACGCTAGTCGTCGCGCGAGGCGATGGTCGGATCCGTCAGCCCTGAAATCGGCTTTCACGCAAAAGGCCCGGCCGTGCATGACGCACGGGCCGGGTCATTTGAATGGGGGTTAGGAACCCGCGCTTCGCGGTGTTCAGCCGCCCTGGTGCCGCGATTCGATCATCGCGGCCACTTGCTTGCGCGCACTTGCCCGCGCGATCTTGAGACAGTCGCGAGCGGCTCTTGATTGCATGCGGGTGCCGGTGCGAGTCCTTTCGGACTGGCAGACAGAACGCGCGGCTCGTTCGATGCGCTGGTCGAGCAGGCGCTGACCGGCGGGCGTGGAAAGGTCGAGGCCCTCGACGCTGATCGTCTGTGAACGGCTTTCGGTCGTCCCAGCGAGTGCGGGGGCAGTCAGAAGCGCCAGCGCGGCTCCGGCTGTTGCCATGATATGCTTGGTCATTCTCTCTCTCCTTCTTCATGCAGGAGGGGGCTCTTCATAGGGGGTGTCAGCCCGGTTCTTCTGTGCTCCTGCTGTGTTACAGAGGTACATCGCTGATACAGAGGTGTCGCGCCGCCTTCGACCGGCACCCCCGATCGGGTCGACCGACGACGGTCCGCACGGACCGATGGATTACCGCAACCGACGAAGCGCCCGTTTCGCCCGGCAGGCGTTTGCGGCATAAGCGGCGGCGTGATTCCCGCCCTTGCCATTCTTTTCGCCCTTGGCGTCGCCAATTTCGCCTTGAACCGTGCCGTTCTCGAAAGCGGACACCCGCTGCTAAAGCAGATGCCGCAATCCCTGCGCCAGGTGGGCATTCCGGTCGCGATGACGGCGGAATTCGTGATTCTGCTGGCGGCCATGCTGCTCGCGGCGCATGGCTGGTCGTCGATAGTCTGGGCTTACGGGGCGTATTTCGCCCTGAACCTGGTTTCGGCCTGGCTGATCCTGGGGGGAAGGGGATAGCGAGGAGTGGCACCCGATCAGGCAATCTTCCCAGCTTGCGTGAACGATCATGGCGACCTTTGACAGCGTCGCCGCCGGGTTTCCACCATGCGATCGACCGGCAAGGACGCTTTTGCGAACTTTTAACCTAGATTTCCTACGCATCGCGTGACGGTGTGAATCGGCTCCGCGCTGGTGGCCGGGTCTATTCATGCTCTAACCGACGGGTCGCATCGCTGGGAGGCAGAGATGGATTTCATGAAAGCAAGCGTTCTGGGTGCCGTCCTTTCGGCCGTGGTTGCGCTGGTGATCGGTTCGCAGGGGTCCGATGGTGGTTATCTCAACATTCACCTGATGACGTTGGTGTCGACGAAAATATTCTGGTCCTGGCCGCTGTTTCTTGCCGGAACCGGCCTGTCATGGGGCGTGATGGCGGTTCAGCGGTAAATCGCGAGAAATCTTCCGGATACGAAAAGGGCGACCTTCCCATCGGAAGGCCGCCCTTTTTTGCGTTGTGCCTTGAGGCGGTTCGAAACCGCCAGCGCGATACGACTTAACGCTTCGAGAACTGGAAGCTGCGACGCGCCTTGGCCTTGCCGTACTTCTTGCGCTCGACCACGCGGCTGTCGCGGGTGAGGAAGCCAGCGGCCTTGACCGTGCTGCGCAGCTCAGGCTCGTATTTGGTCAGCGCCTGGCTGATGCCATGCTTCACCGCGCCCGCCTGGCCCGACAGGCCACCGCCGCGCACCGTGGCGACTACGTCGTACTGACCCGTGCGATCGGTGATGTCGAAGGGCTGGTTGATGATCAGCCGCAGCGTCGGACGCGCGAAATAGATTTCCTGGTCCTTGCCGTTGACGGTGATCTTGCCGCTGCCCGGCTTGATCCAGACGCGCGCAGCCGCATCCTTGCGCCGACCGGTCGCATAGGCGCGACCCTGGGCGTCGAGCTCCTGCTCGCGCAGGGGCGTGCTGGGCTGGTTCGATACGTTCTGGGCGATCTCGGCGGCATCACCTTGGGGTGCGTCGCCGGCGATGTCCTTGAGATCCGAGAGATCGGAAACGGAGTTTGTTTCGTCAGCCATTACGCGGAGACCTTGTTCTTACGATTCATGGAAGCGACGTCGATCACCGCCGGGCTCTGCCCGTCATGCGGATGCTCGGTCCCGTTATAGAGATGCAGCGCCCGCATCTGCTGACGCCCAAGCGGGCCGCGCGGGATCATCCGTTCGATCGCCTTTTCAAGCACACGCTCGGGGAAACGGCCCTCGAGCACCTTTTCCGGGGTCGTTTCCTTGATCCCGCCGGGGTGACCGGTGTGCTTGTAATAGATCTTGTCGGACATCTTCTTGCCGGTGAACTTCACCTTGTCGGCATTGATGATGACGACGTGATCGCCGCAATCGACATGCGGCGTGTAGCTCGGCTTGTGCTTGCCGCGCAGGATATTGGCGACGATCGCGGCGAGCCGTCCGACGACGAGACCCTTCGCATCGATCAGGTGCCAGTTCTTTTCGACTTCGGCCGGCTTTGCCGACTGGGTCTGTTTGCTCAGAGCCTTCATGGCTGTTGTCCTTAAACCTTCGGGGGTTCGAAATTGTGCCGTGGCCGGTAGGTGGTCGCACGATTTCGCGAAGCGCGAATCACGAACGAGCAGAACCATGCCGGGTGGCAGGTGCGGCGCATTTGTCCCGCGAACGCCGCTGCGTCAAGCGAAACCGGGGTTCATGACGGAGGTAAAATAATACCTTGGCACGTCGAAGGCGGTTTTTCGCACCCCGGATCGTTATCGCGCGCCGGTCGTCCGGACCAGCCAG
>JGI12210J13797_10889384_pt1 | contig 10496 bp, 10 predicted proteins | sample ElkSlonscriptome_3_FD_13797 | JGI IMG/M metagenome (IMG submission 13797) | reverse complement strand
TGTTTTCCGGAAGACGCACAAAATCCTTTTCCGTGGTGATGATCCATTCGGCGCCGGTCTCCCGAGCCGATCGGGCGATGCGGTTCAGGTCCAGGGCCGAGTAGGGGTGGTGGTCTGAAAATTCGAGATCGCCGACCAGAGTCCCCCCGAATTCCCTGACGGTATGTAAAAAGGAATGGTGATCGGCGATGCCTGAAAAAGCAAACACACGACGTCCCCGCAGGAGTCGGTCCGGGTCGGACTCACTGTTAACCATGTTTTCGGATTCGGCTTTCCCGAACGACCCGGCTTTTCCGGTTTGCCCGGTCTTGTAAACGCCATACACATAGGGCCGGTGCATGGATCGGAATATCGGCTTCCCTGAAGGCAAATACGGCGGGACATCTTTCCGGCCCGGTGTCGTATCCCGGCATCGGGTCAATACAAAGGCGTCGGCCCGCTTCAGCGCTTTAACCGGCTCCCGAAGCGGCCCCCGGGGCAGCACACGGCCGTTTCCCACCGGTCGGCGGCAATCGAGAAGCACCAGGTCCAGATCCCGCTTGAGCTTCAGGTGCTGAAATCCGTCATCCAGAAGAATAATGTCCGGCTGAAACGCTTTCAGGGCCGTGATGCCGGACCGATACCGATCGCCGCCTACCAGAACCGGGGTTTTTCTCAGGGTTTGGGCCATCATGAAGGGTTCGTCTCCGGCCGTTTCCGGTCCCATTCGAATCTGTTCCGGGTCCGAAACGATGCCGCCGGTCTTTTGGGCCCTTCCGCCGTAACCGCGGCTCACGACCGCAACCCGGTACCCGGATCGCTGAAGCGCCCGGGCCAGATAGATCGTCATCGGGGTTTTTCCGGTGCCTCCGGCGGTGATATTGCCCACCGATATGACCCGGCAGGAAAGCCGTCGGGATTTCAGAATCCCGCGGCGGTACCCCCGGCCGCGAAGATCCAGAATGCCGCCGTACAGGGTCGAGATAAAACCGAGTATTCGGCTCAGCAGAAAATCATGATCCCGGTCGGAAATAATGTTTTCCACTTTTCGGCGAAGCGGGTTCACGGGTCCATATGCTCCCGAATCACGGATACAGTGCGATCCACCGATCCCCGGTTCCGCTCAAACACCTTCCGTCCCCGTTTTCCCATTTCCCGGGCCCGAACGGGGTTCGCCAGCAACCCGGCGAGCGCATCGTGAAGATCTTCTTCACCGGATACCGGCACCGCCCCCCCGCCTTGTAGAAGCATTCGGGAAATTTCGGTAAATGCCGACACATGCGGTCCGAAGATCACCGGCTTGCCATGGGCCGCCGGTTCCAGGAAGTTATGCCCGCCCACTTCCACCAGACTGCCCCCCACAAAGGCGACCTCTCCCACACCATAGAGCCGTTTCAGCAAACCGATTCGGTCCACCACCAGCACCTCGCCCGCAGGTTTGGAATGATCCGCCTCCGCCGCAGACAGGGTTTCGACACAAAGGCCGAGCCCTCGGGCGATATCGCACACCCGCGGGGCCCGATCCGGGTTCCGCGGCGCCAGAATCAGGAAAAGTTTTTGAAAAGACCGCCTGAGCCGTTTAAATGCCGCCAGGAGGATCACCTCCTCCCCGTCATGGGTGGACCCGGCCACCCAGACCCGTCGATCCGGGCCGATGCCCGATTGACGCCGCAGCGCGTCGATGTCGGCCTCCGACAGAGGCTCGATCGGGTTGTCGAATTTGACGTTTCCGGTCACCGCTATCTTTCCCTCAAGGACCCCCAGCCGCTGAAACCGATCCGCATCCACCCGAGTCTGAGTGCAGATCCGGGTCAGGGTATCGAAAACCGGCTTGAAAAAGAACCGGAACCGCCGGTAACCGGCAAAAGAGCTATCGGATAACCGACTGTTGACCAGAAAAACCGGAATTCCGCGCCGGGCCGCCTCGAATAAAAAATTGGGCCAGAGATCGGTCTCTACGATCACCAGCGCCTCGGGATTCACTGCGCCGAGAACCCGTTTCACCGAAAAAATCAGGTCATAGGGAAAATAGAACAAGGCCGTCACCCCGCCCTGAAACTCCCTTCGGGCGGTTTCGAAACCGGTGAGTGTGGAGGCCGAAAAAAAGATCTCCCGATCCGGATACGCCTTCCGTATCGCCGTCACCAGGGGAACGGAACTGATCACCTCTCCCACCGACAAGGCATGCACCCAGATCCGCCGCCGGTCACCGGGGCCGCTCCGGTACATGCGGATCAAACCCAGCCGTTGGCGCACGGTTTTCCGCCGTTTTCGAGACCGAAGGATCCACGGCAGCAGGACCGGCAGTGCGACGGCCGTCCCCAAGCAGAGAAAAAGATTGTACAAGAGCATCATTTTCTCAAACTCCTGAACAATCGGGGCAGCAGGTCGATATAGATGGATCGGCCCTTTACGGTGCGGACCAGAAGATAAACCCCGATGATGCCGGTCACGATATTGGGCGCCCACATGCCGATGACCGGCGGATAGACCCCGGCCTCACCGAAAACCAGCCCGGCGGAGAGCATCAGGTAGTAGAGCAAAAAGAGGAAAAGCCCCAATCCGAGCCCGAAAGAGGTGCGGGCGGACCTGGATTGAACCCCCAGCGGCACCGCCAGAATTCCCAAAGAGATGCAGGCAAACGGAATCGAGAACTTTTTATGGAATTCCAGAAGGGCATTATAATAATCCTTATCCTTTTCCGGACGGGTCTGAATATATCGGTTCAGTTCGGTCAGACTCATCTCCTTTTCATCCTTGGGCCCCGGGTCTTGCCTCAGCGCCGCCTGCTGAAGATCGATGTTCAAATTATAGGTCTCGAAACGGGTGGAATTGACCGCCTGGTCCTCGAGGCTGACCTGATTGATGGCGCCATCGTAGAGCTGAAGATGGAATTTCAGTTGGTCCGGGTCGGTGGTCATCTTACCCCGGGGTGCAATAATCGTAATACCGGTCTCCGCACTGCGTTCATCATGGATAAAGACGTCGATCAATTCTTTGTTTTGAAGATCGACCTTGTTGACATAGAGCATCACCCCCTCGAAATTGTCGTTGAAGGTGCGCTCTTTCAGACCGATATCGATATTGGACCGGGCTACCTCCAGGGTCATCCGCTTTAGAGAGAGTTTTCCCCAGGGCAGTCCGTAAATGATCATGAACCCGGTCATCAGGGTGCCGACCAGGCAAAACCCGACCACCGCCGGAAGCAACTGATAGATGCCGATACCGCAGGATTTCAGGGCGATGATTTCATGGTCCCCGGACATCCGAAGAAAGGTGAGCAGCACCGCCATCATCACCGACATGGGAACCACGAAGACCAGAAAATAGGGCATGGAATAGGCGAGCAGCCAGAAAATCGTGAGCAGACCGATCTTGTAATTGACGATCATGTTGGTGATTTCGAGAATTTCGGTGAGCAGGAAGATGAAGGTGAAAAAAAAGACATTCACCGCAAAAGGACCCACCATTTCCGAAAACAGATACCGGTTGGCGATGGAATTGATCTTCATCGGTCGACTCCGGTCCCTTTCCGGGGGTCAAACCGCTGCACCCGGTTTTTGAGGTCTCGAAAGACCGCTTTTCCGTCGCCGGCTTCAGAATCGCCGGCGGCGTACCGAAGCCGAATGTACAGATCGGTGATTTCTCGAACCGGCTGCTGAAGGTCCGGCCGTCGCCGAATTACCTCTTGAGCGAAATCCAACGGCCCCTGAGAAGGAAGCGCCTCGATTCCGCCCCGGGCCAGTTTTTTTCGAAAGGCCTCGTAGCTTTGACGGGCCGGGTCTTTATGGTGACCGCCCCGGTACTTCAAACCGACGGCGAACAGCAGGGTCAGACCGGTGATCAGACCGAGGGCCAGCAGAATGGTCAACAGGGGCCCTTTCCAGGTATCGAACCGGATTCCGATGCGGCTCAGGAGCGATTCCTGGTCCTGGCGGGTATAGCCCATCACCCAGAGGGTCCAGTAGGCATTCACCGAATCCCACCCGAGACGGGCCGACCGCAGAAGATCGGTCAGGGGACCCAGATCCGGAAAGACGGACAACCGGGCGCGATCTTCTGAAGACAGGACATCCTGCACGCCCCGCCGGGCCCGCTCCGGGGCCACCGCCAGGGTCGGGTCCACCCGGGTCCAGCCGGTGTCCTCAAACCAGACCTCGGTCCAGGCATGGGCGTCGGACTGGCGGACGATCAGGTAATCCCCGTAGGGATTCATTTCCCCGCCCTGATAGCCGCCCACCACCCGGGCCGGTATATCCGCGGCCCGCATCAGAAAGGCGAAAGCGGAGGCGTAATGTTCGCAATAGCCCTTTCGAGTATTAAACAGAAAATCATCCACCGGTTCCGGACCCAGCAGGGGCGGCTGAAAGGTGTAGACAAAATGGTTTTTTCGAAAATAGTCGAGGGCCCGGGCCACGATTTCCCGTGGGGTGGCGCCGGTGCGGGTCCACCCGCGGGCCAGTTCCCGGGCCTGGTTGTTTCCCCGGCCCGGCACCTGAAGACTGATCCGCTCCCACTGGCGAAGGGGCCCGGTGTGATACTCCAGAAAGGAGCGCGCCCGATAGATGCGCCGCTCGTTCACCGGTCGTCTCGCCACCGCGGTAAGGTCGCTCAGCAAAACCCCGCGCCCGGGCGGATTTACCGGCATCTCCAGAAGAAACATCCATCGGTCCCGATGGGGTTCCAGGGTGACGGTATAATCCACCGGCTTTTCTCCGGAAACCCCGTCTCGCACCGGATGCAGCCCGGGCATTCGGCGCCATCCCCGGCCGTCGAAAAAGACGAAAACCACCCCCCGCCAGTAGCGAAGCTCCGGAGCCGGCACCGGCCCCTCGAACTGAACCCGAAAAGCCACCGCGGTGTTCTCCACCAGATTGGAGACCGACCCGGGCGACATGCTGTCCGAAAAGCCGGAGGTCCCGGTGGTTTTCCGTGTAATGCCCCACAGCCCGCCCTGAATTCTAGGAAACAGCACAAAGAGGACCAGCGCCAGGGGAATGGCCTGCACCATCAAAAGACCGGCCGGCCGCAGTTTGGCCTTGACCGCACCCGTGGGATGATTGATATGGACCAGCACCGCCGTGGTGACCAGCACCGATAGAAAAAGGTAGAGCGTCATCAGCAGGGTGTCGGAATAAAACAGATTGGCCAAGACCATGAAGTAGGCCAGAAAGGCGGTGATGATCTTGTCCCGGTAGGATCGAATTTCCAGCGGTTTGAGAGACGCCATCACGGAGAGCAAGGCCACATAGGCGTCGCTGTCGAATCCGCCGCCGAAGGTGAGAATGGCCACACTGAATCCGGTCATCGCCAATACCCAGAGCACCGGTCTGCCGGGCCGCGGCCAGGACCGGATCGCCCCGGCCAGGGCATACCCCCACAACAGAAAGCACCAGCCGGTGATCCAGGGAGGAAGCCGAAAGATATGGGGCCCGGCCGCCACAAGCAGGGCGGCCAACAGCGGCGGCAGCTGAGTGTCGAACCGCCTCATTGCGTTCTCCGGGGAAGCCCGAACAAGGCCAGGGTTCGAAGGCATTCATGTTTGTGGGGGTCGCCCCGGTCCGGAGAAATGGTTTTCCCCGGCAGATTCAGGCCGTATTTGAGTCCTGTTCCGCCGGCCCGCAGGACCAGCCCCGAAAGCCGGGAGAGTTTTCGTTCGGTCTCCTCCTCCTGGACCAGGTGCCAGTCGAGCATAACCGTGGAACCGGTTTTTCCCGTAAAGACTTTGGTCAAAAGGCCTTGGCCCCGGGCATAGGATTTCCAGGAAATGTGGCGGGGAAGGTCCCCCGGCTGATAATGCCTCAGACCATGGAAATCTTCCACTCCGCGAATCGCCTTTTCCCCTGCGGCATGGGCCGTTTTGCCGGAATCCCCTTGCCGGAAGGCGTCGGGGCCCTGAACCGGCCTTGGATAAACGGTCCACTCCACGCCCGGGTCGAGACGCGTCCAGGCCCGAAACAGCCCCAGGGGGTATCGGGTGGCGATAACCAGGGGCCCCGGTTTGAGGATACCTCGGGCGGTGGCTTTCAAACCGGCGTCGACCCGGGCGTCCTGCCGTTCCGAAAGGGACTGCCGGAGCGCCGGTTCACCGGCGAACCCGAATTCAACAGCGGCCCGGGGGCGATCACCCGCGCTGATCCGCAAACGGCAGATCGCCCGGTCCCCGGCAAATACCGGCTGGGGTGCGGCGGAGCTGATTTCGATTCCCGACAGATTCCGGTGGGTGTGCAGAATGGAGACAAAGGCCATGCTTCCCAAAAGAAAGGTGAGAAGAAAACCCAGATTATTGTTGTAATTGGCCGAGCCCAGAAGCATTCCCGCCAGGACCACGATAAACAGAAATCCATACCGGGTCGGAAACACATAGATGCCGCCGCGTCTCAGTACATAGGGGAGCGACACCGTCGAAGGGGAGCGAAACACAGACCTTCGGCGAAACGGCGGGATCATGGAATCGGGACCGTCTTGAAGATCTCCATGAGTCGGTCCCGGTTCAATTCCGCCAGGTTTTCCCGGGATTTCAGCCGATGGCCCGCCACCCACGGAAGAATCTTCTGCAAATCTTCCGGCACCGTATAATCCCGCCCCTGAAGAAAGGCCCAGGAGCGGGCCGCCTGAAGCAAAGCCAATCCGGCCCGGGGAGAGAGCCCCACCTGAAAATAATCGGTGGTGCGAGTGAACCCGACAATATCCTGAAGGTATTCTATAAACGAATCCGACACATGTACCTGCCGGACCTGTTCCTGAATCTCGGCCACGCTCTCGGCCGGCAGGCACGCGTCCATTCGATCGAGCAGGACCTCCGCCCCTTGTCCCAGCAGAAGTTTTTTTTCGGCGGCCCGGTCGGGATACCCCATGTCGATGCGCATCAGAAATCGATCCAGCTGGGATTCGGGAAGCGGAAAGGTGCCCGATTGCTCCAGGGGATTCTGGGTGGCGATCACGAAAAACGGGGTTTCCAGCGGACGGGTTTCCCCTTCCACCGTCACCTGCCCTTCTTCCATGGCCTCAAGAAGGGCGCTCTGGGTTTTCGGGGTGGCCCGGTTGATTTCGTCGGTCAGCAGGACCTGAGTGAATATGGGACCGGGGTGAAAAATAAAGAGATTGCTTTGTCGATCGAATATCGAGACCCCGAGAATATCCCCCGGCAGCATATCGCTGGTGAACTGAACCCGGCGAAACTCAAGCCCCAGACATTTGGAGAGCACCTTGGCCAGGGTGGTTTTTCCGATCCCGGGCAGGTCCTCGATGAGCAGGTGTCCTCGGGCGAAAAGGCAGGTGAGGGCCAGACGGATCTGCTCCTCCTTGCCCAGAATCACCTGCCCGATCTGATCGACGATTTGCTCAAATTGCATGACACGAAACAGAAAGCCCGGCTATCATCCAATAGCCGGGCTTTGAAATAATATCGGGCCCTTTTTTATTTTGCCGTTGCACCGGCCATGTACTGATCCAGTAATTTTTCATTGTCCTCGTTGGTGATCACCTGAGGAAGCCGCTCCATGGCCCGATCGATGGCGGCGTCCACCATTTCTTCCTTGAATCGCCGCTTGGCCTGTTGAATCTGGCTGCCGACTTTCTCCTTGGTGGATTCCATCATAATTCGGCTCTGCGCCTTGGCCTCATCGATGATCTCCTGCTTTCGGCGCTCGCCTTGGCGAAGGATCTTCTCCTTTAAGTCGGCATACCGGATATCGCTCTCGGTGATCGCCTCCCGGGTCTCTTCGATGCGGGCGGTCACCTGTTCTTTCTGGGATTCAAGGGCCCCGATTTCATAGGCGAGATCTTCTTTCCGCAGGCGCAGAAAATCCAGAATGGGATCTTTGCCGAACTTATAAATGACGAAGGCCAGAATGGCGAAATTAACCCATATCATGACCGTGTCATAGGTACTTCGCCAGTCGCCACCGGTCTCATCGGCCCACACCGGCCCGGGGGTCGCCAGAAGGCTCAAGGCCGCGACCGCCGAAACCGATACGATGCCGGCAATGATTCTTTTTTTGGATTTACCCATTAGACAGCCTCCGACCCAGCACCTTTTCCATTACCTGAAGGGCAAGCGCTTCGGATTCCTCTTCCAAATATTTTTTTGCCTCATTCAGCTGAGACTGGACATTCGCCTCGGTCTTCCGCTTGAGTTCCGCAATCTCCCGGTTGGCTTCCGCCAGGATGTCGGCGGCTTCCCGGCCCCCTTCTTCCTCCAGGGCCATTCGGGAGGCGTTGGCATCGTTGCGGGCAGCCGCTTCCTGGGTCTTCATTCGGGAGACCAGATCCGAAATCTCTTTTTCCGAATCCTTGATCTCCCGGCTCAATGCGGTCATGTACTCCTCCCGCTCCGACATGGAGTGCTGAAGGGGACGAAACATGACGCGATTCATAATGAACACGAAGAGCAGAAAGGAGACCAGCTGAACGACCATGGTCTCATTGATGCTGATGAGCGCTATATTGCTGATAATCTGCATCGGCTATCTTCTTCCTCCGTCAGAGGATACACATCAAACTACGAACAAAAGCAACAGGGCGATAACCAGAGAATAGATTCCGGTCGATTCCGAAACGGCTTGGCCGACCAGCATGGTCCGGGTCAGCAAGCCCGCCTCTTTGGGGTTCCGTCCGATCGCTTCGCAGGCCTTTGCAGCGGCCATGCCTTCACCCACGCCCGGTCCGATCGCTCCGAGCCCCATTGCAAGACCCGCTCCAAGAAATGCAGCCGCTTTAATGATGTCTACACCTTCAATCGCCATCGCTTTATCCTCCGTAAACGATTAGTTAAAAAAAACTTCAACAAGTATATCCGGTCGCGGCCGGTCACACCACAAAAATCAGGACCAGTGCGATTACCAACGAGTAAATGCCGGTGGATTCGGCCACCGCCTGCCCCACCAGCATGACCCGGGTCAGATCGGCGGTCGCTTCGGGCGCCCGGGCGATCTGGTCTACCGCACTTCGGGCGGTAAATCCTTCCCCGACGCCGGGGCCGATCGCGCCGATCCCCATGCAGAGGCCGGCCGCCAGAAGCGCCATAGGCGGAGCCCAGGCTTCGGTGGCCGGAAACCCTTTGAACATCAGAATAAAACTGATCAACAGACCGTAAATCGCGGTGGTCTGGGTCACCGCCTGCCCCAGCAGCATGACGTTGGTCACCGGGGTGGTCTGCTCGGGCTGTCGGGCCACCCCCTGACAACTGGTCTCCGCCACCAATCCGCCGCCGAGCCCGGAACCGATGGCGCCGAGGCCCGAGGCCAGCGCCGCGCCCAGAAGGGCGGCCCAGGTCGGCGACACCGGCCGCCCTGAAAAGTCGGTGAAGAGCAGAATGAAGGAGGTCACCAGCGCAAAGATGGACGGGGTCTGGCAGACCGCGGAGCCGATCAGCATGTTGGTGGTCAACCGACCGCTCATCCCGGGCTGACGGGCCATACCGATACAGGCCGCGCCGGCCGGAAAGCCGGACCCCACCCCGGAGCCGATGGCCCCCAGCCCCATACAGAGGCCGGCACCCAGGACAACGGAAATCATCGTATAGGATGTGGTCGAAAAATTCGTAAAAAGCAGAATCATGGCGATAACCAAGGCGAAGATCGATGCCGATTCGGCAATCGCCTGGCCCACCAGCATGGATTTAAAAATGTCGCCCGCCATTTCGGGCTTTCGTGAAACGGCCTCATTCGCCTGCGCGGCCGTCAACCCCTCGCCGATCGCTGCCCCGATGGCGCCGAACCCCATTGCCAATCCGCCTCCGGAAAACGCAGCCACTTTAACCCATGTATCGATATCTAAAGCCATGCTATTTCACCTGTACCGAGATATAAACGACAGTTAGCATCGTGAACACAAATGCCTGAATCGTACCCACAAACAATCCGAAGAACGCATTCAGCAGGGGCGGCAGAACGATACTGTAGGTGAGGTAGGAGACCACCAGAATGATGATGGAGCCCCCCATGATATTCCCGAAAAGACGGAAGGAAATGGAAACCACCTTGGCGAGTTCGCCGATAAGATTGAGCGGCATCATGAAAAAGACCGGCTCGAAATAGGCCTTGATATAGGTCTTGAACCCTTTGGCCCGAATGCCCGCGTAGTGGGCGATGAAAAACCCCATGATGCCTAAGCTCAGGGGCGTATTCAGGTCCTTGGTCGGCTCGCCCAGGTGAGGAATGATCCCCAGCCAGTTGGACAGCAGAAGGAACATGAACAGGGCGCAGATCATGGGCGCGTATTTTTTGGCAAGCTCCCTGTCTAGAGCGTCCTCGGTGAGACCGTACAGTTGTTCCACAAAAAGCTCCCCCACGACCTGCAAGGGCCCGGGAAGACGACTCCGGTTGCGGGCGGCGAAATACCCGAACAGGGTCAGCAGCAGAATGACGATCCAAGTCATGATGATGGCATCTAGATTGAATGTCATGGTGTGCCCGTTCACCGGAATGATCAATTGGTAAACCTTGCCGAGTTCCTCCATAGCGCTATTTCCCCAATTTACCTTTCCACGGTTCGAAACAGATGAGCGAAATGAT